>FWPU01005509.1_pt1 | contig 27294 bp, 20 predicted proteins | sample 2228361 | NCBI WGS metagenome assembly FWPU01 (sample SAMEA103939777, study PRJEB20133) | metagenome
GGCGTAACCCCCGATGGGTACACGGGGTTGGAGCCGGGGGCGTAAGCCGCCGGTGGGCAAACGGGGTTGGAACCGGGGGCGTAACCCCCGGTGGTACGTGGGTTGGTTGGCTGCAACCATCCGAAGAAGCTCGGCGTATGTACGAGGCCCACACCCAACTGACTACGGGATCGAGCGCTCCCCAAGCGCCGGGCCCGGAGAGCCGCCGAACGGCTAAGACTTTTTCGAAGTTTTGGCAAACGCCGACGTAATGACGTGCCGTGTCGCCTTGCTGCCGCACTTAGGGCATTTGACCGGTTTGTGTCGATCGAACTCCTCGAACGTCTGTTTTTCTGCGAACTTTTCGCCACACTGCGTGCATTCGAACTCGTAGGTTGGCATCGTTGTACCTCCCAGGGTCCAAGTCGAAACGGCAAGACTTCGGGGACTTCGCCCGTGGGTTCCCTAGTGGATGCAAACCACCAAAGTTCTCCGCAAGAGTAGGGATTCCTCTTTATTATACGGCCGGTGAGCGGCACCGAAACCCATCGCTGCCGCCGAGGCTTCTGCCACTTTGAGCCGCCGCTTAGTGGCCGCGGTCGCCGCCGGAGTGCCCGGCTGCACGGTCGCCGGCCGGACCGTTCGAGGTCTTCCCATTCGGCCTCGTGGTCCGGCGGGGCGAGGCATCGCGCGCCGAGCCGGGACGCGCCTTTCCGCCGGCCGTGCCACGACTTGTGCGGAAAGCTTTGCCCAAGGCGGCCTCGAGTTGGGCGGCGCTCGTTCCCGGCCCGAGCTGGACGACACCGACCGTCTCGGCAGCCGACTCCGCCGCCTGGGACACACAGAGGGAACCACCGCGGGCTGACGCCCCGGCTGCGGGTGCGATTTGCACGCACGTCGAACCAACCGGCGGTGCGTGCCGCAGGCAGTGGGTGGCAGCAAGCCGCCACACTCCGATGGGCCCCCTAGGAACGGTGGCGGGGAATCGTCACCGTAAACACCGTGCCTTCCGATTCCGTACTGGTAAAGGCCACTCGCCCGCCCAAATAGCCTTCCGTCAACAGCTTCATGCTGTAGGTGCCGATGCCTCGCCCGGGCCCTTGCTTGGTACTGAAAAACCGGTGGAAGATTTGGAGCTGGACTTCTTGGGGCATGACGCCGGGGTTGCGGACCCAAAAGACCACTTCCTCGCCCGTAGCCTTGCAGCCCAGCGATACAACCCCGCCGGCCGGGGTGGCCTCGAGTGCGTTCTTGAGCATGTTACTCAGTACGCGGGACAGCAGGCGGCGGTCCGTTTCCAGCACGCCGTCCCAGACCCCCTCAAGGCGGATCGTGCGGTCCTGGGCGGCGGGGTGGACCTGATACAGGGCCTGCAACTGGGCCAAAAGCGGCCCCACACGGAACGCCGCCACTTCGCAGACCAAATCCCCCGACTCGGCATACATCAGATCGCGCTGTGCCCGAAGGTCTTCGATCAATTGGGCTGCCAAGTCCTGGAGGCGGCGCAGGGGGAAATCGTCGGCCAGCCGCTCGCGGAGTTCGTCGGCCAGCATGGCGGCGTAGCCCTCTACCCCGCCGGCAGCATTGAGTATGTCGTGGAAAAACAGCCGGGTCAGCAGTGCCAGGCGCTTCGGTTTGCTGATATCGTGGATGGCGCACACGATGAACCGGGTGCCTTGCAGTTCAATGGGTGTCGCTACCACTTTGAGGTCTAGCGCCTGCACCGTGGGCGAGCCTTTGCATAGCAGCCGGCACTCGTACACCGCCTGGCAACTGAAATCCTGGCTTTCCAAGATGGCTTGCGCCGCGCCGCAGGTTATGCAATATGGCCCCGTCCCGCACCCGTCCGGGCCAACTTCGGCGTGCACGCAGTTCAGGACCTCGCCTGGCCGTGCTCCCAGCCAAGGCCGTTCCGTCGCCTTCATCCATTCGGCCGCGCGCCGATTGCAGGCGACGATCTGCCGCTCTGCATTGAGCACCAAAACCCCCTCCTCCATGCAGTCGATGACGGCCTGGAACAGCGGGGCGTTGCGCAGCACGGCCTCTTGCGTGTGGAGCACGGTGGGGTCGGCCCGACCCGGAGGGGCCGGCCGGCGATACGCCTCCGCTCCCACAGCAAAACTCTGTTCAATGTACATCGAAAACACACTCGTCTGCCAAACGGCCACGATGCCGAACGCCCCCTGCCCAATTGTAGGTTACCCACGGAGCAAAGTTTAGCGTACGCATATCACACCGCTGGGGCGCACCGGCCGGTTACCGTGGTTTTCCGCCGGGCGATGGCTTCCAAACCAAGCCGGTTTGCGGGCCTTGGCGCCCAAAGAGACTCCGCCGGCCCGGCCTTCAGGCCGGGTTTACGGCCTGGCGAGCTTGTGCCACGCTGCGGTAGCGGCCGGCTAATGCCGGAAGTTACGAACAAATGGCATCTGTGGGTTGCAGTCGTTCGATGCCGTACGGCAGGCGCGCTTCGAGCATCCAGTCGGAAAGCTCGAGCGAGACCAGCACATGGTCCACAGCACGGGCGCGTTTGGCCGGCAACGTAACGGACAGAGGGCTTTGTGGAGCGGCCGGCGCAATCGCACTCGGCTGCCAGGGGGCGACCGGGCCGATCGCCTCGGGCAACGCCGCCTGGGGGGCCGCTTCGTCCGGCGGTTCCGACTGCGACGACGGCCCAGCCGGGGGGATAGAGTTCTCGGCCAAAGCCGCCACGGCCGTGTCTGCGTCCACCATGTCGGCCACATTCCACCCGGCCAGGCCAACGACGATGCTCCGGCTGCGGATTCCACGGATCGGGCCGGCCGTGCCGGAAATACCGGCACTGCTGACACTGCTCGACGAGGAGCTGGGGAGGACCCAGTTTTCGGCGTTGTCGAAATGGGCATCTCCGGCCGCGGTGTAGCCGTTGGGCGGGGGATAGTAGGCGTGGGCCAGCGTCTTGCCGGCCCCGTCGAACCGGTGCGCGGCGATGCGAATATCACCGGCCCGCGAGTCGTTCTGGCTGGCGCCAAAGAAATTGAACGGCAACCCGGTATCGACGCGCTGGACAAAAGCGATGGTGCCCACCGCCGAAGCCCAAAGGTTCAGCATGTTTGCGAACACCGGCTGCCAGACGTCCGGACTGCCGAACTTGGCGTTCATGGTCTTGAAGAGGGTACTGGTCTTCCGTTGCTCCATCGGTGTGCCGTCTGGCACGAAGCTGTAGGTGATGTCGACCTTGCCATCGTTGGGGACCGGGTCGAGGCTGTCCTTCCAGGGGGTGGCGTTACTGGCCACGTTTTGCTGGGAATAGACGCCCTGAAGTGTTGCAACCGCCGAGTCGTTGGAAAAGTTCGCCAGATTGTAGTTCGGGTTGTAGTAAGCGTACATGATCGAGTTGGGATCGTCGGAGTGCTCCAGTCCCAGCGAGTGCCCGAACTCATGGAGGGCCACCAGGTCCAGCCGGACGGGCGGAGCGGTCTTCCTGCCGCCCCCCTTGGCGTCGGCCGAGAGGAGCCCTTCGATGGCCGAGTCGGCCAGGGCGCCGGCCCCTGGGTCGGGGCCGAAGATGAACGATAGGGCCAGCCGCGGCTCCAGATGTTCCAGACGCAGCGATCGCGCAGACAGTCGTCTTCGGTTCACAGCACTTCTCCAGCCTTTGGTACGGGTCCTCGACAAGTTGGCCTTGCGAAGCCCCCTAACACCGCATACGGCTCCCTGTGAGCACAGAGCATTCTAGATAAACGCAGCCGTCGCTGTCAATATTCTCCTGAGTTTGCCTGCCCCACATTGAGTGTGCGGGGGTACCTCGACGATGGCCACGAAGGGGACAACACACGCCTGGTTTGTACGCCGGGCTGGTCTGGGGCTGGGGGCATGCGGCCACCGGGGGCTTACGCCCCCAGCTCCACGCCCGCCAGATGGGAAGCACCGGGGGCTTACGCCCGCGGCTCCACACACGCCAGATGGGAAGCACCGGGGGCTTACGCCCGCGGCTCCACACACGCCAGATGGTGGACAGTTGCGGGTTGCATTGCGGAGGATTGCAGCTAGACTGGCCGTTGGCCCGGGCGCGGCTTTCAAGAGAAGAGCTGGCGTGGAACTTGCAAGCTTGATGCGGCTGGCTGGCCCGGCCAAGGGGACCGCCGGCGCTTTGGATTACCGAGGGTTTGGCGATGAAGCATTGCTTTGTGGCATGCGTTGTGGCTCTGGGGTGCTGGGGCGCTGTGGGCAGGGCCGCCGACTGGCCCCAGTGGGGCGGACGCGATGGGCGCAATATGGTCTCGGACGAAACCGGTCTGCCGGACAGCTTCGATCCCGGCCAAAAGAGTCCCACCGGCGGGGGCATCGACCTGGCCACGACCCGCAACGTCAAATGGGTTGTCCGCCTGGGCTCGGCGGCGTATGGCAACCCCACGGTGGCCGGCGGCCGGGTGTTCGTGGGCACCGATGACCTGACCGTGACGGCGGATCCCCGGTTCCGACGCACGCGGGGCGGCATGGTCAAGTGCTTTGACGAGGCCACCGGCAAGCTCCTCTGGCAACTGGTAGTGCCGGAACGCAAGCAGTATCCCAAGGAGATGCTTTTTAGCCACCAGCATCTGGGCGTATGTTCTTCGCCGACGGTGGACGGGGACCATGTGTATGTAGTGACCTGCGCGGCTGAGGTCGTGTGTCTGGACGTGCACGGCCAGGCCGACGGCAACCAGGGGCCATTTACCAACGAAGGGCAATACTTCGTCGGGCCGCAGGAGAAGCCGGTCCCCGTGCTGCCCCGTGATGGCGATATTCTGTGGCGTGTCGACCTGATCGACGATCTGGGCATCCGGCCGCACGACGCTGCGAGTTGCTCGATCCTCGTACACGGCGATTTGTTGTATCTGAGCACGTCCAACGGGGTCGATTCCAGCCACAGCCGGGTGCTTGCGCCCGAGGCCCCGGCGATGGTGGCCCTGGACAAGCACACGGGCCGGCTGGTGGGTCAGGAGAACGAGCACATTTCGCGGCGGCTGTGGCACTGCCAGTGGTCGTCGCCTTCGCGGGGCCGGGTGGCAGGCAGGGACCTGGTGTTCTTTGGCGGCGGCGATGGCATGTGCTACGCTTTCGAGGCGATGGACAAGGTGCCTTCCGAACCTCGACCATGGGTGACGGCGTGGTTGTACGACTGCAATCCGCCGCATTATCGCTTCCGCAACGGCAACCCTATCCCGTATTACGATGGCGACAAGCGCAAGAAGGACAGCCCGAACAAGAACGACGGCCAGTACCTGGGCCCAAGCCAGATCATCGCCACGCCGGTATTCCACGGGGGGCGGGTGTATGTGGCCATCGGGCAGGACCCGGCCCACGGGCGCGGCAAGGGGTTATTGCATTGCATCGACGCTTCGGGCCCGGGCAACATCACCAAGACCGGCTGCGTGTGGACGTACGAGGGTCTGGACCGTTCGATCGGCACCGTGGCCGTGGCCGGCGGACTGGTTTATGCCCTGGACGTGGCCGGCCGGCTGCACTGCGTCGATGCCCAAACCGGCAAGCCCTGCTGGGTGTACGAGACCAAGGCCGAGGCCTGGGGCAGCCCGCTGGTGGCCGATGGCAAGGTGTTCTTCGGCAATCAGAAAGACTTTTACATCATGGCGGCCGGGCGCCAGCCGCGGCTTTTGAGCCGCATCCGACTGGGGTCGCCGGTGTACTCGACGCCGGTGGCGGCCCACGGGGTGCTGTATGTGGCCTCGCAGCATTACTTGTGGGCCGTGGCCCGCCTTCCCCAGGTCGACCGGCTTACCAAGGGGGCAAGCACAACGTCCCGCCCTCCAGATGGATCACGCTCCCGTTGATGAAGCTGGCCTCGTCCGTCAACAGGAAGCCCACGACATGGGCCACATCGAGCGGCTTGCCAATCCGCTGCACGGGGATTTTTTTGGCCACCTCGGCGTAGAGGACCTCTTTGGGGCTGTCCCAGCCGGCGCAGGAGGCGGCCAGCATGGGCGTGTCGATGGTTCCCGGGCTGACCGCCACAAAGCGGACCCCTTTGGGGCTGTGGTCGGTAGTCAGGCTCCGCATGAGGGCCACCACGGCCGCCTTGGATGCGCAGTACACGCCGTGGGCCGGGAAGCCGATCTCGGCGGCCACCGACGTGGTAAAGCAGATCACCCCCTTGCCTTGCCGCTCCATGACCGGAATGGCGTACTTGCATACCAGCACCGGCCCGAGCAGATTCACATTGATCACGGCATAGAAGTCGTCCAGGGTGATGTCGGTGATCTTCTGGTTGCGAAGCACGCCAGCATTGGCATGGACGCAATCGAGCCGGCCGAAGCGGTCCACGGCCAGGTTGACGGCGGCCCGCACGTCTTCCTCGCGGCTGGTGTCGCCGTAGAAGAACACGCACGCATGACCTTCGGCGCTTAGCCGGCCTGCCAGGGCCTCGCCCGCCTCGCGCTGGATGGACATGGTCACGACCTTGGCCCCGCGCTGGGCGAAGAGTTCGGTGCACGCCTCGCCGATGCCGGACGTGCCGCCCGTGATCAAGATCACTTTGTCTTTCAGATGCATAGGCGCTCTCCTCGGGGTTCCCCGCAGCGAACGGGCGCGCGGGATGGGGTTGGTCCTTGGGAATACTCGCTCAGCCCCGATAGCCGGAGCGCTGCCGCCGCGGCCGGCCGGACCGCCGGAACTCGATCGCCCGGTCGATCAGGGCGAAGATATCGTACTTTGGCCGATAGCCGAGCACATAGCGGGCCTTGGTCGTATCGATGCAAAAATCCTGGCCCACCGGGTCCACCAGCTCCAGGGTCTCGATGCCCAAGCGCTCGGCCGTATATCGGGCCGCCTCCACATAATCGAACGGGTCGTTCATGGCGATGAGAAACGTTTCGCCTTCGATCCCCTCGCGCCGCAAGCTCAAAAGAAAGGCTTGCACGCAATCTTCCACGGCCACGATGTGGCGCCGCATGGGCGAGCCATCGGGGTGGCGCAATGCCACGGCTGCATCCCGGCCCGAAGCATACATTTCGCGCTGGGCCGGGGTCATCAGCTCGCGCCACACCGGCACGCCGAACCCCTCGCCCGCCACGGTGAGGTGCTGGAGGATGTCGTCCTCGGCATGGATCCAGGAGATCCGCAGGCACACCGTGGGCACGCCGGCCTGGCAATAGTACTGGCGGAACATCGCCTCCTCGAGCACCTTGGAGAGCGGATAGTAGCCCGGATAAGCCCACAGCGGCATGTCCTCGCGGATGGGAACGGGCTGCGGCCGGTAATAGATGCCGTTGACCGCATCGCCGCTGGCCAGGATCACGCGCCGGGGCACGCCGCTTTGCATGGCCGCCTCCAGCACGTTGAACGTTCCCTGCACGCTGACCCGGATCAAAGCCTCGCGGTCCTCCTTGCACGTGGCCAGATGGATCACCGCATCGCTTTGGCCGACCAGCTCGCCGATCAGGCGGGCGTCGGCCACGTCGCCCTGGACTTCCTCCACGCCGGGCACGTCCACGGCATACCGATGCCGCAGGCCCACCACGCGATACCCCTCGCGGACCAGGGCCTCGCACAGCGGGGCACCGAGTTTTCCCGCCGCCCCGGTGACCAAAACGCGTTGGATCGCAAGCGCCATAAGTCGCACTCCTGAGAAACAGGCGCCCGGCGGCCGGGCCGCCGGCGCACCGCGAACTGCCGGACTCGCTCGACCGGCAGCGCGCCCTCGGCGGCGCCGCAGCCAGGCCGCCAAGGCACCGCGCCGATGTGCCAAGCCGTCAACCGCCAAACAACTGCTTGAGCTTCACCGCCGTATCGCGGGCCAGCTCCATATCGGGCAAGGTCAGGTTGGGCAGCCGGCAAAACGGGAGCATCTCGGCCGTGATGGGGCCCTGATAGCCGATCCGGAACAGGGCCGCTTTGACCGCCGCGAAATCCACATCGCCCGCCAACAGATCATCGCCGAAGCCGTGCAGCCCCCCCGCGCAATCTTCGCGTTTGAAGTTCTTGACGTGCACCGCGGCGATCCGCGGTCCCAGGATCTCGATCCAATGCTCCGGATGCCCCTGGATGACCACATTGCCGACATCGAAATAGCACGCCACATGCCGGCTGCCGAATTGATCCACAAAGGCTTTGAATTCCATCGGCCCGAGCAGAAAGCGGTTCCACACGTTCTCCAGCGCCAGGGTGACATCCAGCTCGGCCGCCAGCGGCAACAGTTCCTTGAGCGATGCCGTCGAAGTGTCCCACACCTGCTGGTAAGGAACCACAGGGACCGAGGGGTCCCAGGGCACCGCCACCACGCCGGGGATGACCAGAATGGTCTTCACGCCCAGCCAGTGGGCCACCTGGATGTACTTGCGCGTGAAGTTGATGGCCTGGCGGCGTTTGTCCGGGTCGGGCGACGAAAGCGGACAACCCCAGTAATACCCGCTGATGAGCGTCCCCAGGCGCATCCCCAGGCGATCGGCCTCATCGCGGATCTGGCGGCATTGGGCCTCGGTCACCTCGGCCGATAACTCGCCGGCCCCAAACGCCAGTTCCACCCCCTGGTAGCCCAAGGCCTTGGCTTCCTCCAGCGCCTGCCGGACGGGCTTTTGACCCTCGAAGCCACCGATGGTCCAGTACGTGATTTGCAGCAAATGAGACATAAGGTACCTCTCCTCCCAGGCAGGACGGTGTGGGCGGGCCACAAGCAACCCGAGCACCGGCGGCCCGCGGCGGCCATTGTAGCAACCCCCGGCAACGCGCCCAAGCGCCGGGGAGGATGGAACCTACCTGGCCCAGGAGCCGGAGGCGTCAGCCCCCGGTGACCAACAGAGTCGGAGACGTCAGCCCCCGGTGACCAACAGAGCCGGAGGGCTCCACCCCCCGGGGCCCACAGAGGCGGGGGGTGAAGATCGGGGGGGACAACAGAGCCCGGGGGCGTCAGTCCCCGGTGACCAACAGAGCCGGAGGTGTCAGTCCCCGGTGACCAACAGAGTCGGGGACGTCAGCCCCCGGTGACCAACAGAGCCGGAGGCGTCAGCCCCCGGTGACCAACAGAGCCGGGCGTCAGTCCCCGGTGACCAACAGAGCCCGGGGGCGTCAGTCCCCGGTGACCAACAGAGCCCGGGGGCGTCAGCCTCCGGTGAAAGCGGCCAAACATCTCAATGCCGACCACACTCCCGGATGTTAGCGGCTCCGGTAAAGTCCGTGCTTGGCAAGCAAGCTATACCGCCAGCCAATGGTCGCAAGCGGTCCCCAAAATGCGGCGGGATTACGCGATGGGCATTTGCGCATGGCTTGGCAGGACACGCATTTCATGTCTTGCCCCGCGGGGGGCTGCCTGGCGGCCACCCTCTTGGTTGGCGCCGCCAAGGGGGCGATGTAGACTCAACAAGAAGCGTCGCAGTAACGCCGTTTCCGTGTTGGCCGGCGTGTTGCGGCTTTCCTGGTCCTCCCGGAGGGTCGCGGATGAGCACGATCCACCAAGTTTATTGCACGCTCCGGGCAGGGGCAGTCGCCCCGAACGGCCCGGGCGAGGCTCCGGCCTGCGTTGCCCACGCCGGTTCGCTCGACGGGCAGGATTTCCAGGCCTTCTGGCAGGACATCCAGCCGTACCTTTACTACCAACTGCCTCGCGATGCCTCGGAAGAACAACGGCAGCGGCTGACGGCCGATACGGCGCCCAAGCGGCTATTCCGGGTGGCAACCGCCGGCGGCTGGGACGTGCTCGGCCAGGCGTGCTTCCTGCCGGCCAAGGCCCCAGGGGGCGACGGAAATGGCTTTGCCCACGTACTGCTGCAAAAGCAAGCCGAGGGGGCTACGCCCTGGTCGGCCGTCGATTGCCTGAAATTATGGGGGGCGGCCGGCTGGGTCCAGGCCGCTGCCCCGCTTGCCGGCAGCGCAGGCCCCCTGCGTTCGCTTTCCGAACTCTTGGGCGAGCAAGGGCCGGCCATCGACGACCAGGTGTTTCTGAGCTTTTTGACGGCCCCGGCGGAAGGATCGCTGCATGACCCGCGGGGGGTGATCCCGCCGCGATGGCGCACCATGTCGGCGGAGCACCGCCGCGGGTGGTTCCTCGATCTGTTTTCCGCGTTCCTTCAAGGGGAGAGCCGGCAGCCGGGCCCGGTGTGCCTGGTGGCCGAGCCCGCGGTGGCGGCCCTGATGTTCTACGGCATCGCGCGCCTCGTGCCCGAGGGTCCGATCCGCGAGGGCCTCAGTTTTTCGACCTACGAGCCGGAACCCGGGCGCGCGGCGGCGGCCCTGGTGGCCACATGGTTTGCCGAGCCGGAGACCGCGCGGGCGCTGCCCAACGTGGGCGCTGGTTGCGCGGCGGTGCTCAACACCCTGGCCGAGCCATTGGCCGACTCTTCCCGCCCTCGGACCGAGTACGCCAGCACCATGGTCCACCGGCTGGTGGCGAAGGGCTGGCCCGAGGTGGACTGGCGCCTGGAGACCCTCCGTGCCGTCAAGGTGCGGAAGATCGAACTCCTAGAGACGCTGGCCACGATCGAGCAGCTTGTGGAAAACCTGCTTGAGACCGGGAGCTTCGCCAACCAGAACTGGCGCAAGAGCGAGGCCCTGACCAGCGGGGTGCGGCACGTGCTGTTGCGGCACTTGCAGCGGGCAGGCGATCTCGCGGCGGCGCTGAAAAACGTGATCGGCGGGCCTGCCCACCTCACGGTCCTCGACCTGGCCGCCAGCTCGAAAGAGCCCCTGGCCCGCAGCGTGGTCGAGCTGTTGCTCAAACGGGTGCCGGCCGAGAAGTTCGATATCCTCCTCAAGTTGCCGAGCATCGAGACTGGCGAAAAACTCCAGGCCCTGGCCAGCTATATCGACGCCCACGAGACCCTGCCCCCCGGGTGCGACTGGCTATGGGCGGAATGGGAGAAAGGGGCCAAGAGCGGCCACCTCGCCAAGACAGGGCTGTTGCCCCAGCTTTTCTTGACGCTGCCGGTCGAGACACTCAGCAAACTCTTGAAGAACCTTCCCACGCTGCGGGTCGTTCAAGCCGTCACCGGACTGTTGGACCTGCACCGCAGCAAGGCGATCGCGGCGGACCAGCTTACCCCGGTGATCGAGGCCCTGGACGAAGAGATGGTGATCGCCCTTTTACGCCAGCGGGGGACGGCCTTTTTAGAAGAGTACCCCGGCAACGAACCGGCCTTGGGGCGCAAATTGGGCGGCCTGCTCCGCACCCTGCACCAGCATCCCGATGAGTTCAAAGAGCGCCTGGAGTGGATCCTGGCCGGACAGCACTTGCTGGAGGACGATCGGCAACAGCGGGTGGCCACGGCTTGGGCCAACTGCCGCAAAGGGATTGCCGCCTTGGGCCGGCTGCAAGAGGGGGAGTCGCCGGCCGGCGAGCAGGCGCGGATCAACCTGATGGTCTCCACCGCCCGCGAGTTGGCCTTGGCCGCGGACGAGGCCTTGGCCGTTTGCCTGTTCGAAGGCGAGAACCCCCACCTCCGCAAACTCGAATGTCTCCGCAGGATTGCCCAGGAGCTTTTGGGCAAGCCGCTCATGCCTCCCGGACCAGTCGAACACGAGTTCCTCTGGAACCGGATCGGCCAGCAGTTGCAGACCCATCAGTGGCCGGCCGAAAGCGGTATTACCAAGGAAGCGATGAAGGCCGAGTTGGCGACCAAGAAGGAGGGCAAAAAAGAGCCTGGCAAGCAGGGGAAGGAGGCGCCCCCCCGGCCCGAGGTCCGCCCCCTGGTCTCCGAATCCAGGATCCTTACCTACCTGATGGTGGGGTTGGTAGGGTTGTTGACTGTCGCCATCGTGGGCGCAGCCCTGTGGTGGTTCTGGCCCAGTCCCCAACCCACCAGGAGGCGCCGCCCCAAACGTCCCGGGGAGCGCCCCAAAGCGGCGGCGCCGGCCAGGCTGGAGGCCGATAAGGAGGCCGCCCCCAAGAAGACCCTGCGCGACCTCCGCGAGCCCGCCGCAGGGGCCAAGGGCAAGTGAGGGACACGCGTGGCCAAGCCGCCCCTTTCCATTGAGGCGGCGTCTTTGCTGCTCAGCGTTATTTGACCGCGGCGGGGCCGACCGCCCCGCCCCCTGCCCGGCCCCAGACCTCGCCGGATGCGCTAAGCCTGCTTTTGTTGCGTGTTCTGGTAGATGGCTTGAAGGAGGCTTTGCACGTCGGCGAACTTCTTGCGGGTGCTCAGCACGGCGTCGAGGAGGCGGCGGGCATCGCTTTCGGAATGGCCCAGGCTCCGCAGGACCTCGTAGGTCTCGGAAATCACGTCGGGCTCGACCTCGGCCTGGCGGGCCTCATCGCGGGTGACCATCAGCGCGAACTTCGGCACCTTGCGGCGCAGTTTGGCGATGATGCGCTCCGCCGTCGAGGGTCCCACCCCGGGCAGGCTCGCCAGCAGCTTGGCGTCTTGTTCCTCGATGGCCGTGGCAATCTCTTTCACCGGCCGGACCATGGCCCGCAAAGCCTTGCGCGTTCCGACCCCGTCCACCGAGCAGAACAGATCGAAGAACTCCCGCTCGATCTCGCTGGTAAAACCCACCAGGCGGGGTGTCAGCCGCCCTTGCATCTGGTTCCCTTCCAGATACTCGATGGTGTAAAGGCTGACTTCGCCGCGGAGCATGCCCTGCAACTGCCGGCGGGCATACTCGGGGATCAGCACCTCGTACTCGAACGCCCCGACCCGCAGGGTGGCGGTGTCCCCGCCTATGGCCACAAGCTGTCCGGTGATCTTCGTAATCAACGGCGGCTCCTCCGTGCGCGGCAATTGGCCCGGGCAAAGATGCCGGCCCGCGGACCGCAACCCCAGACCCGGTTACCCGCGACTCTGGCGTCCCAATCTGCTTCGGCTGCCTCCCGTGCGCGGCGGGTGCCAACTCCAGGCCCGCTCACTCGCTATCCAGGCACCCGGCCGACCAGCGGATGGCCCGCCCCAGAAGGACGCCGAACTCCGGCGCGGCATACGCCTCGTGGTCATGCCCCAACTGGAAATAGCACACCCGGCTGTTGCGAACCTTATGCACCCAGGCCACCGCCTTGCTGTTCTCGGGATGGTCCGTCGTGAGAATCACATGCACCCCTGGAAGGGTGCCGTGCCCCTGGTAGGTTTCGTCATGGATCACGAAATCCTTCAAGCCCTGTGTGATAGGATGCTTGGGGTCCTCGATATGCACGGTAAACTTCATGCCGTGTTTGGCCGCCGAAAGCCAACGGGTAACTCCTACCATGTTCTGAAATTCGGGCCGGCTGCGGTAAGCGTAGATGCCGTGGTGCAAGATGACCACTCCCACGCCGCGGTCCAAGAGGGTAAGGAAGTTGTTCCAGCGTTTGTCGTTCGGCTTCTTCTCGAAGTTGTAAAGCACCACGGCGCGGTAAGGCCAAGCCGAGATGTCGTCGAATGCCTCGCCGCCTTCTTTCTCCTCGACGAAGGTGCACTGCATGTCGGCAAAACCGGCAAACACCTTGCGAAATGGCTCCACCGGATAGCCATGGCCGCCGGTAAGGACCAGGACTTGCAGTTTCCCAGCCGGTTGGGCAGCGGGCGCCTTGGGCCCGGCCAAGGGCAACAGCGTGATGCACGCGCCGAGGATGCCGGATATCCCTGCGCGCCGGCAACGATTGCTCATGGCGAATCTCCGTGGATGCTGGCTGAACGAGTGTCCGAGTGAGGGGAGTGGGGCGGTCGGCGCCGATAGCCGCCGGGCGTCGCCCGCCGCACTCGATACGGCAGTCCAGCATACCCTTGGCAAGGGGCGAAGGGAAGTGGCGGCAAAAGCCTGGCAGGGCCGAGGCCTCTGGCCATGGCCCTTGCAGTCTTACTCTTTCCCCAAATGCGCCAGCGTGCGCGGCGGGCCTTCCAGGCCCAAACGCTTCATCTTCTTGTAGAGTGTGGTGCGGTTGATTCCGAGGGTCCGGGCAGTGGCCTGGCGGTTCCAGCGATGCGCCTCCAGCGCTTCGAGGATCAACTGCCGTTCCGGGGTGGCCAGAGCCTGTTTGAGGGTCCGTGAGCCCAGGGGTTCGACCGCCCGGGGGCCGGCCGCGAAGATGCTTTGCGGCAAGTCCTCGACGCCGATGAGCCGGCCCTTGCCCAGGAGCACGGCCCGCTCGATGACGTTTTGCAGTTCCCGGACATTGCCCGGCCAGGCGTAGGCCTCCAGCGCGTGCATCGCCGCTTCGGAGAACCCCTCGACCTTTTTGCCCGACTCGCGCGCAATGCGCTTCAGGAAATGCTGGGCCAGCAAGGGAATGTCCGACACCCGTTGGCGCAAGGGCGGCAACTCGATGTTGATCACGTTGATGCGGTAGTACAGGTCTTGGCGGAAGCGGCCCTCGGCCACGGCCCGCCCAAGGTCCTCGTTGGTCGCCAGGATCACCCGCGTATCGACCACAAAGGTTCGCGTGCCCCCCACCTGCTCGAACTCGAAGTCCTGAAGCACCCGCAGCAGCTTGACCTGCATCGCCGGGCTGGCCGTGGCAATCTCGTCCAGAAAGATCGTCCCCTCGTGGGCCAGCATGAACTTGCCCACCCGCTCGTGGGTGGCGCCGGTAAATGCGCCGGCCACGTGACCAAACAACTCGCTTTCCAGCAACGTCTCCGGCAACGCCCCGCAGGCCACCTCGACAAACGGTTTGTCCCGCCGCGAACTGGCCCGATGGATCGCCCGCGCCACCAGCGACTTGCCCGTCCCGCTTTCGCCCGTGATCAAGACCGTCGCCCGGGTATCGGCCACGCTCTGGATCATCTCGTACACCTTGAGCATGCGGGGGTCCCGGCCCACGATATTCTCCAGCCCGCACCGCAGGTCCAACTGGGCCTTCAGCGTCACGTTCTCCTCGATCACCCGGCGCTGGTTCAACGCCCGCTGGATGGCCAGTTCCAGCTCTTCATCGATCAAAGGCTTGGTCAAGAAGTCGAAGGCCCCCGCGCGGATCGCTTCCACCGCGGTCTCCACGGTCCCGTAACCGGTGATCAGAATCACCGCCGTCGCCGAGCACCGGCGGCGGCAATAGGCCAGAATGTCGAAACCATCGCCATCGGGCAGGCGGATATCGGCCAGCACCACGTGGAAGGCCTTGCGCTCCAGCGCCGCCAACGCCTCGCGATACCCCGTGGCGGTGTCGAGGTGATAGCCTTGCTGGCGGAGCCAGTCCGCCATGGCGTGAAGCACCTGGCGGTCGTCATCGACCAACAGCAGCGAACCTTTGCTCATGTCGCACCCGGTAAACAGCCTGGCAACGCCTTGTTGCTGAATACCTACGTCACAGATGGGGGGGTGTCAAAAAAAGACCCCGGTCCCCCAAAAGGGGCGCCCATGGATCGAGCGCGTCGCGTCACAACTGTCATGGCATAAGAAACGGCTGGCGGCGAGCCAGGGGGTGATGCGGCCGGCAAGGTCGCAAGGTCTGGGACCACCCAGCGGGCAACCGTCGGGCCCACACGATCCGCCGAGGGAACCGCCAAAAACCGTTTCCAAAAAAAACGGCAATCCACGCGGCCGAGAGTCCGGCCCCCCCTTTAGGGTCGGCCTAGGCGCGTGCACGCTGCCGCTTGAGGATCGGCCCTTGCAGGGGGGTAGGCGGGTGGGAGACTGTTGACTGGAAGGCAAATACTAACCATATCAGGGGGAGTCCGATAACAACTAAATGGGGATACCCTCCTTACCGAGTATGTACTACCATTTAGCGAGAGGCCCCGGGAGTCTCCCTCTTCGGGGCGATATGGGATGGGTCCAAACCAGTTTCCGGGAGTCCCCCATGAGCGTGAGATTGTTGATCGCCGACGACCACGAGGTCATTCGTACCGGACTGATGACCCTCCTCCAGGGGTCTGGCATCGAGGTCGTCGGGCAGGCAGCCAGCGGCAAGGAGACGGTCAAGCTGGCCGAACAGCTCAAGCCAGATGTGGTGCTGCTTGACATCCGGATGCCGGACGGAGACGGGCTTTCCACCCTGGAAAAGCTCCGCCAGAAGGTGCCCAGCACCAAAGTGGTGATGCTCTCGACGTACGACAACCCGACCTACGTGGCCCGGGCCGTGGCCTTGGGGGCCAGCGATTTCGTCCTGAAAGGGGCCACGCGCGAGGCGATCATCGAGACGATCAAAGCGGCGGCCGCCGGCGAATCGCCCTCGCGGGCCGGCGAGCTTCGCCGGGTGGCCAGCACCATGAAAATCCGCCAGGTGGTCGATGACGACGAAGTGCCGCTGACCCAGCGCGAAACCCAGGTGCTCCGCCATGTGGCCCTGGGGCTGAGCAATAAAGAGATCGGCCGCTCGCTGGAAATCAGCGTGGAAACCGTCAAAGAGCACGTCCAGAACATCCTCCGCAAGATTGCGGTCAACGACCGGACCCAGGCCGCCGTGTGGGCCGTGCGCAAAGGCTTGGTGTAAGCGGCGGAGCAGTCCTTCGGGGGCCATTGCGACCCGGGGCCCACGCATCGTTTGCCGTGCCCGGGCCTGCCCGCGCCACAAAGAGCCATCGGTGGGCAGGGCCGGCCATGGGTTTTGCTCGGGACGGCCTGGCAACTTATTAATGGGTGGCGCGTCTGCCCTGGCGGAGATGGGGCTCCATGAAAGCGCTCATACTCGTGGACCTGCAGAACGATTTCTGCCCGGGAGGAGCGCTGGCCGTCCCCGAGGGGGACGCAGTCGTTCCGGTGGCCAATGCCCTGCAACGGCGGTTCGATCTCGTCGTGGCCACGCAGGATTGGCACCCGGCCGACCATGCCAGTTTTGCGGCCAGCCATCCGGGTCGCGCACCGGGCGAGGTGATCGATTTGGATGGCTTGGCGCAGGTCCTTTGGCCGGTCCACTGCGTGCAGGGCACCTGGGGGGCCGATTTCCATCCCGCTTTGGATCGCACCCGCATCGCCCGGGTTTTCCGCAAAGGAACCGACCCGCGCCTCGATAGCTACAGCGGTTTTTTCGATAATGGCCGGCGCCACGCCACGGGCCTGGCCGAGTACTTGCGCGATCGGGGCGTCAACGAAGTCTTCGTGTGTGGATTGGCGACCGACTATTGCGTGAAGTTCACGGCGTTGGATGCGGCCGAATTGGGGTTCGCCACGCGCGTGGTTCTGGATGCCTGCCGCGGTGTGGACTTGCATCCTGGCGACATCTGCCGCGCGGTCGAGGAGATGCAGCAACGGGGAATTGCCCTCGTCGATGCCTCGGCCATTCTGGCTGGCGGCTAAGAACCATCGCGGAGGTCGGTGCGACGCCAAAGCCCCAATACCTGCTCGGCGTGCGTCGGAACCGCCCGGCGATACCGCTTTTTCCGGGCAGCGTTTTCTGGCTCGAACGTTTCAACTGCTGTCTGGGAGACCGATGACAAACCGCCGGAGGGGAAGTCGTCGTATCCGGGAGGCCCTTTGCACGTCACCCCACACCCCAGTGGCTTGGGACCAAAGGGGGCGGCCGGGGCCACGGTTACCGCGGAGTCAGCACATAGCTGGACGCTGAAGTAGCTCCGCACGGCCGAGGGCATTCCCCCCCGCATCACCAGAAACCCGGTATGCCCGAACGCTAACGTGGCGGCCAGGAACCGGTCCAGCCGCGCCGGCTGCTCCGCCGGCCTCTTGCCCAGTCCTTGGCCGCGGCCATAGAACCTGCCAGGGTTCTTGCCTCCCCTGCCACCACCGCGCCCACCGCCACGAGCCCCAAAACACCTTGGGCAATACCCCACAACCTTGACCATGACAGGCCACGAACACACCGGCGACTCATGACACCCACCCCCAACGTTCTCGCACGACGGCCCTTTCGGGTCCATGCCGGCTGGGTGAAAACGCAACAACCGGCTCCGCCCCGGCCGACACTTGGGTACGTTGATCCGTGGACAGAGCATACCCCCTCTGGCCACCCCCTAGCAACCAAGGCTGCCGCAGCCACCGGCCTCAAAAGACCCGCCAGGTTGGGTGCCACCGAGCGGCCTTGCCGGCAACTCGGCCCCCAACAGGCGGCCAGGTTTTGGCGCCGAATGCTACCGCCAAGTCCTCTGCCAAGCCGATTCGCCCCGCGAGTGGCCACCGTGTTCCAAAGAGCCCTTGCGCGTCGAGTGCTGGGCGAATCGAACCATTCCCCCTACCCCAGACCAAATACCCCCCGTTAGACCGTTAGACTAGATCCCCTCGGGGACGTTGACGCCAAAGGCGGCGTCGGGTATCCTTCGACGTGGGCCGGGGTAGCGCCCTCCGCCTTGCCAAAGGGCTAGGCATGGGGTTTGCAATAGCTTTGGCGCAACCGGCCCGCTGCCGGTGTGCAGTTGCCGGGGCGTAGCTCAGCCTGGTTTAGAGCGCTTGGTTCGGGACCAAGAGGTCGCTGGTTCAAATCCAGTCGCCCCGATTTTTCAAGGCCCGCGGTCGCGTACGGGCAGGGCGCCCGTCCCGTCAATGGAAACCTCGGCGAAAGGGGGCTGCGCATGCCGCGCGACCTGACTATCCGCAGAAGCCGAATACCGCTACCGCGCTGGCGCGGAGCTACGAGATCGAACTCATCACGCCGATGTTCGGGGGCGGGGTGAAACCTCGGGGCAACGACCCCCCGTTCCCTATCCCTCCTACGGCAATCCGGGGGCCGTTGCAGTTCTGGTGGCGTGCGACAGTCGGCGCGCAGTGCCCGACGATCGGGCACCTTCGAGCAGCTCAAACCAGTGTCTGGGGCAATACCGAGTGCGCCAGCCGGGTCCAGGTGCGGGTGGATGTTCTCGATGTCGACAAGCCCCAGCCGTGCGCTCACTTCGAGAGGGACCGCAGGAATCGCGACAGTTTTCGTTCGATGCCAATCTGGAATAACCCGTTCAGGAATATGGCCCTGCCTTATGCGCTGTTTCCGTTCCAAGGGCAGCTCTCCAGGGATCGGACAACGATTGACATGGAGCCGGCATCCTGCATCCACAGGGCCGTGTTTCGCGTGACGCTCACGGGTTACACGGATGAGGACGATTTCGCCAGGCAGCTCGAACCGGCGCTTGGGGCCTGGGTGAACTTCGGGGGATTGGGGAGCCGGACCCGCCGGGGTTGCGGGGCGATTTGCTGCCGCCACCTGATGGCGGAGGACCCTGGCGACCTGTTGGCACGCTGCAAGATGTACTTATCAGACAGACCCGCCCGCGCGTGGCCCATATTCGCACAAGCCATCCTTGTCGGGAAGGAGTGGGACAAGCCGGTCGATGCTTGGAATGAAGGCATCAGAATCTTCCGCGATTTCCCCCAAGGAGTTGAATTGGGGCGGAATCGGGGCCGCAAGCAAACCGGCCGGGACGATCGCGGTCGGCCCCGTACAGGAGTTCATCGCGGCCGCCCGGCGGACCCGCGACCTGTGGTTCGGCTCGTACCTGCTCTCGGAAATCAGCCGGGCCGTGGCCAAAGCGGTGGCGGACCAAGGCGGACAACTCATCTTCCCCGCGTCTTGCCGTGCGGAAAGCGGGGCCAACGTCATCCTGGCGGAGTTGCCATCGGGCGTTCCAAAAGAGGTGGCGGCCAACGCGAAGCAAGCGGCACACAAACGCTGGGCGGAGTTCGCTCTCCAGGCGTATCGCGAAGCCTGCCCCGTCATCCGTCAGGACATCTGGAGCGACCAGGTCCACGACGTGATCGAGGTCTACGCCGCCTGGGTGCAGCATACGGATCCGAAGAACTACGGAAACGATCGAAAGCCGCTCATGCGGCTGCTGGGCGCGCGCAAGAACCTGCGAGATTTCCTTCCGGCCGGAGGGGACCAGGGGACGCACACCTTGGCCCAAGCGCGGGATGATGGGAAAGCGGAATCGAACGTCCAGCCGCAAGAAGAGGCCCGGGCACCGACGCGATCGCGTTGGTCGCGGGGCCTCGTGGGCGACGTGGGCGGGCGTTCTTGGCGAAGGCTACTTCGCGGCCAAGGCGAACATCCCACGCTCTGACTTCAGGAACCGCGCGTCCTTCCCCTTGCGGACATCGCGGAGAATCAAGGCGTAGAGCGTCGCCTCGGGCGTCTTGCCGGCGGGGCTCGTCCAGTAGCCCTTGGCCTGCATCGCCTCGACCATCGCCTTGGCCGTCATGGGCTGGCCGGTTTCGGCCAGCACGCGGACGGCGGCCTGAATCTGGCTGGGCTTCTTGGCGGGGGTGCCGGGCTTAGCCGGGGCGGCCTTCTTCGCCTTCGCGGCCTTTTGCTTGCCAGCAGCCGGCTTACAGGCCTTCTTGTTGGTGGGGCTGTGCTTCTTGGCGATCGTCCTGTCCTCTCCTGCAAGGGTTTCGCGTCGCGGGCCGCACCCCGGCGGCCCAGCAGGGCAGGACAGTTACCTCGCGGGCGAAAGACGCTCAAGGGGATTGGGGAGGGCTTTGCCAGGATTGAAAGCAGGTCTCCACGGCATTCCCCTCGAAATTGCGTAATCGCGGGGCTGGAAAACCCAGCGTTGGCAACTATTGTGGAGATTGCGCAGCCTTGGATGCGCAGGCCGGGAATGCGCTTTCCTGTGTCTATTAGCACGAAAAGGGTAGTGTCCTATCCGAGTTGGTGAGAGTTATGGACGAGTACCTTTGGCCGGCACGAAACGTGGCCGAATACGCCTACTGTCCGCGTCTTTTCTATCTCATGGAGGTCGAAGGCGTCCACTTGGCGAGCGAAGATACGGAACGAGGCATCCGCGTTCATCGGCGGGCGCACGAACCAAGCGGTGAAAGCGTTTTGCGCTCGGCATCCGATCGCGAGGGGCCGAAAGCAGTTCGCAGTGTAACGCTGAGCAGCGCTGCCATGGGGCTGACTGCCACCCTGGACTTGGCTGAAGTCAACGGGAACGTGGCCATACCTGTCGAATACCGCAAGGGCAAGCCCCATCACCTGCCTTCGTCTGGTGGAAACGTCGGTGCCATTCAGCCATGGCCAACCGATCGAGTGCAAGTCGCCCTCCAAGGCATCTTGCTGGAGGAATCGGGTTACGTGGTTCCGCACGCAATCATCTATTATGCGGCCGAGAAACGTCGGCTCGTAGTGCCGCTCGATGCTGCCCTCCGGGCCGAGGCGCTCGCCACGCTGGAAGCGGCCAAGAGATGCTCACGGGGGCCACGTCCGTTGCCACTAGTCAATGACCCCCGCTGTCCTCGCTGCTCATTACAGCCCATCTGTCTTCCGGATGAGGTGAACCAGCAGCGCCAGGGCAGTGACGGCGAGATGCTGAGGCCCCGAAAGATCTGGCCCCCGAGAGACGACGGCATCCACATCGTTGCTCAACAAGAGGGCACCAAGATCGGTGTGCGTGGCGCCACTTTGACGATCATCGACGGAAGCGGAAAGAAGGTGAAGGAAGTGCCCCTGGCTGGCGTCGAGAGCCTTACTCTTCTGGGAAGCGTTCAAATCTCGACCCAGGCGGTGCACGTCCTCGCCGATCGGGGGATACCAATAGCCTGTCTTTCCTCGTCCGGCCGACTGGTAGCCATGGTTGATCCGCTGGATCCAACTAGCGCGGCGACGCGCCGCGCCCAGGTGCGGCGCTTCGATGACCCCGAGCGATGCCTCCAGCTCTCTCGGGCATTGGTCGCAGCTAAAATCTCAAATCAGCGCACGTTACTGATGCGCAACTACAATGGTGGTTTACCACGGCGAGTTGCGGAGGAGCTGGCCACCCAAGCCGAGGGAGCCGCCAAAGGCGAAAGCATTCAATCGGTCCGCGGTCACGAGGGGCAGGCGGCCGCACTCTACTTCGAGCACTTTGCCGGCATGTTCAAGACCGAAGTCGCAGCCGAATTCGACGCTTACGGCCGCCGACGCCGACCGCCGCCCGACCCGATCAATGCCGCTCTTTCGTTCGCCTACTCAATGCTAACGCACGAGTGCACGGCAGCCCTTCGGACAGCCAGCCTTGAGCCGTCCATCGGCGCGTTCCACGTGTCGCGACCGGGCCGACCGGCGCTCTCGCTGGACCTGATGGAACCATTCCGTTCGCTTATTTCCGACTCGGTGGTCGTCACTGCGTTCAATCGCGGCGAACTCAAACCAGGCCACTTTCTGCGTACCGCCGCGGGTTGCATGTTCACCGACGACGGCCGCAAGGCATTCTTTTCCGTCTACGGACGGCGCATGGCCGAGGAAGTGACTCACCCCGTTTTCGGCTATCGGCTGAGCTACCGCCGGATGATTATTCTGCATGCCCGAATGATCGCCGCCTGGCTCCGAGACGAAGTACCAACTCTGGCGTTCTTGACCACTCGTTGAGGATCGCAACCCGTGCGCCGCTGCTACCTTGTGTGCTACGACATCCGCGACCCGAAGCGCTGGCGTCAGGTGTTTAAAGTTATGAAAGGGTACGGCGAGCACTGGCAGTACTCCGTCTTCTTCTGCGTGCTGACGCCGATCGACCGGGTGCGTATGCAATCGGGACTTGAGGAGGCGATGAACCTTGCCGAAGACCAGGTGATGATCATCGACCTCGGGTGCGACGAAGAGCAGGCCCGCAGGGCGGCCACTGTGCTGGGCCCCAGCCTACCCCCTGGTGACAAGGGCGTGCTGGTGGTGTAGATTGCTGTTCGTCGACGCTTTTCACCTCTTGTGAGAAACGATCCAGCGAGGGCAACGGAGGGAGATCATGGCGACGGCCGTTGACATTTCGCCGACTACCCGGGCCTACACGCTCAAACTCTCAGGCGACGACAACTGGCGCGAACTGCTGTGGCAAACGCACGTCGCGGTGAATCGTGGGACCTGGGTCTGGGGCGACTGGCTCTTGACGCTTCGTGGCGGCCTGCCGGCGTCGCTGGCCGACGGTGATGCCCAACGGCGGGTCCTGTTGGCTTTGTCGTGGCTTTCCGTCGAAAGCCCTGCTTCGTTGGCACCGCAAAACCACATCGTGGCCTACGGCAGCGAGGCGCCGGACGAGCGTAATCGCAAGGTCACGGAGCGGTTCCGAATCATCTTGAGCCGCATGGGGATCAACCAGCAGCAGGAGCAAGAATGGCTCGATGCCTGCCGACCGGCCCTCACGGCTTCGATCCGCGAGGACGCCGTCTGGATCGACCGATCCGCCTGCTTTGCCGAGGCACAACAGCACTACCCAGGTTTGAGTTCGGAGTGGGCCCGCGAGACCTTGTTTGATTTTCTGGGGGGTGAAAACGACTATTTCGCGCTACCTGATCCGGAAGCCGCGCCCTCCTCCGAGGCCAAGGATTTCGTCCAGAAAGCAGGCGGATGGCTGAGTCGGCACTGGGGAGCAGGCAAGAAAAGCGATTCGACAGCTATCAGCACCAATCTTAACAGGCTAGCCGGCGTCGAGTCCAAAGCAATCGTCGGTCGCTGTGGGTGTGATGCACTCGCCGTGCTTCTCACGACCCTTGGCGGTTGGCCCGCAAAGAATGCCGATTCGGGGACGCTTTATCACCAACTCAAGCAAGCTGTTGGGTGGAAAGGCCGACCCTCCAGGGCAGCCAAGGCTCTGGAAAAGGTCCGTGACGCCCCAGAAGTAACTGATGCCTTATGGCGGCAAACTGCCGACACGCTCCGCCAGGAGGCTGTAGCCCAATCCTCCAGAGCCGCTGGCGGTTCAGGTGTCCCCGCCTGGATGCCTGCTTGGCGAGAGGACATGGAAGCCAGGCTCGGCATGCCCTATCGCGGCGCCCGGGACTACATTTGGGAGCACAGCGTGATGCTCGATCATGCCCTGCGGCGTGTATCGAGTGCCCACACGTGGATCAAACGTGCCGAGGCCAAGCGCCGCCGGTTCCAGCAAGACGCGGACAAGATTGGGAGCATTCCTGCGAAGGCCCGCGAATGGCTGGACGCCTTCCGCGAAAGACGTTTTTCAGCCTCCGGCGCCCTGCGGGGATACCTGATCCGCGAGCGGGCCATCGACGGCTGGGACAGGGTTGTCCAGGCCTGGGCATCGCTGGGCCCAAACTGCACACGCGAGCAGCGCATCGCTGCTGCCCGCGATGTGCAGGCTAACCTCGATGAAGATGAGAAGTTCGGCGACATCCAGCTTTTTGCCGGCGTCGGCGACGAGGATGAGGGGGACCCGCAACCGTGCCTGGCCGATGACGATGCGATTTGTGTATGGCGCGATCTTAATGGAAGAGCGGATTCCAACATTCTCAAAGACTACGTTGCCGCCACGGTAGCAAAGCACGATCAGCAGAGGTTCAAGGTTCCGGCCTACCGGCACCCCGATCCGCTGCGACACCCCGTCTATGTCGATTACGGCAATTCCCGCTGGAGCATCGAGTACTCGGCGCTGAAAGCCGCCCACCAGCGGCGCAAGACCACCGAAAAACTCGTGCAAGCGAAAACGGACCGCGCACGCGCCAAGTTCCAGCAGAAGCCTGCTGACACGCCCGACCTACGCGGTGTGACGCTCGGGGTTTGGACCGGCAGCAGCATCGAGAAGGTCTCGCTGCACTGGCACGGCAAACGCTTCTGGAAGGACCTGGACCTGGACCATTTTGGTCGCGACCCATCGGCAACGGTTTCCCGCGCGGATCGGTTGGGCCGCGTCGCGGCAAGCCAACACCCCGAGGCCGCCGTCCACGTCGCAAAGGTCTTCGAACAACAAGACTGGAACGGTCGTCTCCAGGTGCCGCGTCACGAACTCCAACGGCTGGCCGATCTGGTCTACGGCAAGGGGGGTGATCCCGACTTCGCCAAGCTGGGCTCCCTCGACGAGCGCCGGACTCGCCGGCAGTGGGAACACCTGAGCTGGTTTCTGACCACCTCGACGACCATACAGCCCCGAGGACCCTGGCTCGATTATGTCGCCCAGGGCTTGCCGCAAGGCATCCAGTACAAGAAAGGACGCAACGGCTATTATTTGGAGTACGCGGCTAATCAGGGCCGGAAACGTCGTGCCCGGCTGTGCTTGGCCCGCCTGCCTGGCTTGCGTGTGCTTTCGCTCGACCTTGGGGACCGCTATGCCGCAGCCTGCGCCGTCTGGGAAACCCTGACGAGAGAGCAGATCACCCAGGAATGCCACCAAGCGGGACACCCCGGGCCCTCCCAAGACGACCTCTTCATCCACTTGCGGCACCGAACCGGCAAGCCCCAGAAGTCGGGCCGAAACAAGGGAAAGCCGGTCACCAAGACCACCATCTACCGCCGGATCGGCCCCGATCTCCTGCCCGACGGTACTCCCCATCCCGCTCCCTGGGCGCGGCTCCAGCGCCAGTTCCTCATCAGGCTCCAAGGCGAAGACCGGCCGGCCCGCTTTGCTTCTCAACACGAAATCGACGGCTCGAACCGATTCCGCGAGTTCTTGGGCTTGCCCCCCTTGGCTGACAGACCCCGTGTCGATGACCTCCATCGCGACATGGTTCGCTTGGCGCGGCTCGGCCTGCGCCGTCTTGCCGATGCGGCCCGAATCGCCTTTGCCATGACCGCCACCAAGAAACCGATTTCAGGCGGCCGCGAGGAAACACTGGCCACGGAGCAGCGCATCGAGTTCCTTCAGGACGCCCTGGTGCGTTGGCAAGCTCTGGCTGCCTCGAGCCGGTACCGCGACGATTGGGCCCGGCAGGCCTGGCAGGAGTGGATCGTCGAAAAGCTTGGCGGTCCGCAGCCCGCCGAAATCGCCGACGAGCTGCCTCGCTCCCAGCAAGCAACCCGGGTCGAAACCGCACGTCGCTCACTCAGGGAAGTGGCCGCGAAGTTATCTAATCCCCAGTCATCTAGCGCGACCGAGCTGCACGGGCTTTGGGCCGCACGGTGGCAGGAGCGACAAACCAAGTGGCGGCAGTACCTCCGCTGGTTGCGACGGCTCATCTTGCCTCGAAGGAAGGACTACCAGCAGGCTAACCGCCAAGTCCACCGCGTCGGCGGGCTTTCGGTCAAACGCCTCCAGACGATCCGCCAGTTGTACCAGGTGCTCAAGGCGTTCCGTATGCGGCCCGAACCCTCCGACCTGCGAAAGAATATCCCCGCCCCCGGTGATCCGTCGCTGGCCAGTTTTGGCCGCCGTATCCTGCACCACCTTGAACGGCTGCGCCAGCAACGCATCAAGCAACTCGCCAGCCGTCTGGTCGAAGCGGCGCTCGGCGCGGGCCGCATCAGCAAGCGGCTAGGACGCGACCGCAGGCGGCCACGGCAATCCGTGGACGCGCCTTGCCACGCCGTCGTGATCGAAAACCTCGAACGCTACAAGCCCGAGGACTCCCGACTGCGCCGCGAGAACCGGCAACTCATGAATTGGCAGGCCCGCAACCTCCGCAAGTACATCGTCGAAGGCTGCGAGCTTCATGGGCTCCTCTTCGTCGAGGTCTGGCCGGCCTACACCTCGCGTCAGGATTCTCGTACCGGCGCACCTGGCGTCCGCTGCGAAGACGTCCCGCGCAGCGTCCTGGAAGAGGCAACCCGTCGCATCCGGGCGTTGGGTTCGGCGCCATCGGGCTCATCTCGGGGCAGGTCCGAAACACGGTTTGAGCGGGAAGTCTGCCGCTGGATCCATGAGTTCAACCGAGTCGTTGGCTCCAGCTCGGGTCTGTCGCCCCGTCAATCTGTCCTGAAGGCGTTTCTGGACCATCAGGCCGCAATTCCCACCTGGCGCAGCACGGTCCGCCTCCCACGACGCGGCGGCGAGCTGTTCGTTTCCGCCGATGCGAATTCCCCGCTTGCCAACGGCCTTCAGGCCGATCTGAACGCCGCAGCCAACATCGGCCTAAAAGCCCTGACCGATCCCGACTGGATGGGGGCCTGGTGGTTTGTTCTGGTCAAACGAGATTCCGGACAGCCCGTGCCCCAGCAGGTCCAAGGATCTCCGATTTGGGAATCGTGCACGCGGCTTTCCAGCCCGGCAACCGTCGATTCCAGTGATTCGCCTGCAGGAGCACGCCGCAGCAAAGGCCGCGGCGCGAGGGGGCGGGCAAGGGCCACTGAGTACCGGTGGAGCCCCCTCTCCGCAATGACCATGCCCGACAACAAGACGTGGTGGCCGACGCGAGACTACTGGCCAGAAATCGAACGGCAGATCGCCGACCGGTTGCTGCGGGAACAGATCGATCCGGAAAACCGTTTCTGACTCTTGCGTCCGGCTCCCATAGCATCTATAATTGTAACGTGTGCTATAGGCACGCTTTCTTCTGCGGCAGTGTCTCGGTCTTCAACGACGCAGCACCGCAGGGTCGATCATTGGATCGAAGAACCTTTCGGTCTTTGACAATTCGGCCGGCGAACCATTGTACCCGCGCCCTGGCGAGCATGAAGGTGGCGCCGGGGGGGGCCGGTCACGCTCGCGTTGCGATAAACGCCGTCGCCACAAGGACTTGCGATGTGAATACACCCGCTTATGTGCCCGAGCAACCGTGCCTGCAAGGGCACGCTCGCAAACCACCTCACAACATCTTGCGCCATCAGAAGTTGCGAGCACGGCGGCCGGCGAATCCGCCGGCCTGATGATCGACCGACACATCGAAGTCTGCTCGGCGCGTGTTTGGCCAACCATTGCCGGCGAATCC
>FWPU01005510.1_pt1 | contig 27293 bp, 26 predicted proteins | sample 2228361 | NCBI WGS metagenome assembly FWPU01 (sample SAMEA103939777, study PRJEB20133) | metagenome
CGGCGCCGCGCTCCGGCCCGGCGGCCGCGGCCGCTCCGGCGACGCCGGACCGGGCCGTCCCGGGAGGCGGCGCGTCGCCGTTCGTCCGCGCCGTGCTTGCCTCCGGGGCCGAGACCGCGGTCCCGCAATCGGGGCAGAAGCGGAAGCTCGGCTCGAGAGGCGCCCCGCAGCCGGCGCAGGCCGTCGCGACCGGAGCACCGCACGCGTGGCAGAAGCGCTTGCCGGGGATCAGCTCGGTCGCACAGCGAGCGCAGCGCACGTTCGAGAGCTTCGCCTCACGAGCGGAGGCGAGTCAAACTGGCCCCTCCGCGTGCGCGTGAGTTGGCGTCTGGCCATCAGTGCCCGGCGTGCGTCCGCGGGCCGCACGACCAGCCCGGCACGAGGAGCCGGATCTGCTGCTCGAGGGTGCGCGGCTGCTTGCGTCCGCTGGCGAGACAGAGCGCGCGGTTGCCGATCCCCGACGCCGCCTGGGCGTCGAGCAGCGCGCGTACTTGACGCTCGACGACGGCGCGGTCTCCGCTCGTGGTCTCGGCCGGGTCGATCGTCAGGTCGGCGTCGAGCGCCGCGAGGAGCGCGCCGATCGTGAAGGCGGGTGTCGGCTCGCCCTGGTCGCGGACGAGGCGCTCGGCCGCCGCGGCGCGGGCCGCGGCGCCGGGAAGCGTTGCGAGGCCGAGCGCGGCGACCGAGCTCCGCCCGCGATCCAGCTCCTGGAGGAAGGACGCGGCGCGCGCCGGCGTGGGAGCTGCGCTCGTGACGGCGGCGAGCAGCGCGAGCGCCGCAAGGAGGCGAGGGCCATGGGCGGCCCGCGTCGAGGTCCGCTGCGTCACGACTGCGCCCTCCGCGGGATGCGCGTGCGCTTGGGCGGCACGATGCGGAAGGGCTCGGAGACGAGCTCGCCGCGCTGCACCGAGGCGTCGCGCGCGACCACCTTGACGCGCGCCCGCGTGCTCTCCGTTCCGGCGGGCAGCTCTACCCGGGTGCGCGAGCGGGCGCCCGGCACGTCGCCGACGAGCTGCTGCCAGGTCGCGCCGTCGTCGGTCGAGAGCCAGATCTCCTGCGTCACGACCCCGCCGTCGTCGCGCGCCGTCCAGTCGACCTCGAGGAGCCGTCCCGCCTGCGCGACCGTGCGCACTCCCGGCGCGCGGATCTCCTCGACCAACGGCGGCGCGTCCTGCGGCGCCGGGAACGTCACCGGCACGACGCCCTCGTTGTTGTCGATCCGGGTCTCCGGCATGAGCCGGTTCGGGTTCCACACGACGCGGAGCTGGTAGTCGCCCGGCGGCAGGTCGGTCACGTCGATCCACTGGCAGTCGAGGATCTGCGGGTACCAGTCGGCCCAGCCGACCTGCACGCCCTGGAACGAGCAGTCGTAGCGCTTGGGCGGCGCACCGCTCGCCTCCGAGGGCAGCGTGTCCTCGAGGCAGAAGCCCTGCTTGCGCCCGCGCCGGACGACCGTGCCCCCGGCGTCGCGCAGCTCGTACAGCGCGGCGTCACGGAAGTGGTAGTGGCGGTGGCAGGCGCTGTACACGAAGACGTCCGGGCGATCGTCCGGCGGGCCGATCACCAGGTCCTGGTCGCCGCGGTTGTGCACGAGGACGTCGAAGCGGAGCAGCTTTCGGATCCCGGGCCCGCCGACGCAGTTCTCGTCCGGGTGGAGGACGCAGGTGCCCGACACGGGGATCGTCGCGTCGAGGAGCGGCGCGCGGCCGGGGGGGGGTGGAAGACGTCGGTGTCGAGGTGCACCGTCTGGCGCATTCGCTCGACGTCGAGCTGCAGGTCCGGACCGCCCTGCGCGCCCGCGACGGCTGGCAGCGCGAGCGTGACGGCGGCGAGCGGCACGACGAGCGAGCGGCGCATCACGCGTCCCCTCCCACGCGCCACGGCGGCTCGTCAACCGGCGGCAGCGCGCGCCGCGCGGTGGCGCTCGCGCACCTTCGCCATGGCAACCGCGAGCCGGAGGAAGTCGACCGGCGCGTCGTAGGGCTCGCCGCGGAGCTCGCGGTAGGCGCGGTCGACCGAGAACACGATGCGCTCGGACTCGGCCCACGCGGCGTACGGTCCCGGGTCGATGCGCAGCGCCGCCTCCTCGACGCTCAGCCCGGCCTCGAAGCAGCGCCGGCTCTCATCGCGCACGAAGATCAGGTAGTCGCGCATCTCGCGCGCGCCCTCCGGGCCGCAAATTGGGCCGTGCCCGGGAACGAGGGTGTGCGCGCCGAGCGCCTCGATCGTCTCGAGCGCCCCGATCCAGCGCTCGAACGTTCCCTCCCACCCGATCGGCGTGCAGAGCCGGAAGAGCACGTCGCCCGTGAAGACGATGCCCTCGCCGGGGAGGTGCACGATCACGTCGCCCGCGGTGTGCGCGGGACCGACGCAGAGCAGGCGGACCTCGAGCCCGTCGACCTCGAGCGTCATGCCATCGTCGGGCACAAACGTCGTCGGCGGCGTCACCTCGATGCCGGTGAAGTCGAACGGCTCGAGCCCTTGGCGCAGGGCGCGCGCCGCGGGCACCGAGTCGGGCGCGGTCTTGAGCCGCTGCAGCGCGTCGGGCGGCAGCGCCCGCATCAGCTCGGCGCAGCGGCGGTGGCCGAGGATCTCCGCCCCGGGGAGGAGCTGGTTGCCCCAGCAGTGGTCGCCGTTGTGGTGCGTGTTGACGACGCGGCCGATCTCCGACGTCACCCGGCGCGCGATCTCGTCGAGCATGCGCCGCGTGTGCGGCAGGTCGAAGAGCGTGTCGACGAGCAGCGCGTCGCGCGGCCCGCCGACGAGGCCCGCGTTCGAGAGGCCGAAGCCGCCGTCGGGCTGCAGGTAGGCGTGCACCTTCGGGGAGAGCTGCGCGAGGCCGAGTTCGAAGGGTGGTCGCTGCATGGCCCGGTGATGTCACATCGCGCGTGCTAGTGCATCAGGAGATGTGCGGACGATATACGATCACCTCGCCGGCCCAGGTGATCGCCGAGGTGCTGGGCGTCCCGGACCCGGGGATCGAGCTCGCGCCGCGCTACAACGTGTGCCCGGGTGAGGACGTGCCCGTCGTGCGGCTGGACCGCGAGGGCGAGCGCCGGCTCGACCTGGTCCGCTGGGGCCTCGTGCCCTGGTTCGTCCCCGAGCCGGGACCCGCGGCGCGAATGATCAACGCCCGCGCCGAGACCGCGGCGACGAGCCCCGCCTTTCGCGAGGCGCTGCGCCGGCGGCGCTGCCTCGTCCCGGCCGACGGCTTCTACGAGTGGCAGGCGGTCGGCCGGGGACCGAAGCAGCCGTACTACGTGCGGCGCGCGGACGGCGGCCCGATCGTCTTCGCCGGGCTGTGGGAGCGCTGGCGCGGCAAGGACGGGAGGCGCCTCGACTCGTGCACGATCCTCACCACGGCGCCGAACGAGCTGCTCGCGCCGATCCACGACCGGATGCCGGTGCTCCTCGACCGGTCCGCCTGGGCGACCTGGCTCGACCGCGACGTCGGCGACGTCGAGCGCCTGCGCGAGCTCCTCGCGACGCCGCCGCCCGTGGAGCTCGTCGCCTACCCGGTCAGCACCTGGGTGAACGACCCGAAGCACGACGACGCCGCGTGCATCGCGTCCGTGGAAGTCGCGACGCGCCCCTGAGCCGGCGTCCAGCGCTCCTCAGCTCGCGACCGGCGTGTAGCGGATCAGCACGCGCTGGCCCGAGACCAGCCCCTCGCGGAACGACTTCTCGTGGCGCTCCCAGGCTCCCGGATACTTGGCGGCGAGCTGGTCGCAGAACGGCTTGTACAGAGCCTCGTCCTCGACGATCGCGCCGACCGCGCGGAACGACGGGCCGCTCGGCGAGCCGATCGCGATCTTCGCCTGCGGGCGGCCCCAGCGGATCCGCTTCACGCGCCACGTGGTGGGCGGCGAGCCGACGTACACGGCCCCGTCCAGCACGGCGAACCAGATCTCGGCCGGCTTGCTCAGCGTGCCGTCCTTGCGCGTGCTCGAGACGTAGATGTACTTCGCCTCCGCGAGCTGCTTCTGCTCCTCGGGGGTGAGCGCCCGCGTCGCGGGGCTCGCGGCAGGTGGCGGCGCCGTGTCCGCGAAGGCGCGCGAGGCGCGCAGCGCGAGCACGCCGGCCGCGAGCGCACCGCTCGCACGCAGCACGTCGCGGCGCGTCCAGGTGCGGTTCGTCGATGGCTGCTCCATGGCCGCCGACACTACCCGGTTGCGGCACGCTCGCAAGCGTGCTCGAGCCGAGCGGCGCATTGACTTCGCCGGCCCCCTGCCGAAAGATCCGCGCGCGGCATGTGGCGCGGACTCGTCTCGGTCGGGGTGCTCACGGCCGTCGTCCTGACGGCCGGTGAGGCGGCCGCCACGGTCTACACCTGGACCGAGGACGGGATCCGCCACTTCACCAACTCGAAGGCCGAGATCCCCGAGGCGCACCGCGACACGGTGAAGACGTTCCCGACCAGCGCCGCGCCGGGTGCGCCGACGCCGGGCGACGAGCAGGCGGAGCCCGACGCACGCCGCCTCGCCGAGGAGACGCACGAAGCCGACGTCGCGCACGAAGCAGAAGGTGCAGACGACGCGCTCGGCGCGCGGCTCGCCGCCGCCGAGGCGTACGGCCGCGGCGTCGAGCGCGGCGCGCAGATCGCGCTCGCGCAGACGCGCGCCACGGGCGAGCTCGCACGCTCGCTCCTCGAGACGGCGCTCCACACCAGGGCGCCGGCGCCGCCAGCGGAGGCGTTCGAGCGAGAGCCCGAGGGGCGGCAGCGCGCGCGGCGCCGCCCCGAGCTCCGCGTGCGCATCGTCCCGTCACGCGACCGCTGGCCGGGCGCGGTGTTCCTCGGCAACGCGGGGCCGGTCGCCGGCTGCACGGGCTGCTGCTGCGGAGGCATCGGCTACGGCTTCGGCGCGGGCCGCCTCGTGCCGCACTCGCACTTCTACCCGAGCATCGCCCTGGCGCGCCGGACGCCGCTCTTCTTCCCCTACGGCCACCAGCTCGACGCGGGCGCGTTCCTCGTCGGCCGCGCGTTCTGGGTGGACTGAGGGCTCGCGCCGCGCCGCCGCGCGGCCCGTCGCAGGCTCGCCGCGGTCGCGAGCCCCGCGCCGCCAAGCACGGCGGCGACGAGCCAGGCGCGGATCCGCCGCGCCGAGAGCCTGACGAGCGCGCCCGCCGGCGGGCCGCACGACGGCCGGGGCTCTGGAACCTCAGCGTCGCGCCGGGCGCCGCACGCCGTCGACCACCGCGGCCTCGACCTGCACCTCGCCGACCTGCATCTCGCCGCGCTCGGGCTCACGGTCCGGCGGCGCGGGAGCGGGCACGGGCGTCGGGCGCGGCACGGAGTGCCGCGGCTCGGTGCCCGCGGCGTAGGCCTGCATCGTCGAGGAGCGGCCCTGCGCCGCGAGCAGCCCGGTCGCCGTGTCGACCCGCACCAGGCGCACGTCCTCGGGCTGCGCGAAGTCCTGCACCGGCTGCCCCTCGAGCGCGCGCTTCATGAACTCGGTCCAGATCGGCGCCGCGGCGCGACCGCCGGTGTACGAGCCGAGCGAGCGCTCGGCGTCGAAGCCGATCCACACGCCGGTGAGGAGCTCGGGCGTGAAGCCGATGAACCAGACGTCCATCGAGTCGTTGGTCGTGCCCGTCTTGCCGGCCGCCGGACGGCCGAGCTTCTTCGCCTCCTTCCCCGTCCCCGACTCGATCACGCCGCGCATCATGTCGACCATCACGTAGGCGGTCGTCGGGTTCATCACGCGCTCGAACCGCGGGTCCGCGGCGTGGAAGACGCTCGGGTTGCCGTTGCTGTCGGTCACCGAGGTCACGAACACGGGATCGAAGCGCAGGCCGAGCGTCGCGAACACGCCGTAGGCGCGGGTCAGGTCGAGGAGCGTCACCTCGTGGCTGCCGAGCGCGAGCGACAGGTGGCGCGGGAACTAAGTCGGGAAGCCAAAGATCCGCAGGTGCTCGCGCAGCGTGTCGATCCCGATGTCCAGCGCGATGCGCACGGTCGCGGTGTTGAGCGACTTGATCAGCGCCGTGCGCAGCGGCACGCGGCCGCGGTACTCGCGGTCGAAGTTCTTCGGCGTCCAGCGGCCGCGTCGTCCGCCGGGGAGCGAGATCGGCGCGTCCTCGACGAGCGTGCTCGGCGTGTAGCCGTGCTCGAGCGCTGCCGCGTAGAGCAGCGGCTTGAAGGCCGAGCCGGGCTGGCGCCGCGCCTGCACGGCGCGGTTGAACTGGCTCCGCCGGAAGTCGACGCCGCCGACCAGCACCTTCACCTCGCCGGTCCGGGGATCGATCGCGACCAGCGCCCCCTCGAGCTGCGGCTCGGGCTCGAGCACGAAGCGCATCACCCCGTCGTCGCCGCGCGCGACCGGACGGACCTCGACGACGTCGCCGCTGCGGTAGGGGACGGTGGCTCCACCGTCGTCGTCGCCGCGCGGCATGACACCCTCCTCCCACGGCGTACGAACGACGTAGCGGTCCTTCTCGACTTTGGTCACGACCGCCTGCTGCCGTCCCTCGCGCGGCTGGCTCTTGCGCCGCGCGGCGAGGAAGCCGTCGATGCGGTTTGCCGGCACGCGCCGCCGCCGCGGCGTCCCGAGCCGGCGCGCGAGCTTCGCGACGCCATCGCGCAGCACCTCCTCGGCGATCGCCTGTAGGCGGAGGTCGATCGCGGTGTGGACGCGCAGGCCGAGCGTCGCGAAGTCGTCGCCGTACTCCTGCTCGAGCAGCGTGCGGACGTGCTGCAGGTACCACGGTGCGATGTCCCAGGAGACCGTGCGGCGGCTCGAGATCGTGATCGGCTCGTCGCGCGCCGCCTCGTACTGCTCGCGGCTGATGAAGCCCGCGGCGAGCATGCGGTCGAGGACGTAGCGCTGGCGCCGGCGCGCGGCCTCCGGGTGCCGGCGCTGGTCGTAGCGGCTCGGCGCCTGCGGCAGACCGGCGAGGAGCGCCGCCTGGGCGAGCGTCAGCTCGCTCGGCTCGACCTCGAAGAAGCCGCGCGAGGCCGCGGCGATGCCGTACGTCCCGCCGCCGAAGTAGATGTGGTTCAGGTAGAGGTAGAAGATCTCGTCCTTGGTCAGCTTCGACTCGATCTCGAGCGCGAGGATCAGCTCCTTCGCCTTGCGCTCGAGGCTCCGCCGCGGCGAGAGCAGGAGTTGCTTGACGACCTGCTGGGTGATCGTGCTCGCGCCCTGCACGATCTCGCCGCGGCGCAGGTTCGCGACGACGGCGCGCGCGATCCCGGGGAGGTCGACGCCGCGGTGCCGGTAGAACTCCGCGTCCTCCGCGGCGAGGAAGGCGAGCCGCACGTGCTCGGGCACCTCGCTGATTGGCACGAGGTAGCGGCGCTCGACGTAGAACTCGCCGATCGGCGTGCCGTCCGAGGCGAACACCCAGGTCGCGGTCGGCGGCCGGTAGTCGAGGAGCTCGGTCGCCTCGGGAAGGTCCTGCGTGAGCTCGCGCCACACGGCGACCACGACGAGGCCGGCGGCGAGCAGCACGCCGAGCGTGCACCACACGACGAGGCGCACGACGAACCTCACCACGGCCGCGCCTCCCTCCGCTCCGCGTCCCGGTACCGCGCGCGACGTGGGCCGGGCTCGCCGAAGTTGACCAGCGCCCGGACGGTCGGCGGGCCAGCCGTCTCGCCCGACTCCGGATAGGTCACCAGCACGCGCGCCGGGGAGATCCCGTGGCGGCGGGTGAGCGTCTCGGCGACGCGCCGCAGGCGCTCCGTGGCGAGCGCCGCGAGACGGTGCTCCGGAATCGGCGGGACCCTCGCGACCAGATCGGCGAGCACGGCCTCGTCGTCGGGGTCGAGCCGGCCCGGGTAGCCGCGGGCGCGCTCGTCGAGCGCCTCGCGGATGCGGTCGTGCGAGCTCGCCACACCGAAGGCGCGGAGCACGCCGCCGAGCGGCCCCGGCTCGTCGAGGTAGGCGACGGCCTCCTGCTCGGCCAGCCAGCGGCGGTCCTCGCTCGAGGGGTCGCTCCGCAGCTCGAGGACGACGTCGGGCCGCGCGTCGAGCAGGTCGGCGAGCGCCGTGAGCTGGCGAGCCGCCGCGGGGCCGAGGTCGGTGCGCCCGGGACGGAAGGTGATCGCGATCGGCGCGTCGGGAAGCGGCGCGCGGCGCGCGCGCGTCACCGCCTCGCGGAGCGAGCTCGCGACCATGCCGCCGATCGCCGCGGCCATCGCCTCGCGCCTCTCGTCGCGCGGCGCGGAGAGCGGGATCTGCAGCGTGACCTCACCGTCGCGGTCGCGCAGCTCGGCGAGCGCCTGCTCGACCGGCATGCCGAGCGCGTGCTGCAGCGTCGTGGTGTCGCCGCCGAGCCGCGGCTCGTCGAGCGTGAGCGTCGTGTCGGCGCGCCAGCGGCTGTGCGCGAACGTGAGGCGCGCGACGAGCGAGCCCGTGCCGCCGACGAAGCGGTAGGGCAGGCCGGCGCGCTCGAGGTAGGGCGCGGTCGCCGCGAGCGGCAGCGACTGCGCATAGATCTCGACCTCGCGCCGTCCGCCCTCGCTTGAGCCCGCGACCTGCAGCCGCGCGAGCCGGCGGTCCTCCGCCTGCAGGACGAACTGGCCGAACCTGAAGTCGGGGAAGTGCACGTTCGACGCCCAGGCCTCGGTCAGGCGGAGGTCGACGGCGAGCTCGGGCTCGGTCGCGCGGTCGACGACGATCACGCGCCCGCGGCTCGCCTCGACGTGCGAGACGACGAGCTCGGCTCGGGGCGGCGCAGCGCTCGGCGGCGCGCTTGCCTGCGCGCTCGGCAGCTCGCGCGGCTGCGCCGCGGGCACGAAGTCGGCGCGTGCCTCCGCCCCGTCCCGCGGCAAGGGCCCGCCCTCCATCAATCCGTCCGCGGAGGGGAAGGGCGGCAGCAGCCAGCCCTCGGGCGTGCACGTCAGGAGGACGTAGGGATCAACGATGCGCGCCCTCCCGACCTCGATCCGCACCGGCTGCACCCGGCCGCGCTCGGTCCGCGGCGGCACGACCGCGAGCTCGAGATGGACCGCGCGCGCGCCGATGGCGAGCTCGCCCGGCACCGGGCCCGCGAGCCACGGCTCGTCGAGGCGGATGTCGCCGCGGACGTGGTACGGCGGCTCGTCGGTCGCCCAGGGCTCGATCTCGACGTCGAGCGCGGCGCTACCCCGCCCAGCCTGCAGGAGCTCCGCGTGCGGCACGCCGAAGGCGCGGGCGAAGGCGGGCGCGTCGACGTCGCGCACGGTGAGCCGTCCGTCGATCGTCAAGCCTTTCTTGAAGCGCGCGGTGCCGTCGAGCTCGGCGACGGCGCGGTCGCCGACGGCGAAGGCTCGAAGCGGCGACCAGTAGGCGTCCGGGCCGATGTTCTCTCCCGCCGCGGCCGCGCGCAGCACGGTCTCGCCGTCCGCGCCCGCAACGTGCAGCTCGGCGCGCGGCACGTCGAGCCGCCGGACCACCCAGCTCCAAGGCAGCGACTCGTCCCCCGCTGCGGGCCGCGACCTGCCCTTGGCCGCGCTCACGTCGCGCGCCGGGCCGACGCCGTCGAGCAGCGGCACGAGGCCGCCCGGGTGGGCGCGCACCGCGAGGCGAGCCCCGTGCAGGACGAGCGAGTCGATCGCGACGCGGCGGTGGCGGAGGTCGATCGCGTCGAGCTCGGCCGCGACCCGGCGGATCGCGAGCGCCGGCTCGTCGAGCGTCGGCACGTGCACGGCGACCCGTCGCAGGTTGACTCGCCCCATCAGGAGGTCGCGGCGCTCCGGCTGGCGCTGGTAGTGGAGCTGTCCCGAGACGCGTCCCGAAGCACGTGTCCAGCCGAGATCGGGGAGGTAGCCCCGGAGCCGATCGAGCGGCACGTCCTTCAGGCGCACGAGCGCGTCGATCGCGACACCGTCCGAACGCAGATCGGAGTTCCCGTCGACGCGCACCCGGCCGCCGTCGACCAGCGCGTCGATCCGCAAATTCGGGGCGCGAAGGAAGGCGCTTACCCGCCGCTGCCGGGTCGCGATCCGCGCCTCGCGCACCGCGACGTCGAGCGGCGGCGCGTCGGGTCCGGCGAGGTCGCGCAGGCGAAGCCGCGTGTCGTGCAGCGCGACGCGCTCGATCGCGAACGTCCAGCCGGGCGGTAGCTCGGCCGCGGGATCGAGCGCGAGGAAGCGCTCGACGCCACGCCTCGTCTCGGCGAAGGGCGACGGATCGACGCGTGCTCCCTCGAGGGCGAGTTCGCGCACGACGAGCGACCGATGGAGGAGCGGCAGCCACTGGAGGTCGAGGCGGACCTGCTGGGCGGTGATCGCCGGTGCGGCGTGCTCGGAGCGCGAGGCATCGCCGGGCGCCTGGGCCGCGGTCCGCGGGTGCACGGTCACGTCGTGCAGCGTGACCACGGCGTCGATCGGCGCGAAGCTCAGGTCGCCGATCTCGACCTCCGCGTCGAGGATGCGCGACAGCCGCTCCTCCGCGAGCGGCGCGACGAGCAGGGGCAGCGCGAGGCGCAGCGCGACGAGCAGCGCGAGGAGCGAGAGCCAGAGGCCCCAGCGTGGACGGCGCGCCGCCCGCTCGGCACGCGTCGCCGCCTCTTCGCCCTCCTCCGGGCGCCAGTCGTCGAGTGGGTGGATCTCGGAAGCAGGCGCTGCTGCTGGTTCCTGCAAGACGTGGACGATCGTATCCCCGAGCGCCGGACAGACAAGCGGGGTGGAACGAATGACGTGGCTCCCTGCAGATCCGGGAGGTGCTAACCGGCGTCGCGTCGGAGCGACGCACGCGGGCGCCGCGCCGTGCGCCGCGCACGGGCCGCGCTCGTGCTGGCTTCGGTCTTGCACCGGCAGCGCGCGATGCTTCGCTCGACGCTGCTCTTCGTCCTCGCCGCGCTCCTGCTCGCCGCCTGCCAGTCGGGGGCGCGCTCCCGTGGTCCGGTGAACCCCGAGCCGCCCGGCCCGATCGACGCGCTCCGCAGCGTCTGGGGTGACTACTCGGGCCGCTGCCCGGACGACTACACCTACTGCAAGGGCGACGGCGGTCAGCCGATCTGCTGCCCGCTCACCGCGCGCTGCTGCTACGACGCGAGCGGCCCCTACTGCTGCTCCGCGGACGGCCGCGCCGGCCGCTCGCTCGATCCCTACCCGCCGCAGAGCGGCGACGACCGCTACGACCGCTACGATCGCGACCGCCGCTACGACGGCTACGACGACGATCGCTCGCCCTACTGAGCGCGCAAAGGGGCGGCGGCCACGCGGGTCGGGCCGCCGCCCCTTGCTCTCGCACCTAGCTAGGTTCAGCGGATGATCGCGGCGACGGTGCGGTTCCGGCGCTTCACCTCGTCGAGCGAGACCTCGACGAACTGCGGGTCGTCCTCGGTCAGGTCCGCGTAGGTGATCGCGCCGCCCTGCTCGGAGGTGCAGAACACCTGCTCGACGTCGCGGGTGCGGATCGTCACGGCGAGGTTGCCGGTCGCGCGGACGAAGAAGCGGACGAGGAAGTCGAAGCCGCGGCCGAGCGGGTCGGCGAGCCGCTCGAGCGTGCAGAATCCGCCTTGACCCGTGACGTTGGCGGTGGGGAGGCCGGTGCGGCGGTACTTGCCCGTCGCCGCGGAGAGCACGGGGACGTCGTCCACCCGGTCGATCGTTCCGAAGACGAGCGCGTCGGAGAAGCCGGGCCCGCCGTCGAACAGATCGCTGCCGTCACCGCCCGCCCAAAGAGCGACGTCGTTGCCCGGACCGCCGAGCTGCACGTCCGAGTTCGGCTGCGAGCCCTGCTCGGTGCCGCCGATCATCACGTCGTCCCCCGGGCCGCCGACCATCGTGTCGCTCCCGAGGAGCCCGATCATCACGTCGTGGCCGCCGAGGCCGTCGATCAGGTCCGCGTCGTTCAGGCTCTGGTTCGCAGCGACGCCCCCGGGCTGGATCTCGGGGTCGTCGACGTCGTCGTCGTCGAGCCCGATCAGCACGTCCGAGGCCTCCGTGCCGCGGACGAGTGCGGCTTCGCTCTGCGCGGCGGCGAGGGCGAGCGCGGCGGCGGCGGCGAGGGTCGCAAGACGAATCTTCGATCGCATGGACAGACTCCTTCCATTGCCCGTCCGCGGGTCCTTCGCGGCGGGAGCTGCGCCGGGCGGCCCATCCGCCCGGTCCCGAGGGCCGCATCGCCGAGGAGCGATGCGCGTCGTTGCGCGCCGAGCTTCGTTCTGCCCGGCGGCCGTTCTGCCCGATCTACGCCCGCGCCCTCACGCCGGATGCGCTCCGCGCGAGAGCGTGTCGTGCTTCGAGTGAATCGGCGGCGCGCTGCATCCGCGGGCGCCGGTCGCGCGTAGCTCGAGCGCAATGGCGCTCCTTGCCCGAGAGCTCGTGAGGTTGCGGGCGAACCCCGTTGCCGGCGCCGCCGAGCGGTCGCTAGTGTCGGGCCGGGATGCGCATGCGATGCCGGCGACGTTGGATCTTCTGGTCGGTCGTGTGGCTCGCGGCTCTCGCGCCGCTACCCGCGGCGCTGCATGCGGCCGAGCCTCCACCGGCCGCCTCGACCTCGGAGGACGTCCGGCTCGTGGCTCTCACCGCTGACGGACGGCTGATCGTCTTCCCCGCGGCGCGCCCCGCCGAGGCGACGGTGCGCACGCCGAGCGGCCTCGACGACCCGCTGTGCGGCATCGACTACCGTCCCGCGGACGGGCTTCTCTACGGGGTCACGACCGCGAGCGAGGTCTACACGATCGACCCGGCGAGCGGGGAGACGCGCCTCGTGAGCACGCTCACCCGGCCGTTCGACGGCGAGAACCGCTCCGGCGTCGACTTCACGCCGGCGGCCGACCGCCTGCGCCTGGTCGGTGGCGAGGGGCAGAACTTTCGGGTCAACGTCGACATCGGCGCGACCGCGCTCGACGCCCCGCTCTCCTACCGCTCGGGAGACCCGAACTTCGGCGCCGCCCCGCAATCGCCGCCGTCGCGTACACCAAGAGCAGGCCCGGCACGGCGCTCACCGAGATGTTCAACATCGACCACGAGCTCGACGTGCTCGTGCGCCAGGAGCCGCCGAACGACGGCATCCTCGAGACGATCGGCCCGCTCGGCGTCGACTTTCCGGCGCTCGCCGGGCTCGAGATCGTCACCTCGGCGGACGGCCGCGAGAGCGCCTACGCCGCCTTCGGCGACACGCTCTACGCGATCGACTTGACGAGCGGACGGGCGACCGAGCTCGGCAGGATCGGCGGCGCGCCCGGCGCGATCGTCGGCCTCGCGCGGCTTCCCGCCGCGCCGGGGAAGGAGGTCCCGTGAGGGTGGACACCCCGGGAGCCGCAGGCGGAGCAGGCGCGGTCCGGCTCGCCGAGCCCGGCGAGCCGAGCGACCGGGAGCTGCTCGACGCGCTGCCGTCCGACCCGCGGGCGTTCGCGACGCTCTACGACCGGCACGCGAGCCTGGTGTACGGGCTTGCGCTCGCGGTCCTGCGCGACGCGAGCGAGGCCGAGGACCTCACCCAGGAGGTCTTCGTCTCGCTGTACGACGGCGAGGCGTACGACCCCGAACGCGGCGCGTTCGCCGCGTATCTGATCTCGATGACCCGCTCGCGCGCCATCGACCGCCTGCGGCGTGGCGGACGCCACCTCCGGCTGCTCAAGCAGTGGCACGAGGCCGAGCCGCCGCACGACGCGACCCCGACGCCCCACCAGGCGACCGCCGCGCGTCAGATCTCCGAGCGCGTGCGCCGGGCGCTCGGCGAGCTCTCGGACCGCGAGCGCGAGGTCCTCGAGCTCTCCTACTACCGTGGCATGACCCAGGCGGAGATCGCGGAGCACCTGGGCGCGCCGCTGGGCTCGGTGAAGAGCTAGGCGCGGCGCGGGATGTCCCGGCTGCAGGGCAGCCTGAAGGACCTGCTCTGAGGTGACCATGAGCCAGACGATGGACCAGGATGCGCTGCACGAATCGGCTCTCCGCCTGGTGCTCGACGACCTCGAGCCCGAGGAGGCCCGCGCGCTCGAGCGCCGGCTCGGCGAGGACCCCGTCTTCGAGGAAGAGGTGCGCCGCCTGCGCGCGACGCTCGATCTGCTGCCCTACGCGGTGAGCGCGCCTCCGCCGCCCGCGCTCCGCGCGCGCGTGCTGCGCGCCGGCGAGCGAGTTCGCGTCAAGCAAATCGTCGAGCCCCGGCGGCGACGCCGCCCCTGGGGCGCGCTCGCGGCGATCGCCGCCTCGCTCGTCGCGCTGGTGCTCGGGCTCGACGCGCTGCGGCTCCGCCGCGAGCTCTCCCTGCAGCGCGAGGTGACGGCGATGCTCCAGGAGCCGAACGTCGTGCGTTCCTTCCGACTCGCCGGCACGGGCAGCGCGGGGGGCGCGTACGGCGCGGTGTCGCTCGACCTCGACGATCGGAAGGGGGCGGTTGCGCTGCGCGGCCTGCCCGAGCTGCCGGCGGGGCAGGTCTACCGGCTCTGGGCGCTGGTCGACGAGAAGAGCGTTCCGTGCGGCGACTTCCGCTCCGATGCCTCGGGTCGCGTCCTCACCCAGTTTGCGGTGCCGGTCGACTCGTACGAGGCGCCGATCGCGAAGCTGTTCGTCACGGTCGAGCCGAAGGACGCGCCGCAGGCGGCGCCGAGCGGCCCGACGGTGATGGAGAGCGTGTAGGGCGCGCGCTCCGCGTCCGGCTACGGCGTCGAGAAGGCGACCGACATCTCGAGGTAGCCGTAGGTCACGTCTTTCCCCGGGAAGGTCGCGCTGACCACGCCCTGCCCGAAGGCGTGCCCGACGTAGAGGCCGACCGCGAGCCAGTCCAGCACGCGCGCGTCGAACGAGAGGTCGATGAGGTAGGCGAGGTCGCGGCTCCCGCCCGACGGGATGCCGGCGTAGCCGAAGAGCCGGTCGTTGGTCGCGCCGCCGCCAGCGTACCAGAGGTCGGCGCGCTCGGTGAGCGCGAGGTAGTGGGCGTCGGTGCGGATGACGACGCGCGGGTGCGGCCGGAGGAGCAGCTCCGCGAAGACGTCGCTGTTGTTCATCAGGTTGAAGAACGGAAGCTGCGCGTAGCGGCGCGCCGTGGGCAGGATCTGGAAGAAGCTGTCGTGCTGGTCGTCGAACGGATCGGCGTCGCCCGACGAGCGGTTCCAGCCGATCCGGAGCCAGGGCGCCGCGAACACCCCGGGAAGCTGGTAGCCCGCCTCGAGCGCCCAGGCCCAGGCGCGGTGGTCGAGCTCGCCCCAGCTCCCCACCTGCGTCGCCGCCCAGGCCAGCAGGTCGATCTCGCCCGGACCCGCCTCGACCAGCGCGAGCGCGTGGCCGCCGACGGTGTGGATGCGAATCGGCCGGCGGTCCGCCTGACGCTCGGCCAGCGGGCGATTGTCGACCTTCACGGGCTTCTGCCGGCCGTCATCGTAGAACAGGTAGAACAGGCTCGCGTCGAAGGGCAGGCTCTCGCCCGGCAGCCGCTTGCCGGTGAGCGCGCCGCCGGCGAGCACCATGTTCTCGATCTCGGGGTTGGCGCTCACCTCGAAGCCGCCCCGTGTCGGGACGGTGCCGAACGCGGTGAAGTTCCACCCCGGGCGGTCGTACGAGATCCGGCCGCCGTCGAAGCTGCGCGACACGTGGGTGAACTCGAACGGCCCGACGAGACGCTCCGCGATGCGCGACTCCTTCACGAAGGCGAGCGTCGGGTTGGTCGGCACGGACTCGAAGCCGCTCCGGAGATCGAAGCGGCCGAGCGTGAGCGCGAGCCCGCGCCGGCGAAGTCGCACGAAGCCGGTCTTGAGAAACGGCTCCTGCTGGAACGAGCTCGCGGTGTTCTGGAAGTAGATCGCGCCCGTGCCGAGCGCGCCCGCGGGCGCCGGGGCGATCGCGTCGGTCGGGACGTTCGCCAGGATCGTCTCCTGCAGCACGAGCACGACCTCGACGCTCGGCCAGGTCGCGGTGACCCCGAGGCGGTAGCGGCTGCCGAAGAAGGCGTAGCTGTCGTCGACGCTGGCGCCCGGGGTCTCGGGCGGGCGGAACCAGTCGACGAGCTCGCCCCGGAGCCGCGCCTGGAAGCCGATCTTGAGGCGCTCCTCCCAGCCCTCGGGCAAGAGGCTCGCGCTCGCCGGCGAGGCGATCCCCAGCACGAGCCCGAGCACGAGCGCCCCGCTCCAGAATTTTGCCCCCCGAGTCGCCGATCCCGCCATCGCGCCGCACGTTAGTCGAGCGATGGTGCCTGCGTCGAGCCCGGCCGCCCTGCTGGAGCGGCGTTGCCCCGCGGTTGGGGCGTGCTCAGCTCAGGAAAGGAGGCAGGCGATGTGGTCGGTCGGCGAGGTGGTGGTGCGTCGCACGCCGTGATCCAGCGCGAGGTCGAAGAGGGCGCGGCTGCCGGATCACCAGGTCATCGTGCCTCGACTGGCATGGGCACCGCCAATCCCCCGTCATCGTGCCCGGAATACGCGTGAGCGACGCGCATGGAGGCAGAAGACGGCGGCGCGCCGGCTCGTGCGAGCCGACGCGCCGCGGGGGTGCTTCAGGGTGGGGCGAGGAGGGCGGTTGGGGGCTGTCGCGGGGCGCTCAGGGAGCGCACGAGCTCTCGGCGCTGGCCCGGACCAGGTCGCCGAGCCGCTGCACGGCGGGCAGCACCTTGTCGATCGCGCCGCGGACCGCGGTCAGGCGCTTGCGCTGCGTCTTCCCGAGGCCCTCCGGGGTTACCGGCGCTCGATCTCCGAGCGCAGGTCCTCGAGCTCGACGTCGGCGTCGCAGAAGGTCTCGAGGGCGTCGAGCGGGGCGGGCGCGGGCGCCGCGCCCGGGTCGGCCGCGGCCGCACCCAGGTCGAGGAAGAAGGTCTGGGCGCCGCCTCGCGCCTCGGCCTGGAGGGCGAGGATCTTGCCCGCGATCTCCGCGTGCTTCGGGCTGCGCTGCAGCCGGTTCGCCGAGGTCTCGAGATTCTGCGCCACAGGCAGGAGCGAGCCGGTGAGGACCGCGACGATCGCGATCAGCGCCGTGAGCTCGATGAGGGTGAACCCTGCGTGGCTGCGAATTCGGTTCCTTGCGTTCATGGCATGTGCTCCCTGTCTTGCGGCCTCCGAGCCGGGGGTTCTCGGGGCCCGTCGTTCTGCGACAGGGGCGTTCAATTCGCCTGAACGCCGTTCATCCGGTGAGCCGGGCGGCTCTCGGCCGCCTGGCCGGATGGGGCGGCGCTCGCGATCGCGCCGCCCAGGTAGCCGGTCAGGAGGATCGCCCCGAGCACTGCCGTCTGCGGGATCGCGTACAGCGCGACGCAGGCGAGGAGCACCAGGCCGAGCGGCACGATGACGCTCTCGGGGTAGCCCACCTCGAGCGTGCCCTCGAACACCGCCGCCGGCCGCACGAGCTTCGCCGCGCCGTCGAGGGCGAGAAAGGGCGTCGCGAGCGCGCTCGCGGCCCGTCCCGCCCAGAGAACGCCGCTCGAGGCGGGCGCGGTCGCCGCCGCCGCTTGCGTGGTTGCCTGCATGGTCTTCCTCCGTTGTCCCTGGCCTTGCCCGTGGTCGAACGAGGCGTGCCCGGATCGACAGGCGGCGGAAGGAAGACCGCTCCTCGCGGGGAGCTTCGACGAGACCGTCGGTCAGGCACGGCGGCGCCCGCGCTCGCGCTTCGCGGACGCCGCGCGCTTCGCCGACTCGGCGAGCGCCGCCTCGACGAGCGCGCGGATCGCCCACTGCTTGACCCTGCGGGCGGTCTCCGCGTCGAGGCCCAGCACGTCGCGAAAAACGATCATCGACTCAATGCCGAAGACCAGCGCCAGCGCGGCGCGCAGCTTCTCGTAGGTTGCCCGGTCGAAGCGGCTGCGCGCCGGCTCGAGCGCCGCGTCGATGAGCGCCGTCCTGCGGTTCTGGCGCACGGGCAGCACGCGGCGGCCGTCGCTTCGGTCGGCGTTCCGCTCGGCGTTGGCGAGGAGCCGCGCGAGCATCGCGCGGTACTGGGCCGGATGGGCGAACGTCGCGCGGTGCATCGCGGCCTCCGCCTTGTCGAGGCGCGCGACCGGGTCGGTCGAGGTGTCGCCGGCGAACAGCGACTCGGGCGTCGGCTGCTCGTCGTCGAGCGGCGCCTCGGCGAGCAGCGCGTCGCGGCTCGGGAAGTAGCGGTAGGCGGTTGCGCGCGAGATGCGTGCCGCGTCGGCGACCTCGGCGACCGTCGGCGAGCGCCCCTCGCGCAGCAGCCGGGCCGCCGCCTCGAGCAGGTCCTTGCGCGTCCGGTAGCGCTGGTTCTGCCCGCGTCCCGGCACGACCTCAGCCGTCCTCGAGCTGGCGCTGGATCGCCGCGAGATCGACCCACACCTGCTCGCGTGTGATCTTCGCGTCGTCACCGAACTCGAGGACGTGGAGCAGGCGGAACTCGAGCGGGCGGCCGCGGCCCTCGAAGCCGAACGGCCGTCCGGGCGCGGTGCCCCTCCACACCGACTCGTCGACGATGAACCCCTCGCCGTACAGCCGGCGGGTGCAGGTCACGCGGCCGTCCGCGAGGTCGCGGAACAGCGTCTCGTAGAACGACCGCGCGTGCTCGCGCTCGTGCACCGGACCCGTCGGCCAGCCGACGATGTCGTGCTCCACGTTCGGCGCGAGCGTCGCGAGCACGCCGGCGACGTCGTCGCGCGCCTCGTAGGCGAAGTGCTCGTCGAGCATCCGGTCCATCTCCTCGCGTGTCGGTGCCATGCGTCCTCCTCCGGCTACGAGACAGATCGTCTCGTACTGAGACATCTGTCTCATGTCAAAGGCACACGTCTCACGGAGGGCGCAATGCGCGCCCGCGCCCTGCGCCCGCCGGCAGCCTCAGGCCGAAGCCGCGCTCGCGCTCCGCCGACGCTCGCCGGCCAGCTCGCGCGCCGTGTCGGCGTTCGGCTGGTGCACCCAGAGGACGCTCGGCGGGACGCGCTCGCCCGGCGCGACGCGCGTCTCGGGCAGCCCGATCTGGTAGCGCACCGGCTGCGCGTGGTCGGCGAGCAGGCGCTCGACGCTGTAGACGCTGCTGAACTTCCACAGCATGCGGAAGAAGTTGGTCTGACCGCGGAGCAGGAGGCGCGTCGTGATCCCGAGGACGTCGTACGCCGCGCGCAGCCCCATGTGCTTGCGCGCGAGGACCTGCTGCGTCTTGACCAGCTCCGCGTAGAACTCGGCGAGCGGCAGGCGCGTCGGAAGGACGGCGTGCTGGACGTCGAACAGGCGGTAGTCGCGGGTGGTGAGCTCGCGCGCCTCGGTGTGCCAGATCTCGGTGCCCGGGTAGGGAGTCGCGACGGTCATGTGGACGATCTCCGGCACCTCGAGCGCCCACTGGCGGACGACCTCGAAGCGGCGGCGGTCCCAGCTCGGGTCGGCGATGATGTTCACCGCGACCACGAGGCCGAGCTCGCGCGCCACCTCGAGCGCGCGCTCGTTCTCGGTGAGGGCGACGCGCTTGCGGAAGCGCTTCAGGCCCTCCTCGTCCATCGCCTCGATGCCGAGGAACATGTAGCGCAGCCCGAGGCGCGTCCAGCGCTCGAACACCTCACGGTTGCGCAGCAGAACGTCGGCGCGCGTCTCGAGGTAGTAGCGCTTGCGGATGCCGCGCCGCTCGACCTCGTCGGCGATCGCCATGCCGTGCTCGGGGCGGATGAAGGCGACGTCGTCGACGATGAAGACGTTCGGCTCGCGGATGCGCGCGAGGTCCTCGCCCGCGGCCTCGGGGGAGAACTTGCGGTAGCTCCGGCCGTAGAAGGTCCAGGCGCTGCAGAAGTTGCAGTCCCACGGGCAGCCGCGCGTGAGCTCGATCGAGGCGCACGGGTCGAGCTCGCCGATGAAGTACTTGCGCCGCCGGCGAAGCGCGCTGCGGAGCGGCAGGTGCTGCTCCGGGCTCGCGATCAGCGAGGGCGCCGGACCCGGGCCGGCGGGCGTCACGACGCCCGGCACGGAGCGGAGGTCGCCGCGCGCCGCGTAGGTCTCGAGCAGGCGCACCGCGGCGGCCTCGCCCTCGCCGCGCACGATGCAGTCGAGCCCGCCGTTCGCGTGCGCGAGCATCTCGTCGGCGATGAAGGACGCGCTGTGCCCGCCGGCGAAGACCAGCGCGTGCGGCAGGCGCTCCTTGGTCTCGATCGCGAGGTCGATCACCTGCGGGACGTTCGCCAGGTAGTTGACCGAGAACCCGACCGCGTCCGGGAGGAAGGTGCGCAGCTCCTGCCGGTACTCGTCCTCCGTCGAGGTCTGCAGGTCGATCAGGCGGATCGTATGCCCCGCCGCGTCGAGCGCGCCTGCCACGCACTCGAGCCCGAGGGGCTCGAGACGAAGGTAGATCTCGGAGAACAGAAGCGGGCTCGGGTGAACGAGCAGAACCTTCATGACTCCCTCCTCTCACGGCCGCGGCCCCGGAAGCCGGCGAGCTGCGGCGCCCCCTCCGCCACCTTGCGCCGTCCGGGAGCCGGGTCAACCCGCCGCGGGCCGGCGCAAGACGGGCCGGAAGCGGCCGACCCCGGTCATGCGGGCCGCTGACCACGGTCATGTCCCGGATTTCGACCGACCGGTAGGACGGCCGCGAATACCGATTCGCGGGCGAGGCGGCAAGAGCCTCACCGCCGGACGCGCGGAGGTCAGGCGATGCACGATCAGCTCAAGGGAGGCGGGGGCGGCTCGAGCTCGAGAGCGAAGCGCAACCTCGCGAAGTGGCTCTTGGCCAAGCCGAACTGGTGGATCCAGTTCGGCATCGTCGCCGGGATCAGCATCATCGGGCTGATCGCGCTCGGGACGTGGACCTACACGGGCGCGCCGCCGCGCGTCTCGTTCGTCTCGGAGAGCACCGGCAAGGAGGCGATCCCGGTCGAGGACATCCTCCGTGGGCAGGAGGTCTTCCACGTCCGCGGCCTCATGTCGTGGGGCTCGTTCTGGGGCGACGGGGCGGAGCGCGGTCCGGACTTCACCGCCGAGGCGCTGCACCGCACCGTGCTCTCGATGCGCGCCTTCTACGAGGAGCAGCTCGCGAAGGAGCGTCCCCTCACCCAGGCGGACCGCGACGCGATCGCCGTCCGCGTCCAGCGCGAGATCAAGCACAACGGCTACGACGAGCAGGCGGGCATCATCCGGATCAACGACGCCCAGGTTCGCGCCTTCCAGGAGCTCGAGGAGCACTACCGGCGGGTGTTCACCGATCCGACCTACCCGGCGAAGTTCACGCTCGACAACTACATCACGGATCCGGACGACCTGCGCGCGCTGGCCTCGTACTTCTTCTGGGGCGGCTGGGTTTCGGGCGCGACCCGGCCGGGCGAGACCTTCAGCTACACGCACAACTGGCCGTACGACCCGGACGCCGGCAACCACCCGACGATGCCGACCGTGCTGTGGAGCTTTCTCTCGATCCTCGCGCTGTTCGCGGGGGCGATGCTCGTGCTCTACGTCTACGGCCAGATGAAGGAGCTGCCGGGCGACCCGTTCAACGGCGCCAAGGGCGGCACGCTGACCACGTCCGAGCTCGAGCGGGGCGACGAGTTCGTCCGCCCGACGCAGCGGGCGACGTACAAGTTCTTCGCCTTCGCCGTCGTGCTGTTCCTCGTCCAGGTGCTCGCCGGCATCCTCTGTGCGGAGGACTTCGTGAGCGGCGGACCGGGGATGGCGATGGTCAACGTCCTCGGGATCTCGATCCCCTTCACCGTGGCGCGGGCCTGGCACACGATCCTGCAGATCTACTGGTTCTTCATGTGCTGGGTCGGCTACACGATCTTCTTCCTGCCGAAGCTCGCCGCCGTGCCGCGCGGCCAGCGCTTCCTGATCAACCTGCTGTTCGCGCTCTGCGTGCTCGTCGGCGCGGGCGCGCTGTTCGGGATCTACTTCGGCCAGATGGGCTACCTGAGCGACACGGCGGCGTACTGGCTCGGCAGCCAGGGCTGGGAGTTCATGGAGCTCGGCCGGCTCTGGCACGTCCTGATGCTCGCCGCGTTCGTGCTGTGGATCGCGATCATCTTCCGCGGCGTGCGGCCGTGGATCACCAAGCAGAACATGTGGTCCGTGCCGGCGTGGCTGTTCTACGGCAGCGGCATCATGGTCCTGTTCCTGTTCTTCGGCCTCGGCGCGACGCCGACCGGCAACTTCGCGATCACCGACTACTGGCGCTGGATGACCGTGCACATGTGGGTGGAGGTCACGTTCGAGGTCTTCACCACGTGCATCGTCGCCTACATGCTCGTGCAGATGGGGCTTCTGAACCGCGCGATGGCGGAGCGCGTGATCTTCCTCGCGGTGATGATGTTCCTGGTCACCGCGGTGGTCGGGATCTCGCACAACTTCTACTGGATCGCGAAGCCGACGGGCATCATCGCGCTCGGCAGCGTGTTCTCGACGCTCCAGGTGCTGCCGCTGCTTCTCATGACCCTCGACGCGTGGCGGATGCGCAACGAGCGGCTCCGCGCCGGCGAGCACCTCGCCGAGGGGCGGCAGAAGTTCGTCATGGACGGCGTCTGGCGGTTCATCCTCGCCGTCAACTTCTGGAACGTCGTCGGCGCGGGCGTGTTCGGCTCGCTGATCAACCTGCCGATCGTCAATTACTTCGAGCACGGCACCTACTTGACGGGCAACCACGCGCACGCCGCGATGTTCGGGGTGAAGGGCAACGTGGCGCTCGCCGGCGTGCTCTTCTGCTGCCAGCACCTCTTCCCGCGCGCCGCGTGGAACGAGAGGCTGATCAAGACGACCTTCTGGTCGCTGCAGGTGGGGCTCGTGCTGATGATGACACTCGACCTCTTCCCCGTCGGGCTCTACCAGCTCGCGGCCGTGGTGACGCACGGGTTCTGGTACGGCCGGACGAACGAGTTCGTGACCGGCCCCGTGTTCGTGACGCTCACCTGGCTGCGGACGATCGGCGGGCTCGTCTTCCTGTTCGGCGGCGTCGTGCCGCTCGTCTGGTTCATCCTCTCGCGCGGCCGCAAGCTCGTGCACGAGGTCGAGCTCGAGGAGGGCGAGTGGACGGTCTACGGCAAGGACTGGGCGGCGCACGAGGAGGAGATCGTCCAGGCCTTGAACTGAACGCCCGGCCGCGCCCGGGCGGGGAGGCTCAGGTGACCGACCAAGCGCGTCGGGGTGGAGGGGAGAGGGGCCGACGGGGCAGGGCGGCGCGGCTCGCTGCCGCCCTGCTCCTCGCGGGCTGCTCGAGCCTCGGGCCGCCGCCGATGGAGCCGCTCAGCGCGGCGACGCTCGAGGCGGCGGAGCGCCGTTGGGCGGCGCACGGCCCCGAGTCCTACCGCCTGGTCGTCCGGGTGCGCCCGCCGCGCTTCAAGCCCGCGGTCTACGATCTCGTCGTCTCGCACGGCGAGGTGGTGCTGCTCGAGCGCGACGGTGAGCCGGTCCCGCCCGAGCACGCCGGGCGCTACGACTTCTCGGTCCCCGGGATCTTCGCGCTGCTGCGCGACGACCTGCGCCTCACCGAGGTCCGGCCGGGCAGCGACGTGCCGCCGATCGACCTTCGCGTGCGCTTCGAGCCCGCGACCGGGCGGCCGCTGCTCTACCGCCGCACGGTCGGCACGGCGCGCCGCCGGGTGCTCCTGGTCGAGGTGCTGCGCTACGAGCCGCACGCGACCGTCAAGGCGGCAGGGGAGGATGCGCCGACCGTTGCCGACGGCACGGCTTGAGGCGTCGCGGGCGGACCACCGGCGGGCGGTCGGACCACGGCGGCCGCGCAGCCCACGGGCGGCGCGCTGCTCAGCCGCCGGGCGAGTCCGCGAGCAAGTCGCTGTCGTCGTACCGCGCGACGCGGCGCAGCCGCTCCGGGTCGACGATCACCACGGCCCGCGGCTCGAGGGCGATCGCTTGCCGGGCCTTCAGCCGTCCGAAGAGGCGGATCGCGGTCTCGGTCGAGACGCCGATCATCTCGGCGATCTCGCGGCGCGAGAACGGGAGAGCGAGACGGCGGCCCGGCTCGACGCCCCCGTCGCTCGTCGCGAGCTCGAGGAGCCACGCCGCGAGCCGGCTTTCGGCGCCCTTGAGCGCCAGCTCCCGCACCTGCCGCCGCGAGCGCGAGAGCTGGTCGCTGAGCGCGGCGACGAGCCGCACCGCGACCGACGGCGCGCGCTCGAGGTAGCTCGCGAGCCGGTCGCGGGCGAAGAAGCTCACCTGCGACTCGACGGTCGCCTCCGCGGAGGTCGCGTGCACGGGCTCGCGGTCGAGCGCGAACTCGCCGAACACCGCCGCGGGGCCGAGGAGCGCGAGCACGTGCTCGTGGCCGAAGCGGTCCGAGCAGTAGAGCTTCACCTGCCCGTGGCAGACGAGGTACAGCCCGCCGGCTGGGTTCCCCTCGGAGAAGATCACCTGGCGCGGGCGGTAGATCGCGCTCGCCCCGACCGCCGCGAACTCGGCCAGGTCGGCCGCCGCGACGTCGCAGGCGACCGACTTCGCCCGCGTGGGGCAGGTGTCACAGCGGATCTTGCGCACCGGCTCGCACCACCGGGCCGCGCTCCGGCCCTCCGCCTTCGAGCGCGGCGCGGACCGCCGCCCTCGGCTTCTCCATGCGGGCGAGACGAAGCAGGTTTCGCACCGCCGCGCGCCCGCCCATCGCACGACAAGCGACGGCCCGCGTGTCTCGAATTCGAGAACCGACCGCCCGGGCGCTTCCCGAACGTGCGACGCGCGCGCCGGGCGCGCTCTGGCATTGCCTCCGCACGACGGCAATTTTTTGCGGGGCGCGCGCGAGCGCCGGAGGGAGGTGCCAGGTGATCACGCTGCACGACAACCCGTTCAGCCCCTTCGCCCGCAAGGTGCGGATGGCGCTCGGCGTCAAAGGCGTCGACTTCGAGTCGATCGACGCGCTCGCGCTCGCCGAGCAGGAGCGGCTCCGCGCCGTCAACCCGCGCGCCGAGGTGCCGGTCCTGATCGATGGCGACGTGGTGGTCGTGGGCTCGGCGGACATCCTCGCCTACCTCGACGACCGCTTCCCGGAGCCGCCGCTCCTGCCCGAGCCGCCCGCGCTGCGCGCCAAGGCGAGGCACTGGCAGCGCCTCGCCGACACGGTGCTCGACGCGATCGTGCACGACGTCTCGCTCTGGCTCTGGCCGACCCTGCGGCGGACCGACGAGCCGCCCGCAGGGCTCGTCGAGGCGGGACGGCGCGACCTCCAGGCGTTCCTCGCGCAGCTCGACGGCGCGCTCGGCGAGACCGGGTTCGTCTGCGGCAGCCTCTCGGTCGCCGATCTCGCGCTCTTCCCGCACGTCTCGTCGCTCGGGCTCCTCGGGGTGTCTCTCAACCCCTTCCCGCGCGTGCGTCGCTGGAGCCGCGACATGCGCGCCTTGCCGGTCGTGCAGGCCGACCTCGCCCACGTCAAGCAAAACGTCGCGGAGAAGCTCGCCCCCGGCGCGTCGCCCTACGAGGCGGAGAAGGTCGTGTGGCGCGGCGACCGGATCGAGTGGCTCCTCGCGCAGGGCTTTCACGACTGGTTCCGCTCGGAGATCCTCGCGGGGCGCGCGGTCGTGCCGCGCTCGATCTGACCCGGGGGAGGCTCCGCTTGAACCACCCCCGCACGCCTGACAACGTCGGCGGGATGGCAGCCGAACCTCTCGCGCACGCGAAGCGCCACGTCGTCCAGACCAACGGCATCCGCATGTCGGTCCTCGAGCAGGGCGAGGGGCCGGCGGTCGTCCTGTGCCACGGGTTCCCGGAGCTCGCCTACTCGTGGCGCTTCCAGATCCCGGCGCTCGCCGCGGCCGGCTTCCGCGTGCTCGCCCCCGACCAGCGCGGCTACGGCGACACCGACCGGCCGGAGGAGGTCGAGGCGTACGACATCCACCACCTCACCGCCGACCTCGCGGGGCTGCTCGACGCGCTCGACATCGAGCGCGCCGTATTCGTCGGCCACGACTGGGGCGGCATCCTCGTCTGGCACATGCCGCTGCTCCACCCCGCGCGCACGGCGGGCGTGGTCGGGGTCAACACCCCCGCCTTCCCGCGGGCTCCCGCGCCGCCGATCTCGATCTTCCGCGCGATGTTCGGCGACAGCTACTACGTCGTCCAGTTCCAGGAGCCCGGAGTCGCGGACGCGGCGCTCGCGCGCGACGTGCGGCGCGTCTTCACCCAGCTGATGCGCCGCGCCGTGCCGCTCGAGGCCATCGCCGAGCGCGCCGTCGGCCCGGACGGCAAGATGCGGAGCCTGATCGACGCGATCTACGGTGAGGACGCGCCCGGCGAGCCGCTGCTCTCCGAGGAGGAGCTCGAGGTCTACGTGCGCACCTTCGAGCGCACCGGCTTCACCGGTGGCATCAACTGGTACCGCAACCTCGATCGCAACTGGGCGACCACGCCCGAGCTCGACGGCGCGCGCATCGAGGTGCCGTCGCTCATGATCACCGCCGAGCTCGATCCCGTGCTCCGTCCCGAGATGGCGGCGCAGATGGCGAGCTTCGTCACCTACCTCGAGACGGTGATGATCCGGGGCTGCGGCCACTGGACGCAGCAGGAGAAGCCCGAGGAGCTCAACCGCGTGCTGATCGACTGGCTCGTGCGCCGTCACCGGCCGCGCGCAGGGTGACCGCGAAGGTCGTCCCCGTGCCGCCGCGCGAAGCGATGGCGATGCTGCCGCCGCACGCTTCGATCGCCTGACGGGCGAGCGTCAAGCCAAGGCCGCTGCCCGGGACCGCCGCGCCTGCCGCGCGCTGCAGCGGCGCGAAGACGCGGGCGCGCTCGCCGCGCGGGATCCCGGAGCCGTTGTCGGCGAGCGTGAGCGTCCAGGTGTCACGGCGGCGCCAGGCGCGCAGCGTGACGACCAGCGGCAGGTCGGGCCGCCGGTGCTGCACCGCGTTGCGCACCAGGTTGCGCAGCGCGATCCGCAGCCGCTCGGGCTCGCCGAGCACGACCGGCAGCCGGCCCCGCACCTCGAAGCGCGCGCCCGCGAGCCGGAGCTCGACGTCGACGTCGCTGCGCACCGTCTCGACGAGCGGCTCGAGGTCGACCGCGGTGAGCAGCGCCTCGCCCTCGCGCGCGAGCAGCTCGGGCAGCGAGCCGAGGAGCTGATCCGCCTTCTCGAGGCTCTGGCGCGCGATCTCGACGAGCATCGGCAGCTCGTCGGACGGCGAGCCGAGCGCGTGCGCGAGGCGGTGCACCGCCGCGCCGGCCGTCGCGACCGGGCCGCGCAGGTCGTGGCAGAGCGCGATGCAGAAGCGCTCGAGCGCGGCGCCGACCACCGCGCCGCCGGGCGGAGGAGGGATCGCTGCGTGAGCTTCGCGGGCGTCCATGGCTCGTCGAGTAGAGCCACCGGGCGCCGGACGGAAGCCCTCGCGCGAAGATCATGCAGCGCGCGTCAATCCACGCGCGGCGCTTGCGGCGCATGCAGGGACGCCGCGTCGTCCACGAGCGTCCGCTCGACGAGCGAGAGCCAGTCGAGCTCGGCGCGGAGGTGCTCGCGCGCCGCCTCGCCGGCGAGGCCGGGCGCCCGGCGCGCAAGGACCCGCGCGAGCGCCGCACAGCGCGCGCGCTGCGCGGCGAGG
>FWPU01001658.1_pt1 | contig 27287 bp, 23 predicted proteins | sample 2228361 | NCBI WGS metagenome assembly FWPU01 (sample SAMEA103939777, study PRJEB20133) | metagenome
AGGCGATCGGGCTGCTTTGGAGATCATTCGTGCCAGCGGTCAAATGATTGGGGATGTGTTGGCCGGGCTGGTCAATTTCTTCAATCCCAGTCATATTTTTATCGGTGGAGGGATTGCCAATTTTGGCAATCATTTACTGGTCTCCATCCGCCGGGCAGTGTTGCGCCGTTCCTTGCCTCTGGCAACTACTCATCTGAACATCAATTTTTCGCGGATGGGCTCAGATGCGGGGGTGACCGGTGCAGTTGCACTGGCACTTGAATACCTGTTCGTCATCGAAGATCAACCAACCATGACCGTTTAAGTCGGAGATGTAAAGGAAAGGAGGTGTTTTGGACTTCAAAAATAACCCAATGATCGTTTGTCCGAATTTTTGTTTGAACGAAAAATTTCACAGAAGGAGAAGATGAACATGCAAAGAAAACCCCTCTTTACCATTCTTGCCCTCATCATGGTTGTTTCCATGGTGCTGGCAGCCTGCGGGACACCAGCAACACCTACCCCTGAGGTTCAGCCAACCCAACCCCCGCAAACCGGACAGGAACCTACCCAGCCCCCGGTTGAATCCAAGGGGCCTCCCTTCACGATTGGGATTTCGAATCCGTTCATCAGCAGCGAATATCGGACGCAGATGATTGCGTCGTTGATTGAGATCAACAAAGAGTACATGGACAAAGGGCTGACGACGGAGTTGGTGATTGAGAGTGCGGACACGGACGTAGCCGGGCAGATTCAGCAGTTGCAGAATCTGATGGCGAAGGGTGTGGATGCGATTCTGGTCAATCCGAGTGATGTCAATGGTCTGAATGCGACGCTGCAGGAGGCGGTGAGCAAGGGGATCATTGTGATCTCGGTGGATCAGGAGTTGAACGTACCGGGTGTGTACAATGTAGGCATTGATCAGAAGGAATGGGCGAAGACGAGCGCCAAGTGGCTGGCCGAGAAGTTAGGCGGCAAGGGCAACATAGTGCTGATCGAGGGCTTTCCTGGGCATCCGGCGAATGTAGCGCGGATGGACGGTGTAGATGAGGTGTTGTCGCAGTATCCGGACATCAAGGTACTGGCGAAGGACACAGGTCGGTGGGATGAAGCGACGGGTCAGCAGGTGATGTCGAACTTTCTGGCGGCGTATCCGAATCTGGACGGGTACTGGACGCAGGATGGGATGGCGATTGGCGCCTTGCAGGCGGTGATTGCGGCCAATCCGGCGAAGTTCCCGGTAGGTGTTGGCGAAGGTCGTTGCCAGTTCCTGAAGTTGTGGGAGCAGGTGCTGAAGGATCGCCCGGACTTTGAGACGATCGCAGTAGCCAATCCGCCGGGTGTATCGCCGACCGGCTTGCGGATAGCGGTGAACATGCTGCTGGGCAAGCAGGTGGACAAGAGCAAGCTGGGTGGAGTGAACGGATTGTCGTTCGTCATTCCGGTGCCGATTGTCATCACCAAAGACAACCTGCAGGAGGGTCTGGAGATCTGCAAGGACAAACCGGACGCCTACCTGCTGGACGGCATCATGACCGATCAGGAAGTGCTGGATACCTTCTTCTTGAAGTAAACCTATGAGTGTGTCGCTTTCGGCCCGCAATATTGTCAAGCGTTATGGGGGTGTGGTTGCGCTATCAGACGGTAACCTGGATGTTCACTCCGGGGAAGTAGTCGCACTGATCGGGGCGAATGGAAGCGGCAAAAGCACGATGAGTAAGGTCATCAACGGAGTAGTTGTCCTCGATGGAGGGCAACTACTCCTCGATGATAAACCCGTGCGTTTCTCTTCCCCGCAGGCGGCTCATAAGATGGGAATTGCCACCGTCTTTCAAGAACTCAGTCTGGTTTCTAAAATGACCGTTGCAGATAACATTTGGTTGACGCGCGAACCGCTGAAACCCAATGGAATGATTGACCGCAAGGTGATGAGTGAAAAGACGGAAGCCCTGTTGGATTTATTCAGCGGGACTTTCAAAGCAGATTTGAAGCCGGATACACTTGTTTCGGCTTTGCATCCGGACGAAAAACAAATCGTCGAAATTTTGAAAGCCATCAGTCTCGATCCGCGTATTCTTATTCTTGATGAGGCAACCGCCAGCCTGGACAGCCGTCAGGTGGAGCGGTTGTTCGAATTGGTGAGACGCTGGAAAGAAGAAGGTAAGGCAATAGTCTTTGTCTCTCATCGAATGGAGGAAATTTTCAGAATCGCAGACCGTTACAGTGTATTGCGCAATGGTAGAACGGTTGGCGAGGGACAAATCAAGGACATCACCGAAAAAGACCTTATTCAATTGATGACCGAAAAAGAAAAGGTTTTCCAATTTACCAAGACGGTTGCCTCCGAAGATAATCATGGAATGGAACAGCAGGTTTATTTGGAAGTCGAAAATCTGACCACAGAAACCTTGCGTGGTGTCAATATCACCGTAAAGCAGGGGGAATTACTGGGGATTGGTGGTCTTCAGGGCCAAGGTCAGCGTGATTTGCTGCTGGCTCTGTTTGGGGATATTCCTTATGAAGGAACGGTTCGTATCAAAGGCGAAGTGGTCAAGTTCAAGCACCCTCGCCAGGCAATGAAGAAGAAACTGGCTCTGGTTCCGGGAGATCGGGCAAAGGAAGGGTTGTTGTATATTCGCTCGATATTGGAGAATTTTTTACTGCCTTCATGGCAGAAATATGGATTCCCGTTGAAAATGAAACCTGCCAAGCGGGATGCATTGGCGATCAGTGAAAGGCTCAGTCTGGTCATGTCTGGTTTGATGGCGCCGGTCAGCAGCCTTTCGGGTGGTAATGCCCAGAAGGTCGTCATCGGCAAATGGCTATTGCGTGATCCGGATTGTTACTTGCTGGATGATCCCACCAAAGGTGTAGATGTCAACACCAAAGCCGAGTTTTACGCATTGCTGACAGAACTCTCGCAGCAAGGCAAATCCATTTTGTTTTACAGCAGTGATGACGACGAGTTGATTGGTTTGTGCGACCGCGTGATTGTGCTTCACGATGGAAAAATTTGCGCTGAACTCATAGGCGCTTCTTTGACCAAGGAAAATCTAATTGCTGCCAGCATGGGTGTTTCCAACGGAGGTGAGGCATGAAGCGGTTTTCCTGGGATGAGCTGATGAACCGCTACCCGGCCTTCTTTGCACTCATCTTACTGGTTGTAGCGCTGAGCATCAATTTTATCTTACAGCCCAACATGTTTGCTCGCGATACCTTAAACAGCAACATGCGGGTTTTCCTGCCAATGATTTTGTTGGCCGCCGGGCAGGCTATTGTCATTTTAGGCGGAGGAATTGATATTTCGGTGGGCGGTATTGTGTCCATCGTCAACGCCATTTTAGCAACGCAGGTTGGCTTAAACGGAACGCCGGAGAAAATGTGGACCTTTGTCTTTGTGTCGTTGGGGGTGGGTATTCTGGCGGGAGCAATCAATGGCTTCTTCATTGCCTTTCTTCGTTTGCAGCCGATTATTACCACTTATGCGACCAGTTTCCTGTATGTCGGTTTTGCTTTGTTTATTTTGCCCAATCCGGGGGGCGGTATCCCTGCCGAGATAGCCAATGTATATCGCAACACAACTCCGCTGGGCTTACCGCTTGGATTTTATGTGATTGTGGTAGTTTTACTGGTATGGATGTACATCCGTTCAACCCGCTATGGTAATTATTTATATGCGGTGGGCGGGAATGCAGAAGCAGCCTATGAAACAGCCGTTCCCGTAACCTGGGTGCTTTTCAGCACTTATGTTGCTTCTGGTTTCATGTCTGCCCTGGCAGGAATTGCCATCACCATGTTGAGCGGTTCCGGAAATGCCGAAATTGGCGTACCGATGACCTTGACTTCAATTACCGCGGTGGTGATTGGAGGTACCGCATTGAGCGGTGGTATTGGTGGAGTGGCAGGGCCAGTGGTTGGGGCGATCACACTTGGAATCATCCAAAACATCATTTCCTTTTCACGGATTGATACGTGGTGGGAAACGTTTGTAAGAGCCACCATCATTGTGGTCGCGCTGGCTGCCCCCGGGATCATCAACCTGCTGCGGAGGAAAAAGGTATGAGAAAGTTTAGCATTTCACCTCCTGTTGCGGCGATTTTACTTGCAATCGTCCTGTTTCTGCTTTCGGGTTTTTTACCAAACGGTTTTGGGAATGATGTCAATGTAGCCATTGCGCAGGCAACCAACATTGTGCGTCTGGCAGTGTTCTTGGGAGTGATTGCAGCCGGTCAGACATTGGTCATCATCAGTGGTTTTGAGGGGATTGACCTTTCGGCTGGTTCGGTGGTGACTTTGACGGCCATCCTGACTTATGTAACCGTCAAAGGGGAGGATGATAAAGTCCTGCTGGCGTTGCTCATTTCACTGGCGGTGGGTGCGCTGATCGGTTTTATCAATGGTTTGGGCATTACTTTCTTGAAAATATCCCCATTTGTGATGACGCTGGGTATGTCGGGTGTGGTAACCGGTTTGATCATCATCATCAATCACGGTAATATCAGCGGAAAAGTGGCTCCCATTATGACCCGCTTGATTGCGCGCCCCCTCTCTCCTGACATTCCAATCCCCAACGCCATCATCATCTGGATTATTTTCGGTTTCCTGATGTGGTTACTGTTAGAAAGATCTACGTTTGGAAAGCACCTGTTTGCAATCGGGGTCAACCGGGTTACAGCCAAACTGTCCGGTGTGAATGTTACAGCTACCAACCTGGCGGTGTACTCGCTGGCGGGAGCGTTAGCCGGTTTTGGCGGCTTTCTGGTTGTAGGCAACACGGGCGTAGTGTTCATTGCGCTGGGACAGCCTTTCCTTTTCCCTTCGATTGCGGCTGTGGCGGTCGGCGGTACTTTGCTTTCGGGTGGTAAAGGCAGTTACTGGGGTACGATGGCGGGCGCAATCGTGCTTACCTTGATCACCAGCCTGCTAACCACCATGCAAATGCCCGATTCGGTACGCAGAATGGTGTTGGGCGCAACGCTGCTGGTCATGATTTCGATCTACGGTCGGCAGCGCGGTTTCAGACAATAACCTAATTTGAATTCAGGAGGCAAGCCATGACGAAAACAGTAAAAGTTGGCATGATTGGAGCCGGGTTTGTCAGTGATATTCACGCCCATGCCTTCAAGCAGTATGTTCACAATGCGGAAGTTGTGGCAGTGGCATCACCTAACCGGGCGGGGGAATTTGCCAAAACTCATGGTATTCCCCATGCGTTTAATGACTACCGTGAAATGTTGAAGATGAAAGAAATTGATGTGGTCACGGTGGCCATCCCGAATTACCTGCACTGCCAGGCAACTTTGGATGCAGCGGCGGCCGGCAAGCACATCATTTGTGAAAAACCACTCTGCAAGACGCTGGAGGAGGCCGATCAGATGATCGAAGCCACTCGAAAAGCGGGTGTCTTGCTGATGTATGCCGAGGAATTGTGCTTTGCGCCAAAGTACGTGCGCGCCAAGCAATTGATTGAGGAAGGCGCTTTGGGTGAGCCGTTTTTGGTCAAGCAATCCGAAGAGCATGACGGCCCGCACATGCCTTGGTTTTGGGATATTAACCTTTCCGGCGGGGGAGTGCTGCTGGATATGGGCTGTCACTCGGTTGAATACGGGCGTTGGGTATTTGGTAAACCCAAAGTCAAAAGCGTAACTGCGTATTGCAACACTTTTGTCCATCACGCTCGCACCAAAGGTGAAGATCACTCCATCATGGTGATCGAATACGAAGGCAACAAGATCAATATTGCCGAAAACTCTTGGGCCAAAGGTGGCGGGGTGGATGACCGTTGTGAGATCTACGGCACCAAGGGCAATACCCGAGCAGATTTGCTCAAAGGCAGTTCTTTGTGGACGTACAGTCAGGAGGGATACGGTTACGCGGTAGAAAAGGCCGGAACAACCCGCGGCTGGACATTTACCATGTTTGAAGAAGTTTGGAATTACGGTTTCCCGCAGGAGATGCAGCATTTTGTCAATTGTGTGCTGGGAAAAGAGGAGCCGATTGAGACCGGCGAGGATGGCCGCGAGGTGTTGAAGATCTTGTATGCTGCCTATCAATCTGCCGGGGAAGGCAGACGGATCGAGTTCCCGTATAACCCGCCGCAGGTCGAAAAACCGATTGATTTGTGGCGAAAATTCTAGTTTTTATTGGAGGTTTCATGACAACACTCGATGTAAAAACCATCACGTATGAGCAACTAGCCAAGGTGATAGATCATTCCCTGTTGCGTCCGGAGTTGACTTCTCAGGACGTGATCGAAGGATGTCAACTGGCAGCGCGTTACCATGTGGCAACCGTCTGTGTCAAACCCTGTCATGTGCGGCTGGCAACCGAGCAGTTGAAAGACTCAGATGTTCTAGTTAGCACCGTGGTTGGCTTCCCGCATGGCAACAGCGTAACCGAGATCAAGGTCGCTGAGGCGCAGCGCGCTATGGATGACGGAGCGGTTGAGTTGGATATGGTGCTCAACATTGGCGAACTGCGTTCCGGCAACGATGAGTATGTTTTTCAGGACATCAAAGCCGTGTGTGATGTTGCTCATGCGCGTGGCGCAAAAGTCAAGGTGATTTTAGAGAATGCCTACCTGACCGATGAGCAGAAAGTGCGCGCCTGTCAGTTAGCAGAAAAAGCGGGTGCAGACTGGGTCAAAACTTCTACCGGTTTTGCTCCCGGCGGGGCAACCCTGGAAGACCTGCGGTTGATGCGCCGCTCCGTCAGCGAGAAGGTGCAAATCAAGGCGGCTGGTGGCGTGCGAACCCTGGATGCGCTGCTGGCGGTGATCGAGGCGGGCGTGACCCGCTGTGGGGCTACTGCAACTGCCAAAATTTTGGATGACTTCAAAGCCCGCCTGGCTGGTGAGCAGACCTCCACCGGTGAGGTGAAAATCGGGGGCGGATACTAGGAAAGGGGAGGAAAAGAATGAGCAAAGTGAGTAAATCAACCATTGGGGTGGGAGTTGCCGGAACTGGTTTTATTGGGCCAGCCCATGTTGAAGCCTTGCGCCGGAATGGGATCACCGTGTTGGGGCTGGCAGAGAATAGCCGCGAAAAGGCCGAACAAAAGGCGGCCGAGATGGGTATTCCACGCATTTATGGTTCGCTGGATGAGATGCTGAAAGATGATGATATTCAGGTTGTCCATCTGGCAACGCCGAATTATCTTCATTACCCCCATGCTAAAGCAGCCTTGCTGGCTGGCAAGCATGTCATCTGCGAAAAGCCGCTTGCCATGAATACCCGCGAATCAGCAGAACTGGTGCAATTGGCGAAGGAAACCGGAAAGGTCAATGTGGTCAATTTCAACATCCGGATGTATCCGCTGGTGCAGCAGGCGCGCAGTATGGTACAGAGCGGTGAACTGGGTGACTTGTTCATTCTGCAGGGTTCTTATTTGCAGGACTGGTTGTTGTTCCCAACCGATTGGAACTGGCGATTAGAACCGGAACTGGGCGGTACCTTGCGAGCAGTGGGGGACATTGGCTCACACTGGCTGGATTTGATCACATTTGTCACTGGCTTGCGTGTAGTCGAGGTGTTTGCCGATTTCAAAACCATGCATCCCATTCGCAAGAAACCAGCTAAGCCGGTGGAAACCTATACGGGCAAGATATTGCAGCCGGAAGATTATGTTGACCAGCCTATCTTCACCGAGGATTACGCTACGGTGCTGCTGCATTTTGAGAACGATGTGCGCGGCGTCTTGACGGTGGGACAGGTTTGTTCGGGACGGAAGAACCGCCTCTATTTCGAGATCAATGCGTCCAGATCCTCGCTGGCGTGGGATTCGGAGCGCCCGAATGAATTGTGGGTCGGCCATCGCACGCAGCCCAATCAGATTATCATGAAAGACCCTGCGCTGCTTTCGCCTGAAGCGCGAGCGGTTACCTCGTATCCCGGCGGTCATAACGAGGGTTTTCCGGATACCTTCAAACAGCTTTACACCAAAGTGTATGCCTATATTCTGGCCGGGGATTACAGCAAAACGCCGGATTTTCCGACCTTTGCCGATGGACACTACGAGATGCAATTGTGTGAGGCGATTGAACGCAGCGCCAAAGAAAAAGTTTGGACCAAAGTCTGATAAAAACGGAGGGAACGATGAAACTTGGATTTTTTACAGCCGCATTGCCGGGAAGTACCCTGGAAGAAGTTGCCCGCTGGGGGGCAGAAAGCGGTTTTCAGGCGATTGAAATTGCTTGCTGGCCGCACGAGAAGGCTACACGGCGTTATGCCGGTGTCACCCATATTGATGTGACCCAATTGGATCAAGCCAAAGCCCGCGAAATTCGCAACATGCTGGATGGTTACGGTTTGATGATCTCCTCTTTGGGATATTACCCCAATCCTCTTCATCCTGACCCGGAGCATCGCGAAACAGTCATTGCCCATCTGAAAAAAGTCATTGATGCTGCCGCTTTGTTGGAAGTGGGGGTGGTGGGCACCTTCATTGGCAAGGACAAAAATAAGACGGTCCCGCAAAACCTTGAGGATTATGCCCGCATTTGGCCGCCGATTGTCCAATATGCCAAAGAACGCGGGGTAAAGATCGCAATCGAAAACTGCCCGATGATTTTCTCGTATGACGAGTGGCCGGGCGGCAATAATCTGGCCAGCACGCCGGCCATCTGGCGCAAGATGTGGGAAATCATCCCGGAGGACAATTTCGGATTGAATCTTGACCCCTCCCATCTGGTTCTACAGATGATTGACTACGAGCGGGTTATCCGGGAGTTTGCCAGTAAAATCTTCCATGTTCATGCTAAAGACCTGCATATTGACCGTGAGGGATTGTACAATCACGGCGTTCTATCGCAGGGGATGGGCTGGCAGGTACCCCGCCTGCCCGGTTTGGGCGATATGGACTGGGGCAAGTTCTTTGCTGCACTGACGGCCGCCCGTTATGATTATGTGGTCAGCATTGAGCACGAAGATCGGGCTTTTGAGGGGTCCGAAGAGATGGTTAAGCGCGGCTTTTACATTGCGCGAGATGTGTTGAAACCCTACATTCACTAAAAGGTGATATAACCCTGTGCCCGATTGCTTCGGGCACAGGGTTATTTTGGATGATAAAGACCTATGAAGCGATATATTGGCTGTGACTTGGGCGGTACCAATCTACGGGCCGCATTGGTAGATGTTGAAACGGGAGAGGTGCTCTTCCAGCAGAGTGTGCCGACTCTGGCACGCGAGGGCCATGATGCGGTCATGCAGCGCATGGCGAACCTGTTTCTCAGTATGATCAAGGCCGCCGGCTTGAAAAACGAGGATGTGGACGGCATCGGGATTGGTGTGCCGGGTGTACTGGACCTGGAAAAAGGGGAAACTATCTTCCTGCCTAATCTGCCGGGCACCTGGCCGCATGTGCCTTTGCGGGATGTGCTGCAACAAGCGACAGGATTACCGGTTGCGCTGTTGAACGATGTCCGTTCAATCACTTTTGGGGAATGGCGCTTTGGGGCGGGACAAGGCGTGGACACGGTGGCGGTGCTGGCGATTGGTACGGGAATCGGCGGCGGTTTGGTGATCAATGGTCATTTGCATTTAGGAATTGGCGGCACTGCCGGTGAACTGGGTCACATGGTGATTGATATCAACGGGCCGCGCTGTGGCTGTGGCAATTACGGCTGTTTAGAAGCGTTTGCCTCCGGGCCGGCGATTGCAGCGATGGGGATGAAGGCTGTCGCACAGGGCTTGACGACCAAAATTGGGGAGTTGTGCGGATACGATTTGAATTCAATCACACCGGCTCTGATCGCCGAAGCAGCGTTAAGTGGTGATGAAATCGCCTGTGAAATCTACCAGCAGGCTGGTTTTTACCTTGGGGTGGCGGCTTCCACTTTGTGTGCTTCGGTCAGCCCACGCCGAATCATTGTCACCGGCGGGGTGGCCAATGCCGGCCGTTTGCTGCTTGACCCGATGGAAAAGACGATGCGTGAACGGGTCCACATCATGCCGGTGGAGCAGGTGGAGATCGTGCTGGGGCGGCTGGGAGATCATGCCGGTGTAGTTGGGGCTGCCTGCTGGGCGGCCAACCGGTTGGGATAAAGCCGGCTATTTGTCTTTCGCACACTCGCTTCCCCAAAAGTTATCCGCGCTTCAAAATCCTTGTGATATAATTTGGCTGCAAGGCACGTAAATGCCGTGGGGGCCCGTAGCTCAGCGGCAGAGCGCGCGGCTCATAACCGCTTGGTCGAAGGTTCGAATCCTTCCGGGCCCACAGATTCAGAGTTGGACGAACGCCCCATCGAGGGGTGGTATTCGCATCCTTGTGGGCCGACCGATTCGGAGTTGGACGAACGCCCCATCGAGGGGTGGTATTCGCATCCTTGTGGGCCGACTGATTCAGAGTTGGACGAAGGCCCCATTGAGGGGTGGTATTCGCCTCCTTGCGAGCCGACTGATTCAGGGTTGGACGAACGCCCCATCGAGGGGTGGTATTTGCCTCCTTGCGAGCCGACTGATTCAGAGTTGGACGAAGGCCCCATCGAGGGGTGGTATTCGCCTCCTTGCGAGCCGACCGATTCAGGGTTGGACGAAGGCCCCATCGAGGGGGAACGGAACGGCTGTCCTCAGGCCTTACCTGATCTTTTTTTTTCAAATTCCTGTGGTTGCTCCTCCATCCGATTAACCCCAAAATCACCGTTTTTTCCCCTGCAGGGGGATGGAATCGGCACAGCCTCTGGCTTAACATCGAAATGATGATCCTCTTGCCCTCTGCTTCTGGTGGTTTGTGTGTGCTGGTGTGCGCTCCCCAACGCGTAGGGGAATCAGCCACTCGTTTGCTGGCCGAACTGGCCTTGCGTGGTCGGGTGCTGGTGATAGATGGCGGTAACTGCTTACAGGCCTATCCACTGGCGCGGGCGTTGCGTGAACGAAGCAGCCGTCTTGATCTTCTCAGCCAGCAGGTGCTGATTCGGCGGGCGTTCACCGCCTATCAAATGCTGGCGTTGCTGGAAAGCGCTCCTCCTGCTGCTTTTCCGCTGGTCATGCTTGATCCGTTAGTCACCTTCTATGATGAAACACTGGCCGTCGGGCAGGCGCGCTGGCTGGTGCAGCGTTGTCTGCGGGAGGTGGAGCGGTTGAAGAAGGTTGCTCCGCTGTTCATCCTGCTGAGGACTTGTCCCTCGCCGCAGCGCCGTTTTTTACAGGAAATGATCTGTCGCAAAGCCGATACGCTCTTCTTCGAGGAAGAAGAAAAATCATCTCCGGCGCAGCCAACCCTGTTTTGAGAGGTGAAAGGATGGGACGTACGGTTCCGACGATTACCCGCCAATTGAACGAAACCGAAGCCATGCTGCAAAGCTTCCGGCGGGCGCTGCGGCGTGGTGATCAGGCCTTGCTGGATCGCCTGCTGGCTTCAGCCCGTCATCATGTGGCGGCTATTTCGGCCAGCGGTGCGTTAATACCTTTTGAAGCGGCTCTGCTGGCTATGCTGATCGAACAGGCACGCCAGATTGCTGCTCTGGAGGAGGAAATCAACATCTTGCAGGAGGAAGTAGTGCGGTTGCGTGATGGCAAGGATTGAAAGGATTGGCTGGCTGATGGATGTATATACCCGTCCGGAGGGAGAACTGGTCTGTTGGCTGTTGAGCGAGGACGGGCAGCGTTGGCTGCTGCCGATGGATTTTCCGGTCACTTTTTACGCAGCGGGCAGTCCGGCTGTACTGCGACAGGCTTGGCGCTTTTTGCAAGATGATGGCGTGCGCCTTTCCCGACAGGTGCGCCGTGACCTGTTCCACGGGGAGCGGGTTGTGCTGGCGGTGATGGTGAATTTGCCCGGCCGGCTGGCAGAGGTGTACTGCCGGCTGGCACAGACTTTTCCGATATTGGATTATTATGATGCCGACCTGCCGCTTGTGGTGCGCTTCGTTGCCCACACGCAGGTGCCGCTGTTGGGACGCTGCCGCTTTGAATCGGACGGGCAGCGATTGCTGGGGTTGCAGCCGCTCGAATCGGCATGGGAAATGCAGCCCTCTTTGCCGCCTTTGCGCACGATGGAAATGGAATGCGACAGCGACCCGGCGCTGCATCCTCCGCAATGGATCACCATTCGGTGTGCCGAACGCTCCTATCGGTTTAGTTTGCAGCCGCTGCGCGCCTTTGGGGTGAACCTGCAGGCCTTGCTGCGTCTGTATGATCCGGACGTGATCGTGACCCGTTACGGCGATACCTGGATGTTTCCTTTTTTGAACGAGCATATCCCCGCGCTGAATCCTAACCGCGACGAGCGGATGAAAGTCGAGTTTCGCCGCGAGCGGAGTTTGTTCGCCTATGGGCAGGTGCTTTACCGCGGTGCGCAGGCGTTGCTGTTTGGACGCTGGCACATTGACCGCTGCAATGCGGCTCTGTTTGCCGAAATCGGCCTGAGCGGTGCGCTGGAGATGGCGCGGGTTACCGGTTTGGGAGTGCAGGAGGCCATCCGAAAGTCGCCTGGGGCCGGAATTACAGCAATGCAAATGCAGACCGCCCTGCGAGACGGGGTGCTGATCCCGGCTGTCAAACAGCAGGCAGAGGCGGCGCGTACACTGCTCAGCCTGATTCGCTATGACCGCGGCGGGATGGTCTATCAGCCGCTGGTCGGCGTACATCGCCACGTTGCCGAACTGGACTTTGCTTCGATGTACCCGGCGATCATGGTGCGTTACAACATTTCGCCTGAAACACTTAACCAGAGGGATGCTCCCGCTGGCCTGATTCCGCGTACTTTGCAGCCCCTGCTGGTCAAACGCCTGGCGCTCAAACACTGTCTGCAGGCGCTCGACCGGCGTGACAGCCGTGTAAGCGATTTGAAAGCCCGCCAGACGGCGCTCAAATGGTTGCTGGTGGTATGTTTTGGCTATTTAGGGTATAAAAATGCTCGTTTTGGGAGAGTGGAGTCGCACGAGGCGGTCACAGCCATCAGCCGCGAATTGTTGTTGCAGGCAAAAGAAAATGCCGAGGAAATGGGCTTTACGGTGTTACACATGTATGTAGACAGCCTGTTTGTCAAGCGGGAAGGGGCGAAGGGCGAAGCGGATTTTCTACGGCTGGTGGAGAAAATTCAAACAGAGACCGGCATTGGGGTAACCCTCGAAGGGGTGTATCGCTGGGTGGTGTTTCTACCGGCGCGCCGTGATCAGCGTATTCCGGTGGCGAACCGCTATTTTGGCGTGTTTGAGGATGGGACATTGAAATACCGCGGGATTGCCCTGCGCCGGCATGATACCTGCCTCTACGTTGCCCAGTCTCAACTGGAAATTTTAGGCTGTCTGGCGCAGGCAGATGACCCGCGAGAACGATGGAGAGAGGCGTGGGTGTTGGTTAATCAGCGGGTAAGGTCTTTGCAGCGCCGGCAGGCAGCCATCGAGACGCTGCAGATGGCAGTCAAACTTAGCCGAGCCCCGCAGGCTTTCCGGCGTCCTTCACCTGCAGCCCAAGCTGCGCGGCAGTTACAGGCGCAGGGGGTATCCGTGCGCGCCGGTATGCGGCTTTTCTTCTGGTACACCCGCCAGGGGGTGAGTGTTACACCACCCAGCCCTGATGATCTGGACTGGGATTGCTATGCCCGGCTGGTATTTCGGGCTGCCGCTGAAATTTTGGATCTCTTACAGCCTACCCGCGAGGTTCGTCAGTTTCACCTGCCCTTATGCCGGTAATTGGGGATGGTGTTCAGGATTTCAGAATAATGCGCGCATCCACCACCTGCAAGCCGTGTTCAAACACTAAGGCAGGGTTGAGGTCAATTTCCATAATATCCTTGTTGTCCATCATTAATTGAGACAGCCTCAGCATGGCATCTATAATGGCGGATCGGTCAGCCGGGGGCTGGCCACGGATTCCATGCAGCAGGCGGGCGGCGCGCAGTTCGTCCAGCATTTCTTCGATGTCGGTGCGCGAGAGCGGCGCAAGGCGAATAGAAATATCCTGCAAGGCTTCGGCATAAATTCCGCCCAGACCCAGCAGCAAGACAGGCCCAAACGAAGGATCGCGTTTACCGCCTAAGATTATTTCTTTACCGCCGCTCAGCATTTTTTGAATCAGGAATTGCTCCGGTGGTTCAAACCTTTGTCGCAAAAAACGATTTTCCATTTCAAACATGGCGGTTGCCAGTAAAACTTGATCGGTTATATTCAACGCAATGGCACCCACATCCGTTTTGTGAACGATTTGCTCAGAGATGGCCTTGACGACGACCGGATAACCAATGCGGGCAGAGGCCTCGACTGCCTGAGAAAGATTGTAAACTTTGGCCCATGGCGCAACTGGCAGGCCGTAAGCTTCACATACCTGCATAGACTGATCCAGCGGAAGTAAAACAGAAGTGCTTCGGCTGATTACCCAGTGGGCTTTACCGGGGGCATCTTTTGGCAGCGAAATAGCAGGAGGTTGACGGTGAGCGGCTTTTCGTTGAGCTGCTCGTTGATAATGATCACGGGAAGCAGCCAAGGCCTGTACGGCTTCATATACTTCGCTGAAGAGCGGGAATCCCAGGTTTTTCTCCAGGTAATTGACTTCCTCGATTTCCGTAAAGTAGCATAAAGCGATGGGGACTTGATAGTGCTGACTCAGGGACTTAATTTTTTCTGCTACGGCGCGGGCAGTGGGGATTGTTTCGCGGCGGTAGTTGAAAATCAGTAAATAGGCGTCAGCTTGATTGAGTTTAATGGCTTCCTCAATGAGTACCGGGTAGGCGTCGAAATTGAAGACTGTTCCCAAATCCAGCGGGTTCATGCGCTCGATGACATTGACCCGAAAGAAGGGCTTTGCTACTTCAATTAATGCCTCGCTGTAAGGTGGCAGTTCAAAACCAAACTGGCTGGCGCAATCTACTGCGATGATGGCATGACCGCCCGAACGGGAAAATACACCGAGACGATTGCCACGCACGGGAGGCAGCGTAAAGCCTTTACTGTAAATCATCATTTCCCGGAAGGTGAGTGCGCGGGTAATCCCGTATTGCCGTAAGGCGGCGTTGACAATTCCTTCATCGTTGGCCAGTGCAGCCGTATGGGACTGGGCAATTTGAGCGCTGGCCTGACTGGTGTTGGATTTATATACGATCACCGGTTTTGGAGAGCGGTCAGCCAGTTCAACCAGTTGACGGCCTTCAACGATACTTTCGAGATAAAGCAAAATGATTTTCGTAGCATCATCCTCGATGAAATAGTGGAGGTAGTCGCTTTCTTTGAGGTCAATTTTATTACCGACACTAACTGACTTGGATATGCCCAATCCGGCAGCAGCCAGCAAGTCAATACAGGTTAAAACAACACCTCCACTTTGAGAAACCAGAGAAATGTTGCCGTGGGGGATTTCCTGTGGGGCGGTTGGAACAAAAATGGTACAAATACCGCTTTCAGTACAAATGATACCGATGCAATTTGGCCCCACAATGCGCATTCCCCATTTTTGGGCAATTTGGTAAAGGTTCTCTTCCAGTTTTGCGCCTTCTTCGGAAAATTCGCTGAATCCGGCCGATTCGATGACGGCGTAACGCACTCCGTGAGAGCCCAGTTCATCCAACAGACCCGGCACAGTGGCTGCCGGAGTAAGAATAACAGCCAGATCAATGGCGGAAGGTAATTGACTGACAGACGAATAAATGGGACGATCGAGAGTGTGTCCTTCGGCTCGTCCCAAAAAATACAACTGTCCCTGATAACCAAATTCAATCAGGTTGCTGGCGATATGACGAGCGAGATTATCCGGCTTATCAGATACCCCCGCGACGACAATACTGCGCGGATAAAAGATTGGATTCATGGTTTGCCTCGCAAAGAATGCCAGTTTCTTGAATCTAAGTTGAAGTCCATATTATTCATTATGGCACAAACCCGCTTCCAATAACTCTCGGAGAGGATCGAATTCAATTGAAATACCGGACTGAAAAACTTCACTCTTGGTCGAGCGGATTACCGTTCAGTTTAGCGGTGACGGAAATGGGAGTGTTGTGGCTCAATGCCACTTCGGTAAAGCACATTTGACGAGCCAGGCGAATCAGTTCGCAAATGGCGGGCAGCGGTTCATCCGATTCAATTTGAATTTCGACTTCAAAGCCATCGCAAAATGCTTCGGCGTCGCCCCGTAAAACCGAGCCCTGTTCCCGAAAATGAGCGGTCACTTTGACCATTTCTTTACGAAGGTTCATTCTCTTTTTGGACGCAACCTGCGTCACGTGAGAGATCAGTCAGAGAGCCATGCCGGAAACAAAATAAGTCAGGGGAGTTGGAGCAGTGCCTTCCCCGCCGGGGATGTAGTTTCCCTCATCACTGATGAAGGCAAACATGCGGCCGGTTTCCGGTTGGCCGGCAATGACCTGTTTTCGCCATTTTTCAATCGAGGTGGCAGTGGCTTCGACCACAATTTGGCGTTGGTGATCCTTGTGATTTTTCATAAAAACTCCTCCAGCAATGGGTTTGGATAAACAGACTATACCATGTTTTTTCCTCCTGAAAAATTTATTTCTTTTTTATCCGCCTTTTATCCCATCCTTATGGTCAAAATCACAAAATTACAGCATGATATTGTGCGGTTGTCATACAATCACTCCACCTTTACAAAGAGGAAACATGAAATTCAGAGACCGTTTGATCGTGATCATTAGTGTGATTCTGGTGTTTGTCATGGGGGTCAATACGGCATGGATGGTCAGCCGGGCGCGTCGCTCCCTACTGGAACAGACGCGTTCCAATGCAGTGGCGCTGGCGGAAATGTTTGCCCACTCGGTGGATTTCGCCAATCGAATTCCGGGAGAAGTTGACCGAATTGTGGGTCAGCAAATGGTTACGCAGGCAAGAATTTCGGCTTATCTCATTGATGCCGGGCTGAAAGCGGGCATGAGCGAATTTCAAATTGAAGAGATGCTACGAGCCATCGTGAACACAACCGATCTCAAAGAGTTCTGGATTACGGATGATACGGGAACGGTTGTGTATTCAAATATTGATGTGCCTTTTGCCTTCAGCCCCGATCCGAACGAACAACCGCAAGCCTATATCTTCTATCAATTACTAAAACAAACCAATGGAGAGGTAGTTCAATCGGCGCAAGTGCGAGAACTTGATTCCAAGCTATACAAATACGTGGGTGTATCCGGTGTGGATAGCCCGCGTATTGTCCAGGTGGGTGTGGAGGCAACCTATTTGGATGAGATTACCCGCAGCATGAATCTACAAACACTGGTTGATAAGACTGTTTCGGTCAAGGATGTCAATGCGGTTGCGGTGAAGGTTGCCGATCAGCCGGTAGTTTTCAGTGCTCGGCAGGATTTTTCTCAAACCGATCTGTTGGGTGAGGCTTGGGAGAAAAGCGTTCAGCAAGCATTGAGCAGTGGGGAGGTCGTGGTAGATGAAGTCTCAAACTCGTTACGGGTTGTATATCCTGTAAGAACTGCTGCAGGTGATCGGGCAACCATTACCGTGTTTATGAGCACTGAAGGTGTTACTCAGCAGGTGCGTCAGACATTGCTTACTGCGGTTGTCGCAACCCTGATTTTACTGGCAATCAGTCTGGCGGCAGCCCTGTTCATTGCCAACACGATTACCCGCCCACTGGGTGTGATCGAAAAGGCAGCCGACCAATTGGCAGACGGGGATCTGTCCTTCTCTGAAGTTCAGCAGAAGCAATTGGAAGCCATTTATCACCGCAAGGATGAATTGGGTACGGTGGGACGGGCTTTCCAGCGTTTGATTGCCTACTTCACTGAGATGATCGAGGTCGCAAATCGGTTAGCAGCCGGGGATTTGAGCATTTCAGTTACACCACGCTCAGAACGGGATGGTCTGGGGCAGGCTTTCTCAAGGATGATTTCCAGCCTAAAGTCCACGGTGTTTCGCCTTTCCCAAAGTTCAGACGAACTGGATAAAGCCTCAGCGGAGTTAGCCAATTTTGCCGAACAGGTACGGCTGGCTTCGGAGCAAATTGCTCAAACCATGCAGCAAATCGCAATGGGTTCTTCACAGCAGGCTGAGTCGGTGCAGCGCACGGTCAGCTCGGTGCATCAGATGGCAAATGCCATTGACGGGGTAGCCAAAGGTGCGCAGGAGCAGGCTCGTGCTGTCACTTCTGCATCGCAGGTGTCCAATCAAATGGGCGAGAAGATGCAAAGTGTTGCTGAAACGGCAACACAAGGCGCACAAAACGCAATCAGCGCTGCGCAGGTGGCTCAAAGCAGCGCCGAAACGCTCAACCAAATGATTGATGGGATGCGGTTGATCAAGGAAAAAGTTGACCTCTCTATGGAGCGGGTCAAAGAGATGGGTGAACGCTCTCAGCAGATCAGCGTGATCCTTGAAACGATCGAAGACATTGCCAATCAGACCAATTTGCTGGCGCTCAATGCAGCCATTGAGGCAGCCCGGGCTGGAGAACATGGGAAAGGGTTTGCCGTCGTAGCAGACGAGGTTCGAAAATTAGCCGAGCGTTCGGCGCAGGCAACCCGTCAGATTGGTGATCTTGTGACCGAAATCCAAAAGACGGTTCATGAAGCTGTGGAGGCAATGAGCCTGAGCGCGAAAGAAGTGGAAAATGGGGTGGCTCAGACCCATCAATCCGGCGAAGCGCTGATGCGCATTTTGGAAGTCATTCAGCAGGTGCGTCAGCAGGCCGAAGGGATTGCCTCCGCTGTCAAGCAGATTTCTGGTTTCTCGAATGAGTTGATTGACGTGATGGACTCTGTATCTTCAGTTGTGGAAGAGAACATTGCTTCGACAGAGGAGATGTCAGCCAGTTCAACGGAAGTATCGGAAGCAATGGAAATGATTGCCAGCATCAATGAGGAAACCAACGCGTCCATCGAGGAAATCAGTGCGGCAGCGCGGGAAATGAGTCAGCAAGTGCAGGATGTAACCTCGGCAGCGGTTTCTCTTTCGCAAATGGCTGCCTCGCTGCGTGGGTTGGTGGGTCAGTTCAAGATTTCTTGATCTGGCAGGGGATAAGAAAATCGGCGGAGTTGAATTCTCCGCCGATTTTGGTTATTGGGGTGATCTATTTTTCGGTGATTTCTACGCCGTCCTTGAAAACATGCAAGGGGGCTTCGTGATTCCAAATGGCTTCCCACACCGAATTGGCATTCAAGATGACCAGGTCAGCATTGTAGCCTTCCTTGAGTCCATAATTTGGGATATTCAAGGCCAGAGCGGCATTGGTGGTAATCAGATCGTAGAGAATTTCCAACTCCTCACGGCTGGTCATCCACATCAGGTGAGCGGCCAGGAAGGCCACTTCCAGCATGTTGTTGCGCCCGAAGGGATAGTATGCATCGGCGATGTCGTCCTGTCCAAGGGCAATGCGTACACCGGCTTTGTAAAGGGACTTGACGCGGGCATACAGGGGGCCGGTCTGGGGATCGGAGACTACACCGATCTGAGCGCGTTTGAGCAGGTATTCGATCTTGCGGTAGTAGGGTTCGGGATAGAGCGCCATTGCTCGGGCATGTTGGGCGGTTACCCGGCCTTCCCAACCTTCTTTGATGGTCTTAACCGCCAGCATTTCAAGCGTGCGCAAGGTGGGATCCCCGGCATCGTCAATCAGCATGGAAACCGGTTTGTTGTATTTCTTTGCCAATGCAAACATTCGGTCAATATGCTCTTGGGCATCGGCGTCGGTGTATTCGATCCACGGAATACCACCGACCACATCCGCACCGAGTTTGAGGGCTTCTTCAACATAGTCCTCTGCGCCGGGGTCGCGAACCACTCCGTCTTGCGGGAAAGCAACCACCTGAATATCTACCTTGCCTTTGAATTCCTCGCGGGCGCGGATAAGGGCTTTGACACCTTCCAGCCGGGCTTTGGTGTCCGTATCGGCAAAGGCGCGGATATGGGTGTTACCAAAGCGAATAGCCAGTTTGACCGCCTTGCGGACGTTTTCGATGATCCACGATTCGTCATATTTCTCTTTCACGCGGGCAGCCAGTTCAATCGCGGTCATGGCTCCACCCATCGATTCGCCCGTATAAGCCCCCAAGGCTTCATCGTCCATCATGGAGAGGGTATACACTTTGCAGAGGTGCAGATGCCCGTTGACAAATGACTCGGTCACCAGATGGCCGTCGGCATCAACCACCTGCTTTGCATCCCCCTCAACTATAGGCGCAATTGCAGTAATTTTGCCATCCTTGATGCCAATTTGGAGCAGGTTGTTTCCTGAAAAACGGGTTTTGGCGTTCTTGATCAAATAATCCAATGTCATTGTTCCCTCCGGGGTGAGATATTTGATTAAATTATCCTGCCCGTAGACTGTACGGGCAGGATTTAGATTGTCAGGCTTTTTCGCTCATGCGTTCGCGAATCAGTTGTTGAGCAATTAATGCGCCATCGCGAATCGGTTCGTAACCGGTGCAGCGGCACAGGTGCTTGTTGAGGGCATTGTTCAGTTCGGATTCGCTGGCGTCAGGTTTGCTTTCCAGCAGGGCATGCAGCTCCATCACGATGCCGGGTGTGCAGAAACCGCACTGGACTGCGCCTGATTCGGCAATTGCCTTTTGGATGGGGTGCAGTTCCATGCCATTTGCCAGTCCCTCAATGGTCAAAATGTCCGCGCCTTGCATTTTGCTGGCAAGGGTGTTGCAGGACTTAACGGCTTTTCCGTTCATCACAATTACACAGGTGCCGCAGGTAGCGTTGTCGCAGCCGCGTTTGGTGCCGGTCAAATCCAGTACATCACGGATCACATCAATGACCATCATTTCTTCGTCAATTTCGACGGAGCGGTATTCACCGTTAATGGTAAAGGAAATTTTCTCGGTCATTTCAGGCATACTCCTTTTCGGTTCGGGCTTCAAGGGCTTGTTTGATCTTTTCGGGAGTGACCGGGATCTCGTAGAAATCAACCCCGATGGCATCATAAATGGCGTTTAGAATGGCGGGTGGTGCGCCGATAACCGAATGTTCACCAATTCCCCGTGCACCGAAAGCCCCAATTGGATCGGGAGTTTCGATAAACTCAATAGTCTGTTTGGGCGCTTCTTTATACGTTGGGATGTGGTATTGGAAATAATGGGGATTCAGGATGCGCCCCTCTTCATCAAATTTGACTTCTTCGTAGAGGGCAGCCCCGATTGCCATCGTCACACCGCCCAAAACCGAGCCGCGAATTTGAAGGGGGTTGACCACCTGACCGACATCAAACACCGACGCAAAGTGATCTACATAGATTTTGCCGGTTTTCTTTTCGATGCGGATTTCAGCAGCCTGTGCGCCGAAAGTGTAGGTCACCCCAAGGCTGCCTTGACCGTTCTGATCGGGATTGGAATAGCGCGGCAGGCGGGCATCGGCTACGGACTGCGCCAGATCGCCGATGGTGATGCCATTATCGGTGATATAACCGCGTGCCAGCTGGGTGACCGGAACACGGATGGAGGGGTCGCTTCGCAGATAGACGTATTCACCGTCGTATTCTAGGTAGTCCTCATCCGTGCGCAGCACTTGAGCAGCAGTTTTCTTCAAGCCTTGAATCAGTTTTTCAGCGGCACGGACGATGGCACGGCCACCTTGCATGGTAAACATCGAACCAATAGTTTGCCATTCATACGGCGAGAACTGCGTGTCAATTTCGTTGTAGCAGCGAATTTTTTCTGGCGGAATCTTGAGGGCTTCGGCTGCAATCTGGCGTACGACGGTGCGCAGACCCTGTCCAACCTCAGCGCCGCCCATGTTGACCGATACACTGCCGTCAATGTTCATTTTCATGTAGCAGCCCTTGGTGGAAAATGGCGCACCTTTGGGTGATTTCATCACTGCGGCAAAACCGCGTCCATAATAGTATTGATCATCCTCTTTTTTCGGTTTGGGTTGGCCAAAGACGATCTGCTGAACCCGTTCGGCGCACGCCTGTACATCGCCATTCGATTTCCACATCCGTTCACCGAGCGAATTAACACTGCCCTCGCGCAGATAGTTCTTGGCGCGCAATTCGAAGGGATCCATGTTCAATTTGCGCGCCAGCATGTCCATCATTCGTTCAGTAGCGAATTGGGCTTCGGGATGACCGTAGCCGCGATAGGCGCCGACCGGCGGCGTGTTGGTGTAAACGGTGTAACCGGTCAGGTCGCAGTGTTCAAATTCATACGGCCCGGTGGAGTTGTGGGTGGCGGCAATGGTGACGTTGACTGCGGTATCCGAGTAAGCGCCGCCGGAGTGATAGACGGTGGTTTTGAGCGCTACCAGTTTGCCATCCCGCTTGGCGCCGATTTTCATGATTGTCCGGATTCCGTGGGCGAGTAATGTGCTGGTGATGTCTTCTTTGCGGCTGGCAACCCACTTGACCGGTCGGCCGGGGACGAAACTGGCAATCCAAGCGATGGTCTGCTCGACGGTGATGTCGGACTTGTAACCGAAGCAACCGCCAATATCCGGAATGTGGACGCGCACATCCGAAACCGGCACGCCATAAGAATGGGCAATGTCATCACGGATGATGAAAGGACAGATCGAGGATGACCAGATTTCAATGGTGCGGTCCTCTTTGAACCAGACAATTGAGCCGTGCGGTTCGAGGGCAGCGCAGGAACCAAACGGATAATTGAATTCCCCTTCGATGATCACATCAGCTTCTTCAAACCCTTCTTCGCCGCGGCCTTTTTTCAGGTGATACACATTGGCGATGTTGGTACCGGGTTGTGGGTTGAGAGTGGGTAGATGCCAATATTCACCCATTTCCTCGTGGATGAGAACGGCATCTTCGCTCATCGCCTGACGCGCATCAATGTAAACCGGTAAGGGGTCATATTCAACTTTGATTTTATCCAAGGCCGCATATGCGTGGCGTGGAGTATCGGCAATGACGGCGGCAACCGGTTCCCCGATGTAGCGGACTTTGTCAATCGCCATCGGTACGAGGTCGCGAATGTTATCGCCATAGCGGTAGGTGCAGCCTTTACCGGTAACGACTTTGACCACACCGGGACACTTTTCGGCTTCGCTGGTGTCAATGGAGAGGATACGCGCGTGGGCATATTGCGGACGGAGAATGGCAGCGTGCAACATGCCTGGTAACCGGATGTCATCCAAAAAGACGGCTTTGCCCGTAACTTTGTTGATGGCATCGGGTCGAATATAACTTTTACCTAGATACTTGTAAGCCATATTTCACTCCTTTCTTTTATATGAGAATCACTCTCTGCGGTAAGGTTTCAGTAAAGCTGCCGGGTAAGACGCATTCCGTCCGGCAATGACCAGCGCGATGATGGTGACAATATAAGGTAGAGCTAAAAAGGTTTCGTAGGGGACAGGCAATTGTAAACCCATTGCCTGCAAACGCAATTGAAGGGCAAAGGTGCCGCCAAAAATCAAGCCGCCCAGCATGACCCGAATGGGATGCCAGTTGCCGAAGATGACAATGGCAATGGCAACCCACCCGCGACCGGAGATGATGCCGTGGGTGAAAGCGCCCAGCTGGAAGAGGGACAGAAAGGCGCCACCGGCAGCCATCAGACCGCCTCCAATTGCCAGCGCCGCGTAGCGTACCGCCGGTACGCTAATGCCGGCCGCATCCACCGCTTCCGGGTTTTCGCCTACTGAGCGGATTTTCAACCCGAAATTGGTGCGATACAGAATCCACCATGCCAATGGTACGATGACCAGGAAGGTAACATAGGTTAACCAATACTGAGAAAGGATCGGCCCGAGAATGGGATTGTCCGGCAGGACTTTGATAACCTGGAAGGATGGGATTGAAGGCGGTGTGGAGCGCCCACCGTAGAACAGACGGAAAGCAAACAACGTCAAGCCGGATAGCAGCAGGGTGATGCCCAAACCGGAGACATGCTGATTGACGCCTAAGGTTACCGTAAAGAAGCCCATCAAAAGCCCAAATAATATGCCAGCCAGAATAGCCAACAATAATCCTAACCAAAGCGAACCGCTTTTGTCAGCCACCAGAAAACCAACAAAAGCGCCAAAGTACATGATGCCCTCAATGCCGAGATTAAGAATGCCGGCGCGTTCGCTGTAGGTTTCACCGATTGCGGCAAGGACAATCGGCGTTGAAACGCGGAAGGTGGCGGCGATTAAATTGACAAGGAATACTTCCATCATGCCCTCCGTACGATGCGATAGCGCTGTAACAGGTACATGCCGAGCGCAACCAGCAACATGACAGCCTGAGTGACCTGACCAAGATAGACCGGCACGCCCATTGCCCGGCTAACGGTTTGTGCGCCTGTATCAATCAAACCAAAAAAGAGGGAAGCAACAAAAACGCCAATGGCGTTCAGCCCTCCCAGTGTTGCGATGATGACGCCGGTGTAGCCGTAATTGGCCGAAAGGTCACCGATCAGGTGGTACTGGATGCCGGCCACTTCACTCACGCCGGCGATGCCGGCAATGCCGCCGCTGATCAAGGCGGCAAGCAGGGTGGTTCGTCCGACGTTGATGCCTGCAAACTGTGCAGCGGGTTTTCCCAATCCTACAGCGCGCATTTTCAAACCGAACGAGGTTTGGGTGAGCACGAACCAAAGGATGGCAATAGCAACTATACCGACGATGAAACCAAAGTGCAATCGTGAGCGGGGAACCAATTTGAAGAACATGGTGCTTTCGGCGATCTCCGGTGATTGCGGCCATCCAGAGGTGGGGTCGCGCCATGGGCCGTTCAAAATAGCGCTGACAATATAGGCCATAATTGAGTTCATCAACAGGGTGGTTACCACCTCATCAACCGCCAGTCGCACTTTGAGCAATGCTGGAATCAGCGCCCAGACCATACCCGCCAGAAATCCGCCAATGATCATGAGGGGGATGGCGATTATGGCGGGAACTCCTCCCAGGACAATACCCAGCCATGCTGCCGCAATTGCTCCGGCGTACAATTGACCTTCGGCGCCGATGTTGTAGTAACCGGTAGCGAAGGCAAATGTAACCGCCACACCGGTGAGCATGAGGGGTGTGGCTTTGACCAATACTTCCAGAAAAGAAACCTGGCTGGAAAGTGGGGAAATGAGGAAGTAGTAATAGGCTTGGAAAGGGTTGGCCCGCGCAGTAAGAATCAAACCGGCGGTGATGATGAAGGTCATCAGGAGAATCAACACCGGAATCAGCGGGCGCATCCACAATGGGGGCGTATTGGTTTTAACCAGCTGGTAAGGGAACCGTTTGGCTTCCATGGGATTAATGCTCCTTGACGGCACCCGACATCAGCAACCCCAATCGTTCCGGTGTTGCTTCTGAGGCGGGCAGAGTACCAACAATTTCACCTTCGTAGATCACGGCAATTCGATCGGAGAGAGCCAGAATCTCGTCAAGATCTTCGGAAATCAGCAGAATGGCTGCCCCGCGCTGACGCTGCTCCAGCAGTTGCTGGCGGACATAATCCGTTGCGCCAATATCCAACCCGCGGGTTGGTTGAGGGGCAATGATCACCTTGGGCTGGCGGGCTAACACACGAGCCAGCAGCACTTTTTGCATGTTACCGCCGGAAAGAGTGCGGGTAATATCATTTGGTTTGGCTTTGATTTGGAATTTTTGGATTAAGTCGGTGGCATACTGCCGAATGGCTTTATGGTCTAATACCCCGTTGTGGGTGAACTCATCCAAATGTTCCAAAACGAGGTTGTCGGTAACCGTCAAGTGGACAACCATGCCTTCATGGCGATCTTCCGGGATACGCCCGAGACCGGCTTTGGTTAATTCTGAGGGGGACTTGCCGGTGACATCCTGCCCTTCCACCATGATTTTTCCCGCGGTTGGCTGCCGAACACCGCAAATGGTTTCTGCCAGTTCTTTCTGACCGTTGCCGCCAACGCCCGCAATGCCCAAAATTTCGCCCTCATACACCGTAAGAGAGACGTTTTTGAGGACGGGCATGTGTTTGTCATCGTCGGCGCACAGGTTGATCAACTCCAGCACGGGCTGGCGGGCATGCGATTCGGAGTCGGTGCGAGAGACGCCAAAAGTTTCTCTGCCGACCATCATGGCAGCCAATTCTTTTTGGGTTACATCGGCAGTGTTGACTGTTCCGACAACCTTTCCATCTCGGAGGACAGTAACACGGTCGGTAATCTGAGTGACTTCATGCAGTTTATGGCTGATGAAGATGACCGATAAACCTTCCTGTTTCAGGTGATTTAGGGTTTCAAACAGCGCATCCACTTCCTGCGGGATCAGCACTGCAGTTGGCTCATCCAGAATAAGGATTTCGGCGTTGCGGTAAAGCGCTTTGAGGATTTCTACCCGCTGGCGCTGACCAACCGACAAATGGCGAACGACTGCCTTGGGATTGATTTCAAGTCCAAAGCGGCGCGCAGCTTCGGCAACGCTCTCCTCGATTTCGGTTTGATTTAGAACAAAAGAGTTTTGATAACCCAATACCACATTTTCCGCCACCGTCAAAGGCGGAACAAGGGCAAAGTGCTGTGTAACCATTCCGATGCCGAGTTGGATGGCATCTTTGGGTGAGTGGATGACAACAGGTTGTTCTTTTACTTTGATGACACCCGAGTCGGGGTGGTACAACCCATAAAGGATGCGCATCAAGGTGGTTTTCCCTGCTCCATTTTCACCCAGCAGAGCGTGAATTTCTCCCTTACGAAGTTGGAAATTCACATGGTCATTGGCGATCAGATCGCCAAAGCGCTTGGTGATGGATTGCATTTCGACGATAAACATAACCTCTCCTGAGGGACATGGGTGTGTTGACCAGCAGATGAACTTCCGTGAATCAAGCGGGCTGGGTGGTCGGGTTGCATCTACGGTTGGACTGGCATGTTCTTACCTTGTTTCAACCACTATTGCGTGGGAAGTGCCTGTGCGGCAATGAAGCCGCACAGGCACTCGAACGGTAGCCTAATTGGTTGGAGCGGGAGGCTCTTCCTTGATATCTACGCGGAAGAGACCACTGCGGATTTCTTCATCGCGCTGCTTGACCAGCGAAAGGATGTTCTCCGGGATCTTGGATTCCATGCCGTGGAATGGAGCAAGGTAAGCTCCGCCTTTGGCCACCATGCTGAAGTCCTTGAGGTCCTGAGCGGTGAAGGCGCCAGCTTCGACTTGTTTGATCACATATTCAACCGTGGGGGTCATGTTCCAGACCGGACCGGTGAGGACATGACCGGGGCCGAGTTCATATTGATCGCTCATGTTACCGAAAGCCAGCAAGCCTTTTTCCACGGCTGCATCAATTACGCCGAACCGTTCGGCAAACAGGACATCCGCACCAGCATCCACCTGGGCCAGCGCGGCTTCTTTGGCGGCAGCCGGGTCGAACCAAGAGTTGATGAAGGTGACCAGCACTTTCGCATCCGGGTTGACCTCTTTGACGCCATCAATGAAGGCATTGACAATACGGTTGACTTCCGGAACCGGGTAACCGCCCACCACACCGATTACATTGGTTTTG
>FWPU01005511.1_pt1 | contig 27258 bp, 24 predicted proteins | sample 2228361 | NCBI WGS metagenome assembly FWPU01 (sample SAMEA103939777, study PRJEB20133) | metagenome
ACGTTGAATGGGTGTCAGGCGAGCCCTTTTATGTATTGTCATATTGTTTACACCTTATCCCAAAATGGTCAAAAGTGTAAACAACGCTCGGAATTCTTACAAACTATTATATCAAAATTATATCAAAAAATATATAACCATTATATCAAAAATTTAACTAAAAACTAAGGAATAACAAAACTAAGGAATAATCAATACAAATTCGCCGCGGGATTTTTCTTTGATAAAGTAACGTTTCGCATCTTCAATACTTCCTTTCCAGATTTCTTCGTGAATTTTAGTAAGCTCTCGGGCAATAACGATTTCCTGCTCGCCGCCGAAAATGCCGCTTAAACTTTCAAAAGTTTTCTGCAGACGGTGGGGTGATTCGTAAAGCACAAGTGGCCGAATCTTAATGTTTATAAGTTCAGCGAAAAATTTCTGTCTCCCTTTTTTAGACGGCGGATAGCCTAAAAAAGTGAAGTGGTTAGCATCAAAACCGGAAGCGGAAAGAGCAACCATCAAAGCCGCTGCTCCCGGCACTGGAACAATTTTAACATCTAATAACTGACTTCTGACATATGACACAAGACGGGCGCCGGGGTCGGAGATAGCTGGCGTGCCGGCATCAGAAACAAGAGCAATTGTTTTCCCTTGCCCTAAAAGTTCAATGACTTTATCGTAAACCTTGGGACCAACGTGTTCATCATAGCGTTCTATGGTCTTGTGAAGACCATAGTGATTCAAGAGTTTTTTGGTGACACGGGTATCTTCAGCTAAAATCAAATCAGCATTGCGGAGCGTCTCAAGCGCCCGGAAAGTAATGTCGTTAAGATTGCCGATTGGTGTGGCAACGACATAAAGGATGCCCATAAACTAGAAACTAAGAGTATTTACGGCTTGCCGACTTTTTCTTTTTAATAATCAGATACTTCCGGTAACGGAAAGAAGAGGGTGTGCGATAGGCCGGCTTGTCCGGTTGATTACCAATTTTTGAATATTTTCTCATTGTTATTTTATTTAATGAATAAATCTTGCCAGCTCTTGATTTTGCTTTAATCTGTATAGTCTTTGGCGATAAGATCCTGCAATAAGTGATTACTCAACGGTAAGCCTGCTTCCTATGACTTATCCCCTATCATGGTAGACGGAAGCGAAACCTATGATATCCCTTACCGCGGCTATTTTATTCCCCCAAAAGCGCCAGCTGGCACCTTAAAACTCTCGAGCAGCCGTCATAATGACGACTGGTTGCTTTTTAGGTGCGCGAGGAGGGACTTGAACCCTCACGGGAAATAATTCCCCTAGGAGCCTCAGTCCTAGCTGTCTACCAATTCCAGCACCCGCGCATACTAAATTTTCAATTTCTCCCTTACTTTCTTCGGCGGTAAAGTGCGAAGATAGTAGAGTTTTGCTCGACGGACTTTTTTAGGTGAGGAAAGAATTTTGACTTTGGAAATAGTCGGTGAATAAACAGGATAAACCTTCTCTACCCCCACCCCTTGAAGAACGGCCCGAACCGTGAAAGTGGCGCCCCCTTCAGACCCATGCTTTCTTGCTAAAACAATACCCTCAAAAGGGCTTTGTCTTTCTTTTCCTCCTTCTTTTATTTTCTCCCAAACTTTAATCCTCGCGCCAGGTTTGATTTCTTCTAAAATTTTCTTATCCATCATAAAGTTAGTATTTAGAATCTAGAATAAGATAGAACCTAGTAGTAAAAATCCCTCTTAAAGCTACTAAATTCTAACTATTAAATTCTAACTTTTCCAAAAATTTTTGCAACTCCTCGGGCAATTCTGCCTCAAGCCGCAAACGGCCACCGTCGGGTTTAGTAAATTCAATTGAACTCGCGTGTAAAAACTGGCGTTTTAAGCCAAGGGGATTCTTTCTTGGTCCATACAAAACATCTCCCACCACCGGATGATGAATGCTTGCCAAATGCACCCGCAACTGATGCGTCCGGCCGGTTTTTGGAGTAAGTTCAAGAAAAGTAAAAACTCTCCCATTTTTTTTAATAGTTTTGAGCGCCTTCCATTCAGTAATGGCTTCTTTTACCATTTTCATTCTCTTGCCGCTGGTGATACGTCTCACCGTCCCAGGTTTCAAACCGATTGGCATATCAATCACTCCTTTCCCCCTCAACTTCCCCCAGACAAGAGCTAAATAAGTCTTCCTAACTTTATGCTCTTGGAATAATTTTTTAAGATATTCAAACGTTTTTTGGTTTCTTGCAACAAGCAAAATGCCTGACGTTTCTCTGTCTAACCGATGAACGATACCCGGCCTATCACCACTTTCACTTACACCCCCGATTTCAGGGTAATTTTTAAGAAGCCAGTCAACAATTGTTTCTTTCTTGTTTTTTTTGTCAGAATGGACTAATACTCCAGCCGGTTTAAAAATCGCAAGAAAATTATCATCCTGGTAAATGACGGAAATCATAAAAACTTGGGCTCAAACTCCTCCTATCATTTTACCAACCCTTATTTACCCCGCAAAGAAAAAGGATTTAAAACATTAAAACCTTACCCCCCACTTAATATCTCTTTTCCGTGTTATTTCCATTAATGGACTTTTTGGTTTTACTTTAAAATTCGAAAATCTCTCTAATTTTTTCAATTATCTCAGCCGACCGATGAAACTTTTAGTCACAACACCCCGGATACCTTCTTGTCCTCTCATATCTTTACCGTAGAAAACTCGGTAGGTATCACTGCCCAAGGAGATGATTGTAGGATCATAGACTCCCTCTTCTAAAAGCACAGGTTGCGGGTTGCTAAAAGTTAGCCCATCATTTGAAAAAAAGCTATAAATTCCTGGCGGTGGTCCGAATACTGGTGGTCCACCTGGCGGCGGAGGCAAACTAACTGCTAGGAGTAAATATCTTCCATCAGGCAAAATGGTCACTGCCGGGTCGACCATTATTTTAACTCTGGCCCCAGCTTCTTTTTTAAAATTCAATCCATCGGAAGAGATAGCCGACATTGTTCCACCTAAGGCTTCAAAATCACCAGAAACATAATAAATTCTAATTCTTCCATCTGGAAGCAAAACTACTTCTGGCACCGAAGCCCAGCCTCGATCTCCTGTCTTTGTTGAATCAATCCTTAAACCTTCTTTTTGAAAATTTAATCCATCTGAGGAAATGGCAGAAAAAATATTATGAATAGCTTGACCTGGCCCACCAGAACCATTAGCTCCTTTATAATACATTCTTATTTTGCCATCTGCTGGTAAATTGACTATTGTTGGGTCACAGACCATCCATTCTGGGTTTCCAGTTAGAGCCACTGGAGTTATTCTAATTCCGGGCTCTTTTTCAAAATTAAGACCATCTGAGGAAATGGCAGAAAGAATTCCTCCTGCTCCACAGTAATACAATCTAATTCTTCCATCAGCTAATTTATAGGCATAAGGCACACTACCATCAGTTATCCTTATTCCTTCCTCTTTTTTCCATTCAAATTTAATTTCCGTTAAGGTAAGAGCTTCTTCCCTCTTTTCTTCCTGAGGAAGCCTTTCTATTTCCCCTTCCTCTTCTCCTGGTCCTAGCAATCTTTCGGGCGCTACTTCTTCAACCACTGGCGGAACCTCAATTTCTTTTTTGATTTCTTCCTTAACCGCTGGTTTTTCAATTTTGGTCAGAAAAGAATTTTTCCAAATAAAAAATCCTCCCCCACCTAAAACAATTGTGATAATTAAAACAATTAAGATTTTTGTTTTCATTTTATTTATAATACCACCTCGACAAACTCAGGTAAACAAAAAAACGCCTGATTGGCAATAAAAATTGCCCAGCAATGGGCTTTTTGGTTCAGTTATTTGGCATTTCCACAAAGATTGCTTTTTTCACTCACCATTTCTTATTCTTATCTTTCCTGGCTCAATAATTATTAATTTTCCTTTAAAATTCTTTAAGGGAATTTTAGTGAGGGCTTTTTTAGCCTCTTTGGCGATGAAATTTGTTGAAATTTCACTAGGAAAATTCAAAATTACAATTCCATAATAATTTTAAAGTCAATGATTTTCTCATCACTTTTACCTCTTAGCCCAACATCTCTTACATCCTTAATTTCCCAACCTAAACTTTCTAAAACCTTGTCTATTATTCTTGGAAGATCTTCATCAATAACTGCATTCCTTTTAGACATAAATCAAATTTTCTTTTTTCACTATTTGAGCAGCATAACGGAGGGCAGCTGAAATATCCTCCTTTCTCAAATCGTATTCTCGGGCTACCTCCTCAATTGTCATCCCACCAGCAATTTTTCCTATAATTAAATCTACAGGAATTCTTGTTCCTTTTATAACTGGTTTTCCGAATCTAATTTTTGGATCGATAACAATTCTTGGGGCAATTTCTTTCATATATTGAAATTATAGAACTTTTAAAATTATTGTCAAATTAAATTCATAAAGAGAAGTGCTTTTCAGCGTAAATAAAAATTGCCCAGCAATGGGCTTTTTGGTTAATTAGATTTCCCTCAACTTCGGCTTAAATTTTGGTTATTTTCGAAACTGAATTACGTATAATCCTTTTTCTCAATTTCTTTCTTTTGGCCAAAGCCGTTAAGTTTGAATTTTAGAACATAATTTACCTTCTGTTTAATTTTTCTACCAGTATATTTTTTCTTTTTAGGATTCCATTCTTTTAAAGCTAAAGTGGCGCCTTTTTTAATTTTAAAATCAGCCAATCTTAATTCAAACCGCTTTTTGCCAGATTTCACCAGTTCAAAATACTCTGGCCAAATTTTCTTTTCAATCATGGCCATAATTTTTTAATTACTGGATTTTATTTTTTCTAATTTTCCGAGAAAACAATAGTGGTCATATTTTAGCCAGTAGCCAGATTTTAGGAATTTTAAAATTTTTAAACTCTTTTTTGATTAAATCTTTTGTAAGGTTGAAATAGATGTCTTTTTCTATAAACATCAAATCCTTTTTTGCCAGATAAACCAAATGCCTCCCCGAACCACAACCTAAATCAAGAACCTTTTTAACCCTTTTCTTTTTAAATAACTTTTCAATCCTTGGAATATCCTCTTGAACCTTCAGAAAAACCTTCCCCTGTTCTCGAAATAGTTTATCCCAATGACTTCTCATATTTTTTGACCAACTCTAATAAATGGGGTCTTAGTGTTAATAGAGCTAACCTTCGGTGATTAATTTTTTCATGTTCTTCGTCCGTTAGTTCAATATAAAATTTCTGAAATTGCTTTATGTAGAAAAAAGAACGATAAGGATAACCATTCAAGCGTGCATCAATTGGTTTCTCAGTCACCATCCCTTCAGTTTTGGCTTGAGCAGTATGAACCCGGCCATCCGGCATTACCAGAGCAACTACCGCCACCAAACGACAGGCTCTTTTTTCTGGAGGCACTCCTTTCATTCTCTCCATTACTGCCTGAATCATTTCTTCATCGGTCATTTTATATCCAAGCCAATAACGGCTTTTAACTCCCGGCTCTCCGCCAAAAGCATCTATCATCAATCCACTGTCATCGCCAATTGCCGGAAGGTTGGTTAATTTATGATAAAATTTTACTTTCTTTATTGCATTTTCTTTAAAAGTTTTTGCCCCTTCTGGCGCTTCTTGATTGATATTTAAATCTGATAAAGTAACGAGCTCAAGGGGCAAATCAGATAAATAACGCTTATATTCATTTATTTTGGCCGGATTATGACTGGCAATAAGAAGTGTCATTTTTCTAATTTACTTTTTAGCCAAACAACAGCTTTTTTAACGTATGATTCTTTATCGTTTTCTTCTTTTCTGAGAATTGATTCAATATTTTCTTTTGTCTTATGGTTTGAATTTTTCGCGGGGAGTGTAAAATTCCAAATAATATTTTTCAAAAAAATCTTTATACCAAGCCATTCACTTATGCTTTCTTAAATAGTTTATATTGTTTAAAAAAAGAGTCAATTATACTGATGGCATCAACTTAAATCTCTCTTTTTGGATAATACCTAAAATATAAGGTGCGTTACCATCGCTTATCCTTATCCCCTCCTCTTTTTTCCATTCAAATTTAATTTCCGTTAAAGTAGGAACTTCTTCGGACACCTCAATTTCCTCTAATTTTTCTTCAACCGCTGGCGGAATCCCAATTTCTTTTTTGATTTCTTCCTTAACCTCTGGTTTTTCAATTTTGGTCAGAAAAGAATTTTTCCAAATAAAAAATCCTCCCCCACCTAAAACAATTGTGATAACTAAAACAATTAAGATTTTTGTTTTCATATCTCTATTCTAATATTACCGGCAATCTTGAGGGCAGCCTTGGGTTTGGCGCTCCCAATCATCGCAGATTCCATCGCCACAGGAGCCGTTGATTTCTTAGGGCAACCCTGGCTGCATTATTGGCTGTTGTATCTCTGGGGGCGGCATGCCTGGTTGTATTGGCTGGCCGGGCATCATCGGTTCCATTGGCCCAATCTGTCTTTCAGGCCCTATAGGCATCATTCCCTCCGGTCGTCGTAAAGACGGCGGCTGTGGCATTTGCGGCATCATTTGTCTGAATTCTTCCATCTGAGGCCTCATTTGAGGCGGTATCATTTTCATTACTTCTTGGGGATGTTGGCCCGGCGGAGCCATAAACATCTGTTGATAAACATCTTGCATTTTCTGCCATTTTTGTTCCATCTGCCGGGCTTGAATCTGCTCCATCTCGTGGCTTTTTTGCTCAATTTGATTAAAAAACTGGGGAGGGCCAAAACGCTGAATTTGTTGCTGAACTGCTGGATTTTCTTCAATTTGCTGCTGATAGCGGTTAAAGATTGCTGGGTCATCCACTCGCTGAAGATGACTTTGCATCATTTGAATTTGGGCTTCAATGGCCCGATTAATTCCAGATTGAGCTGGTTGAGGAACTTGCTTCTTTACTTGTTGTAAAGTTTCAAGACCGCGAGGGTCAGATGATAAGCCGCGAACCATTCCTTGTAATAGCGCTTCGCCCATATTTTGAGTAAATTTTTGGATGGCTTGATTTTGCCAACTACTAATTTGTGTAATGGCTGTTTGAATATTTGCTCCGGGAGGAACAAAGATTGCCCCAGTAGGTTCACCAGCAAGAATCTGCTGTAGGGCGCCACTACCAGCAATTACTTCAAGACGTTCTAGCATGTCCATCTCTTCATCAGTACACGGCGGTTGAGTACGCGCTTTTAAAATTCAGCAGGAGGCTGTCCGAAAACTCAAATTTTCAAGAAAATTTTGGCAAATTTACGAATAAAATTTTCCAAAGAATTGCCAAAATAAGAGTTTTCGGACAGTCTGAACGGCCGGAGCGGAAATTTTCCCCTCCCCAAGGCCTCTCCAAATTCCGTTCCGCCCGTAAAAAATCGTTTTCAAAAATTAGGACGAGGTAACAGAGTATTTATCTTTAGTCGCCTTACCCCATCTTTACCGTGCGCAGGCGACGCAAAGGAACTCCCTCAAAAACTTTTCAATTAACAAAAATCTGCCGGCGCGGGTTAGCACACCGACGGATCCTTGCATCCGACGAATAGCTGGTAACCCAGCCTTCATTTATATCCTAACACTATTTATTTACCTTCTCAATGTCCTTAATTTCTTTCCCGACAAACTTTTCAGAAATTTTCAGAGCTTTTTTTAACTCACCGCATATTTTCTTTTCTCTTTCACTTAAATCGGGCTTACCATCTAATTTTGCGACTTGCTTTTCTGTTTCTTCTTTTAAGGCCTTGAAGGCCTGGTGTAATGCTTGTTCGGCTTCTTTGGTTTCTTTGCGAATTCTTTTTCTGAAAGACGAGAATTTGTGCCAGCCATACCAAATAAGCGCGAGCAAAAGAATAATAAGGGCTAAAATCGGAACAGCGATAGCGAGGATGGTTACTGCCCGGCCTCCTATTTTCAAAATTGCTGGTTGTTCTACGACAATAGTTACTTTATCGGTTGGTTTACTTCTTGCGCCCCGCTCATCCACTGCTTCTGCCCATAATTTATAAATGCCGTCTTTTAATCTTTCTTCGGTAATAAAAGTAAAATTTCCGTTGTTATCGCTTTTAACAATTTGGCTTTGGGGTTCGTCTTTATCTCTTTGAAGCCAAATCACCACTTGAGCGTTCTGGTAAGTAGAACCTTTAACAATAAGAATTTCGCCGCTTGTTAATTCTTTTGGGTAATCGGTAATTGTCGGCGGCTCTAATGCTTGAATGCTAAATTCTGCGGAATTTGCCAAAGAGTTGCCGGCTTTATCTATTGCCTTGGCAATTAAAGTATGCTGGCCGGGACCCAACGCCGGCGTCTCAAAAACCCCGCTATCCTCATCCTGCCACACCTGCGGATTGCTGTCGTCTATTTGAACTTCATAATGGTCTATGCCTGAAGTTTCGTCCTTTGCGTCAAAAACAAACTTCACTCTGGGATTAGTTTTATCATCCCTTTCAATTTCGCGAATTTCAAAACGACTTGGTTTTTCAGTATCAATTTGAAATCTAAAATGCGAGATAGCGCCCCAACCCGCCGCGTTTTTTAATTGCACATGGAAGTACCAAATTCCATCTGCTAAATCAAAAAGTTCTTTTGAATTAATTGCCGGAGAATAATAAACTGTTGGAACAGCTTGAGGAATTTTTCCAACAAGGAGACGCGCGGCAGTTACATCCGAAGGCACAGACCAAACAAATTTCGCGTCATCAGCCGCATACCACTTATTAGTGTCCGAATGGGTGGGAGAAGAAATCTGAGGCGCCGACGGAGCCCCCGCGGCTTCAGAAGGGGTGGTCGCCTCGGGAACGGTCGGCGCAGCTCCGCCAAGAGAAAAACTCGCGTTTCCCAAACTCGCAAGAATGTTTGTGCCTTGGCCGTCATTGGCAAGTACCGAACCAGAGGAAAAATTCAACGTAGCGGTACCCGCTGCTTTGATTCTGAAATTTACCGCAATAATCTTTCCCATAGCGCCGCTAAAACCCGGATTCAAAACAACCCCTTCAAAATTGACCGTTCCCGCGCTGTTTGAAAATGACGGCTCTTGTACCCAAAGAGAGAAAATAGAGCCGGTCTTTGATAGCGAAGTTACTTCCAGTTTGTCGCTTGGAAACGAAATCACGCCCGAAGCCGCATTCATTGCTTGGTCGGCGCTTGAAACATAAATGCCTACAGAAAGTGTTGACCCAATGGTGTATGTTCCGGATGATGGAGAAAAATACAAACTTGCCGCCTGCGCCATCGCGGGCACGGCAACAATAAACGCGCTCGCAAAAGCAAAAAGTATTAAGATTTTTATTTTTTTCGTTTTCTCCATAAACATTTCCACACAAAATAGGCAATTGCCATTACTAATATTATTATAGCGAGAGTTAAATAATTTTTATACTTTTTATACCAAACAGCTGGCTTTTGAGCCGGCAAAGTTACTGCTCTCTCATTGCCGCTTTTATCAATCGCTTTGACAATAATTTCTTCGTCTAAACTTTGATTTTTTAAAAGATGGGGGCTTTCAGCGGCAATGCATTTTCTTTTTCCTTCGCACACTTCATAATGGTCAATACCCGAACCCTTGTCTTGAGTGGCAAACACTAAAAAGCACTTTCCATCAAACATTGTTGGGTCGCTGGCAACTTGTGGTTCAAAATCCTCTGGTGGTTCAGTATCTTTAATCTCTGAAATTGGGGTCTGGGGAATTGAAGGTTGTTTGAAAATTGAAAATTGAAAATTGAAAATTTTTAGCTTGGCTTCTGTTCCTTTTCCATCATTAAGCAATGTTTTGGCTTCTTGAATTTCAATTAATCCTTCTTTTTTGTCTTTTGCTTGAAAAATGGCGGAAAAAATTAAACCTTTTTCGCCAATATAACCACCCGGGATAATTCCAGAAAAAATAATTTGATTATTAGAATTTATCTTTGGTCGCTCAATCCAAAAATTAACAATAGAATTGCCGTCTCTTATTTCTTTTAATTCTAATAAATCTTCTGGGAATATAACCTTTCCCTCAATAGCATTAATTTCTTCATTTTCGGTATTTAATAATATATCTACCTGAAATTGTTGACCAACTGCTATTGTTTGCGTTTTTGACTCAATTGAAATTTCCGCCGCTTTCGCTGATAGCCCACCAAATAACACTAATGTTAAACTAATAGCCACTAATAAATTTTTAGTGTTTATTAGTTTTTTATTGGTGTCTTTTGGAGGATTACTGGATGGCTTTCTGTCGTTTGTATAAATAATGCGTTTAATAAATAATTTAGGTGAAGCGAAATTGATAAAATAAGCTAATTCATAGTTGCTGTTTCTAAGATAATCGTAAATTCGTTTTATCTCGTCTCGGCTGACAAACTTTTCTGTCTTGGTCTCCAAAATAATTTTTTCATCGACAACAAAATCCGGCCGGTATAATCCGATGTATTTGCCGTCTTTTGGCGAATAAATTTTAATCGCTTTCTCTTTTTCAAAAGGGATTTTGCATCGTTTTAATTCCTGTGCAAATGCCTCTTGATATAATTTTTCTTTATGGCCTGACCCGAAATCTTTTCTAACTTCAATAGCCGCCCCATGTATTTGGTATGATAATTCTTTATGCAATAAATTCTGAACCATTCTCTTTATCATTTTAGTGTTTATTAGTGCTATTATTAGTGTCCATTAGTGTGTTCTGATACTTCAGCCGGTCCAATAAAATGCCATAATGCTAAAGTCAACCAAATTCACTTTGCCGTCGCCGTTTAGCCGTTCCTTTTCTTTTACCGCAAACTCCTTAGAAATTATTCGCTTATACCAATACGCCGCGATGGAAAAATCAACGAGATTCACACGCCCATCGTTATTCAAATCTCCTTTGATCACGGTTTTGGGTAGCGCCATCGCAATGTTTTTTGTGCCAACCAAAAAACTTACAGCCCTGCTAAATGGACTTATTTCTCCGTCTTTTGCGGCTTTAGATTTTGTAAAATGCTGACCCATATCAAGTTGCGCCGTGTCAAAATTGTAAAGATACACGCCATTTTGATCGGCTTTAGTTTTATCAAAAAACTCCTCCTCCGAACTGATAGCGACGGTGATTTCCGCGCTTGGCACGCTCTGCCCGAAAATCGCAATATTGTCTCCTCTCTTAACTTCGCTTTTATCCGTGGCAATCGTGGGCGCAACAAAAACTCCTCCGATATTGGTAGTGGCGCCCGAAACTACGCTTACGGGAAAAGTTAAAAGAGAGGAGCGAATTCCTTTGCTATCCTCCGAGTAAACGCTGAAGATATAGTTGCCGCCGGAGATGCCTGTAATGTTTACGGAAAAATTGGCATTGGCATCGGCAATCGTAGTCGCCGCAATTTGCGCGTCTTTCAAAACCGTTACCGTGCTTTTGGGATATGCTCTGCCGGAGAGAGTAACACCTGTGGTTGGAGCAATGTATCCGCCGCCCCCACCACCTCCGCCACCTCCTCCTCCACCCCCGCCTCCGCCACCGGATGTGCAGGCAGAAGTATTAAAAGTGCAATTAGAATTGCAACTTAAAGAACCGCCAGTAAACCCCTTGGTGGTACAGGTTTGATTATTTAAATTAGAACCATCGCATTCTTCGCCAGCTTGAATAATGCCGTCACCGCATCCCGGAACCGTGCCGGTGATTGTAACTTGTTGCGTTGAAGTCGCCGAAAAAAGCGATTTCGGTAGTCCTGCCCCCAAAAGATTTATCAAAATTGCGAATAAAAGAAAGAGAACGCCCATCCATCTAAATTTGTAAAATTAGTGCTTATCTTATATTCGTGGGTTATTCGCGTTTACCATACTTGGTGATAATCCAGCGATTATATTTCTTAATGCTCCAGAAACCTAAAAATCCGATAATCGCCAAGATTACAACAATGATGCTCAAAAGCTGCCACGGAATCACGAAAAATCGGTAGCTTGCTTGGGCGGTTTTACCTTCCTGGCCGTAAGTGAGAGTAAGTTTTGCAGTATATAGTCCAAAAGCAAAATTGCGCCATTGATCTCCAGCCGTTTCAAAAAATCCCATTTTTTCTGCTTTGGCAAGTTGTTCAAAAAGGGCGAGTTCTTCTTTTTTCGTTAAGTCGCCAATTTTCTGCCCCTTGCTGTGCCACAATGCTTCATATTTGCGCGAGCTTCTTGGAAGAACATTCCCCTCGCTTTTGTTGGCATCCAAAACCGCAGAAGTAAAACCAAGAATGTTCTTAATTTTTATTTCTCCTTCGGGCTTAATTCTGTCGCCCCCGTCGTTGGAAAATCTATAAGCGAAAACAATGGGCAGTTTGGTCAAGAATCGCCCGCCTTCAGTTCTAAAATCCACAAGCCCTCCTTTTTCTTCAACTTCTCCCGCTACTCTCAGTAAAATTAACACCCCTAACCTTCCGCCAATCGCTACCTGGCCTCCTTCGATTGCGGCAGGGAAAGTGCCCCAAAAAATTGCAGCAAAATGACCCCCGGGTTCGGCGTTGTCGGGTATTTTGATGGTGAAAGGAATGGTTTTTCGTTCCTGCGGCTTTAGCGTAACCTGGTCCTGAATGCTGATCCAGGTAGCAAGACCAGTTCTTTCCGGGAGAAAATACGGCGCGCCTGACTCTCCCCGCGCTTCAAAGTTCTGAGTTGAGGAATAAAGCGTTTTTGTCTCTGCCTCCTCATTGAAAAGCGTCATTTCTCCTTCAATAGTGGTTCCAGGATTTCCTCCAAGTTCCATTCTTGGGGGAGAAATAGTCAACGCGAAAACAGGGCACATCAAAACCAGCCCAAACGAAATCAACAAAGTTATCGCAAGCCCCGCAAGATAAATACGCCGCCTATCTAACGAGGCAAGAAGGACATACTTCATGGAAAAATCGTAATCTTAAATCCTTGCCTTGTTAGAAGGTTCCCGTCGCGGTGTAGGTTAGGGTTGAAGTGTAGCTGCCGGCTTCCGTTGTTGCGGCAATGTTAGCAAGGTAGTACAGGCTGTAGGTGGTATTTGCTGATGGGCCAGATGCCGAAGCAAGCTGGTCCGGGAACGCTGCTGTGTCAAGCGCGTAATCTGTGGTGTTGTAAGGCGCACTCACTGTTCCGATTCCACCTGACGCCGTTGCTCTGATGCCGTACTGCTCCGTGCCTGGAGATGATGACGTAGCAGTGCCGCCGATTGCCGTAATAGTATTTGAGCCGGAAGTAAGAGTGGTGCCATCAACCGTAATCACATAACCGCCTGAAGCATTGGTGCTTGCGGTCATCGTATGGGCGACAACTTCGGTAGAGCTGCCGTTTGTCGTATCTGCATATCTGGCGTTGGCCGTGGTTAAGGTGCCGAAAGTGATGGAGTTGGCGGAAATGGAAAAGCTAATGGTTGGGTCAACGGTGGCAGTTGCCGCTACCTGGTCGTCAGAGATAATGGTAACCGAAGTCTCGCCGGTGTCGCCAAAAGTGCCTGAAATGCCCATCCGATATGTTCCTGCCGTTGGGTTGGTAATTTGGTTTGTTCCGCCGCTCGCGTTGGTACCGACCCGCAAAATGACGCAAGCGTTTGCCGCGATTGTGGCGCCGGTATCGTTGCTGGCAGCCGGACCTACAGTGATAGTATCAGCCGTGGTATTGATGGTCACCAGCCACTCATTGGTTGCCGCGGTGTCAGTAGAAACTAGTACTTCTTGAGTAAGCGTTCCTTGGCAGTTGCCTGGCGTTGCGTCAGTATCTTCCAAAAGATCAATGTCGCCTAAAGCAATAGAGCCTAAGTTAAAGGCGGTTCCCGAAACATCGAATTCGAACACAATGTTGTCAGTGGTAGCGTCCACGCCAGTAGGGCTCACAAACTGCCATTCATGGTTTGCGGCAGTGCTTGCTTTTAGCCGCGACAGGGTGTCTTTGTGGCTGGTTATGGAGGCCGCGTTAACAATCTGCAAAGACGGCACAACTAAGATTGCGATCAACGACAGAATTATACTCAAACTCGTTATTATCTCAATTTTTTTCATACTGTTTGTTAATTGTTATTAGTTTTTTGTTCGACCTTTTTCACCCGCAAAAATTTTTTCTACCCCGATAGTAGAGCAAAGCTCACTACGGGGTAAAATTCAGGTGGGTGAAAAACAAAAATCCGCCCATTGATAAAAGGCTATTCTAAAAACCGTCTTCTTATAAGAAAAAACGGAGAGAGAGACGGGATCTTGTCTTAAGTTGTTTGATTCATTTTGTCGCATATTTACCAGCTTGATTGCATTATAACACATATAGTATAACAGGAAAACAAAAATCTATCCACAGGCGCCTACAATTCTGTTAAACCCTAAAAGGTCCCGGTAGCAATATATGTCAAGGTAGAAGTGTAACTTCCCGCCTCGGTGGTATTGGAAATGTTTGCCGCGTAAAAAACAGAGTAAGTATCGGTAGTGTCATCGCCAGAGCCGGAGCTAACTTGATCTGGAAAGGCGGCGGTATCAAGGGCATAAAAATTGGCACCTCCATTGTATGGAGCGCTTACTGTTCCGCCGGTGCCCGCAGAAAGCGTTAGCCGAATCCCGTACTGTTCCGTGCCAGTGCCCAAGGTTACATCTGTTGCTGTTGATCCGATTGCCGTAATAGTATTTGAGCCGGAAGTAAGAGTGGTGCCATCAACCGTAATCACATAACCGCCTGAAGCATTGGTAGAAACATCCAGCGTATGGGCCGAAATTTCTGTTGGCGAGCCGGTGCCTGCGCCATTGGCAAATCGTACTGCAGAGACAGAAAGCGTTCCGAAGCCAATGGAATTATCTGAAATGCTGAACGTAAGAGTTTGCGACGGAGCCGCTGCGGCAGTGGTAATCTGCGGAATCACGGTATAAGTATTCAAAAGCGAACCATCGGATTTGACCGCGCGGAAACAGTAAGCCGTGCCGGCTGTCGCGCCATTGTCAATCAAGGCGAAATCCCATTTGCCGTCTTGGCCGGTATTTACCACTGCCTGCGAGTTGGTGAAATTGTTTAATTCCTCATAGGTCTGGTTGACGATAGTATCACCGCCGTGCGTCGGGTCATTGGCATTAGCAGTTAAAGCCGAGCCGTCAGCCGGTGTGACGTTATTGTTATAGGCAATCGCGGTCGCGGCCGTAACATCAACATAGGTTTCGCCGGAAAAAGCGGTGTCGCAAGTTCCTGACTGCTGGGCAAACTGAAGCTTAAAACTGCCTTCATTGGTGAATAAGTCCGATACGCCAACATGGGTAAGCATGCGGAGCCGGAACGCCGCGCCGGCTGAACTTAAAGTCGCGGCAGTATCCTGCGCAGCCAAAGGAGAACCAACATCAGTGGAATCAGTATTGGCAAAAAATCGGTAAGCTGACTGCTCAAAAGTTTTTGGTGCAATGGGCTGGCCAAAAAGGTCGTCAGGCGTTGCCGCATACCACGTGGCGTAAATCCTCTGCGTTGAAGAGCCCATCAAAGAAAGTGTGGCGCCGTAAATATCGTCATTGGTTGAATAAACAGGTCCAAATTCCGCACTCCAGGTTGAACCGTTGTCAGTGGAGTACTTCCAATAGACATTAGCAGTTGCAGCAGTACCAGCTGTTGATTGGGCAGAATACAAAACATAAAGATAACCGGTATTTGGGTCTCGGGCAATTTTTGCTCCGGTAATGCCGCAGTTGGAAACTCCAGCGCAAACGCTGTTTGTTACCACATCAGTGCGCGCGGTCCAGACGCCGCCGGAGTATCTCCACACCCTTATATCGTCATCGGTGCCGAGGGTGCTATGATCGTCTGCAGAGACAAGATATACATCAAAAGTTGAAGGATCAATCACCGCACCAAATGAAGCGTCGTAAGTGGTGTTGTCCGCGGCATTTGCTTCAATGGTCGTCCAGTTTGCGTCCCACGACGTGCCATTGAAGATCTTATGCTGAAGGTCATCCGCGCTTATATCCCATTGTAAAAGCATCACAGCGCCATTTGCTTGTGGAAGCAGAATCGGCGGGTCGTTGCCAAGAGTAAAGGTCGGGCTGTTTTCAACCCAATTAGTGTCAGTGGTGCAGTTTGCCGTGCACTGCATAACAATTGAATCGGCGCCGTCCATAACGGCGGCATATAACGCTCCAGTCGTGCTTTTGGTGATTGAGACATAGTTTGCGCCGGCAGCGTGCGTTCCGGCGTATCCTGCATTGTCAGAAATGTTGAAAATGGCGTTATCAAAGGTATCGTTGGCGGTATTGAAGGAACGGTACCAGATGTCATCCGGATTCGTGTCTATGGTCGCGATATGGATTCTTGTGCCGGTATCTCCCGGAGTCCACTGGTCGTACCAGACCGCAATACTGATGCAGTCGGTTTGGGAATCAACAGTCACCGCCGCTCCCCAAGTGGCACCGCCATCAGTTGTTTTTGAATAGACGCAGGCGCCGGTTGAATCCCTATAAAAAGCATAACCTGTGTTTTGGTTGATAAAAACCGTTCTTGGCGAACCGCCAAGATGGCTGGCTGCCGTTGTGTGAACAGTAGCGTCAATCGTCACCTGGGCCGCCCGCGCTTCCTGAATTTCCGGCGGGATTGGCGGATTATGCCAAATCCGCGGCCAACCGCTGAACAGCCAGCTCACAATAAGAAAAAATACAATGAGGCAACGAAGTAACTTCATTTTTTTAAAAATTGATAATATTAATCTGACAAATCGTTGTCTGGTTTGTCTCTTTGTCGGTATAAAGTATCGGAATGCTGAAATTGCCTTTTTCCGAGCCGTTTTGGCTGGTAATTCCTAAATCAAATGCGCCGTCATTTTGCGACACCCCGCGAAGATAATCCCTGCCATCTGAAAATTGAATATCAATACCGAGCGGCAAACTGCCGATTTCAATTTCGCCCGATTGAACCTTCTTGCCGCCCAGCATAATCCTGGCTTGAGCTGATGTTTTGCCGGAGACATCTATTCTGAAAGTTTCGGCATTACAGCGATGGGCCGCCGTTTGAGCAATTCTAAAATTTTTATTAAGCACTCTTTCTTTGAGCGGCGGCAAGTTTGGCGGGGAAAGTTCTGGTGATGGCACGATTTCTTCAATTTCTTCTGGCGCGTTTTCTTCTGGTGCGCTTTCCTCGTCTATCTGCGGCTGAGTTATTATTTCATTCGTTGATGTTGAAGTCGTTGTAGTTAAAAAGGGTATTTCTTCAGCGAACACCAACAGCCAGCCTTGCCCTCCTAAAATTTTCCAAAAAGCATAATCCGGGAGCGAAAAATTATAAACCCATGCAAAAATTAAAACGAAAATACTAAGGTTTCGTAAAATTTTTAAAATAGCGGCTTTTCTCATAATCAAAATTGATTATATTGAATTGGCAAACCGTTGTTTGATTAGTTTCTCTATCAGCAATAAGTTTTTTTATTTAATCATCTTGATTATATTATAACACGGAAAAATTTAATACAGAACAGCAAACACCAAGACTAACATTTACATTGTATCATATTTTTGATAAAGTGGTAATCTAAAGAGTGCGAAAGTTTTTGTTCCCTAAACCTTCACCCCCACACCAAATTATCTTTTATGTATACATTTTGAAAAACAAAAGATAAAGGGTTTTATATTGGTTTTACGGATGATTTAAGAAGACGCTTTAAAGAACATAATAGCGGTAAAGTATCATGTACAAAATTAAGAATACCATTTAAATTGATTTATTACGAAGCATACAAATCGAAAAAGGATGCGATAAAACGAGAACAAAACCTCAAATTACGAAGTAGAGCATTTACACAACTTAAAAAACGCATTAAAGAAAGTATAAAATAATTTGGTGTGGGGGCAAGCCCACCGTCCTTGATTTTTCAATTCTGCCGCCTTGTCCTAATTTTTGAAAAAAGGATTTTTCAGGGGCGGAGCGGAAATTGAAGAGGGGCTTGGGGAGGGGAAAATTTCCGCTCCGGCCGTTCAGACTGTCCGAAAACTCTTATTTTGGCAATTCTTTGGAAAATTTTATTCGTAAATTTGCCAAAATTTTCTTGAAAATTTGAGTTTTCGGACAGCCTCCTGCTGAATTTTAGCGTTTGAGATTTTTCTTCTTTGATTTATGGATTAAATTTGGTAAGATGATAGAGAAAGTTTGAAAGGGTTTAGTTTGAGCACTCGTAGTTTCGGACACGAACTCTGGTTTATTAGAAAAAATTGAATTTTCTTTTTCCTCGGACGGAATTTCCGCCCCGCCCGCCAGCTGGCGGGCGGGGCTTTTTCCTGCCGAAAAATTTTTAAAATTTTCCGAATAAAATATTTTGCTTGACAGCGAAATTTGGTATAATGGAAATGGACACAGCATTTGCTCTCGGTTTTAAAGAGCGGCAATTTCTGCTTTCAGTACCGAGAGGTGCTGTGTCCGCAGGATTGCCGCTTTTTGATAATAAAAATTAACCAACAAAAATATGAACAAAATAAAATTAAAACAATGTGCCATTTATACAAGAGTTTCAACCGATATTCAGGCCGAAAAAGAGTTTTCTTCTTGCGAGAGCCAAGAAGAAAAAATCAAATCTTTCATTCAAAGCCAAAATAATTGGCAGATTTTTAAGGTGTATTCTGACGCTGGCTATACTGGAGCTAATACCAATCGACCAGCGCTCCAAGAATTATTGGAAGATATAAAGCAAAAAAGAATTGATATTATTTTGGCTTACAAAATTGATAGATTGACTCGTTCGCCAAAAGATTTTTATCAGTTGATTGAATTTTTTGAGCAAAATAATGTTAGTTTTATCTCTGTTACTGAAAGATTTGACACCTCTACTCCAGCTGGCCGATTTTTGAGAAATATAATGTTAACTTTTGCCCAATTTGAAAGAGAACTAACTTCAGAAAGAACAAAAGATAAATTACTTGAAAGGGCCAGAAAAGGATTCTGGAATGGTGGCAACCCGCCTTACGGATACAAAAGAGAGAACAAAAAACTTATTATCAACAAAAAAGAAGCAGAAATTGTCAGGTTGATTTTTGAAATTTATCTTGAAACCGGCTCTATAAATAAAGTTTATGATTTACTGAAAGAGAAAAACATTAAAAATAGACAAGGGAAAATCTTTTCCAAAAACCATCTTGCTCTAATTTTAAGGAACATTATTTATACAGGAAAAATCAAATATGCTGGTCAGATTTATCAAGGGATTCACCAACCGATTATTTCTGAAGAACTTTTTGAGCTGAGTCAAAAAACTCACAAAAGGAGAATTAGAAAGTTTAGGATTTATAAGTATTTTCTTTTAGGTGGTCTAATCCGCTGTAAAGAATGTGGCTATACAATGAGCGCTTGTTTTACAAACAAGCACAAAAATGGAAAACTCAAAAGGTATTATTACTATCGTTGTACTTGCGTCAACAAAAAAGGTTGGCAGGCCTGCCCGATAAAAGAAGTTTCGGCTGAAAGGATAGAGCACTATATTTTAGAAAATTTAGAGCGAATTTCTTTAGATAAAAACTACATAGAAAATCTTGTTTTTAGATTAAATCATGGTTTAAATACGCCCACCGAAAAAGGAATTAAACCATCGGGATTATGCTCTAAATTTTCTGTTGAAACAATAATTTCTATGCTTCAATATTTTCTTTCTGCTCTTTTGGTCCAAAAAGGTTTTGAAAGAAATCTTTTCGTCAAAAGATTTATCAAAGGAATTATTTATTCAAAGGAAAATATTAAAATTAACCTATTTTATTCGGGAAAATTTAAAAATCTTTGGACAGGAAAAAGCCCCGCCCGCCTGCTGGCGGGCGGGGCGGAAATTCCGTCCGAGGAAAAAGAAAATTCAATTTTTTCTAATAAATCAGAGTTCGTGTCTGAAACTACGAGTGGGCGCACATGGAATCGAACCATGGACCTCTGTCTTATCAGGACAGCGTTCTACCACTGAACTATGCGCCCTACCTAACCAAATTTAGCCTTTCAAAACCTTCAATGTCAAATTGTAAGAGGGGCATTGAACTAACTGGCTCAGTAAGGGCCTCAGTAAAATTTGAAATTAAAAATCCTAAACCCCAAACCACTAAAGCAACAACGACTATAAGCAATACCGCGGCCACGACCAAGAAAATATATTGTTTATCCACCTCAAACGAAAATAACCCCTTTAACTTTGAAAGAAACTTTAAATTTGTTTTCATAATTTTATTTTCTGAAAAATACATTTCCTCTCACTTCCATTTTCATAGCCAACTCTTCTCTGCTTAAAGAAATATTTTCAAGATTTATAAGATAACGGAAATTTTGAAGATTTTTAATAAAGTCAATTAAATTATTCAGGTCGCCACCCAAACTTAAATCAAATCTTACCGAACCCAAAGTGGTCGCTCCAGCCGGCGTCTCGCTAAGAAAATTAAATCCATACTCAAGATTCCCGGCCGCGGCAATAGCTTGAATATCTTTAGAAAGGTCAATAAGCTCATCTTTCTTGGGCACAATGTTATGTAAAACATTTAAGTAGGATTGTCCTTTGTTTGTAAATTCAGAACGCAGGACTGCAAGCGACCGGAGAGCAATTGAGCGTTCAGCTAATTCCTGTCTGGTGGTTGCTATTTTTTTTGAAAATTTATTGATGTGAAAACCAAAAAACAAAATTCCCGAAACCAAGGCTGCAATAATTGCAAGTGAGATTCCAATTTGCATCGCAATTCTTCGACGAGTGTTCATCTTATTAGTAATTTTACCATAAAATCACTCATAAAAACCGGTCTGGAGTTCGTAAAACCGGCGGTAAATGCCTTTTGGTTTTTTAATCAATTCGTCGTGACTTCCGATTTCAGCAATTTTCTTACGGTCCAAAACCAGAATTTTATCTGCCGCCCGTACGGTGCTTAAACGATGAGCAACAATCAGGGTGGTCCGGTTTTTCATAAGTTCTTTTAATGATTCCTTAATATATCTTTCTGATTCAGCGTCCAATGCTGAAGTTGGCTCGTCCAAAATTAAAATCTTGGGATTACGCAAAATCACTCTGGCAATCGCTATCCTCTGCTTCTGACCAGCTGAGAGTTTAACACCAAGCCAACCCACTCGCTGATTGTATTTTTTAGGAAACTTTTCAATAAATTCTGCCGCATGGGCTTTTTCTGCTGCTTTCTTAATTGCTTCTTTTGATTTCCCAAAGTTGCCGTATTTAATATTCATCTCCACTGTATCGTTAAATAGTGTCGGATCCTGTGGCACTATGCCAATTTGGGAACGGTAGGTTCTAAGGTCAAGTTTTTTTATATCCATGCCGTCAATCAAAATTCTACCCGATGTCGGAAAGTGAAAAGCAAGGATAAGATCTAAAACCGTAGTCTTGCCGACTCCGGACTTGCCAATCAAAGCCACGTTCTCACCCGACAAAACGTGAAAAGAGACGCCATCTAAAATCTTCTCGCCGCCCCCGTATTCAAAAACAACGTCTTCAAATCTAATCTCGCCTTTTAGCTCCGTAAGCTGAATCGCCTTTTTGGGAACGTAAATCTCAGTTGGCAATCTTAAGAGTTTCTCGGCGTTAACAATAGCAAGCAAGCCATTTTGGATTGTCTGCCAATTACGGCCCAAAACTACAAACGGCCCAAAGAGCATGGCCGCATAGGCGTTGAAGGCCGCGAGCTCGCCTGGTGTAATTATTCTGTCACGCACAAAAAACACGGAAATTGCGAAAATAGCAAACTGGGTAAGAGTTATAATTAGCCGTTGAGAAAAATCTAATCTTTCCCAAATAGAGTTTAAAGCAAGCCAGTATTTTACCGCTTGGGAAACAAACCTCCTGTAAATCCTTTTCTCTTCGTAATGTTCTGCCGTCGCTTGCTTGATTGCCCGAACGTTGGAAAGAGCATCCCAGGCATCGCCGTAGGCACGACTGTAGGCATCGAACATTTTTTTCTGAATGCCGGCGAGATGGGGCACTGAACGCCAAAGCAAAACGCCGTAAATCAAGATAGCTAAAATCAAAACAAGAGCTAACCGGACATTGATAGTAAGAGTAAAAACAATAGCCAAGACCACCCCTAAAAACCGCGGCATCAAATCTATCAGAACACTGCGAGTCATACCATCCATCCAATTAGCCGCCTGATTAATCCGCTCGCCGAGGTCGCCGTGTTTTTTTGTTTTATGAAGCGCCATTGGCATCTGCAAAAGCCGGCCAAAGCCGTAAGCGATGTACTCGCCTTCAACCTTAGCCCCAAGAGTGTTATTACCGACCGCAATCCGCCAATCAAAAACGTCGCCAAGCAGACGAAGAATGAGCCAGATTAGAATTACTCCAAAAACAGTGCCTAAGGCCGTATTGGGATTTTGTTCTATAGCAATAATGGCGTCAAATATTTTACCACCAAGCAATGGTACCATGGCGGAGAAAGCAGCCGAAAACAAACTCAAAACAACCAGCCCGAAAATGAAAACCTTATAGGGCTTAAGGTAACTAATAAAAATCTTTAGCCCATCAAAAAATATTTTCCGGTTGAACTGTTCCTTCATTTATTTAACTAAAGATTAAGTAATTATTACTGAAATGTCAAAAATCTGCATACCTGACAGCGATCGCTGTCAGGTATGCAGATTTAATTCAATGTCATTAGCCGCTGGCTATTATCCTTTTCCTGTTATCCGCTGATTGAATATCTGTTTTACTTCATTTAAATAAATGTTCTAACTTTCTCAAGGTATTGCTCGCTTCCTTGATAACATCTGACTCTTCCAGGTCGAACAGAGCATTATAAATTTTTCGATGTTTCAATGATGTTAAATCGTCATTTTCTCTTATCTCTATAAATCCTCTTAGGTAGATCCATCATTAATTAAATTATTGAAGGGAAGGGACTACCTTTAAATGTAGTAGCGGTGGTTTTTTGGTTTTTATCGCACCTATGAAATTGGAAAACAACAACTTATCTTCTATTCCTAAAGAACAAAGATCCGCTCCCGCTAAAGGTGGGAGCGGATCTCCTGCACGTACTTGAGGAGAAACGGCCAAACAATGGTTGCATCAGCGTGGATTTCGCTGAAGCAGCCATTGAAGTCAATTTTCCTCCATGACCCACCTTCGCTGTAGGTACAACCGGAGAGATTGCCGTACCAAAGAGGCGTCGGGTCAATCCGGCAGCCGTAGAAGAACTTCCGCATCGGGAGGCTCCCTACGCCGCGGGCTTTCATGATCTCAATGAGCGGCGCGACGTTCTGAGTATTGTTCCGCGGCACACCGCCGCCGATTGAGAAGATACCGGCCCGTTTCGCTCCCGTTATCATCCGGATGAGCAGTTCGGTATCCTTTTCCATATCCATTACAATCGCTGGCCGCTTTTCCCGACGCCGCTTCAAGTTGTGGACAAAGACATCGTTGCCGATCTCCGAATCAATAAAAGCCGGTACGCAAACCGGGACGCCTTTTTCATAGGCAGATTTCAAGATACCCCGTTCAGCAGGAAAATGCTCGGCGAGGTACTTGCCGATTGCCCAATGGAGTTCACAAGAACTTAGCGGTCGCCTACCGCTAAACTTCTCGAGAACTTTTCCAACAACATCCTCCACCTCGTCGAAATTCTCTTCCGGCTCTAAGGTATCAGTCACCCGGTTCACCTTTTGAGCGGCGAGAAGTTCATCGGCGTAAGCCGGATCATACTTGTAGTGCTTAAGACCGATACTCTCTACAAGACCGTGAGCTATAAGGGCGCCAGTTGAGGCGACGTAGTGAACCATCCCGTCGTCAATCATGTCACAGATAAGAAGCCCCATCTTGGCCACGGTCATGGCGCCAGCGATAGTGAGAAAAACCCGACAATCAGGGTCAGTCACCATCTTTCGCAAAACCTCGGCCCCTTCAGCCACTTGAGCAGCAAGTCCGCCATAGTCCGAAATTGAACCAATGAATTGGGAAACAGTTGTCCGTTCGGGTTCTTTGTCCCGGCGACCTACCCTTTCCAAAAGGACGCGCTCCAGTATTGGTATGATGAAGCGGGGGTCGGAGAATACGACGTTCCTGAAAGAACCGTCTCGAACCAAACCTGGTCTTGCCTGACCGTATTGGTTGATATAGATGGCTTCTGGGGCCCGTTCGTGCACCCCTGCTTCATAACGCTCGGGAATTGTTCCCACCACCATCGCAGGTAAATCCCGCCCTTCCGGCCACCGAAGGTATTCGTCAGACGGAAATACGCCGGAGAACCAGCCGCAACCTACCATCGCCCGGAGCAAGCCGCCAAGCGACGAATCCATCCCGTCGTAGATGATGACCGGTTTTTCATTGGCTCTCGTCCAACTGGTGAGGGTCTCGGCGACTTCGCCGAGCATCCGAGCGCCAAAAGAGCAGCGGCTCATGGCGTCTACTAAGTCGCTCACTGTATGAACCTTCTTGAGGTCAAGCGGCTCAAGAGGTACGAGTGTTTCTCGTAGGTCAACCTCATTCAACGCTTTCATGACAGTTTTTCCTCCGTTAGATGAAATCCGTTAGATGAAAAGAGCTAATTTATTCTACTATAAAATAGATGCTTTAGGATTACAAGATTATTTTCCATGGCACTTTTTGTATTTCTTACCAGAACCGCACCAGCAGGGGTCGTTGCGGCCGATTTTCTTGCCTTGAGCTTGTCGAAGAATTGCCTTAGCTTGAGCATCTTCACGGCGTTTTACTTCTTCCTCGCGGGCTTTTGCAACTTTAGCCAAATCAACTTCAAAAAGCTGAAACACGACGTTAAAAGAGATTGCCCCAAAATTGAAATTAAGTTCTTGAAATAATTTGTGCGCCTCGCGGCGATATTCCACAAGCGGTTCGTGCTGGCCATAGGCGCGGATATTGACCGACTCTCGAAGCGCTTCTAAGTTTTCCAAGTGACCGACCCAGAGCATATCCAAGATTCTTACAAGCTGCTGACTTATCAAACCTGCTCTTTCTTTCTCAATGGTTTCGGGAATTTTTAGAAGACGCTCCCGCAGTTCTTTTACTTTAACTTCGTCTTCTTTTTTTGCTAACCCGGCATCACGAGCGTTTTTGAAATTTTTTTCATTTATTTCAACAAAAGATTCAAGCATTTCTTTCACAAGCGGCAAAATCTCATTTTTCTCGCCGGCTTTTAGAATTTTGATACGCTTCGCGTAAATCGCTGTCCGCTGCTTGTTCAAAACGTCATCAAAATCCAACAAATGCTTCCGGATATCCAAATTGATACCCTCGACTCTGGCTTGGGCTTGACGGACTGCTTTGGAGATAACTTTCGATTCAATCGGCAAATCCGCTGGTACCTTCAAAGTCTGCATTAAATTTTTAATTCGGTCGCCGCCAAAAATACGAAGCAAGTCATCTTCAAGTGAAAGGAAAAACTGACTCGAGCCTGGGTCGCCTTGCCGACCGCTCCGGCCGCGGAGCTGATCATCAATCCGACGCGCTTCGTGACGTTCTGTTCCTATTACATGGAGACCTCCTAAGCTTCGCACTTGCTCGGCTTCGGACTCTATTGGCGGATTCCCGCCCAAGACAATATCCACACCGCGGCCAGCCATGTTAGTGGCAACGGTAACCGCCCCCAGTTTTCCAGCTTGGGCAATTATCTCACCTTCCCGTTCATTGTTTTTAGCATTTAAGACCTCGTGAGGAATGCCAGCTTCTTTCAGATAACCAGAAAGCTCTTCATTATTCTGAATTGAAGTAGTGCCCAAAAGAATGGGCTGACCACGCAAGTGCCGTCTTTTAACCTCTTCAACTACTGCTTTAAACTTAGCATCTCTTGTTTTGTAAATGACGTCCGGCAAACTTAAACGAATCATCGGCTTGTTGGTGGGAATGACCACCACCTCAAGATTGTAAACTTTGTGAAATTCTTCAGCACTGGTCGCGGCAGTACCGGTCATGCCAGCGATTTTCTTGTAAAGTCGGAAATAATTCTGGATGGTAATCTGAGCCTGGGTTCTATTTTCTTCTAAAACCCTAACGCCTTCTTTAGCTTCAATTGCCTGATGCAAGCCGCCAGAGTAACGCCGACCCAAGAAAAGCCGACCAGTAAATTCATCAACAATAATCACTTCGCCGTTTTTGACAACGTATTCCTTATCACGGTGAAAAAGCGCCTTAGCTTTCAAACTCTCCTGCAGAAAATGAACCAACCGGGCATTCTCTGGAGCGTAAATATTTGTTATTCCAAGGGCTTGCTCAACACGCGAAATACCATTATCAGTAATGTTTACAACGCGTAGTTTCTCATCAACAACATAATCTTTGTCAGGCTCCAGTTCCCGGACAATTTGAGCAAACATCTTGTAATAATGACTTGACTCTACATCAGGAGCAGAAATGATAAGGGGAGTGCGAGCTTCATCAATTAGGATGCTGTCAACTTCATCAATAATGGCATAGTTCAGATCACGCTGCACCCGGTCGCGAAGATTCAAAACCAAATTATCCCTCAAGTAATCAAAACCGAATTCGTGATTGGTGCCGTAGGTGATGTCGGCTAGGTATGCTTCCTGCCTTGTAACCGGCCGCAAAAATTCTTCAAAAACCTTAAAACTCCCCAGAAGATCGCGTTCGCGATCAAGTGAATCGCTAAGCGCTGAGCGTTTTTCGTTTTCCCTCCTTTGCGCTTCGCTATTTGCAATTTGCTTCGTGTAGACCGGATCATAGATATAAGCATTATCATGAACCAAACATCCGACACTCAACCCAAGAGCATAGTATATCTGTCCCATCCAAACTGTATCGCGCCTTGCTAAGTAATCGTTCACCGTTACAATATGAACGCCTTTGCCAGTTAAAGCATTAAGATAAGCTGGCAGAGTCGCCGCCAGCGTTTTTCCTTCCCCGGTTACCATCTCGGCGATTTTGCCCTCGTGAAGAACGATGCCGCCCATAAGCTGGACGTCAAAGTGACGCTGACCCAAAGTGCGACAGCTTGTCTCGCGAACCAAGGCAAACGCTTGGGGTAAAAGCGAGTCAAGCGATTCTCCTTTGTTGGCTTTATCTCTTAAGCTTGCAGAGATTTTTTTAAGTTCCTCATTGGATTTTTTCTTTAGCTCCGGCTCTAGTTTATTAATAGATGAAACAACGCCCTTAAGGCGTTTTAGCTCGCCACCGAATATTTTAGACAAAAAGCTCATAAATCAAAGAAGGACGGATAGTGGTGACCTCCAACTATTTATTTTTGTTTAGTGAGTGCTCTAATCTATCCGCCCATAAATAGCATAAATAAACAAACCCGCCCCCACAAGAGGGGCGGGGTTGGAGGGGCAAACCTCTGTCGATATCATCGCAGGGGTCTGCTCAGCACTCACCAAGAGTATTATAACACACTTTATTTAGAATGCAAGCCCTTGCATAAGTCCATAACATTCTGGAAAATCTAAGGTTGCTCATAAGGTATTGTAGTGGGCTTTGGTTGTTTAGGGAAGAGTGTGGCCTTATA
>FWPU01005512.1_pt1 | contig 27257 bp, 22 predicted proteins | sample 2228361 | NCBI WGS metagenome assembly FWPU01 (sample SAMEA103939777, study PRJEB20133) | metagenome
CGTTCTACCTGCTGGCCGCGCGCGACGTGCCGGAGCCGGACGAGCAGCCGATCGACGGCGCGCTTGGGGTCGACCTGGGCATCGCGAACCTTGCTACAGATAGCGATGGCGAACGGTACAGCGGGCGACCCATTGAACGCAAACGACGCTGGTACGCGAACCTGCGCCGGCGGCTCCAGCAGCGCGGCAGTCTTTCGGCGAAACGCCATCTGCGCAGACTGGCCGGTCGTCAACGTCGGTTTCAGAAGGATACAAACCACTGCATCAGCAAGCGGCTGGTTCAGAAAGCCAAAGACACGCAGCGGGCGATTGCGTTGGAGAACCTGACGCATCTTCGCGCGCGGACGACGGTACGGAAATCTGAACGAGCGCGACACAGCAATTGGGCCTTCGCGCAGTTGCGGCGGTTCATCGGCTCCAAGGCGCGGCTAGCGGGTGTGCCGGTCGTGGTCGTCGATCCGGCGTACACCAGTCAGCGATGCAGCGCCTGTGGGCATACGGAACGCCGCAACCGCGCGGGACAGGCGGTGTTTTGTTGTGTCGTGTGCGGGTATACGACGCATGCTGATTGCAATGCCGCGCGCAATATCTCCTGGGCTGCTGTCAGACCGCCTATTGTCTCGGAGACAGATGCGTCTGTCGCGCCAGAGACAAGCCCACGTCGTTCAGACGTGGGTATCTGACTCCCTCGGATGGATAAGCGACACTACCTATACCCTCGCCAATGGCCTCAAGTGCCGTCGTGTGCCGCTGTAAGCCGGGCACGGCGCGAACGCCTGGGTTTTCTGGGTATTTGCAGCCATCTCGGCCTGCAACACAAAAGCCTTGTGTCGCGATGACACAAGGCTTCCTGCAGTGGTGAGCCGGGCGGGGATCGAACCCGCGACCCTCTGATTAAAAGTCAGGTGCTCTACCTCTGAGCTACCGGCCCGCTGGTAGTATAGCTGAGTCTCGCATTTGCGTCAACTCGCTCCATGATCTGATTGCAATTCCAGACGACTGCGTAAGGCCGCGTAGCAGCGGGGAATCATCGCTACACAGCATCGCTGCCTGGCGCGCCGCCTCTTGCTCGCTTAGGGGAGCCTCTGGTGAAGGCAGCGACATGCTGCGGGCAACTGACGCGACGCTGAGAAAACGCCAGCGCTCTCCACGCCTCTGCGTCCGGCATTCGGCTGACCGCAACGTTCTTTACAAAGCAGCGTGACAGGGGTACAATGGCGTGTCGATCCGGGCCGCCATGCAGCGGCTATGAACCGAAGACCATGTGGTGAAAGGATAGCAGCGCTGTGAGTAAAAAGATCCGTGTTGCAATTATTGGTGTTGGCAATTGCGCCTCTTCTCTGGTGCAGGGTGTGCATTACTATCGCAATGCTCGCGACGGTGACGACATTCCCGGGTTGATGCACGTCAATCTTGGCGGGTATCACATCGGCGACATCGAGTTCTCGGCAGCCTTCGATATTGCCGATACCAAGGTCGATCGCGATCTGGCTGAAGCCATCTTCGCCGAACCGAACAATACGTATCGCTTTGCCGATGTGCCCAAACTGGGTGTGCCGGTCTCGCGCGGCATGACTCACGACGGCATCGGCAAGTATCTCAGTACGATCATTCGCAAGTCAAAGCGCGATACCGACGACATCGTGCGCATTCTGCGCGAGACCGAGACCGATGTGGTCGTGAATTTCCTGCCCGTCGGCAGCGAGATGGCAACCAAGTGGTATGTTGAGCAGGTGCTCGATGCCGGGTGCGCCTTCATCAACTGCATTCCCGTCTTTATCGCCAGCCAGGAGTACTGGCGCCGTCGCTTTGAGGAAAAAGGCCTGCCAATTATCGGCGACGACATCAAGAGTCAGGTTGGCGCGACGATCACCCATCGCGTGTTGACCACCCTCTTCAAAGAGCGCGGCGTGCGCCTCGATCGCACCTATCAGTTGAATTTCGGCGGCAATACCGACTTCCTCAATATGCTCGAACGCGAGCGGCTTGAGAGCAAGAAGATCAGCAAGACCAATGCCGTGACCTCGCAGTTGGGTTACGAATTGCCCGCCGAGCAGGTGCATGTCGGGCCGAGCGACTACGTGCCGTGGCTCGGTGACCGCAAGTGGTGCTATATTCGCATGGAAGGCACCACGTTCGGCGATGTGCCGTTGAACCTGGAACTCAAGCTGGAAGTGTGGGATTCGCCCAACTCGGCTGGCGTGGTGATCGACGCCATCCGTTGCGCGAAACTGGCCCTCGATCGCGGCATCAGCGGCGCGCTCTATGGGCCGAGCAGCTACTTTATGAAGACGCCGCCCCGCCAGTTTACCGACTACGAAGCGCGTGATCTGACCGAACGCTTCATTCGCGGCGAGAGCGGGGCCAAGTAGACCGCGCGCCGGGATGGCGATTGACGCCATCCCGGTTGCCGACACCGCCGGGGACTGGCAATGCGACTGCGCTATCTTCCGCCCCTGATTGCCGGCAACCCCTGACGATCACCAGGCAGGACGGGCATGAAGCTGATCGTGCAAATTCCGGCCCTCAACGAGCGCGATACCATCGCCGATGTGATTCGCGCGATCCCCCGCCAGATCGAGGGCGTAGATCAGGTTGAGGTGCTTATTATCGATGACGGTTGCACTGATGACACGGTTGCCGTGGCGCTCGCCGCCGGCGCCGATCATGTGGTGCGCCACACGGCGAACAAGGGGCTGGCTACCGCCTATCAAACCGGGATCGATACCGCCCTCCGCCTCGGCGCCGATATTATCGTCAATACCGATGCCGACAACCAGTACCCTGGCAGCGAAATTCCGCGACTGATTGCGCCCATTGTGGCCGGCAAAGCCGACATTGTTATCGGCGACCGTCAGGTGCATCAAATCGAGCACTTTTCGCCGCTGAAGAAGGCGTTGCAACACATTGGCAGCGCAGTCGTGCGCTGGGCCTCTGAGACCGATGTGCCCGACACCGTTTCTGGGTTTCGGGCGCTTTCCCGTGAGGCAGCCCTCCGCACCTTCGTCACCTCGGATTTTTCCTACACGGTGGAAAATCTGATCCAGGCCGGCAAACGCCGGCTCACCATCGTCGCCGTGCCGATTGCCACCAATCCGGTGCAACGGCCATCCCGCCTCCATCGCGGCAACTGGAACTTCATTAAGCGACAGGCGGCCATCATTGCCCGCACGTACACAACCTACGAGCCGCTCAAGGTCTTCAGTTACATCAGTCTGGCTTTCGCCGTCCCCGGTATCATCTTGCTGATTCAGGCAGCGACTATTTTTATTGGCCGCCGACTGGGATTCATCTCGGCCACCAACGACCAGTCATTGCTGGTGGGCAGTGTGCTGGCGCTGATGGCGCTGATCATCTTTCTGATTGGGTTGCTGGCCGACCGGATCGGCGGTGTGCGCCGCATTCAAGAAGAGATCCTCTATCGCGCGCGCGTCAATCTGGTTGAACAGGAAGCCTGGCGGCGCGCGGTCAACGCTCGCCTCGATCGAATCGAGCGCGCGCTGGGAGTAACCGTGCCCGATGAGCCGGATCCATAGTCACTATCCTCACGGGAGCGACAACAGGTTGAGCTGGCTCCCGGCAAAGGCAAAAGGAGCAGCGTGATGACCGTCAACCTCCGTCAGCAATGGGCCAGCAGCGCGATCGTCTACAATGCCTGGATGACCATTCCCAGTCCGTGGAGCGCCGAACTACTCGTTGCCGCCGGCTTTCCCTCGCTCACTATCGATCTACAGCACGGACTGATCGACGATCCCACTGCCTTGCAGATTCTCCATGCTATCGATCAGCGGCGCTGTCCGGTCTTCGTTCGACTGGCCTGGAATGATCCAGCAGCGATCATGCGCGCGCTCGACCGCGGCGCTGCCGGGATCATCGCGCCACTGATCACCAGTCCAGCGGATGTGCAGACGCTGGTAGCCGCCTGCCGTTTTCCGCCAGACGGGTTCCGCAGTTACGGCCCGGTGCGGGTCGGAGTAGCGCACGGAATCGCCGAGCTGGCGGCGATTGCCCAAATCCCGCTGATCATGCCAATGATCGAGACGGCCAGCGCGCTCGATCAGATCGAAGCGATCGCCAGTGTGCCCGGAATTGATGGTCTCTACGTCGGCCCTGCCGATCTGAGTCTGAGTCTGGGACTGCCGGTGCCGGTTGATTTTGCCGCGCCCCGCTTCCGCGCAGCGCTGGCGCGAGTCGCATCGGTCTGCGCGCAACGCGGCCTGGTCGCCGGCATCTATGCGTCACCCGATCACGCTGCCGACCTGGCCGCGCTCGGCTTTCGCTTCATCACGATTGTCAATGACGGCGATCTGATCAGCCGGGGAGCGCTGGCCGCGCTGCAGGCCGCGCGCCAGCAAGCCTAAACCAGCTCTTTCGCCATCACCAGACTGGGCCAGCCAACTGTCGTCTGCCAGCCTGTCGTCTGCCAGATGACTCGATAACCCAGGCGATGATACAGGCGTTGCGCAGCGGTATTACTGGCCAGCACCTGCAGGCATGCCCGGGGCAGGCCATGGTCACGGATCTGCGCTTCCAGCGCCGCCATCAAGAGCCGACCGACGCCCTTGCCGCGCGCATCGGCAGATACCACGACGCTATGGATCAACCCGCTGTTCCGGTCACGATGGCGATAGATGGTGACCAGGCTGCGCGCAACGGTGAGAAGCAAGCGCAATGATGGCCCTACGCCGATGGCCCGAAATGCGGTCATTAATGTGCCGCGCGGGGCCCGCTCGTAAACCGGCTCGTCGGGGAACTGGATCATCCCGGCGCCCAGGATGCGTTCGCCAGCGCAGACGACAAAGCGGTTCCTGTACGCTACCGCACCATTGGCTTGCAACGTATATGTCAGCAACTCTTCCTGACCAGCGCGCGGGCCGGTCAAGGCGCCAGGCAATTCGGCCTGATACAAATCAACCATCAACCGCGCCAGATCGGGCAGATCGGTTGCCGTTGCCGGACGAACAGCAACCCGTTTACCTATGCCGATTTGATCTTCCATCGTTCAGGCCCACAACCGATACTTGATGAGGGCAACGATCGCGTACAACCCTTGAATGGGCTTCATCTTCTTGCCCTCTTCGTAGGTGCGACCCAGATAACTCACCGGCACTTCGTAGATCCGGTAACCGCGGCGCAAGACCTTGGCGGCAATCTCTGGCTCGATCCGAAAATCGTCGCTCTCCAGCCGCAAATCGCGCAAAATCCTGGTGCGCACCACTTTGTAGCAGGTCTCCATGTCAGAGATCCAGCAATTGAATAAGAAATTGGTCAGAAAGGTCAGAAACTTATTGCCGAGGGCATTCCAGAAATACATGCCGGTATGGCGACCAAGAAACCGACTGCCGAACACAACATCGACCCGACCGCTGGCAATTGGCTTCACCAGCTCATAATAATCCTGCGGGTCATACTCAAGGTCAGCATCTTGAACAATGGTAATCTCGCCGCGAGCGCGCGTCAGCCCGCTGCGCACTGCTGCGCCTTTGCCGCGATTATGCGGATGGCGAATGATCGTCAGGTGGGGATGGGTGCGAGCCAGTTCGGCCAGGATCGCTGGTGTCTCGTCGGTTGAGTGATCATCAACGATAATGATTTCTTTATCGAGGTGAATTGCCTCTACCTGCGCCAGAATCTCGCGTAAGGTTTTAGCTTCGTTATAGCATGGGATGATGACTGAGATTAATGAATGACTCATCGCATTTCGCAAACAATGCCGGCATAGCGCAATACCGGCACACGGGCAACAAACAAGCAATTAAGGTTAGTCGCCAGCCGGCTTAGGAGCCGGTATCTGCTCCCGACGGGCAGCGATCCACGCTTCCCGGGCGATGATGAACCCTGCCGTCAGCACAATTCCGAGCAGGGCGCCAATGGCCGCCTGAATGAGCGCCTGTCGGCCAATGACGGGCGTCGGATTGGTTATTGTGCCCAGGTAACGAACCGAGACCTGGGGCGCCGCGCTGGCCAGACGCAATTCTTCAGCTCGCCGCAGCAAGACTTCAACGGTGCTGAATGCGACATCACGGTTTCGCACCAGCTCGCGCTGGCGGCCATTCAACTGTTCGAGCTTCACCTGCGCAGCAGCCAGTCGTTCAAAGAGCGAGCGCGTTGCCGCCGGACTCAGCTCCTCAGTGTCTACTTTGCTCAAGCGTTCAGCTTCGCTGCGCACAGCGCGCAATTCATCTTCGAGCACTGCGATAAAGCGATCCAGTTCAGCAACCGTCACCTGCGCGTTCGCGGTCAGTGTGCTATCGAGTTGCAGAATGGGCTGACCTGATGGCGTGTTAAGGTTTTGGATCCGCAGCAGCAATGCCGCAACCGAGTCGGCCAGCGAAATATCGGGTGTAGCTTGCTCAGCAACGCGCTCACGCAAGAGCTGGGCATCGCGCAATACCAGCTCTAATGCGTTACTGCGGCGCAAATAAGCATTGAAACGTTCGTTCGTAGTGCTACGAGTGCCATTAATCAAATCGCTCAACCGACGCACTTCCTGATCAGCAACGGTTATCTCACCACGGGCCAGAAAGTCTTCGAGTTCCGCCTGCGCGACCCGATAACGCTGCTGGGCCTCGGCTAATTGTTGCTCGACCAACGCCAGCGATACGCTATCGCGGGTATAGGTTTCGGTGACCAATCGGGTGTACTCGCGCCCCCAGATTTCCGCCAGCCGCTGCGCCTCTTCGCCTGTTGCAGCGCTGGCCGTAATCCGCACCAGATCGCCACTGGTGGTAATGTTGACCTTGCTCAGTAACGAACCGGGTTGATAGTCAGCCGACAAACTGTCTGTAGCTGCCAGCTCCGCAGCCACCCGCGCCTCCAGGGTAGCATCCCGGGCCAGCGCAAGCAGCGCTTCACGCTGATTTGTCGTCGTAGTGAACAAGGTCGAGTCGCGACTGGTAAAGCGACCGTCAAGCGACACATTAGAGCTAGAGGCCATAATCAACAGCGAAGCGCTGGCTGTGTATGGCGGCGTGCGCAATGCGGCGACAATGCCCGCAATCAACGCCAGCGCAACCGCAGCGCCGGCAATCATCCACCAGTGTTGCAACAGGGCAACCAGGTACGGTTTCAGATCGATCTCGTCTTCCATGGAGTGCTCTCGCGTTTCCTGTTAACATAGCTACCCGATTGTAGCAGCAGCGGTTGGCTTTCGTCAACGCAGGTAGTAAAACGTTATCAACGTCCATATCGCCGCCAGATCAACAATTCCAAAGATGGCAACCAGAACATACGGTGTGTGCGATCGCCATCGTTCTGTCCAGAGCTGTTGCCAGCCCAGCGCCAGTAACCAGATCGTCGGGATCATCGCCCAGTACAGATAGCGCCCGCGCGGAATGTACGGCCTGCTCGTTTCCGGCAGGGGATGCAGCCGCGCCAGCAACGTAAACCAGGCTGCGATTACTGCCAGCAGACACAGCCATATCCAGCGCTGCTGCCAGAGAGTCAATGTATTCTTCCAGCCGACCAGACCACGCAGCAAACCGACGATCGCCCCAAGGCTCAGCCCGGCAAAGAGCCAGTCACCAAACGGCGGCAAGACCGCCACATGCCCCCAGGCCAGCCGCACCCAGAAGTGAGTATGAGCAACTTCGATGGTAAGCCGATACCACGGCCAGGCGCGTTCCCAATCGAGCCATGAAGCCCACCATACATCGAGCTGCACCCGCAAATACTCTCGTTCGAGGCTCTCCAGCCAGGGTCGCGGCTGCGGTTCGTCGGCCATCATCATCGGGCTGAACAGAGCTAATAGCCCAATCCCAAGACTGCCAGCCACCAGAGTGATCCACCAGCGAATCGGACGCCGATACACACCCCAGACCAGGGCAAGCGCGAGAGGGATCACCAGCGGCGCCGCAGTGCGCTTGGTCAGCATCGCCACTGTGGTTCCCAGCAAAGCCAGCGTCAGCCCAACTGGCCGCCAGCCATCGCGCATGATCAGCGCGAAGCCGAGAAAAGCGGCAGCGGCTGCCATATTCATCAACACATCGCTGTTGAAAGCGCTCATCAAATCGCTGAAGGCTGGCGTCAGCGCCATCAGCGCTGTTAATGCCAGCGGGATATGCGGCTCATCAGGAACGATGATCCGCGTAGTGCGCCAGATCGCCAGCGCGGCCAGCGCCATCAACCCGGCGCTGATCAGGCGAATGGCATACAATTGGGTTTCAACCGGCAGGTAGCGCAACAGGTTGAGCGGGCCAGCCATCAGCGCGTAGTAGAGCGGGGGATGATGACGCTGATCGGTTGGAATTGCCGGTGGGCGGGGACTGAGCAGATCGGGACGCGCGCCTGGCGGCCAGAAGTTATGACGATACATCGAGTCGGCCACTTCCCGCGCAATCGAGAGATTATCAGGCGCATCGATGCCGCCACGCGCGATATATGCCGCGTAGAGAAAATGACCCGGCTCATCATAGTGCTGCCACGGCGGAACGAGGAAAACATAGATGAGAGAATGAACGACGAGCAACGGGATCAACCAGCGCAATGTCTGCCACGCGCCAGCCGCGCGACGCGCCGTTGGTGTTGCGTCCTGACGGGCCTGGTCAGCGTATCCGCCAGGCTGTTCAGCAACCATTGACTCAGAATGCGCCATGACCCTGCCAGATCACAACGACCGTTTTCAACAAGATCCGCAGATCGAGCCAGAACGAGTAATTCTGAATGTAATACAAATCATCTTCCGTATGCAGATGCATCGGTTTATCGCTGCGACCATTGACCTGCCACCACCCGGTCATTCCCGGCGGCACCCGGAAGCGCTGCCACTGCCACGGTTCATATTCCGCCGCGATATAGGGCATCTCTGGGCGCGGCCCAACCAGACTCATCTCGCCACGGAGCACGTTGAACAACTGCGGCAACTCATCAAGCGACAAACGGCGCAACTTGCGGCCAACCCTGGTCACCCGCGGATCATCCTTCACCTTGTGGATCAGACGACCATGCTCATCACGGCGGGCCACTTCGCGCCAGCGCCGGTCGGCATCGATGTACATACTGCGAAACTTCAACATCTGAAAGCGGCGGCCATGCTCACCGATCCGCTCCTGGCGGAAGATGACCGGCCCTGGCGATTCGAGCTTAATCAACAGCGCAATCAGCGCCATGAGCGGCGACAGCAAAATGATCAGCGTCAGGCTAACGACAATATCGAACGTGCGTTTCACTGCGCGCTGCGAGTCGGTCAGCGCCGATTCGCGCAGCGAGACCAGCGGGATCCCGCCTACTGTGTCAACCGGGGTGCGGGCAAACGCCAGATCAAGCGCCGTTGGCACGGTATGCAGCATCACGGGCAGGCCCAACAACTGTAACGACAATTCGACCACCCGATCGTGCTGTTGCGGCGGCAGGGCAAAGATAACTTCATCGATCCCGTGACGGCGCACCAGGTCGGGCACATCGTTTAGGTTGCCCAGTCGCGGCAGGGCAGCAGGAGCATCACGGAGATCGGATACGTAACCAACAATATGCACACCAGCCCACGGGCGACGGGCAAACTCGTCGGCCAGCCGGGTTACAGCAGCAGCGTCTCCCACTACCAGCACCTGACGACCTGCGCCGCGAGACTGACGCCAGCGAGTGACGGCGCGAAAACCGAGATGGATCAGGCTGATGACAACCAGATTAAGCCCAACAAAGCGAACGAAAGCGCCGCGATCGATGGCATCACCGTTGAGCAGATAGAGCAGACCGGCGAATGAAGTGGCCGAGAGCGCAACTGCAATCAACAGTCGGGTGAACGCTTCAAGCAGAGTGCGGGTAAAGAGCGCGCGTTGGGGAGCAAGAATGATGAACACTACTGCCCAAATTGCAGCGACGCCAATATAGAGTGGCCACTGCCGCAGCGCTACCATGGGATCGCCGCTCATGACCAGTGCCAGACAAAGCAACGTGGCGACGATATCCCAGATTAATACGCTTCCGGTCAGTCGCGCGCGCAGGCGTTCGAGCATGCCGGCTCCTTACGTGAAAGCGCCTGGCAGCGCCATGGCCGCGCTTTCACACCATTGCCTCACCGGTGCAGCACCCGTAGCGGGGGGTATGCCGATGGCTAGTATAGCACGAAAGTCAAGAACGCGGCAAGAGCATAACGGACACCGATACGCCGCTTTCGCAGCCTGATCACTTGCGGCAGCGATGATTGCGCAGGTCGTCGATCAGCAACGGCACCAGTGACCACGGTTCCAGCAGATAACGACCGGCGAGACGGCGCGGTTCGCTGAGTAATCGGTACAACCATTCCAGACCCATGCGCCCCATCCAGCGTGGAGGAGTAGGAATAGCGCCCGCGAAATAGTCAAAACAGGCGCCTACCGTGAGAATAGCATTAGCAGTAATCTGATCGAGATGAGCCAGCACCCAGTGCTCTTGTCGGGGCATCCCCATGCCAACCATCACGATATGCGGTTGAAAGGAGGCGATCGCCGCCAGAACCGGCGCGTGATCTGTCGGTTGCAGGTATCCATGATGAGTGGCAATCACCAGTGTCGGATACTGCTTTCGCAACCGTTCGGCTGCCCGCGCTGCCACGCCCGGCTTACCGCCCAGATAGAACACCCGCCAGCCCTGCGCTGCGGCAGTTGCCAGCAGTGGATGTACCCAGTCAACGTAGGTGACCCGCTGATCGCGACGGAGCGGGTAGCCTAGCACACGCGCCCAATACACCAGCGGCATGCCATCGATGTGAATAATCTGCGCCTGCTCGTAGAAGGCGCGCATAACAGGATCGCGCTGGCACAGATAGATGCTGTGCAGATTGTGATTAGCAATGAGAATCCGTTCTGCCCGCGTTACTGCCTCGGCAATCTTATTGGTAAGCTCCGTGATAGTAAGTGGATCAACCTGTACACCGAGCAGGGTAAGCCGTTCCATACTTTTGCTTTAGGATAATTTCAACCTTTGCAATCATTGCTGCAATTCGCTTTTCCCAACTGTGTCCAGACACTACCACTGCACGATTGCGTATCCCTTGTCCGTGCCAGGATTCCTGCTCGTGATATGCCTGTAGTAAGGCTCGTTTGACGTCTTGCCTGTTTCCCGGTTCAAACAGATATATCTGCGCGCCATCTGCTGCAAGTTGTTGCGCATCGTCATAGGCCGCTGCCACAATGGGTTTGGCCATAGCAGCATATTCATACAGTTTGAGCGGAGAAAGATACATGCTACCTACCGCAAGGGGGACGGACCCGGCATATCCCAGATCGAAGCCTGCAATATAGCGAGGCACTTCTTCCCAGGATACGCGACCGACGAAGCGAACCTGATCGGTCAATCCCATGGAGACTGACCGGGCCTCCCAGCTCTCGCGCTGTGGACCATCTCCAACGACCACAAGGCCATACGAAATTCCTTCCTGCTTTAGCTCAGCCATAACTTCCAGCAGAAAGTCCAGGCGCTGCCAGATTGCCAACTGGCCTACAAAACCGATCGTTGGGTGTTCAAAAAACCGCTTCGGCTGTATCTGATCTGGATCCAGGCGTTTTACATCAACCCCATTAGGTAGTACAACGATCTTCTCTGTCGGAATATTCGCATCTCGCGCAATCAAGTCTGCCAGGGCCTGACTGATGCAGACAAGAACGTCGCACTGACGATAGGCCCAGCGTTCCTGGAGCTTAAGAACACCTTTTAAACTGGCCGCCTTACGATCTTTGATAGCATTCACGTAATAAAGCTCGTTTGTCTCCAAAATCCACGGGATACCCTTGCGCTGAAACTGCCACCCCAACGCCTGAAAGGCGCCATAACGCTCGTACACCCAATCTACGTTCCCCAATTCTTTGCAGGCTCGCCACCCGTGAACAACCCCCATTCCTAAACGCACAATATCCGCTACCAGGCGTTTTGCAGCATTTGTTCGCAGCTCTTGATCGCTCCTATTCCCGACCCATGCCAGCGGTACTTTATCGCCAACGATATAGGGGCGCACTTCCCATCCCAGATGTCGAAAGGCCTCTGTTACACCCAGGATATGAGTCTTAGGGCCTGAAGCTCCTGCTTCAGGTCGGGTAGTTACGCGAGGTGCGCCTGAAAGGTATCCTACGATCATTGCTCGCCACGTTTTCGTGCCCGTAACCATACCACGCCTGGTGTGCCATCTGTTCTTTTTGGATGAAGACTGAGACACTCTTGATACCGTTCCTGTCCGGGTCCTTTGTCAGCCACTTTGTAGGCTTCCACATCGAAAAAGCAAAGTAAATGCTGTTGTATCTTTGCTTCTGTCAGTGTCTGCGGTTCTTCTGCTGTGACGGGTTCGTCAATATTGATACTTGCGATGAGTAATCCACCAGGCTTGATGACTCTTACTATTTCTCTACACATCTGTGAAAAATCTACAACGTGATCAATTGCATTCATAGTAAACATAATGTCTACAAAGTTTGATGGCAATGGTATCACTCGCTCGGTAGATTTCAAGTACACCATATCATGAGACAATATTGAATTAGTGAATTTATCGGCGTACTGATCTGCAAGCACATCTATACCTATTCTTAACATTGCCTCCTTGGCCCACACCAGGCTTCCCCGCGGCCCACAGCCAAAATCTGCTACGATCTTTCCCTGGATGAAATTGTGATCTTTTTCGCCAGCAATAGCCAGCATGAGAGGTTCAAAATGATCATTTCTGAACGCGCCACCTTCTGTCACATAACGCCTGCTCCAATAGGCCAGTTCCGCCCTCCACTTTGGCACAATAAGTTTTTTGGCTCTTCGCAGAATCGATCTGAGCAGCAGCATTGTTTTGCTTCCCCTTATTATTGTTTAGAACTTTTTATTGCTATCACATTCTTTAGCAGCTCAAGAAACGAGCAGGTGAGAGAACAAACGAGTCAACAAAGAAAGAACAGGTGTCTGGGCTTTGCCTGGAGCAGGCGGATAGGATGGATTACGATTGAGCGTATACAATAACATTATTTTCTTTACACCGCCGCTGCTGATTTTTGCTTGCTTTTCTTTCAGACATCACGTTCGCTCAGCTTCATCGTTAAGGAAAGATTTTCTGGCTCCGGAGCAAGCACTAACACCACTGATTTGCGCGCATTCAAAAAGCATGCGTCATGCCGAGCATTATAAAGCTCGTGTATCAAGATACATTCTTTAACTGACCACAATCCTTTCCGGTTAAGCAAGCAGTGAGACACCGCTAATATTTCTACACGACTCTACCAAAATGTTCAACAATGATTTCATCATACAGATCCTCTAGCTTGGCATTTTGCTTAACCAGATCAAACTCTTGCTCAACCCAACGGCGCCCTCGCTCTCCCATTGCCTCACGCAGTGCCCGTTGGGTAAGCAATACCTCAAGATAGTGAGCTAGTTCCGCAATATTGCGCTCGGCAGCCAGAAAGCCGGTCTGACCATGCTGAATGACTTCGGGAATGCCGCCGCTGCGGAAACTGACCGGCGGCACCTGCATTGCCATTGCTTCGAGAAAGACGACCCCTAGCGTCTCGGCTGCGCCGGTAGGCATCGTAATACTCGGCATACAGAAGAGATAGGCCCGTTCCAGATACGCGCGCACAATTTCAGCCGGTTGCGCACCCAGAAAAGTCACCCGGTCGCCGAGCATTTGATACGACTGCGACTCATACGATGCGCGCATTGGCCCATCGCCGATGACCGTCAATCGTAGATCGGGGAACCGTCCACACAGGCGGGCCAACGCTTCCAGCAAGAACGGCAACCCTTTCAGCTCAACCAGACGACCCACATACAGAATGTGTCCGTATTCAGGATGATGATCGGCAGCTTGAAATCGGCTCAGGTCAATACCATGGCGAATGCACACGACCTTTTCCGCCGGCACTCCATGCTGGCGGATCACAATCTGGCGAAGAAAATCTGATTGCACGATTACTCGGCTGACAGCCTGCATCAATGCGCGTCGACGCACCAGATAAAGCCGATGCGCCATGTATGATGAACGCCAGATCGCGCGATCGGTCATCGTCACATCAGTGCCATGAACACTGACCAGCAACGGCAGGCCGGTCTGTCGGACCAGTGGGAGCGCAATCGCTCCATACGGCGCGAAGTGGGCGTGGATGAGACAGGGCTGCACTGCGCGCATCCAGCGTATTACATCACCAGGCACCATGCCCAATGCCTTTAAAACAAACTCGTGCCATCGTCCACGGCGGTCTCCCCGGTTGATCAGGTACAGCGGTATCTCAGTCTGAGAGATCCGGGGCGGCGGCGGCAACTTGACGCCAAGGAGCACAGCCTGGTATCGCTGCAAGCGCGCTATCTGATTGTAGACAAATGTCTCAGAGAGAGCGAATGGCTGGTTCCAAAACGCGAGAATGGTTCGCTTCACTGCGCTGCCTCGAGATTATGGTATCGGATGCGAGCACAAAGTAACTGTACGAGAACATCACCCAGAACAGTGCTTTTGCCAGTCCTCCCTCTAAGAAAATTGCTTCTGACAAGTTATAGCCGAGCAGATAGCTAGCAAGCAGAACGATGAAGACGGCAATCGGGCGCATCGTCGGTTGCCCGATAGACCGCAGTGATCGATGTAAGACGATGAAGAGTGTCAGCAGCGCGAGCAACACCCCAACCGAACCCAACTCTAGCCAGACATCGAGATAGCCATTGTGCGCATGCTCAGCCCACCGGAAGCGCGATCGCATTAAGGCAATCTCAAGAATTGTCTCGCGCATTGGATCGACCCAGAATGCGCCGAAACCGTAACCAAGCAATGGTTGTTGCCAGCCGATCGGTAGCAGCGTCAACCACAACGGCACTCGGCCAGTTAGCTCGATATCACGCCCCAACAGGTTCAATATCTCTTCCAGCGAAAGCAGGCCAAGTGCTCCGATTGGCAGCATCACAGTCATTCCAAGCAGTATCATTCGCTGCCGTGCCCAGCTTGAAACCCTCCCGGTGAGACTGACGATCAACCAGATGGCAATTATGAAGAGCATCATCACCAGAGCTGTCGCCGAGCCGGATCCGATAATCAGCACGATTGCGCCGATGGCGACTCCGGCCCAAAATAATCGCCAGGGCACTGCTGAGCATTGAGCTAAGATACCCGTGACAATCAATGCTAGCACACAAATCCGTCCCAGCGCGTTTTTGTGTAACATCACCCCTTGCCAGGCGCCCTGATGCGGATATTCCATAACTGCCCATTGCGCGCCAATACCAATACTGATGGCGCTGGCCAAGACGATGATTGCCATGGCTGCGCCGAACAGACGTAATACTACAGTTGGCGGAAAGCGCACTGTCAGCAGAAGACCATAGAGAGTAGCCAGCAGCAAGGCCACACTGCGCCGGAGTGTGAGCGCAGGAACTTGCGACCAGAGTATCGAGACAAAGGTCAGCCCGATCAGTAACCAGAGTAGCCAGCTCTTGAGCGCGATCTGCACAGCCAGTCGGCGATGCCAGAACAACAGACCAAGACAGATGTATATACCCAGCAATATTGTTTGCTGGACAGGATCGCCCTGGGCTATAACAATACCACTTTGCCAACGCCAGAGCGGCACAAACGCTCCGGCCAGCAGCGTCAGCGCAATCACATGCCAAATGTATTCAAGGTAGCGTGGCTTTAACTTCATACACCGGCCTCATCGGTCGATGGTTTGCGCGCGATGATCAGATAGCCACAGGTTAACCACTGGTTGATTTCATCCCACCCACCCGGTCGGTTGATGATCCGTATTAATCGCTGGATGAGATGACGCAAGATACTGTTAGGAATTGGGTGATGTCGCAACCAGTGCGATCCACGCAGATACCACCATTGGGACATACATCATAACCAGCACTCTCGCCGTTGATAGCGCTCAACCCTGTACAACCGGCTGCGGTAGGTCTTGCTTACGCTCCGCGCGCCAGAGCATCATACCGCATAGCCCCATCACAATCACCACCCAGCCAGCGCGCCCGATTGTCGCTGGCAGACTACTGTCCAACCACCACTGATCGGCCAGCCACATGCCGCTGTATGCGACAGCCGCAGCCGCAATAATACCGCCAATCAAATTGAGCGGATACCTGATCGGGTAGAGCCGCAGCGACTCTGCTGTGATCAACCCTGTCCAGATTAGATACGAGACCACGGTCGCCCAGGCAGCGCCGATGATCCCGTAGACTGGAATCCACCAGAAGCATAAACCAAGGCAACTCAGCGCCGCAATCAAGCCGATTACCGGTATGGCGCGGGTGTGATCTTTGAGCATGATCCCGATATTTAAGGGATAACTCAAGCCATAGATGATGTAAGCCAGCAGAATGAGCGGCACCACCTTCATAGCAGGCCAGTAGACAGGCGGCGCGATCAGCGCATACACCAATGGGGTACCGGCCACTACCAGCAGACTGAAGGAGAGCGTTGCCCACAGATAGAATACGAGGGCTTGGGCATACTTGTGTTCGGCTGCAGGCTGGGTAGCAATCTTGAAACGTCGCGGCGCCCAATCGAGCGCAAAGGGACGGGTGATCAGGACATCGACAACCGTGGCGATTTTGTAGGCGAAAGTGTAGATAGCAACGTCCTCTAGTGAGAGCACGCCCTGCATCACGTATCGATCAGCCGCCAGCAAGACATACGCCGCCAGGTTGCTTGGAAGAAGCGGCAAGCCATAAGCGGCGATTCGCCAGAGGAGCGCACGATCGATTTGCCAGACGATCATGCGGTAACTCAGGATGAGTCCAATCCCGATCAGTGCCACACTTGCGATCAGGCGCGCGGCCAGCGCGCCGGCTAGACCCAGGCCTCCTTGAACGAAGATGATGACCAGAACGACAAAGATGCTCAGACGCGCGAGCGAGAGCAGAACAAAAGTTACCGCCTGTTCGCGAATGCGGAAGACTGTCAGCAAGAGCGTGCAGAGCGCGTCACTCCAGCCGATTGCCAGAACGAGCAACAGGGTCAACGGCGCGCCAGGCAGATCACTGGCCAGCCCGGCCAGGATCAAGCCGCTGCCCGCACCAACCACCAGCGCGCCAACGATGATCACGGTGCAGATGGTGGTGCCAACCAGCCTGGTCCGTTCACGCTCATGCTGCTGAAACCAGTACTGGCGCATCAAACCGACTTCGAGGCCGGCCAGGATGAGCAGGTTGAGCAGGAAGATAACAACTTCAAAGAGCGACCACGCGCCGTACTCTGCCGGGGTGAGGGTGTTGACTAAGAAGGGCACCACCAGCAGGAGAGCGGCACTGTTGGCAGCATTGCCGAGCGCATAAATCAAGCTATTATTAAGCAATTTTGTCATGAATTCTTTTTTGCGCAAACAACCAATGAGTATTTGGTAGTACATGGCTATAATTTGGCAATAGGTATCGATCAACCCATGCCAAAAACCCGGATAACCCACGATCAACTATGACTGATCGCGAATATCTGAAAGCGATCCTCCAGAACATCTGCATTGCCTTTTGCAGGGCGTTATTATCTATTGGTGGTGACGGATGCAATAAAACAAAAATTGGTTCAACACAGATTACATCCAGTGAACATCTTAACAATAAATCTTGATAACGTTGCATTGACCGCAAACGCACGTGCGGAGCTATTTGAACCGTTTTGCGAGGAAAGATGTCGGATATGATTAACACACCGCCAACTCTTAATAAGTCGCTCATGTTTTGAATTGCCTGTTCAAATTTTCGCTCGTCAACGATATGAAACAAGACATCAGCAGCAAACACAACATCGAAGGAACTCCGTTCTGCCGAAGTGTCGAATGCTGAAATATCTGCGCAAATAAACTGAAAGTCAGGAAATCGCATCTTAAGACTATCAATACTGATCGATGTAATATCTAGGCCAACATACTTCTGAACCTGATTCTGTGAGAACAGTTGGGTGTAAAAACCGGTGCCGCAGCCAACCTCAAAGACCGAAGAACCTGGCAGAGACAATCCAGTTTTTGAGCATGCAGTGAACAGTTTTTCCTTACGACGTTCGTATAGAAGAGCATTATAGTAAGGACCTAAGCCGGCATGTCCGACTCCTGTCAGATCAAATCTGTTCTGAAGTCGCTGTTCCCAATAGTCGTGAGGGGTGTATTGTTTCATTGATTGCACTCCGTCAGTGCTGTCATATCTACCCCTGCCTGACGCGCCTGTGCACAAAGAGCTGCCACCTGAACAGGTTCACCAACCCATCGCCAGAAACCAATCAGGTTCTGCCAGATCGCCGGATCAGGGTTGAGGCTCAGCGCCGTCGCAAACACCTGCTCTACTGCTGCGCGCTGCGTTGAATCGGCAAGGTATAATACTTTCCCATAATGGATATTAGCCCAGACGCTACGGGGGTTGAGTTCAAGGGCTTTGCTCATCGCTGATAGCGCTGCATCTAAATCACCCTGCCGCCACAGCGCAATGCCCAAATGGCGGTACGCTTCCGAACGATAGCGATCAGCCATCTGGTGTTGTTCCGAAATTGCAACAGCGTACCGAAATGCCTGTTCGGCTTCGAGCAAGGATTGTTCTTCAATCAGTGTCAGCCCCCACTGCATCCATGCCCATAATTGGAAGCTATCGTCAAGCCATCCGTGATCAATGGTAACACTTCGCGCGAGGGCGGCTCGATCATCCGTCGCCCGATGACGAACATACCACATCGCGCTCGCCAGATCGGTTCCCATTATCGCCGCCCGATTGTACCACACCAGGGCCTCGCGAAATTGTTGTTGATGAAAGGCGCGACTACCCAGGCGGAGAAAATCGTCCGCCGTAAACCCACCCTCTTTCCAGGCGGCTGCCGCCCGTTGTCGGCACATCACCAGCGCGCAGCGGGTATCGGCAGCCGTCACCAGTTGCACTTCCCCCCAACCCATTGGCTGATCGCTGACCAGCGTTAACGCTACGGTCTGACCGGCCCAGAGGCTGAGATCAATCAGGGCCGGTTGCCAGGCTGCGCTGACACCTGTTACCGTTGAGAGGTTGAGAGTCACCGGCTGATTGTTGACCAGCACCTGGTACGTTGTCGGTTCGGCAGTTAGACGCACTGGCCAGAAGATGAGATTGGTCGTCGTCGCGGGCAAGGTGGCGCGTAGTTCCAGTCGATCGGCCAGGGCCAGCGGGCGACGGATTGGTTCTGCCGGCGCCCACCAGTTGGATTGGCCCAGCATGGCCGGCCAGAGCGACCAGACCCGCGCCGATGGCGGCGGAGAGACCCATTCCAGTGCGGGTTCGGCAGTGGCATCCAGCTCAACTGGCGCGGCCAGCCGTTCGTAGGCCATGCCCAATTGCCACCAGAGCAGCGGACTGTCGGGCTGGTAGGCTGTTGCCGCCGAGAAGGCGGTGATCGCCGTTTCGGGTTGCCCGGCCAGCATCGCTAATCGCCCCCACTGCTGCAGTATGATGACGTTGGTCGGGTTGCCAGCAACCAGTCGTTCGGCTTCCGCTAACGCCTGTTGGGAGATGGCAATCGCCATTGGATTGGTCAACGGGGTCAGATCATGCCACAGATCGCCGGACGCGAGGCGTCCTTCCAGTTCCAGGGCCTGAGCAAGCTGGTCTTCAATGTGGGCAAGCTGTCGGTACTGGTTGATCACCGGCGTCACGACGGCGGAGATCACAACAAGAGCGCAGCAAACGATGGCGAACAGCAACCAGTGTCGCCACGGCCAGCCAAACCGGAGTCTCGGTTGGATCTCAACCGTTCGCAATGCGCTCCTCCATCCTGCCCATCCGTCTCCTACCTCCGCTCAATCAGCATCCACTGCTTTGGCCCGGGGCGCAGGGTCGCGCGCGGCATTGGCCGCACCGGATAGCCAGGAATGGCGCTGACCCGGAAGCGTTGCGCGATCATGGGCAACACCATCTGCATTTCCATCAAGGCGAACTGATTGCCGATACACTGGCGCGGGCCGCTCAGGAACGGGATGTAGGCAAACTTGTGCCGATGGGCGGTCTCAGACGGATGGAACCGTTCGGGATCGAAGCTCTCGGCGTTCGGCCAGAAGGCAGGGTGGCGATGGGTGAGATATGGGCTGAGCGCGACTGTTGCCCCGGCAGGCAGGTGATAATCCCCCAGGGTGTCGGGCGCGGCCAGTTTGCGCGAGAGGATCCAGGTTGGCGGATAGAGGCGCAGCGTCTCATCGATCACCATGCGGCTGTAAGACAGGTGCGGCAGATCAGCCGGAGTGGGATTGCGCCCGGCCAGATGGGTTGCGTATTCGGCGCGCAGCCTACGCTCGGCGTCGCCGTGGTGAGCGAGCAGATGCAGGATCCACGAGAGCGTGCCGGCAGTCGTCTCGTGACCGGCCAGGAAGATGGTCATCACCTCATCGCGGATCTGCTGCGGCGACATCTCTTCTCCGGTCTCGGCATCGCGCGCGGTGACCAGCATTTCCAGCAGATCATCGTGTTCTCCCTGGCGGCGACGACGTTCGTCGATCAGACGGTAGACGGTTGCCTCGAGCAGGGCCAGATTCCGGCGGTAGCGGCGATTGGCGGGCGTCAGCCAGCTTCGCGGCGGCTGAACGAGCCGGAACTGTTGACCGGCCACCCAGTTGAGCGTCTCGTTGAAGGCCTTGCCGACCGTCGCCGCCTCTTCGTCGCTCAGCGAACCGCTGAACATCGTGCGCACGATCACCTTTTCGGTCAGCAGCATCAACTCTTCCTGCACGTCAACCGGCTGGCCGCGCTGCGCATAGCAATCCCAACGGGCCAGCATCCGCTCGGCCTCTTCGACCATCACGGCAGCCATGCGAGCAATCCGTTGCTGGTGGAAGGCCGGCTGCATCAGGCGGCGCTGGCGCAGCCAGAGCGCGCCGTTGCTGGTGACCAGCCCCTGGCCAAGGATCTCGGTCATCGTCACGTATTCTTTGACGTAGTTCTTCCAGTTCTCCTGGGTGATCCGTTTGATCATGTCGGGATGGGCCGCGAGGTACATCGTGTGCCTGCCCAGGTTCAGTTTCACCAGATCACCGTAATGGCGCTGAATGCGCACCATGAACTCGAGCGGATCGCCGAGCAGGCGAGGAGCGACGCCAACCACCGGCAGGCCGCGCGGTCCGGGGATGGTATGAGCGGGAAGTGTCATAGCGTTCTCACCAGTGCGCAAGTATTCGTTGCCACGACGGTAGATAGGATACCACAGATTGGCATGGATGTGAATAGGCTTTGACCACCTGCCAAGATTGGAACATCAGGTCATGAAAACAACGGCATGAGCCGCTTCGCTCATTGCAAAGAGATGCTTGCAGGCAGAATATTCCTAGAGCATATTGACGCCACTTTACGCTATGTGCGTTTACGATCCTGGTCGCCTGGTGCAGACGTAGATTTCACCTGTTTCGCGCGCCAATCCCATGCGGATTTTATCTTCTTCCTGCACCAGATCATCTACTGTGATCACCGTCACATGAAAACCTGCCTCGCGGAGCCGGTCGATAAAATCTTTTCCGTACCTGCGCACATGATCATCCTGACCAAAAAGCCGTAACCGCTCTCCCGGATCAGTGATAGAGGGATCTTCAAATGTGACTTCCGCCGTGATGGGAACCGTCAGCAGCGCCCATCCATCGTTCTTCAGCACGCGGTAAAACTCACGCATGGCCTTTTTGTCATCGGGAACATGTTCCAGGACATGGTTGCATACGATGACATCGAATGATTGATCGGGATACTGAATGTCTGTAATACCGACTTTAGATAGATTGTCACGTATCGAGCAGCCACGTCAACGCTGCCGCAGTGCGCAGGATGCGGCGGGAGCGCTCCGAAGAACGGTTGCCGGGGCAGCACCGATCGCGCGCCGAACGCTGGTATGACCGGCATAGCGGTGGCGTGGTCAGCTCCTGCGCGCCCTCACCCCCAGCCCCGCTCCCGCTGGGAGAAGGGAGAGCAGCAGCGGGCGCTGCGGAGCGCTTCCCGCTGAAGGAGGGGATTGCTTCGGGCGCTGACGCGCCCTCGCAATGACATGGATCGGGACGGCGCCACACGCTCCCGACCAGACAGCAGGATGGCACGGGCGCGCGGGAAGCGCCGCGCGCTGATCTGAAGATGATTGGACACCTAAAGTTGGTATAATATCCATGCGAACCATCACGCTAGGGTCAAACAGATCGGCTGTGATGTAGTGATTGCCAAAGTATGCCCGAAATCTCGAACGAAAACAGTGCTCTGGAGCAATATGCAATACTTGCTTCGCGGTTCCATCAAACAGATTCGTGCATTGGGTAAGATACAACCAGATCAGTCGGTGCCGCTCAAGCGCATCGCAATGGACACAAAGCGCATCTGTGCGGCGCGCAAGCCCAGCCGTGGCAAATTTGCGCGACGCGCGCTGGCAGATCGGGCAATAGCGATTGTTGCCGATGTAGAACAGCGACCGCACTGCGCGGCGGAGACTTTTGAGATGCTGTTTGACTGAGTACGGCAATCTTTTTGTTATCGATCTCATGCGTGCCTCTGCGAGAATAGGAGCGCGAAACAACCGGTATGGGCGCAATGCGCAGTCTTCCTTCCTCGCACAAATATGCTATAATCCAGCCATACGAACATATCTTCCGGTTCGTTGCACTGAGGATTCATGGCTTCACGCGGGCATCACAAACCAACCGGTAAGCGCCGGGCAGCCGGTGGCCGGAGCCGCAAGACGGCGGCGAAACCCGCCTGGCAACTTTCATTGCGGCCTGAGCATCAGCGCGAGCTGTTTGCGCTCGGCCTGATCCTGGTGGCGGCGATCACCATGATCTTTGTGTTCACGGGTGAAGCAGGCGGGATCGGCAGCCTCTATCTCACCGGAGTGCGAGCGCTGTTTGGCGTTGGCGTCTTTTTCGTGCCGCTGACCCTGTTGCTGATTGGAATGGCCATCCTCTGGCAGGAGCGCCTGAGCGACGCCAGCCTGAGCGCAGCCAATGTGCTGGGGACGTTCCTGATCTTGCTGGCGATGCTCGGTCTGCTTGAAGTGCCGGTGCATACTATTCTGATCGCTGATCGAATCAATGAGGGCGGCGGTCTGATCGGGTATTGGGTGCTCGAGCTGTTGCAGCTTGCAATCGGGCCGATTGCCGCCGTGCTGGTGATCTGCGCGCTGGGACTGGCTGGCCTGCTGTTGACGTTCAATCTGACCGTGCGCGAGCTGGCGCTGGGGATGGCCGAACGCACCGCGGCATTCTGGAACCTGATCTGGAGCGCGCCGCGTCGGTCTGTTGCGCCGTCGACCGAAGCCCGTCGGCCCGGCGCCGATCTGATCTTTGCGCCGCCGCCGCAGGGCAGCGCGGACGATATTGTGCCAACCCCGATCGCGGCCCGCCCGACCCGCGCCAGTCTGTTCCAGCGCCCAGTGCCTGAATTGCCCCCGCCCGCCGAAACGAGCGCGCCGACTCGACCCGTGACGCCGCCCAAGCCCGAACCGATTCAGGAGGTGGTGCAAGAGGCGCTTGATGGCTTTGAGGTGTCGCCAGTGCGACGGGCCTGGCCGTTGCCGACGCTCGAACTACTGCTGGAGCGAACGGCGGATGGCGGGATTACCGATGAAGAACGGCGGCTGAAAGCGCGCGTGATCGAAGAGACGCTGGCCAGCTTTAAGGTGGAAGCGCGGGTGGTGGGCGTGAATACCGGGCCGGCAGTGACCCAGTTTGAATTGCAGCCGGCGGTTGGGGTAAAGGTAGCGAAGATTACCACCCTTGAACGCGATCTGGCGCTGGCGCTGGCCGCGCAATCGATTCGGATTGAAGCGCCGATTCCGGGCAAAAATGTCGTCGGGATCGAGATTCCGAACAGCGCAATTGCGATGGTCTCGCTGCGGGAGGTGCTCGACAGCGAGGAGTACGAGATCCATCGCGGGAAGCTCAAGCTGCCGCTGGGCAAAGATGTCAGCGGCACGCCGATCATCGCCGACCTGACCAAAATGCCGCACCTGCTGGTGGCGGGCGCTACCGGTTCGGGGAAGTCGGTGGCGATCAACGCTTTCCTCTGCGGCTTGCTGCTGAAACATACTCCCGATGAGCTGAAGCTGATTCTGATCGATCCGAAGATGGTCGAGATGATCGTCTATAACCACATTCCACACCTGTTGTCGCCGGTGGTGACCGAAGTTGAGCGGGTCGTGCCGACGCTCAAATGGGCAACGCGCGAGATGGAGCGCCGCTATAAAGCGTTTGCGCGCCATGCCTGCCGGAATATCGATAGTTATCGCCAACTGGCGCGCAAGCGCGCCGATCTTGAGCCGATGCCCTACATCGTGATCGTGATCGACGAGCTTGCCGATCTGATGATGATGGCCGCCGATGAGGTCGAGACGTATCTCTGTCGGCTGGCGCAGATGGCGCGCGCCACCGGGATTCATCTCATCATCGCGACGCAGCGCCCCTCGGTCGATGTGATCACCGGTTTGATCAAGGCCAACTTCCCCTCGCGGATTGCGTTTGCGGTCACATCGCAGGTTGACAGCCGGGTCATTCTCGATACGCCGGGCGCAGAGCAGTTGCTGGGGCGAGGCGATATGCTCTACATGGCGGCGGACGCGGCCAAGCTGATCCGCATTCAGGGCACGTATGTCGCCGATCGCGAAGTGGAGCGGATCGTCGATTTCTGGCGCAAGGCGGCGCCGCCTGATGAAGCCGCCTCCAGTGAGCAGAAGCCGGCCAGCGGAGAGGCAGTAGCCAGCGGTGACGAGTTTCGTCCGCCAGCCGAATTTCTCTCGCCCGCCGAGCAGGATGAATTGCTGCCGCAGGCGATTGCGCTGGTCTCGCAACATCAACGCGCTTCAGCTTCACTGCTGCAACGCCGGTTGCGCATTGGCTATTCCAAAGCGCAACAGTTGATCGATCTGCTCGAACAGCAGGGCTATGTCGGCCCGGCAGAGGGCGGTCGCTCGCGCGAGGTGCTGCGGCGCGATGGCCCGCCGCAGGCTTAGCGCAACAGCGAGGCATCGCGTGATGATTGCACCACAATGACCCATGGATCGCGCGAGTTCGATCCTGTTGCGCCGTCGCAGAGGCCGATACACGATTGAAGTGTCGCGGGCAGCTCCCTCGATCACGCAGCAGCGGATGCGCGCCTGCCACACAACGCGGCTTTGCCGATGCCCAAACACCCTGGCGGCGATCCATCTGCACGCGGGCCTGAGCAATCTCGTTGTCGGGCCAGATTGCAACGATCGGCACCGGAACGTCGTCGAAGCAATGTCCAGGCAATGCCGGTTGCGCCTGATCATCCAGCATGATTTCAGATGGCAGCGCTCGTGTTCACCGGCACTGCCTGCGCATGCAGGTACTCTGAGCGACGGATAACGCTACGTTCCAGGCCCGTTCACAAGGAGAGACCCATGGCGATTGAAGATTTCTATGCCAATGCTCGCCGGATTCTGGCGAATATGCTGGAAGAGACGCCCAAAGCCGATCGCGAGCAGTTGCTCGATGCGTATGCCGAATTGCTCACCCGCTTACATGCCGAAGAGGCGCATCGGATGCTGACAGAGGTCATCGAGGATGCGCGCACGCGGCTCGATGCGCGGCTGTCGCCCGATCCGATTCGGCAAACGATCGCCGGGGTTCAGAGCACGCTGCAGGATCTGTGGAATAGCCTGTGGCGGTAGGGTAAGATCGGCACAGGTGCGCATTACCTTTGGGAGTAGCGCGCTCTTCCCATCTAAGCCGGGGATTACTACGCCGCGCTGCGCCCGGCGCGCAATGACCAGCAATCGAGGACTATCCACAGGAGCGTACCGATGGACCTCTACCACGAAAAGTTGCAGCAAGCGGTTGAATTGCTCGCCGATCATGATCTCGATCTCTGGTTGATCCTGGCGCGAGAGACAGCCGAACACACCGACCCGGCCCTAAAACTGCTCGGTCATTTCACCCTGACCTGGCCGAGCGCTATCATCGTCACCCGCAGCGGGCGGGCGCTGGCGCTGACCGGTCTCGGCGATGATGAGGCGGTGCGCCGGAGCGGGTTGTTTGACGAGGTGCGCGCGTACACTCAGAGTATCGGCCCGGCGCTGGTCGAAATCTTGCAGGCTTACGATCCGCAGCGGATCGGGATTAACATCAGCCGGAGCGATGTTAGCGCCGATGGCTTAACCTACGGTATGTATCTCAACCTGTGCGACTATCTTGATGGGACGCCCTACCGCGAGCGATTAACCTCCGCCGAGCATTTTGTTGCGGCGCTGCGCAGCCGAAAGACACCGCAGGAGGTGGCGCGTATGCGGGCTGCCGCCGATCTGAGTCTGCGCATCTTCACTGCGGTCGGCGATTTTCTGCGTCCGGGCGTCAGTGAACGCGATGTCGCCGCATTCGTCCATGCCCAAACCCAGGCCGCCGGCGCGACCACCGCGTGGGATCCCGCCCATTGCCCTGGCCTCAATGCCGGCCCTCATTCGCCGTGGGGTCACGTTGGCCCGTCTGATGAGGTGGTGCGTCCGGGCGATGTCTTCCACATGGACTTCGGCGTCAATCTCGACGGTTATTGCTCGGATCATCAACGGGTCTGGTACGTATTGCGACCGGGCGAAACCGAGCCGCCGGCGGAAGTGCAACATGCCTTCGACGCAGTGAAGGCGGCGATTCGCGCTGCGGCGGCGGCAGTGCGCCCCGGTGTCGTCGGTTGGGAGATCGATGCAATTGCGCGGGAAACGATAACCAATGCCGGCTATCCCGAATACCCGCACGCGCTCGGCCATCAGGTAGGACGGGCCGTGCATGATGGCGGGGTAGGCTTCTACCCACGCTGGGAACGTTACGGTGACCGATAAAAACCCGCCGCAAGCCGCCGCGCTTGAGCGCGTGCGGTGAGGCGGGTTTCTCGCTGGCGTTAGCCAGAATCTTGCATCCGTTGTTGTTCGATGGCATACTATCAGCATAGAAATCAACGGATGCAAGAGTGAGTTGTGGAGTACCAGCGCGACGAGGATTGGAGATGCTGAAGACGTTCCGCTACCGCCTCTATCCGAGCCAGCCGCAAACACGGCTGCTGGAACGCACGCTCGAAACGTGCCGCCGCTGGTATAACCAGTGTCTTGCCGAGCGCCGGGATGCCTATCAGCAGCGCGGTGAAACGGTAGGGAAGTTCGCGCAGCTTGCCAAGGTAAAAGAGCAGAAGGCTGCCAACCCCTCCGCGAACGGCATCCACAGTCACGTTTTGCAGATGGTCGTCACCGATCTGGATAAGGCATTTCAGGCATTTTTCCGCCGTGTGAAGGCAGGCGAAACACCCGGCTTTCCGCGCTGCAAAGGGCGCAATCGCTTTTCCAGCTTTGGCTTCAAAGAGTACGGGAACGGGTTCAAGCTGGATGGACGACGGCTGCGCCTGTCGGGGATCGGTCGGGT
>FWPU01005513.1_pt1 | contig 27253 bp, 25 predicted proteins | sample 2228361 | NCBI WGS metagenome assembly FWPU01 (sample SAMEA103939777, study PRJEB20133) | metagenome
GACGTCTCCGTCCGCGGATGCGCTGGCTGCCCCCGTCGCGCTGCCGGGGGGTGGGAGAGGCTCTCCGGGGCGAGGGGCTCCGAGACCCGTGAGCAGTTGTCGGCGTGGTCGAGGAGCCCCTCGCCCCGGGGGTCTCCCTCTCCCTGGTAAGCGTTACGACGGCAGGTAGAGGTCGTGCCGGACGCGGGACAGCGCCTCGGTGACCTGGCGCGCCGTCTCGTTCACCACGCCGATGACCTCGGGATACGGCAGCCGCCGGGGGCCGACCACCCCCAGGATGCCGAGCACCTGGTCGCGGTAGAGATACGTGGAGGTGATGAGCGTGCACTCCCGCATCTCGGCGAACGGGTTCTCGCCGCCGATGGTGACGCGCACGCCCTCGTCCTCGGCCAGGCTGGCCATCAGCTCGGCCAGCTTCTCCTTGTGCTCGAAGGTCCGGAGCAGGTCCCGCGTGGTCTCGAGGTCCCAGAACTCCGGGTGGTCCAGCATGTTGGTGGCCCCGCTGATGTACAGCGTGCGGCCGCGCAGCACGCCCACCACCTGCTCGGTGATGCTGCGGGCCCGCGTGTGCAGCTCGTCCAGCGGGTCGGCGGGGGCGTCCTCCATCTCGATGATCTCGGCCACCGTGCGGCCCCCGAAGCGGCGGGTCAGCTCGCGGCCCGCCTTGCGGATCTCCTCGGCCGGCAGGGGCGGGTCCACGGCGATGGTCCGCGCCGTCACCCACCCGCTGTCCGTCACCAGCACGGCCAGCGCGCGGTCCTCCTCCAGCGGGATCAGCTCCACCCGCGCGATCGTCGTCCGCTTGAGCGGCGGCGCCAGCAGGAGCCCCGTCATCCTGGTGACCGAGGACAGCTGGCTCGAGGTGCGCTCCATGAAGGCGTCGATGCCCGAGGGCCGGCTGGCCCGCATGTCTCCGCCCCGGTCCGTGAGACGCGCGGTGGCCGAGGGCGCCGGCGCGGGGAACGAGTCCACGTAGAAGCGGTAGGCCTTGTCGGTCGGGACGCGGCCGGCGCTGGTGTGGGGCTGCGAGAGGTAGCCCATCTCCTCGAGGTCGGCCATGACGTTGCGCAGGGTGGCCGGCGACAGCCCGGGGAAGTGCCGGCGCGCGAGCGCGCGCGAGCCGACCGGCTCCGCGCTGTCGATGTACTCGCGGATCAGGGCGATGAGGACCTCGCGATGCCGTGCATCCATTCGAATTCCTTGTAACAATTGGACCTGCTCAAGTCAAGGCGGCCACCTCACGCCAGCTCGACGAAGAGCGCGTCGGACAGCAGGAAGCCGTCCGGGCTCAGTCGCGTGCGCCCCCCGGCCTCGACCAGGAGGCCGCGCGAGCGCCACTCGTCCACCCGGCGCGCCAGCCTGCGGTCGGCGGCCAGCCGCCCGGCCAGCATCGCGCTGGGGACGCCGTCGGCCGTCCGCAGCCCGAGGATGAGCCGCTCGGCCAGCTCCTGGCTCCCGGTCAGCCGCTCCCAGCTGTCCACCGGCAGGCGCCCCTGCTCCAGCAGCCCCGCGTAGCGCGAAAAGGCCCTGGCGTTGCTCCAGCGCACGTCCCCGACGAACCCGCAGGCGCCGGGGCCGGCCGCCAGGTACTCCTGGCGGCGCCAGTAGATCTGGTTGTGGCGGGAGCGGAAGCCGGGCCGGGCCCAGTTCGAGATCTCGTAGTGCTCCAGGCCCGCCGCGGCCGCCGCCTCGCAGAGGGCCCGGTACTGGGCGGCGACCGCCTCCTCCTCGGGGAGCCCCCGCACGCCGGTGGCCGCCCAGCGGCTGCCCGCGTCGAGCGTCAGCCCGTAGGCCGAGAGATGGTCGGGGCGCCAGTCGAGGACGGTGTCGAGGGTGCGGCGCCACCCGTCGAGGTCGAGCCCCGGGAGCCCGTACATGAGGTCCACGCTGACGTTCGTGAAGCCGGCCTCGCGGGCCGCGACGAAGGCGGCCCGGGCGCCGGCGGCGTCGTGCAGCCGCCCCAGAACGGACAGCAGCGCGTCGTCCAGCGACTGCACGCCCAGGCTGAGCCGGTTGACGCCCGCCCGGCGGTAGCCCTCCAGCCGGGCGCGGCCGGCGCTCTCCGGGTTGGCCTCCAGCGTGATCTCGGCTCCCGGGGCCACCCGGAACCGCGCGCGGATGGCCTCCAGGACGGCGGCCACCTGCGCGGGCGCCAGCAGCGAGGGGGTGCCGCCGCCGAGGAACACGGTGGCGATCTCGGGACGGCCGGCGTTGAGGGGCGCGGCGCCCAGCAGGGCGATCTCCCGGACGACGGCCTCCACCCAGGCCGCGGTCCGGGCGGCGTCCTCCAGGGGGGCGGTGGTGAAGGAGCAGTAGTGGCAGCGCTGCACGCAGAACGGCACGTGCACGTAGAACCCCAGCGCGTCCCCGGCCGGCGCGACCTCCGCCAGCACGCCGAGGGGGCGAAGCCCCCCTCCGGGCGTCAGTGCACGTACTTGCCGAGCCGCCACCACCGCAGCCAGTGCCGGTCGCTGTCCCACGACCAGTAGATCAGGAAGGCCTTGCCCTTGATCTTGTCACGGCGCACGAAGCCCCAGTACCGGCTGTCCTGGGAGTTGTCGCGGTTGTCGCCCATGACGAAGTAGGAGTCGGGCGGGATCACGGTGGGCTCGCAGCCGTAGGCGTAGCCGCAGTAGTCGGGCTGTCCGCCGTGCGCGGCGGGCGGCCCCGGCTTCACGTACGGCTCCACCAGGGGCCGGCCGTCCAGCCAGACCTGGTGCCCCTTGATCTGCACCCGCTCGCCGGGCAGGCCGACGATCCGCTTGATGAAGTCGCGGTTCTCGTCCTGCGGGTACTTGAAGACGATGATGTCGCCCCGCTGGGGGTCGCGCAGGCCGGGCAGCCGCCAGTCGGTGAACGGCACCTCGGGCCCGTACAGGAACTTGTTGACCAGGATGTAGTCGCCCACCAGCAGCGTGTCCATCATGGAGCCCGACGGGATGGTGAAGGCCTGCACGACCAGGGTGCGGATGACCAGCGCCAGCAGCACGGCGATGACGATGGCCTCGCCGTACTCGCGGACCAGCGACTTGCGGGGGGGCTTCCGGGGCGCGGTCTCGGGCGCGCGGTCGCCGGCCGGCCCGCTGCCGTCCGTGTCGGGGCTGCCCGGCACCGGCACCCGCACCGGCGTCGTCTGGAACTCGACCCTGCGCTCGTCCACCGTCAGCTCTTCAGCACCGTCAGGAAGGCCTCCTGCGGCACCTCCACCCGGCCGACCTGCTTCATCCGCTTCTTCCCTTCCTTCTGGCGCTCCAGGAGCTTGCGCTTGCGCGTGATGTCGCCCCCGTAGCACTTCGCCGTCACGTTCTTGCCCATGGCCTTGACCGTCTCCCGGGCGATGACCCGGCTGCCGATGGCGGCCTGGATGGCCACCTCGAACAGCTGGCGGGGGATCACGGTCCGGAGCTTCTCGACCAGGGCCTTGCCCCTCTCGTAGGCCTTGTCGCGGTGCACGATGGTGCTCAGCGCGTCCACCGGCTCGCCGTTGAGGAGGATGTCGAGCTTGACCAGGTCCGAGGGGCGGAAGTCGGCGAGCTCGTAGTCGAACGAGGCGTAGCCCTTGGAGATGGACTTCAGGCGGTCGTAGAAGTCCACCACGATCTCGGACAGCGGGAAGTCGAACCGGATGTGGACGCGCTTGCCCAGGTACTCCAGCGAGCGGTGCTCGCCCCGCTTCTCCTGGGCCAGCTTGTAGATGGCGGTCATGAACTCCGTCGGCACGAAGATCGAGGAGCTGACGTACGGCTCCTCGATCAGCTCGATGCGGTCCGGCGTGGGCAGCCGGGATGGGTTGTCGATGTCCAGCACCTCGCCGGCCGTGGTCAGCACGCGGTACTGCACGCTGGGCGCGGTGACGATCAGCGAGAGGTCGAACTCCCGCTCCAGCCGCTCCTGCACGATCTCCATGTGCAGCATGCCGAGGAAGCCGCAGCGGAACCCGTAGCCGAGGGCCAGCGACGTCTCGGGCTCGAACGTGAAGGCCGGGTCGTTGAGCCGCAGCTTCTCCAGCGCGTCCCGCAGCGCCTCGTAGTCGGTGTCCTCGATGGGGTAGAGCCCGGCGAAGACCATCGGCTTGGCGTCGCGGTAGCCGGGGAACGGCCCGGCCGTGGGGCGGGCCGCCTCGGTGATCGTCTCGCCGACCTTGGCGTCGGCCACCCGCTTGATGGAGGCGGTGAGGTAGCCGACCTGCCCGGCGCTCAGCTCCTCCACCGGCCGCATCTCGGGGGTGAAGACGCCCACCTGCTGGACGTCGTACGTCCGCCCGTTCGACATCAGGAGGATGCGCATGCCCGGCCGCACCCGGCCGTCCTTGAGCCGCACGTGGACGACGACGCCCTGGTAGGAGTCGTAGAACGAGTCGAAGACCAGGGCCTTGAGCGGGGCCTCGGGGTCGCCGGCCGGGGGCGGGATGCGGTGGACGATGGCCTCCAGCACGGCGGGCACGCCGGTGCCGTGCTTGGCCGAGATGGCCAGGGCCTCGGTGCCGTCGAGGTCGAGCACCTCGGTGATCTGCTCGCGCACGCCGTCCACGTCGGCGGCCGGCAGGTCGATCTTGTTGATGACCGGGATGATCGTGAGGTGCGCGTCGCGGGCCAGGTAGTAGTTGGCGAGGGTCTGGGCCTCGATGCCCTGGGAGGCGTCGATGATGAGCAGGGCCCCCTCGCAGGCGGCCAGGGCCCGGGACACCTCGTAGGAGAAGTCCACGTGCCCGGGCGTGTCGATGAGGTTGAGCGTGTACTCCTGCCCGTCGGCGGCCCGGTAGAGGAGCCGCACGGTGTGGGCCTTGATGGTGATGCCGCGCTCCCGCTCGAGGTCCATCGAGTCGAGCACCTGATCCACGGCCTTCTTGGCGTCCATGGTGCCGGTCAGGGCCAGCAGGCGGTCGGCCAGCGTGGACTTGCCGTGGTCGATGTGGGCGACGATCGAGAAATTGCGGATGCGCGCGAGCGCCATAACGCCTCAGTCTAGCACGCCATCACGGGGGCAGCCGGGCATGCTCGGGCACCACCGCGCCCGCCGGGAGCACGACCTCGCTCCCGACGCGGGCGTGAGCGCCGATGCGGGCGCCGGAGGCCACCACGCACTCGCGCAGGTCGGCGCCGGCGCCCACCTCCACGCCCGCCCACAGCACGGCGTCGCGCACGCGGGCCCCGGGGCCGATGCGGCAGTCGGGGCCGATCACCGCCCGGGGCCCGACGCAGGCCCCGGGCGCCAGCACGGTGCGGGCGCCGATGACCGCCGGCGACAGCACCCGGGCCTCGGCGGCCTCGACGCCCTCGTCGAGCCAGGCGCCGTCGCGCGGCCGCCCGGCGGGCAGGATCGAGGTGCGCACGCGCCCCTCGAGCAGATCCATCTGGGCGGCCCGGTAGGCGGCCGGGCTGCCGATGTCCCGCCAGTACGCGCTCGCCAGCCAGCCGAAGCAGGGGACCCCGTCGGCGATGAGGGCCGGGAAGACGTCGCGCTCGATGGAGGCCGGCCGGCCCGCGGGCACCCGCTCCAGCAGGGCGGCGTCGATCAGGTAGACGCCGGCGTTGATGGTGTCGGTGGTGACCTCCTCGGTCGGGCCGGGCTTCTCGCGGAACCGGCGGACGCGACCGTCGGCCGCGGTCTCCACCAGCCCGTACTGGCGGGGGTCGGCGACCCGGGTCAGGAAGATGGAGACGCGGGCGCCGCGCTCGGCGTGGAACCGCCGCATGGCGGACAGGTCGGCGTCGGTGAGGATGTCGCCGTTGAGGACGAACACGACCCCGCGGGCCAGGCCGGCCGCGTGGCGCACGGCGCCGCCGGTCCCCAGCGGCTCGCGCTCCTCGGCGTAGCGGAGCCGCACCCCCGGCGCCCCGTCGCCCATCGCCCGCCGGACGTCGTCGACGCGGTAGCCGCAGGCCAGGACGACGTCGCTGACGCCGTGCTGGCGGAGCAGCGCCAGCTGGTAGGCCAGGAACGGCCGGTTCAGGAGCGGCACCACCGGCTTGGCGCAGGCCTCGGTCAGCGGGCGCAGCCGGGTGCCCAGGCCGCCGGCCAGGATGACGGCCTGCGTGACGCCGCCGGCGGCTAGGCCGGCGGCGTCCAGGGCTGGGCCTCGTCGATGAGCATCACCGGGATGCCGTCCCGGATCGGGTATGCCTTGCGGCAGGCGGGGCAGATGATGCGTGTCTCCTCGAAGCGCAGGTCGCCCTTGCAGGCCGGGCAGACCAGGATGGCCTTGAGCTCCTCGTCGATCATGGCGTCACCTCCCCGGCGGCCTGACGTGGGACCGGAACCACTCGAACGTCCGGGTCAGCCCGTCCTCGAGCAGGGTGGAGGGCGTCCAGCCCAGCAGCCGCTTGGCGCGCGTGGCGTCGAGCACGCTGCGGCGCTGCTCGCCGGGACGCGGAGGACCGTGACGGGCCGGCGCGCCGACGCCGGCCCGGGCGGCCAGCCGGCGGTAGAGCTCGTTGACCGTCGTCTCCCGGCCGGTGCCGATGTTGACCACGCCGGTGGCCTCCGGCCGCGCCAGCGCCCGCGCCACCGCCTCGGCCACGTCGCCCACGTACACGTAGTCGCGCGTCTGCTCCCCGTCGCCGTTGACGATGCAGGGCTGCCCGGTCAGCAGCCGGTGACAGAAGATGGCGATCACGCCCGCCTCGCCCTCGGGGTTCTGCCGCGGCCCGTAGACGTTGGCCAGGCGGAGCGACAGCGCGCTGGCGCCGGTCAGGCCCGCCCAGCAGTCCAGGTACCGCTCGGCGGCGACCTTGGAGACGCCGTAGGGGGAGCTGGCCAGGGCCGGGTGATCCTCGGGCGTCGGCAGGACGTCGGTGTCGCCGTAGGCGGCGCCGCCGGTCGAGGTGTAGACGACCCGGCGCACGCCGGCCCGGCGGGCGGCCTCCAGCACCGTGATGGTGCCGATGACGTTGACGCTGGCGTCGAGCACCGGATCGGCCACCGAGCGGGACACGGCGGCCTGGGCGGCGACGTGCACGATGGCCTCCGGGCGGACGGCGGCGACGATCTCGCTCACCCGCGGGCTGCGGATGTCCTCCACGTGCAGCGCCGCCGCCGGGTCCACGTGCTCGCGGCGGCCGGTGCTGAGGTCGTCCAGCACCGCCGCCGCGTGCCCGTCGGCCAGGAGGCGGTCGACGATGTGCGAGCCGACGAAGCCGGCCCCGCCGGTGACCAGCACCCTCATCGGCCGACCCGCGGGCGGAACCACTCGATGGTCAGGCGCAGGCCCTCGTCGAGGTCCACCCGGGGCTCCCAGCCCAGCAGCCGGCGGGCGCGGGTGATGTCCGGCTGGCGGACCTTCGGATCGTCCACCGGCAGGGGGCGGAACACGATCTCGCTGCTGGAGCCGCTGAGGCGCAGGATGCGCTTGGCCAGCTCCAGCAGCGTCATCTCCTGCGGGTTGCCGAGGTTCACCGGCTCGTTCACCGGCGCCTGCATCAGCCGCCAGAGCCCGGCGATGAGGTCCGAGATGTACTGGAACGACCGCGTCTGGGAGCCGTCGCCGAACACGGTCAGCGGCTGCCCGGTCAGCGCCTGCGACAGGAAGGCGGGGATGGCCCGCCCGTCGTCGAGCCGCATCCGGGGGCCGTAGGTGTTGTGACAGCAGACGCCGGTGCCGGCGATGAAGTTCTCGGCGCCCGGAACCGAGAAATCGTAGACGTAGGGGGTCTCGATCGACCGCTCCACCGACTGCACCTTCGCCCACACCAGGTCCCCCATCCGCCGAGCGTTCAGGGTCTGCTTCACCCCGCGGTCCCAGCCGAGGACATCGAAATCGGAGACCTCGCCCACCGTCAGCCGGAAGAACGGAGACCGTCGGTCGCCGGGCCGCCGGCGGAACGTCGTCTCGCATCGCCCGAGCGAGGCCAAGATGCCGAAGCGGAGCAGCACCAGGGCCAAATCGCGGGCGCGCGGCTCGCTCGCGGTCTCGAAGCGCAGCTGCCGGCCCAGCGTCGCGCCACCATGGGTGCCGCCACCTTCGCGATACCCCTCCAGGAACCATTTGAGCCGGGGCAACGGCAGCTGGAGGATCCAGGACGGGATCGCGGGACCGAGCACCTCGAACACGCGCTCGAAGATCCAGTGCAGCACCGCGGAACTGGCCGCGATGGTGGGGCCGCGTGGTGGCGTCGCCGGCACGCGGACCACGGGGACCTCGAACACGCGCTCGAGGATCGTCGCGGCGCGGTCGAGAAGGCGCTGGTCCGAGCGGAACGAGAGGAGCGCGTTCCTGCCTTTCCGGTACGCGCAGCCCCCGGCCATGAAGAATCCGAGCAGCCAGAGCACATCGTCATCCACCGCGATCCGGTTCGGGATCGCGATTCGCGCTCCGGCCTTGAACGTGCGGATGCGGGCATCGGGCGGGATGGGCACCGCCAGCCGGAAGGCCACGGCGAGAGGAAGGAGCGATCCGCGGATGAACGCCCGCGCCGCGCGGCCGCTACCGTCGCGGAGCCTCCGGGCCGGGTACCGGCCCGAGGTGGCGAGGAGCGCCTCGATCTCGAGCCGGCGCTCCGCGATGATGGGCCGGAGCGACGGCGAGCAGACCGCGTAGTCCCAGAGCCGGGACTCCGGAAGCAGCCGGCACAGATGCTCCGCCACGTCGACCTCGGGACGGTCGGACTCGATCATCGGGAGGAACGACGGGATGGCGATGTGGTCGCCGACGCGCAGCTGGCGGACGGCGACGGCCTCCGGTTTGCCGGATGGCCCGCGCCGGAAGACGCTGTGATCCGCCGTCACGCGCACCCGCCGGCCGTAGCGGGTCGCCACCTCGTACACCTCGGTCTGCCCGCGATGCTTGATGACCGCGCTGACCTGCCGGAGTTCCATCCGTCCCGTGTCCGGGTCGAAGGCCGGAACGAAGAGCTTGCGCCCGGCGATGCCCTCGGGCGATGCCTGAAGCTCGTTCACGATGTCCTGGACCGGACCAACCCGCAGGGTGTCGTTGTCGAAGAGGATCGTGGACTCGTCGGCGGGGATGCTGTTGAACACCCGTGCGATGCGGGTGTCGACGCCGTGGGCGCGGTGGTAGGCCATCGTCATCGCCTCGGCGAACCGCTTGGCCTCGTCGTACACCCCGCGCGGGCCGATCGGGTTGACGTGGCCCCAGTAGTCCTCGGGCTGCGGGTGGACGAGCGGGTCGCCGTACACCTCGGAGGTCGAGGCCAGCAGGAAGCGCGCGCCCTTGGCCTTGGCCAGCCCCAGCGCCCGGTAGGTGCCGAGCGAGCCGACCTTCAGGGTCTGGATGGGCAGCTCGAGGTAGTCACGCGGCGAGGCGGGGCTGGCCAGGTGCAGCACCCAGTCCAGGGGACCGTCCACGCTGATGTACTCGGTCACGTTGTGGCGCACCAGCGTGAAGCGCGGGTGGCCCTGCAGCCCGTCGAGGTTGTCCCGGCCGGCGGTGATGAAGTTGTCCATGCCGATCACCTCGGCCCCGGTGGCCAGCAGGAACTCGCAGAGGTGGGAGCCGATGAACCCGGCGGCGCCGGTGACCAGGACCCGCATCGGGGTGGCGGCCGGTCAGGCCGGCATGACCGGCCGGCGCCCGATCGAGTAGTACTCGAAGCCCAGCCGGCGCATGCGCTCGGGCTCCCACACGTTGCGGCCGTCGAAGACGACCGGACGCCGGAGCAGGGCGCGGATGCGGTCGAGGTTCATGAACTTGAACTCGTTCCACTCCGTCAGCAGGGCCAGGGCGTCGGCGCCGTCGGCGGCCTCGTAGGGCGACTCGCAGAAGGTCACCGCCTCCGGCAGCAGCTTGCGGGCGTGCGGCATGGCCACCGGGTCGTAGGCCCGCACGCGCGCGCCCAGCTCGAGGAGCCGGCCGATGACCTCCAGCGACTTGGCCTCCCGCATGTCGTCGGTGTTGGGCTTGAAGGCCAGCCCCAGCACCGCCACCACTTTGTCGGCCAGCGGCGCCAGCGCTTCCCGGCTGGTGGTCACGAACTGCACGGCCCGCTCGCGGTTGATCTCGATGACGGCCCGCAGCAGCCGGAAGTCGTAGCCCAGGGTGGCCGCCGTGTGGACGAGCGACTCGGTGTCCTTGGGGAAGCAGCTGCCGCCGTAGCCGAGCCCCGGGTTCAGGAAGGCGGGCCCGATGCGGGCGTCCAGGCCCATGCCCTTGACGACCTGCCGGACGTCGGCGCCGGCCAGCTCGCAGATGTTGGCGATGGCGTTGATGAACGAGATCTTGGTGGCCAGGAAGGCGTTGGAGGCGTACTTGATCATCTCGGCCGACGGCACGTCGGTGATGATCATGGGCCGCTCCAGCGGCGCGTACAGCTCCAGCAGCGTCATGGCCACCTGCTGGTTGGGCGCCCCGATCACGATGCGGTCCGGGCGCAGGGTGTCCTCGATGGCCGAGCCCTCCCGCAGGAACTCGGGGTTGGAGACGACGTCGAAGGGGACCGGCCGGCGCTGGTGCTTCTCGATGACCTCGCGCACGAAGTCGCCGGTGCCCACCGGCACCGTGGACTTGTTGACGATGACGGTGTACTTCTCCATGGCCTGCCCGATGCCCTGGGCCACGGCCTCGACGGCGGCCAGGTCCGTCTGCCCGTTGACCTTGGCCGGCGTGCCGACGGTGATGAAGACGATCTGCGAGCGGCGCACGGCCCCGGTGAGGTCGGTGGTGAAGGCCAGGCGCCCGTCGGCCACGTTGCGGGCCACCATCTCCTCCAGGCCCGGCTCGTAGATCGGCATCTGGCCGGCCTCCAGGGCCCGGATCTTCTCGGCCTGGTTGTCGACGCAGACGACCTCGTTGCCCAGATCAGCGAACACCGCGCCGGTGACCAGGCCGACGTATCCGGTGCCGACGACGCAGATGTTCATGCGGGCTCGCGCCCATCATACCAGCGGGTGAAAAAACGACGAAGCCCGTTGAAAGACTTACGCGACCGCGGCGCGCTCAGGGGCGTCAGGCCGGGAAGGGGCCGTCGCCGTCGCGAGAGGACGGCCGGCCGCGGGCATCGATCTGCTCGCGCGCGTCACGCATGGCGTCGCCCAGGGAGTCGAAACGACCCGAGATCGTGATGGTGTTGCTGCTCTCGTCGCGGGCTTTCCACATCCATTCCCGGCGGTTCCGTCCCACCGGCAAGAACTGCACCTTCACGCCTGCCGTTCCGCCCACGAGGCCACCCCTTTCCGCTGCTCGTCGCGCAGCGCGATCGCTTGCCGTCGACCAGGGGTGCAATCGCAGTGCCAGGGAGGGCAGCGGCACGCCGAGCCTCGCGAGCGTCACCGCCGCGGTCGGGACCGCCGCTGCCCTCCCTGGCTACCGGAACTCCTCGACCTCGGCCGCCACCCAGCGGAAGAAGACGACCGTGAACGCGATGACCGGAACCAGGCCGGCCGGTACCCACATGACCAGCCCGCCCAGGCGCTGGTCGGCGAGCGGGTCGGCGCTGGCGCTCAGGTAGATGAGCTCGCCGGCTCCGGTGATCATGGCGCCCGCGATCGTCATCGGCATGCCGAGCGCGAACAGGTAGAGGATCTGGGCGCCGTGCGGCAGCGCCGGCAGCCGCCGGGACGGGCTGAGGACCGGCCACCAGCCCAGCGCCGCGGTGAGCGCCAGGCTGGCGTGAGCCAGCCCGTGCCAGAGCGGCGCCGCGCCCATCGCCGCGTACGGGGCCGGCAGGTGCCAGGCCAGCAGCGTCACCGCCGACACGGCGAAGGCGACGAGTGGGCTGGTGAGGCGCCGCAGGGCCCGGGCCGGCCGGGGCCGCCGCAGCAGCGGGTCGAGCAGCGCGTCCAGCATCCAGCCCGGCGTGCCGGCCAGCAGGCAGGGCGGGGCGATCAGGGTCAGGAGCAGGTGCTGCAGCATGTGCGCCGCGATCAGCGGCTTCTCGGCGAGGTCGTGCAGCGGGCCCTGGCTGGCCGCCAGCAGCGCCGCCAGGCCGGCCAGGAAGGTGAGGGCCCGTCCCCGGGGCCAGGGCCGGCCCGAGGCGCGCCAGGCGGCCAGCCAGAGACCGGCCAGGCCCCCGACCAGGATCAGCGACTCGGCGTGGCTCATGGGCGGAACAGCAGGAAGGGACCGTCCAGCGTCATGAGCGCCACGGCCAGGCCGGCGGCGACGATCAGCGAGCCCACGAAGATCGTGCTCAGCGACCGCGGGTCGTAGCGCAGGTGCATGAAGAACAGGACGACCAGCGCGAACTTGGCCGCCGACATCACGAGCAGGAGCGGCACCAGGATCGGCGTGAGCTGCCGGAGGTAGATGACCCCGAACTCCAGGGCGGTGATGATGCTCAGGATCACCGCCACCTTGAGGTAGGTCGCGACCGAGGCGTGAGGGTGCTCGTCCATCAGGGCACCAGGTACACGAGGGTGAAGATCACGATCCACACGATGTCCACGAAGTGCCAGTAGAGCCCGGCCACCTCCACCTTGATGGCGTCGCGCTGGCCGAGCCGGCCGCGCAGGTCGAGGACCAGCAGCGCGAGCAGCCAGGCCACGCCCAGCGTCACGTGGGCGCCGTGGAAGCCGGTGAGGACGAAGAAGGTGGAGCCGAAGAGGTTCTGCTGGAGCGTCAGGCCGTGGTGCACGAACTCGGTGAACTCGTAGGCCTGGAAGCCCAGGAAGATCAGCCCGAAGAGGGCGGTGCCGGCCAGCCACAGGCGGGCCTGGAAGCGGTCGCCGCGCTGCACGGCGGCCAGGGCCAGCACCATGAGCAGCGAGGACATCAGCAGGTCGAAGGTGCTGAGCGTCGTGAGCGGGATGTCGAGGATCTCGTGCGGGTAGGGGCCCACGACGCTGCGGCCCTTGTAGGCCAGGTAGGTGGCGATCAGGGTGCCGAAGAACAGGCACTCCGAGCCGATGAAGGTCCACATGCCGACCTTGCGGTGGTCCAGGCCGAGGGCGCCCACCTGGTGCTCGTGGGCGGGGTTGCGATGGTGCTCGAGCGCGAACCGGAACGCGGCGTACACCGTGAGCAGGCCGCCCAGCACCACCAGCCCGACGTGGGTGAGGGCTCCGGCGCTGGCCAGCAGGAGGCCGGCGGCCAGCGCCGCCGGCCAGTGGGAGGGCGCCGGCAGGTGCGCCTCGTGCGCGTCCGCCGCCGGCGGGGCCAGCGGCGCGCGGCGGGGGCCGTGCTTCTCCCGCCAGAAGGTGTCCCGCCCGTAGACGGGGGGGATGGTGTCGAAGTCGTGCGGCGGCGGCGGGGAGGACGTGCGCCACTCGAGCGTGCGGCCGTCCCAGGGATCGGCCGGGGCCGTCGCCGGCGCCCGCAGGCTCCGCCCGGCGATGACCATGAAGAGCAGGATGGACAGCCCGATGCCGAAGGCTCCCACCGTGGAGACCAGGTTCCAGAGGTCCCAGCCGATGCCGGCCGGGTAGGTGTAGATCCGGCGGGGCATGCCCACCGCGCCCAGGTAGTGCTGGGGGAAGAAGGCCGTGTTGAAGGCCGCGAACAGGAGCCAGAACTGCAGCTTGCCCAGCCGCTCGTCCAGGAACCGCCCGGTGATCTTCGGCCACCAGTAGTAGGCGCCGGCGAAGAGCCCGAACAGGCTGCCGCCGATGAGCACGTAGTGCAGGTGGGCGACCACGAAGTAGGTGTCGGTCTGCTGCAGGTCCACCGGGGGCGAGGCGTGCATGATGCCGCTGAGCCCGCCGATGGTGAAGAGCCCGATCAGCCCCACCGCGAAGTGGAGCGCGGTCGTCGTCCGGATGCGCCCGCCCCACAGGGTGGCCAGCCAGTTGAAGATCTTCACGCCGGTGGGGATGGCGATGAGCATGGTGGCCACGGAGAAGAAGGCGTCGGCCACCGGGCCCATCCCGGCCGCGAACATGTGGTGGCTCCAGACGCCGAAGCCGAAGAACCCGATCAGCACCCCGGAGTAGATGACGACCGGGGCCCCGAAGAGCGGCTTGCCGGCGAAGGTCGGCAGCACCTCGGACACGATGCCGAAGGCGGGCAGGATCAGGATGTAGACCTCGGGGTGCCCGAAGATCCAGAACAGGTGCTGCCAGAGGTGCAGGTCGCCGCCGGCCGCCACGTCGTAGAAGTGGGTGCCGAAGAAGCGGTCGAACATGAGGAAGATCAGCCCCACCGTGATGGGCGGGAAGGCCAGCAGGATCAGGAACTGCACCACCAGCGTCATCCACACGAAGACGGGCATGCGCATGAGCGACATGCCGGGGGCGCGCAGGTTCAGGATGGTGACGATGAAGTTCACGGAGGCCATCAGCGAGGAGGCACCCAGGATCTGGAGGCTCAGCAGCCAGAAGTCGATGGCCGGGCCGGGCGAGAACGGGCGCGAGGTGAGGCTGACGTAGCCGAACCAGCCGCCGTCGGGCGGCGCGCCGGCCAGGAAGCTCGCGTTCAGGAACAGCCCGCCGGCCAGGAAGATCCAGAACGACAGCGCGTTCAGCCGGGGAAAGGCCACGTCGCGGGCGCCGATCATCAGCGGGACCAGGTAGTTGAAGAAGGCGGCGTTCAGCGGCATCACCGCCAGGAAGATCATGGTGGTCCCGTGCATCGTGAACAGCGCGTTGTACGTCTCGGCGCCGATGGCCGTGCTGTCCGGCCGGGCCAGCTGCCAGCGGATCAGGAGCGCCTCCAGGCCGCCGATCAGGAAGAAGACGAAGGCGCTGGCGCCGTAGAGGATGCCCACCCGCTTGTGGTCGGCGGTGGTGATCCAGCTCCACGCCCGCGCCAGGACCGGGGCCTGCGCCTCGGCCGCCGCCCGCAGCGCCGCCTGCTGGGTGGCCGTCACTTCAGGCTCAGCAGGTAGGCGGCCAGGGCCCGGGCCTCGTCCTCGCTCAGGCCGAGGGCCGGCATCTTGACGCCGGGCTTGACGGCGGCCGGGTCCAGCAGCCACGCCGTCAGGTTCTCGGGAGTGTTCGGCAGCACGCCGGCCCCGATCGTGCTCCGGCTGCCGACGTGCGTGAGGTCGGGTCCCAGCACGCCGGCCGACACGCCCCGCACGGTGTGGCAGCCGACGCAGGCCAGCCGGCCGTAGAGCGCCCTGCCCTCCGCCGCCGGGCCCTCCGGCTCCGGCGGCGCCGCCCGCTGGGCCGCCACCCAGCGCTCGAAGTCCTCGGGTGTCTGCACCACGACCTTCATCCGCATGTTGGCGTGCGAGGCGCCGCAGAACTCGGCGCACTGCCCGGGGTACTCGCCGGGCGCGTCGGGCGTGAGCGTGATGCGGTTGACGCGGCCCGGGACCACGTCGCGCTTGCCGCCCAGCTGCGGGATCCAGAAGGAGTGGATGACGTCGGGGCCCTCCAGGCGCAGCACCACGGGCCGGCCGGCGGGCAGGTGCAGCTCGTTGGCGGTGACGACGCCGAGCTCCGGGTAGCGGAACTCCCACCACCACTGCCAGGCGCGCACGACCACCTCCAGCGCGCCCGGGGGGGCGGCGGCGCCCTGGGTCCGGAACGTCACCTGGATGGTCGGCACCGCGATGACGAGCAGGACCAGCGCCGGGGCGATGGTCCAGGCCACCTCGAGCAGCGTGTGGCCGCGCGTCTGCGCCGGCGCGGGCGCGCCGGGCCGGGCGCGGTAGCGCGCCAGCACCCAGGTCAGGACCACGGCCACGACCAGGAAGATGCCGAGGCTGGCCCAGACGATGATGCCGTAGACGTCCAGGATGGCGCGGGCGAAGTCGGAGCGGCCGACGGCCGTCGAGTGGGGCAGGTCGAAGGCGCAGCCGCCCAGCGCGGCCGGCAGGATGACCGGGAGAAGGCGGCGCCGAACGGCGCTTGCTCTGTCGTTCACAAGCGAGAAGGTACCCCGGGCGCGGGGCGGCCGCAACGGAAAGGGCGGCCGGCGGCGCGGGGATCAGGCGCCGAGCGCCAGCAGCGTGTGGAGCAGGACGTTGGCGCCGCGCTCGATGGCGTCACGGTCGCTCGCCTCGTCCACCCGGTGGCTGCGCCCGCCGCGGGAGGGGATGAAGATCATGCCCATCTCGGTGATGCGGGCCAGGTTCTGGGCGTCGTGGCCCGCCGCCGAGTACAGGCGCTGCCTGCTGGCGCCCAGCCGGGCGCAGGCCTGCTCGATGGCCGCGACGACGCGCGGCGAGGCCGCCGCCGGGACGGTGGCGGACAGCGGGCGCACCTCGACCCCGAGGCCGCGCTCGCGGGCCACCTGCTCGGCCAGCGCCGTGAACCCGGCGGCCAGCCGGTCGAGGACGGCCGCGTCGGGGTCGCGCATCTCGTGGACCATCTCGGCGCGGGCGGGCACGATGTTGGCCGCGCCCGGGTGCAGGTGCAGGGCGCCGATGTTGGCCACGCTGCGCTCGCTGCCGCGCGTGTCGAGCGCCGCCCGCGCCCGCAGGGCGTAGTCGGCGGCGCCCAGCAGGGCATCCCGCCGCCGCGCCATGGGCGTCGTCCCGGCGTGGTCGGCCTGGCCGAGGAAGGCCACGCGCAGGCGCCGCACGCCGACGATCACGTCCACGATGCCGATCTCGATGCCGGCCTCCTCCAGCCGGGGGCCCTGCTCGATGTGCAGCTCGACGTAGGCGGCCACCGAGCCCTGCGGGGCCCGGGCCTCGGGCGCCCGGCGGGCGTCGAAGCCGGCCCGCGCCATGGCGTCCACCAGCCGCTCGCCGTCCACCGAGGCCATCTCGGGCAGGCGGGCGGCGTCGAGGGCGCCGGTGAAGGCGCGGGAGCCGAAGAGGCTGCCGTAGCGCCCTTCCTCGTCGCTCCAGGCGGCGACGACCAGCGGCCGGCCGGGCGCCGCGCCCGACTCGCGGATGGTCTCCAGGCACTCCAGGCCGGCCAGCACGCCGAGGGCGCCGTCCAGCATGCCGCCCTCGGGCACGGTGTCGATGTGCGAGCCGGTGAGGACGGCGGGCCGGTCGGGCGTGAACCGGTCGGTGCCGAGGCCGCCGAAGGTGTTGCCGGCCGGGTCCACCCAGGTCGTCAGGCCGGCGGCGCGCATCTCGCCGAGCAGCCAGGCGCGCGCCTCCTCGTGGGCGGGGCTCCAGGCCGGCCGGGTGACGCCGCCGCCGGGCAGGCCGCCGAACCCCGCCAGCGTCATCAGGCGCTTCTCGAGCCGGGGCAGCGAGACCGCGAGCACGATGGGGGAGTATACGCTTGACTTCGTTCGACGCCGGTTCCTAGAATGAACCGCGGTTCAGTACGGCGCGTCGCCCCCTCCAGGAGGGAAGCTTGGATCTCACGCTGACACCCGAGCAGGAAGCGTTTCGCGAGCGGGTCCGGGCCTGGCTGAAGGCCAACATCCCGCAGGACTGGACGCGGCGCCTGATGGTCAGCTCCGACGTGCCGCGGCCGGAGGCGTACGAGTTCCTGCGCGGCTGGCAGCGCAAGCTCTACGAGGCCGGCTTCATCGGCCTGACGTGGCCCAGGGAGTACGGCGGCCAGGGCCTGACCTTCATGGAGGAGCTGATCCTCCACGAGGAGATGGCCCTGGCCAAGGCGCCCCCGGTGCTGAACGTCCTCGGCGTGGGCATGGCCGGGCCCACCATCGTGGCCTACGGCACCGAGGAGCAGAAGCAGCGGTACCTGGCCAAGATCCTGTCCTGCGAGGAGATCTGGTGCCAGGGCTACTCCGAGCCCAACGCCGGCTCCGACCTGGCCGCGCTCCAGACCCGGGCCGTGAAGGAGGGCGAGTACTACGTCGTCAACGGCCAGAAGGTGTGGACCTCGCTGGCCCACATCGCCGACTGGATGATGCTGCTGGCCCGCACCGATCCCGATGCGCCCAAGCACAAGGGCATCACCTACTTCCTGCTCGACATGCACGCGCCGGGCGTCACCGTGAAGCCCCTGCGGCAGATCACCGGCGACCCCGAGTTCAACGAGGTCTTCCTCGACAACGTCCGGGTGCACGCCTCGCAGATCCTGGGCGGCCTGAACAACGGCTGGCAGGTGGGCCTGACCACGCTCATGTACGAGCGCCTGGCCCTGGGCTTCGGCCTGCAGGTGCGGCTGCGCATCGCGCTCGACGGGCTCATCGAGCTGGCGCGCCGGATGGAGAGGGACGGCCGGGCCGTCACCAAGGACCCGGTGATGCGGCAGAAGCTGGCCCAGCTGTGGATCGACACCGAGGGCCTGAAGTACACCGGCGCCCGGGCCATCACCCGGCTGCTCAAGGGCGAGATGCCGGGCCCCGAGGCCTCCACCGGCAAGATGATGTGGGTGGACACCCACCAGCGGCTGCAGGATCTGGCCATGGAGATCCAGGGCCCCTATGCCCAGCTCACCCGCGGCTCCGACCGGGCGGTGGAGGGCGGCGCCTGGCAGTACACCTTCCTGCGCTCGCGGGCCAACTCCATCGAAGGCGGCACCACCGAGGTCCAGAAGAACATCATCGGCGAGCGCGTCCTCGGCCTCCCCAAGGGCTAGAGGCAGGAGAGGCGGATGAACTTCGGCTTCAGCGACGAGCAGGAGCTGCTGCGCACCACCGCCCGCAAGTTCCTGGAGAACGAGTGCACGTCGGCGTTCGTCCGCCAGCGGATGGAGGAGCCGGCCGGGGTCACCGACGAGTTCTGGGCCAAGCTGGCCGAGCAGGGCTGGCTGGGCCTGATCTACCCCGAGGAGTACGGGGGCAGCGGCCTGGGCTTCGTGGACCTGACCGTGCTCATGGAGGAGATGGGGCGGGCGGTCATGCCGGGCCCGTTCTTCTCGACGGTCCTGCTGGGCGGCCTCACCATCCTGGAGGCCGGCTCGGCCGAGCAGAAGAAGGAGTGGCTCCCGAAGATCGCCGCCGGCGAGGCGCGGGCGACGCTGGCCTGGACCGAGCCCAGCGCCCGGTGGGACGCCGCCGGCATCACGACCACCGCGAAGGCGGCCGGCGACGGCTGGGTGCTCTCCGGCACCAAGCTGTTCGTCCCCGACGCGCACCTGGCCGACGTCACCGTGGTGGCCGCCCGCACGCGCGAGGGCGCCGGCCCCGAGCAGGGCATCTCGCTCTTCCTGCTCCCGCGCGGCACGGCCGGCCTCGCACCCAGGCTGCTGCCCACGATGGACCAGACGCGCAAGCTGTGCGAGGTGACGCTGCAGGACGTGCGGGTGCCGGCCGCGGCGCTGCTCGGCCCCCGCGACGGCGGCTGGGCGCCGCTGGCCCGCGTGATCGAGCGGGCGACGGTGGCGCTGTGCGCCGAGATGTGCGGCGGCGCCCAGAAGGTCCTCGAGATGACGACGGACTACGCGAAGATCCGGGTGGCCTTCGGCCGCCCCATCGGCGCCTACCAGGGCGTGAAGCACAAGCTGGCCGACATGCTGGTGGAGGTCGAGAACGCGAAGTCGCTCACCTACTACGCGGCCTGGGCGGTGGACGAGCGCTCGCCGGAGGCGGCGCTGGCCGCCTCCATGGCCAAGGCGTACTGCTCCGACGCCTTCCGCCGCGTGGCCGGCAACGGCATCCAGCTGCACGGCGGCATCGGCTTCACCTGGGAGCACGACATGCACCTCTACTTCAAGCGGGCCAAGTCGTCGGAGTTCACCTTCGGCGACGCCACCTATCACCGGGAACGGGTCGCCCAGCTCATCAACCTTTGATGCCCGCCGGGGGGCCCCGCCCCCACGCCCCGACGCCGGTGGATGCGAAGCCCGCCGCCTCGGTCCTCCTGCTTCGCGCGGCGCCGCCGGGGCCCGAGCCGCTGGAGGTGTACATGATCCGCCGCCAGCGGAGCATGAAGTTCCTGGGCGGCTTCTACGCCTTCCCGGGCGGCAAGGTGGATGCGGCCGACGCCTCCGACGAGGCGCTGGCCTGCGGCCGTGGTCTCGGGGCGGCCGAGGCCGAGGCGCTCCTGCCGGGGGGCGCCCGCCCGGCCCTGGCCTACTGGATCACCGCCGTGCGGGAGCTGCTGGAGGAGACGGGAGTCCTCCTGGCCTGCGACGCGGCGGGCCGCCCGATCGACGGCGCGGACCCGGCGGTGGTGGCCGGCATCGAGCGCTGCCGCCAGGCGCTGATGGCCGGCGATGCCACCCTGCCCGCCGCGCTGGCCCGCGAGGGCTGGCACGCCGACCTGCGGCCGCTCCGGTACCTCTCGCACTTCACCACGCCCGTCTCGAGCCCGATCCGGTTCAGCGCCCGCTTCTTCCTCTGCCCGCTCCCGCCCGGGCAGGCGCCCCGCCTGTTCACGGAGGAAACCTCCGAGGGATTCTGGATCCCGCCCGGCGAGGGCTACCGCCGCTTCCGCCGGGGCGAGCTGGCCATGGCCGAGCCCGCCGAGTACGGGCTCGCCTACCTGGCCCAGTTCGACTCGCTGGACGCGGTCTGGGCCGCCCACGCCGACGGCCGCCACAAGCTCGAGGGGCTGATCGACCGCATCCACACCTTCTGGCAGGCGTTCGACTGGCCGGCCCCCGGCGCCTGAGGGCCGGCCGGGCGGTGGTTCCCCGTTGCCGCGAGTCGGTGTACATTGAGGCCCCAACGTCCCGATCCAGGCTCCAACAAGGAGGGCGCGCACATGGGCGGACTGACACGCCGGACCTTCCTCAGCGGCGCCGCCGCCGCGACCGCTACCGTCGCCGCCGGCCCCTGGGTGCTGCGCGGCCACGCCCAGGACGGTCCCGTCAAGGTGGGCATCCTGCTGCCCTACTCGGGCGTGTACGCGGTGCTGGGCGAGCACATCACGCAGGCGATGGAGCTGGTCTTCGCGCGCGAGAACTGGACGGTCGCCGGCCGCAAGATCGAGCTGGTGAAGGAGGACTCGGAGGCCAAGCCGCCGGTCGGGGTGCGCAAGGCGCAGAAGCTGATCGAGTCGGACCAGGTGGACATCCTCACCGGCCCCGTGCACAGCGGCGTGCTGGCCGGCATCCGGGACCTGGTCCACAACTCCAAGACGATCCTCATCGTCTCCAATGCCGGCGCCGACCAGATCAGCCGCGAGCGCTGCTCGGCCTGGATCTTCCGCACCTCCTTCTCGAACTGGCAGCCCTGCCAGCCCATGGGGGGCTGGGTGGCCCAGCACGTGGCCAAGGAGGTGTTCCAGATCGCGCCCAACTACCAGGCCGGCAAGGACATGATGGCCGCCTTCCGGGAGACCTTCCTGCCGGCCGGCGGCAAGGTGATCGCCGAGGACTACCCGAAGTTCGGCGAGACCGACTACGCGCCCTACCTGACCAAGATCAAGCAGTCGGGGGCCAGGGCCGTCTTCGCCTTCTTCTCCGGCTCCGACGCCGTGAACTTCGTGAAGCAGTACGACCAGTACGGTCTCAAGGGCTCGGTGCGGCTGACCGGGGCCGGGTTCCTGACCGAGCCCGACGTGCTGCCGGCCCAGGGCAAGGCCGCGCTCGGGGTGGTGACCGGGCACTTCTACACGCCGCTGCTCGACAACCCGGTCAACCAGCGGTTCGTGAAGGAGTTCCGCGAGAAGTACAGGGCCACGCCGGACGGCTTCGCCTGCCAGGGCTACGACACGGCCGAGGTCATCGTGCGGGCGCTCAGGGCCGTCAACGGCAACACGAAGGACAAGAGCGCCCTGCGGCAGGCCATCGCCCGGGTCGAGTTCGACAGCCCGCGCGGACGCTTCCGCTTCGACCCCAGGACCCAGAACGTCATCCAGCCCTACATCTACGTGCGCGAGGTGCGGGAAGTCGGCGGCGAGCTGAACAACGTCCCCGTCGACAAGATCGCCGATGTGAAGGACCCGGGCACCGGCTGCACGCTGCCCGTCTAGGGTTCGGCGCCGGGGGCGGGGCCCCCGCCCCCGGCCGGCGCCGCCGCCGTGCCCTTCGTCCCCGACTTCTTCGGTCAGGCCCTCAACGGCCTCGCCTACGGCGTCCTCCTCTTCCTCCTCTCCGTCGGCCTCACGCTGATCTTCGGCATGCTGGACGTCATCAACCTGGCCCACGGCTCGTTCTACATGCTGGGGGCCTACGTCGGGCTGGCGCTGATCGCGCTGACCGGCAACTTCTGGCTGGCCCTGCTGCTGGCCCCGCTGGTGGTGGGCGGGCTGGGGGCGCTGATCGAGCGCGCCTGCCTCCGGCCCATCTATCACCGGTCGCCGCTGGACCAGGTGCTGCTGACCTTCGGGCTCATCTACCTGTTCGAGGACGTCGTGCGCTGGATCTGGGGCGGCTACATCCGCTCCATTCCGCCCCCCGACGTCTTCGCGGCCTCCGTCACGATCCTCGGCGCCACCGTCCCCTCCTACCGGGTGTTCGTCATCGTCTTCGGCCTTCTCATGGCCGCGGCCCTCTGGCTGCTGCTGGAGCGCACGCGGCTGGGCGCCGTCATCCGGGCCGGCGTGTACGACGCCGAGATGACGGCCGGCCTCGGCATCAACGTGCACGCCGTCTTCACCGGGATCTTCGCCTTCGGGGCCGGGCTGGCCGGGCTCTCGGGCGTCATCGCCGGCCCCATCCAGGGCTCGTTCCCGGCCATGGGCGTCACCATCCTGATCCCGGCCCTGATCGTGGTGGTGGTGGGCGGGCTGGGCAGCCTCAAGGGCTCGCTGGTGGGCAGCCTGATCATCGGGCAGGCCGAGACGTTCGGGAAGGCCTGGATGCCCGAGGTGGCGATGCTCATGATCTACATCGTGACCGCGCTGGTGGTCCTGCTGCGCCCCCAGGGCCTGTTCGGCCGCCCGCTCAAGTGATCGCCCGGGTCGCCGGCGCCGCCGTCCTGCTGGTCCTGCTCGCGCTCGTCCCCGCCGTGGCCGGGACCTACCCCGTGCGCCTGCTGCAGGAGATCCTCATCTGGGGCATCTTCGCCATGAGCCTGGACCTGCTCATGGGCCACGCGGGCATGGTCTCCTTCGGGCACTCGGCGTTCTTCGGGGTGGGGGCCTACGTGGCCGGCCTGGCCATGAAGGAGTCGCCGGACCTGCTGGCCGCCGTCGTCTACCCGGCGCTGGCCGCCGCGCTGGCGGCGGCCGTCATCGGCTTCCTGTCCATCCGGGTGAGCGGCGTGTACTTCATCATCCTCACCCTGGCCTTCTCGCAGATGTTCTGGGCCTACGTGTTCCAGGCCGGCTGGCTGGGGGCGGAGGACGGCATCATCGGCGTGCCGCGCCCGCAGGTGCTGGGGGTCAGCCTGTGGGACCACGCGCGCTTCCACGTCTACCTGGTCGCGCTGTTCGGCCTGGCCGCCCTGCTGCTGTGGCGGGTGGTGCGCTCCCCGTTCGGGCACGTCCTGCGCGGCATCCACGAGAACGAGGCCCGCATGCAGGCCGTGGGCTACGCCGTCGACCGCTACAAGCTGATCGCCTTCGTCATCGCGGGCGCCGTCGCGGGCGTGGCCGGCTCGCTCTACGCCCAGTTCAACGGCCAGAGCCCGCCCGACGCCTTCTACTGGACGACCTCGGGCGAGGCCCTGCTCATGGTGATCATCGGCGGCACCGGCACGCTGGGCGGCGCCGTCCTGGGCGCCGCCGCCTTCATCCTGCTCCAGAGCCTGGTCAGCACCTACACCGAGCGGTGGATGCTCATCCTGGGGGTGACGTTCGTCGTCTTCGTCCTGTTCGCGCCCGGCGGCATCATGGGCGCGCTGCGGGGCCGCATCGGGCTGCGCGCGTGACGGCCGGCCCGCTGCTCCAGGTGCGCGACCTGCGGCGCTACTTCGGCGCCCTGCTGGCCCTGAACGGCGTCTCGCTGACCGTCGAGCGCCGGGAGCGGCGGGCCGTCATCGGCCCCAACGGCGCCGGCAAGACGACGCTCTTCAACGTCATCACCGGGCACCTGGCGCCCACGGGCGGCGAGATCCTCTTCGACGGCCGCCCGCTGACGGGCCTGCCGCCCCACGTCGTGGCCCGCCGCGGCGTCTCGCGCTCCTTCCAGCGGACCAACGTCTTCCCCCGCCTGCCGGTGCTGGAGAACCTGCGCCTGGCCGCCGCCGCCCGCGCCGGCGGCAGCTACGACCTGCTGGGCTCCACCGCCCGCCTGGCGGCCCCGCTGGAGCGGGCGCGGGAGGTGGCGGAGGCCGTCGGGCTGGCCGGGCGGCTCCGGGAGCCGGCCGGAGCGCTGTCCCACGGCGAGCAGCGCCAGCTGGAGGTGGGCCTGGCGCTGGCCACCTCGCCCACGCTGCTCCTGCTGGACGAGCCCACGGCCGGGATGTCGCCGGAGGAGACCCAGCGCATGACCCGGCTGCTGGCGGACTTGCCCCGCGACGTGACCATCCTCATCATCGAGCACGACATGGACGTCGTCTTCTCCCTGGCCGACCGCATCACGGTCCTGCACCACGGCGAGGTCCTGAGCGAGGGCCCGCCCGAGGTGGTGCGGGCCGACGCCCGGGTGTACGACGTCTACCTGGGCACGGCCGAGAGCTGATGCTGAGCGTCGAGGACCTCCACACCTACTACGGCGAGAGCCACGTCCTGCACGGCGTGGGGCTCGAGGTCGGGCGGGGCGAGGCGGTGGCGCTGCTGGGGCGCAACGGGGCCGGCAAGACGACCCTGATCCGGTCCATCGTGGGCTTCACGCCGCCGCGCCGGGGCGTCGTCCGCTTCGAGGGCCGGCCCATCCAGCGGCTGCCGGCCTACCGCATCGCGCGGCTGGGGATCGGGCTGGTCCCCCAGGGCCGGCGCATCTTCGCGCCGCTGACCGTGGGCGAGAACCTCACGCTGGGCGCCCGGGGCGGCAACGGCGCCGGCGCCTGGACGCCGGAGCGGGCCTTCGAGCTGTTCCCGCGGCTGCGCGAGCGGCGGCTGCAGGGGGCGGGGACCCTGTCGGGCGGCGAGCAGCAGATGCTGGCCATCGCCCGGGCCCTCATGACCAATCCCCGCCTGCTGCTGCTGGACGAGCCCTCCGAGGGCCTGGCGCCCATCGTGGTGCGGGAGATCGGCCGGGTCCTGGCCCGCCTCAAGCGCGAGGGGCTGCCCGTGCTCCTGGTGGAGCAGAGCCTGCCCCTGGCGCTCTCGGTGGCCGACCGGGTCTACGTCATGAACAAGGGCCAGATCGTGTACCACGGCGCGGCGGCCGAGCTGGCGGCCAGCGAGGAGATCAAGCGCCGGTTCCTCGGCGTGTCCTGAGGAGGAGCGGCCGGGCGTGAGCTGGATCGATCCGAGCTTCCCGAGAACGGCGACGCTGAGCGACCGGGTCGGACGGGTCCTGGGCCTCAACCCCGGCCTCATGACCGGCCCCGGCACCAACACCTACCTGGTCGGCCGAAGGGAGCCGATCCTCATCGACGCCGGCGCCGGCGTGCCGGGCTACGTGCCGCTGCTGGAGGAGTACCTGCGCGAGCGCGGCTGGCGCCGGCCCGCCCGCATCCTGCTCACCCACCGCCACCGCGACCACCTGGGCGGCGTGGACGACGTGCGCCGGCGCTTCCCCGGCACCCCGGCGGCCAAGATGCTCCACCGGGACGCGCAGCTGCCGGAGGGGATCGAGGACCTGCGCGACGGCCAGGTGGTCCGGGGCGACGGCGTCACCCTGGTGCCCATCCACACGCCCGGCCACGCCTCCGACCACCTCTGCTACTACCTGGTGGAAGAGCAGGCCCTGTTCACCGGCGACGTCGTGCTGGGCGGCTCGACCACGGTCATCCCCGCGGACGACGGCGACCTGCTCGACTACCTGGCCTCGCTCCGCCGCCTGCAGGGGCTGGACGTCCGCCGGCTCTACCCCGCGCACGGGCCCGTCATCGAGGACGGGCCGGGGCGGATCGCCGAGTACATCGAGCACCGGCTCCTGCGCGAGCGGCAGATCCTGGAGGCGCTGGGCGGCGGGATTGCCACCATCCCGGACCTCGTCGCGCGCATCTACGCCGAGGTGACGCCGGCGCTGCACCCGATGGCGGCCATGTCGGTGGAGTCCCACCTGCGCAAGCTGGCCCGCGAGGGACGGGTGCGCGAGGACCGGCGTCCCGACGCGCCATCGCGCTGGGCGCTGGTCGGCTAGCCGCGCTGGCGGTGCCGGGTCGCGGCCTCCACCAGCCCGGCGAACAGGCGCCGGGCCGCCTCGTCGTGCTCGGCCAGGTCTTCCGGGTGCCACTGCACGGCGATGGCGAACGGGTGCCCGGGCAGCTCCAGGCCCTCGACCACGCCGTCCTCGGCCCACGCGACGTCGCGCAGGCCGGCCCCCAGGCGCTTGACCGCCTGGTGGTGGAAGCTGTTGACCTCGAGCTCGGCGGCGCCGACCAGCCCGCCCAGCGCCGTGCTTTCCTGCACCTTCACGCGATGCGTGGGCTGGTGCCGGGGCGCGGCCTGGCTGTGGCGGACGGCGCTCGGGTGCTCGCTCGGCAGGTCCTGGTAGAGGCTGCCGCCCAGCGCCACGTTGACGACCTGCAGCCCGCGGCAGATCGCGAGCAGGGGCACCGCGCCCTTCACGGCCTCGAGCGTCAGCCCGATCTCGAGGGCGTCCCGGGCGGGAGAGACGTCGGCCACCGTGGGGTGAGGCGCCTCCGCGAAGCGCCCGGGGTGGATGTCCCCGCCGCCGGTCAGGACGAGACCGTCCAGGCGCTCCCACAGCGCCTGCCGGGCTGCCTCGTCCAGGTGGGGCGGGAGCAGGACCGGCACGCCCCCGGCCGCCTGCACGGCGCGGACGTAGGCCGCGTTCAGGTACGCCCGTTCCGGATAGCTCCCCACCGTCACCGACGTCGTCAGCCCGATGAGCGGCGCGCTCCGCATGGGTCGAGCCTAGCACAGGCCCGATCGGCGGGACGGCTCCGGACGGCTCATGTATCATGGCGCGCCATGACCATCGATTCCGCGTCCGAGCAGCGGTCGGCCCCCGTGTACGTCCCCACCCATACCGTCCAGGCCATCGGCTGCCGGTGGGCCGTGGCCAGCGGTCACGCGCTGGCCTCGCAGGCTGCGGCGGAGATCCTGGCCGCCGGCGGCAACGCCGTCGACGCGGGCGTGGCGGCCGGCATCACGCTCGGCGTCGTCCATCCCGACATGGTGAGCGTGGCGGGCGTGGCGCCCATCCTGGTGCACGAGGCCCGCGCGCGGCAGACCTGGCAGGTCTCCGGCGTGGGCCCGTACCCGCAGGCCTCCACCGTCGAGTACTTCGAGCGGCGCCACGGCGGGCAGATCCCGCCCGGCCTGCCCCGCACGGTCGTGCCGGCGGCGCCGGCGGCCTGGTGCGCGGCGCTCGAGCGCTGGGGCACGATGTCGTTCGGCGACGTGGCGGCGGCGGCCATCGAGCACGCCGCCCGCGGCTTCCCGATCTCCGAGTTCTCCGCCCATCAGCTGGCGGCCAACGCCGGCCGGTACGGGGCCTGGCCCACGTCGGCGCGGCTCTACATGAAGGACGGCCGCCCGCTGCGCGCGGGGGAGCGGCTGGTGCAGGCCGAGCTGGCCGACACGCTGGCCCGCATGGCGGCCGCCGAGCGCAAGGCCGGCGGCGGCCGGGCGGCCGGCGTGCGGGCGGCGCGCGACGAGTTCTACCGGGGCGAGACCGCCCGGCGCATCGC
>FWPU01005514.1_pt1 | contig 27252 bp, 26 predicted proteins | sample 2228361 | NCBI WGS metagenome assembly FWPU01 (sample SAMEA103939777, study PRJEB20133) | metagenome
AGGTCCAGCGCGCCAGCGTCTACCGCCTGGGCGTCTTCCTGGTCGTGGACGCGCTGGTCACGAACACGGCCGGGATCCGGGCCGACGGCGCGCAGCTCACGGTCGAGTTCTACGACTTCTTCCAGGACCTGCTCCGCGTGGAGCACGCCTCGCTGCAGCCGCCCACCCTCTACCCCGGGCAGACCGCGGCCGTGCGCGTGGCCACGCCGTACACGGACGACGTGCGGACGATCCGCTACCGGCTGACCTGGTGGGTGGCCGGCACCCAGTTCCAGAGCGGGGCCGAGCTGCACGCCAGCTGGCGGCGGTAGGCGCCCGGGCCGGCGGGCCCCTCAGGCGCCGGCCAGGGCCTCCAGGCAGAGGGCGTTGAAGGCCTCGGGCCGCTCCCAGAAGTAGACGTGGCCGGCGCCGGGCACCGTGCGCAGGACGGCGCCCGGGATCCGCGCCGCCACCTCGCGCGAGAAGCGCGGCGGCACCAGGATGTCGTCCTCGCCGACGCTGACCAGGGTCGGGCACCGGATGTCGCGCAGGCGGTCGAGGGCGTCGTGGGCGAGGATGGCGTCGCCCTGGCGCAGGAAGCCCGCCAGCGTCTGCGGGTGCGGGCTGGCCAGCGCGGTCTGCACGACCATCTCCACGAACTCCGGGCGCTCGCTGTAGGTGCCGGGCGCGAAGAGCCACAGCGCCACCGCCCGCAGCATGTCCTCCCGGCTCAGGGAGGTGCGCAGGGTCCGCCAGACGGCCACCAGCGCCCGCATGTACGCGTCCGGGCGCCCGAGCGTGCAGCCCAGGTGGAGCGTCCGCACGCGCCCGGGATGGGCCAGCGCCAGCTCCTGGGCGATCATGCCGCCCAGGGAGACGCCCACCACGTGGGCGCGCTCGACGCCGAGCGCGTCCATCAGCCCCGCGGTGTCGTCGGCCATCATGCGGGTCGTGTAGGGGCGATCGGGCGCGTCGCTCTGCCCGGCGCCCCGGTTGTCGAAGGCGATGACGCGGTAGCGCTCGGCCAGGACCCGGGTCTGGAAGCCCCAGGCCAGGTGATCGCCGCCGAACCCCATGATGAGCACGACGGGCTCGCCGGCGCCCGCCTCCAGGTAGAACATCTCGATGTCCCGCACCTTGACCTTCGGCATCGGGACGGTCCGGGGCCGGGCTACGCCGTCGCGACGCCCGTCCGCACCTGACAGGCCACCCAGTGGCCGGGCGAGATCTCCGTGAGCCGCTGCTCGTTGACGGAGCACGACGGCACCCGCAGGGCGCACCGGGTGTGGAACCGGCAGCCCGAGGGCGGGTTGATGGGGCTCGGCACGTCGCCCTCCAGGATGATGCGCTTGCGCTTGATGGTGGGATCGGGGATCGGCACCGCGCTCAGCAGCGCCTCGGTGTAGGGATGCTTGGGGTTGGTGTACAGCTCCTTGGCCGGGGCGATCTCGACGATCTTGCCCAGGTACATCACGGCCACCCGGGTGGAGATGTGCTCGACCACCGACAGGTCGTGGGCGATGAAGAGGTAGGTGAGCCCGAACTTGTGCTGCAGGTCCTCCAGCAGGTTGATGATCTGGGCCTGGATGGAGACGTCCAGGGCCGAGACCGGCTCGTCGGCCACGATGAGCTTGGGCGACACGGCCAGGGCCCGCGCGATGCCGATCCGCTGGCGCTGCCCGCCCGAGAACTCGTGGGGGTAGCGGCGGAGATGGTCGGCGGACAGGCCCACCGTCTCCAGCAGCTGCACCACGCGCTCCTCGCGCGCCTTGCGGCTGGGGGCCAGCTTGTGGATCACCAGCGCCTCGCCGATGATGGAGCCCACCGTCATCCGCGGGTTGAGCGAGGCGTAGGGGTCCTGGAAGATGATCTGCATCTCCTTGCGCAGGGCCCGGAGCGCGCGCCGGTCCAGCGTGGTGACGTTCTTGTCCTCGAACCACACCTCGCCCGACGTCGGCTCGATGAGCCGGAGGATGGTGCGGCCGGTGGTGGACTTGCCGCAGCCGGACTCGCCCACCAGGCCCAGCGTCTCGCCCCGCAGGATGTCGAAGGAGACGTCGTCCACCGCGTGGACGCGGGCCACCTCGCGGGACAGCAGGCCGCCGCGGATCGGGAAGTACTTCTTGAGGTTGCGGACGCGGAGCAGGGGCTGAGCCATGCGCGCCTCAGTACAGGAAGCAGGCCACCTTGTGGCCCGGCCGGATTTCCTTCAGGGGAGGCGTGTTCTCGTAGTGCGGCGGCCTGGCGAACTGGCAGCGCGGCGCGAACCGGCACCCGGGCTTGATGTCGCCCCGCAGGATGGGGACGGTGCCCGAGATGGTCTCCAGCTTGCGCTTCTGGGTGGCGGCCAGGTCGATGCGGGGGATGGAGCGCAGCAGCCCCTGGGTGTAGGGGTGCAGCGGCTCCTTGAACAGCTCCCCCACCGGCGCCTCCTCCACCACCTCGGCCGCGTACATGACGACCACCCGCTGGGCGGTCTCGGCGATGACCCCCATGTCGTGGGTGATGAGCATGACCGCCATGTGGAACCGGGCCTTCAGCTCGTTGAGCAGGTCCAGGATCTGGGCCTGGATGGTCACGTCGAGGGCGGTGGTGGGCTCGTCGGCGATCAGCAGCTTCGGGTTGCAGGACAGCGCCATGGCGATCATCACCCGCTGGCGCATGCCGCCCGAGAGCTGGTGGGGATACTCCCTGGCCCGCCGCTCGGGGTTGGGGATGTGGACCAGGCGCAGCATCTCGATCGTCTTGTCCCAGGCGTCGCGGCGGCTGGCGTTCTCGTGCAGCCGGATGGCCTCGGCGATCTGCTCGCCCACCGTGAACACGGGGTTCAGCGAGGTCATCGGCTCCTGGAAGATCATGGAGATCTCCTTGCCCCGGATCTTCCGCATCTGGGCCGGCGACAGGTCGAGCAGGTTCTGGCCGTTGTAGAAGATCTGGCCCTCGACGATCCGGCCGGGGGGCTGGGGGATGAGGCGCATCACGCTGAGGGCGGTGACGCTCTTGCCGCACCCCGACTCGCCGACGACGCCCAGCGTCTCGCCCCGGTGGATCGTGAGGTCGACGCCGTCCACGGCGCGGATCACGCCCTCGTCCGTGAAGAAGTAGGTCTTGAGCCCCTTGACCTGCAGGAGCGGCTCAGCCATCACGCCTCCTTATTATGGGCACGGGCGCCCGGGCTGGCGCCACGCCCGTGCCCCGCCGCGATCACCCGCGGCGGACGATCTTTCGCCCGATCAGCGTCCCGCCTGCCGGGCGGCGATCTCCGTCATCACGTCGAGGGCCCGCCGGATGTCCTCGGCGTCCACGTCCTTGTGCGTGACGCAGCGGATCGCCGCCGGCCCGATCGCGTGCACCTTCACCTGGCGGGCCGCGCAGCCCGCCACCAGCTCCTGCGCCAGCGCCTCCGCCGGCCGGCCGCCGGCGGCCTCGACGCGGAAGATCACGATGTTGGTCTGGACGGCCGCGGGGTCGATCACGATGCCGGGCAGCTTGGCCAGCCCCTCGGCCAGCGCCCGCGCGTTCGCGTGGTCCTCGGCCAGGCGGTCCACCATCCGCTCCAGCGCCACCAGCCCGGCCGCGGCCAGCACCCCGGCCTGGCGCATGCCTCCACCCAGCATCTTGCGCACCCGGCGCGCGCGGGCGATGAAGTCGCGCCGGCCGCAGACCACCGAGCCGACCGGCGCCGCCAGGCCCTTGGACAGGCAGAAGGTGACCGAGTCCACGGCGCGGGTGAACTCGCGGGCGTCGCGGCCCAGGGCCACCGCGGCGTTGAAGAGCCGGGCCCCGTCCAGGTGGACGCGGACCCCGGCGGCGTGGGCGACCTCGGCGACGGCCGCGATCTCCTCCGGGGTGCAGCAGCTGCCGCCGTGGCGGTTGTGGGTGTTCTCGATGCACACCAGCCCCGTGGGCGGGATGTGGATGTTGGCGGGCCGCAGGGACTCCCGGACCTGCTCGGGCGTCAGGAAGCCGCGCGCCGTGCGGAGCGGCCGCATCTGCACGCCGCCGATGACGGAGGTGCCGGCCACCTCGTAGTTGAAGATGTGGGAGTCCAGGTCCAGGATCACCTCCTGGCCGGGCTGCGTCTGGGCCAGCACCGAGACCAGGTTGCCCTGGGTGCCCGAGGTGACGAACAGGCCGGCCTCCTGGCCCATCCGCTCGGCCGCCACCGCCTCCAGGCGCTTGACGGTCGGGTCTTCCTCCCAGACGTCGTCGCCCACCTCCGCCCGGGCCATGGCCTCGCGCATCTCGGGGGTGGGGAGCGTCAGGGTGTCGGAGCGGAGGTCGACGATCTCGTGCACGGCCTTACCTCTGGGCGGCCAGCCGCTGGGCGGCGCGGCGGCCGAAGTCGATGTAGGGGAACTCCGTGGCCAGGCGCATCAGCAGCGCCCGGGCCTCGGCCGGCTTGCACTCCCGCTCGGCCACCCGGGCCAGGAGCCACAGGGCCTCGGGGTACACGAGCGAGCGCGGGTACTCCTTGATGACCCCCTCCAGCCGCTGCCGCGCCGCCGCGGGGTTGCCCTGGTTGAAGTAGTAGGTGGCCACCCACACCTCCTTCTGGGCCAGGCGGCCGCGGCAGATGTCGATGCGGGCCAGGGCGTCGGTGGCGTAGCGGCTCTCCGGGTACTCCTTGACCAGCTTCTTGAACTGCTCGAGGGCCCGGGCCGCGGCGGACTGGTCCTGCTCGATCGGCTTGATCTGGTCGTAGTAGGCCATGGCCAGGCGGTACTGGACCAGGTCGGCGATCTGGTGGCGGGGGTAGAAGGACAGGAAGGTCTGGAACTCCTTCACCGCCCGGTCGAACTCGGCCTCGCGGTAGTAGGCCTCGCCCATCAGGAAGCGGGCGCGGGGCGCGAACGTGGACGTCGGGTGGCGCTCCACGATCGTGAGGAAGCGGCTCCGGGCGTCCTCGTACCGCTTGCGGCCGAGCTCCTGCTCGCCCAGCTGGTACAGCTCCTCGGCGGGCGGAATGGGGGTGGGGGCCGGCCGCAGCCAGCCGCAGCCGGCCGCAGCCAGGAGCACCGTGACGAGCGCAAGACGCCGGAAGGCAGGCATCGCGAAAAATTGCCTGTATATACCATATCCAGCAGGCAAAAACCCTTTGACTTCGCCCCCCACCCCCGGTATTAGGAGGGGCACCCAGGAGGTTCCCGATGGCGCTTCCCCGCATGATCCGGGTTCGCCAGACCTTCCCCCGGCCGCGAGTCACCGACATCCCCCGCGCGGTGGCCGAGGCCCTCGAGCGGGCCGGGCTCCCGGTCAAGCGCGGCGACACGGTCGCCGTCGGCGCCGGCAGCCGCGGCATCGCCAGCATCGACGTGATCGTGGGGGCCACCGTCCGCTGGCTGCGGGACCGGGGCGCCCGCCCCTTCATCTTCCCGGCCATGGGCAGCCACGGCGGCGGCACGCCCGAGGGCCAGCTGTCCGTGCTGGCGCACTACGGCATCACCGAGGAGACCATGGGCTGCCCGATCCGGGCCACCATGGACGTCGTCCAGGTGGGCGAGGCCCTGGGGCTGCCGGTCTGGCTCGACGCCCTGGCGGCCGAGGCCGACTGGATCGGCCTCGTCAACCGCGTCAAGCCGCACACCGACTTCAAGGGCTCCATCGAGTCGGGGCTCTTCAAGATGATGACCATCGGCCTCGGCAAGCACCGGGGCGCCATCCAGTACCACCGGGCCAACATCCACCACGGCTACGAGAAGGTCATCACCGCGGTGGGCCGCGAGATGCTGGCCCGGGCGCGCATCGGCTTCGGGCTCGGCATCGTGGAGAACGGCTACGACGAGACGGCCCGGATCGAGGCCTTCACGGCCGCCGCCCTGGAGGAGGGCGAGCGCCGGCTGCTCAAGGACGCCCGGGAGTGGATGGCCCGCCTGCCCTTCTCGCCCATCGACGTCCTCATCGTGGAGGAGATGGGCAAGAACATCTCGGGCGCCGGCATGGACACCAACGTGATCGGGCGCCCGTCCAACCCCCACGAGCCGTTCCCGGCCGACCCCCGCATCCTCTGGATCGTGGCCCTCGACCTCACGGACGAGAGCTACGGCAACGCCACCGGCATCGGCAACGCCGACTTCACGACCCGGCGGCTGGTGGACAAGATCGACATGAAGCCGACGCTCATCAACTGCATCACCGCCTGCGCCCCCAACGGCGCCAAGATCCCGGCCACCTACGACACCGACCGGGAGGCCATCGAGACGGCGCTGTCCTGCATCGGGCTCACGCCGCCCGAGCAGGCGCGGGTGATCCGCATCCGGAACACGCTCCTGCTCGGCGAGATCGAGGTCTCGGAGGCCTTCGCGGCCGAGCTCGCCCGCCGTCCGGAGCTGACGCCGCTCAGCGACCCGGCCCCGCTGGCGTTCGACGTCGCGGGCCGCCTACTGCCGCTCGGAGGAGGCCACTGATGCCCAGGCTCAAGACCTTCGCCATCGTCGCGCTGTCCGCCGCGCTCGCCGTCGTGGTCGCGCTGCCGCTGGGCGCCCAGCAGAAGGTGATGCTCACCTTCTCCTCGGGGCCCACCGGGGGGTCCTGGATCCCCATGGCCGGCGGCGTGGCCGAGATCGTCAAGAAGAAGTTCCCGGAGCTGGACGTGCAGGTGGAGCCGGGGGCCGCCCTGGTCAACATGGAGAAGATCCGCAACGACAAGGCGGACCTCGGCTGGTCCATGACCAACGTCCTCTACGACGCCCGCGAGGGCCGGGGACAGTGGGCGGGCAAGAAGACGGACAAGGCCCTCTACGTCGCCACCATGTACCCGAACGTGTGGCAGCTGGTCGTCCCCGCCGACAGCGACATCCGGACGGTCAAGGACCTCAAGGGCAAGCCGGTGGCCCTGCCCGCGCGGGGCAACACCAGCCTGGCCGACGGCTGGGAGAACGTCCTCAAGGTCAACGGCCTGAGCCTCAATGACCTGGGGCCCAAGAGCTACGGGCCGGTGTCCTCCAACGCGGAGGCCATGAAGAACCGGCAGGCGCTGGCCGTGGGGTGGTTCACGGTCGTGCCCGGCTCCTTCATCCTGGACCTGGGCTCGACCATGAAGCTGCGGATGCTCGGCGTCTCCGAGGAGGAGTTCGCGAAGCTCCAGCAGCTCAACCCCGGCTTCGTGCGCCACGTGATCAAGGCCGGCACCTACGCCGACCAGGGCATCGCCGACGACGTTCACACCTTCCAGTCGCCGACGATCCTCATCGCCTCGTCGCGGACGCCGGCCGACGTCATCTACAAGGTCACCCGGGCCATCGCCGAGGGGCGGGAGGACCTGGGCAACGTGACCAAGGCCATGCAGGGCGTCACCCTGGCCGACATGGGGCGGGACTACGGCCTGCCGTACCACCCGGGCGCCGCCAGGTACTGGAAGGAGGCCGGGGTCCTCAAGTAGTCCGCGGCGCCGGCGCGTGCGGCAGCTCTCCGGCTATCCGGGCCTGGTCGTGGGCGTGGTGGCGGTCGTCATGGCCGTCTTCCACGTCTACGCCCGGCTCACGTGGTACGCGCCGGACCAGCACGCCCTGCTGTTCCTCACCCTGGCCTTCAGCCTCGTCCTCTCCTTCCTGCTCTTCCCGCGACGCAAGGGGGTGCTGACCGACCGGGTGCCCTGGAGCGACCTGGCGCTGGCGGCGGCCTCGCTGGTGGCCCTCGGCTACATGTTCTACCACTACGACTACGTGGTGAACCGCTTCCCCACCGCGCACCCGCTCAGCCCGGGCGACGAGGCCGTCGCCGTCCTGGGCATCCTCCTGGTCCTCGAGGCCACCCGGCGCACGATCGGCGCCGCCCTGCCGGTCGTCGCCGTCTGCTTCCTGGCCTACGGCCTGGCCGGGCCCTGGCTGCCGGGCGTCCTCCACCACAAGGGCCTCAGCCTGGAGATCGCGCTCGACCAGACCTGGTTCACCACCGAGGGCGTGTTCGGGGTCCCGCTGGCCGTGGCCGGCACCTACGTGATCCTGTTCATCATCTTCGGCGCCTTCCTGGAGAAGTCGGGGGCCGGCCAGTTCTTCATGAACTTCGCCAACGCCATCGCCGGGGGCGCCCGGGGCGGCCCGGGCAAGGTGGCGGTGGTCTCGTCGAGCATGTTCGGGACCATCTCGGGCTCGGCCGTCGCCAACGTCATGGTGGACGGCTGGCTGACCATCCCGATGATGAAGAAGACGGGCTTCAAGCCCGAGGCGGCGGCGGCCATCGAGGCGGTGGCCTCCACCGGCGGCCAGATCATGCCGCCCATCATGGGTGCGGCGGCCTTCGTGATGGCCGAGTTCCTGGGCGCCAGCTACACGCAGGTGATGATCGCGGCCGCCGTCCCGGCGCTCCTCTACTACGGCGCCCTGTTCGCGGCCATCCACTTCAACGCCCTGCGCACCGGCCTGCGGGGCATCCCGCGCCACGAGCTGCCCGTGCTGGGGGCCATCGTCTGGCGGCAGGGCCACCTGTTCCTGCCCGTCCTGGTCCTGCTGGCGCTGCTGCTGCAGGGCTTCACGCCGACCTACGCCGCCATCATGGCGGCGGCCGGCGTGATCGCCATCTCGTGGCTCCGGCCGTCCACCGGATTGCGGTGGCGGACGTGCCTGGGGGCGCTGAAGGAGGGCGCCGAGCACACCGTCCCGGTGGCCATGGCCTGCGCCTCGGCCGGCATCGTCATCGGCATCGTGCTCCAGACGGGCCTGGCCCTGCGCTTCACCAGCTTCCTCATCCAGGTGGCCGGCGGACACCTGGTGCTGGCCCTGATCATCACCATGCTGGCCGGCATCGTGCTGGGCATGGGGATGCCGACCACGCCTGCCTACATCATGCAGGCGGCCCTGCTCATCCCGGCCATCATCAAGCTCGGCGTGGCGCCCATGGCCGCCCACATGTTCGCCTTCTACTTCTCGTGCCTGAGCGCGGTGACCCCGCCGGTGGCCCTGGCCGTCTACGCCGCCGCCTCCATCGGCGGCGCCAGCCTGTGGGGGGCCGGGGTGCAGGCCATGAAGTTCGCCGCCGCCGGCTTCATCGTGCCCTACTTCTTCGTGTACTCGCCGGCCCTGCTCTTCCAGGGGACCTGGGACGAGGTGGCGCGGGTGGTCGCCACCGGCACCATCGGCGTCATCGCGCTGGCCGCCGGCCTGGAGGGCTACCTGCTGCGGCCGGCGCGCTGGGCCGAGCGCGGCCTGTTCGTGGCCTCGGCCGTCCTGCTCATCGACCCGGCGCTGCCCACCGACCTGGTCGGGCTCCTGGTCCTGGTCGCCGGCGTGACCCTGCAGCGGCTGCGCCCGGCGGGGGCGCTGCCGGCGCTGCAGACGTCCGCGGTGTCGCCGGCCAAGCCGCCCTCCGAGGCATGAGCCGCCTGCAGCAGGCCGCGCTCAGCCTGATCGCCGCCGCCCTGGTGCTGGGGGCGGTGGCCATGGGCGTGCTGCGCCTCTACACCGGCTCCTGAGCCCCTCCGTGCGCCCTGCCTGACCTCGACCTGGCCCTTCATGGAGGGGTGCAACCCGCAGATGTAGTCGTACACGCCCGGGGCGCCGAAGCGGTGCGTGTAGCTCTGACCCTTCGTGAGCACGGGGCCCCGGGCCGGCGTGCCGGTCGTCACGGTGATCTGGTGCGGGGAGTCGTCGCTGTTGACCCAGGTGACGGCGCGGTCGGGCGCCGCCGTGATCCGGGCGGGGCCGAAGGCGAAGCCGGCGATCGTCACGTCGGCCGCGCCGGCCGCCGGGGCCCCCGCGCCGGACCCCTCCCGGATCGCTGGAGTGGCGGCGGAAGCCGCTGGAAGAGAATCGCGGCCGGGCCGCGGCGGTTCCGGGCTACAGGAGCTTCTCCATCACGACGGTGTCCACCCACCGGCCGTCCAGCAGCCCCTGCTCGCGGTAGATGCCGACCGTCCGGAACCCGTGCTTCTGGTAGAGCGCCATGCCGCCGGCGTTCCAGGGGAAGGCGGACAGGACCATCTTGTGGAAGCCGTGCTGGCGGGCCAGCTCCGTCAGCCGGGTCAGCACCGCGCTGCCCACGCCCTTGCCCCGGTGGGCGCGCTCCACGTAGACGGAGAAGTCCGCCACGTGACGGTAGGCCTCGCGCGGGTTGAAGACGTTGAGGCTGCCCCAGCCCACGACCTCCCCCCGCTCGTTCTCGGCCACGATGACGGGGTGCCGGGGCCCGCGGGCCGCCATCCACTGCCGGCGCTCCTCGGGCGTCCGCAGCTCGGTCTCCAGCGTGGCGATCCGGTCCTCGATGCCCTGGTTGTAGATGCGGCAGATGGCCTCGGCGTCGGCGGGCGTGGCCGGCCGCACGGTGTAGGCGCTCATCCCAGCTCCCGGGCGTCCAGCCGGCCGTCCTCCCGGAGCCGGGCGAACTCCTCGAGCGTCCGCCGCACACCGAGCGCCAGGGGCGTGGGCGGCGCCGGGCCCAGGTCCTTCTGGTACCGGGCATCGTCGAGGGCCTCCGGGAAGGGGATGGGCTGCTCGACGTGCGAGAGCCGGCCGCGGGCGGCGGGCCAGGCCTCCTCGATCAGGCGCACGACGTCGGCGATGGCCGCCGACGTCCCGTGCAGGTTGTAGACGCGGGCCCCGTCCAGGCGCGAGGCGGCGGCGGCGATGAAGGCGCGCGCCACGTCCTCGACGTAGATCAGGTCGGTCCGGCCGCCCCAGCGGATCGTGAAGGGGCGTCCCAGGACCGCCGCCTTCATGGCCAGGGTGGGGTCGGCGGTCAGGCCGAAGTCGCGGCCGGGGCCGTACACCGAGAGGGGCCGGAAGCCCATCGAGGGGATGCGGTGCTCCTCCCAGTAGACGCGGGCCGTCTCCTCGTTGGCGACCTTGTAGACGCCGTAGTGGGTGGCCGGCCGCGGCGGCGCGTCGTCGGCGATGGGGCCGGGCGGATAGAGCGCGGGCGGGCCGAACACGGCCGCCGACGAGGCGTAGACGATCCGCTCGACCTGCCCGCCCAGGGCCCGGGCGGCCTCGAAGACGCTGGCGGTCCCGACCACGTTCACCCGCGCGCCGCCCGGGGGATCCTGGCGGCACAGGGGGATCTGCCAGGCGGCCAGGTGCACGATGCGGCGGATGCGGTGGCGCCGGACGGCGTCCGTCACCGCCTCCCGGTCGGCGACGTCGCCCCGCACGATCGTGAGCCGGCCGTCCAGCTCGGGGCCGGCGATCATCCGCAGGCGCCAGGGATCGTCGCCCAGGTCCAGGGCCACGGGCCTCTCGCCGGCGGCCAGCAGCCCGCGCACGACCCAGGCCCCGATGCAGCCGAAGGCGCCGGTCACGAGCGTGCTCATCGGGGGCCGACGATATCACAACGGCGCCGCTATAATCCCCGGCATGTTCCAGAGCGAGCGGTTCTTCCGCGAGGCGTGGCCGACGATCTCCCAGGCGCTGGAGTCCCCGGCCGACGCCGCGCGCCAGGTGCAGTGGATCCTGGGCCGGGCCGGCCTCCGGGCGGGGCGGGTGCTGGACGCGCCGTGCGGCTTCGGCCGCCACTCGATCGAGTTCGCCCGCCGGGGCTTCGAGGTGACCGGCGTGGACTTCAACGAGACGGAGCTGGCGCGGGCCGAGGCCGCGGCCCGGGCCGCCGGGGTCCGGCTCCGCCTGATCTGCCAGGACATGCGCGACATGGAGTTCGCCGGCGAGTTCGCCCTCGCCGTCAACCTGTTCTCCAGCATCGGGTACTTCTCCGACGACGAGGACCGGCTGCTCATCGACCGCTTCTGGCGTGCGCTCGGCCCCGGCGGCGTCTTCGTCCTCGACACCCGCAACCGCGACCACTGGGTGCGGTCGCTGCCCGCCGAGGAGCGCGTCCCGGCCGACGGCGGCCTGGTCCGGATCGAGAACCGCTTCGACCCGCTGACCAGCCGCTCCACGGCCCGCTGGTGGCGCCTGGACACCGACGCGCCGGAGGACAGCCCCGGCACCCTGGTGGGGGAGAGCGAGATCCGGCTCTACTCGGCGCACGAGCTGCGGGCCATGCTGCGCCCCGACCGCTGGAGCCGGGTGGATCTCTACGGCGGGCTGGACGGCACCCCGTTCTCGCTGGACGCCCGCCGGCTGGTCTTCATCGCCCGCAAGTAGCCTCGAGAAAGGAGACGGTCCCGATGTCGAGCGAGTCCCGCCCTCTGGTCGTCGTCAGCGGCTACGTCCACCCCGACGCGCGGGCCATGCTGGAGCGCGAGTGCCGGGTCGTCGTCACCGACGATCCCTCCGAGGAGGCGATGGCCCGGACGGCCGCCGAGGCGTCCGGCATCCTGTTCCGGATCCGCCCGCGCTGCACGGCGGCGCTGATGGAGGCCTGCAAGCGCCTGCGGGTGGTCGGCCGGCACGGCGTGGGCCTGGACACGGTGGACATCCCGGCCGCCACCCGCCTGGGCGTGGCCGTCGTCCACGCCCCCGGGTCGAACTCGCAGGCGGTGGCCGAGCACGCGCTGATGATGATGCTCGTCTGCGTCAAGCGCGCCCGGGTCATCGACCGGATGACGCGGGCCGGCGACTGGAGCGCCAAGGACCAGGCCGGCAACACCGAGCTGGGCGGCAAGACGCTGGGCATCGTGGGGGTCGGCAACATCGGCCGCCGGGTGGCGAGGTTCGCGGCGGCCCTCGGGATGCGGGTGCTCGGCTACGACAAGTACGTGCCGGCCGACGAGGTGCGCCGCCGGGGCGCGGAGCCGGTGGAGAGCCTGGAGGCGCTGCTGCCGCAGTGCGACGTGGTCACCTTCCACACCCCGCTGACGCCGGAGACGCGCCACCTGATCAGCGCCCGCACGCTGGCCCTGATGAAGGACGGCGCCATCCTCGTGAACACCTCGCGGGGCGGCGTGCAGGACGAGCGCGCGCTGTTCGAGGCCCTGGCCCGGGGCAAGCTGGCCGCCGCCGGCCTGGATGTCTTCGAGGAGGAGCCGACGCCCGTCGACAACCCGCTGCTCAACCTCGACAACGTCATCGTCTCCTCCCACATGGCCGGCGTCACCCGGGAGGCCAACCGGCAGATGGGGGTGCAGGTGGCGGGCGAGATGCTGCGGGTGCTGCGGGGCGAGCGCCCCGAGGTCCTGGTCAATCCGGACGTCTGGCCCCGCCTCGGAGTCCGGGAGTAGAATCGGCCCATGCCCATCGACGCGCGCCATCCCCGGGAGATCCGGGCCGACATCCGGCGAGGGAAGATCACCGGCGTCACCGCCGGGCTCGGACAGGGCTTCGTCCAGGCCAACCTGGCCGTCCTGCCGCGGGACCACGCCTACGACTTCCTGCTGTTCTGCCAGCGCAACCCGCGGCCCTGCCCGCTGCTCGAGGTGACCGACGTGGGCTCGCCGGAGCCCGCCGGCGTGGCCCCGGGCGCCGACCTGCGGACGGACCTCCCGCGCTACCGCATCTACCGGGACGGGGCGCTGGCCGACGAGGTCACCGACGCCACGCCGTACTGGCGGGACGACCTGGTGGCCTTCCTGCTCGGGTGCTCGTTCACCTTCGAGTGGGCCCTGCTGGAGGCCGGCATCCGGCTCTGGCACGTCGAGCAGGGGCGCAACGTGGCGATGTGGCGGACGAGCATCCCGTGCCGCCCGGCCGGGGTGTTCCACGGGCCCATGGTCGTCTCGATGCGGCCCATCGCCAGCGCCCAGCTGGCCCGGGCCGTGACGGCCAGCGCCCGCTTTCCCGGCGCGCACGGCGCCCCCGTGCACATCGGCGATCCGGCGGCCATCGGGATCGCCGACCTGGAGCGGCCGGACTGGGGCGACCGGCAGGAGTTCCAGCCCGGTGACGTGCCGGTGTTCTGGGCGTGCGGGGTGACGCCGCAGGCCGTGGCCCTGGCCTCGCGGCCGCCGTTCATGATCACCCACAGCCCGGGCCACATGTTCATCACCGACGTGCCCAACGCCGCCCTGGCCGTGTTCTGAGCAGCCAGGGCGGTCTCCCATCGGCCCCCGTCCTGGTGCCGGCGGGGGACCTGGCGGTCTCCGTGGTGCTCGGCGACGAGATCAGCGTCGAGGTCAACACGCGGGTGCGCGCCCTCGAGTACCTGATCCAGCAGAAGGGCCTGCCGGGGGTGACGGAGACGGTCCCCAGCTTCGCGGCCCTGCTCGTGTACTACGATCCCGGCGTCATCGCCTACGACGAGCTGTGCGCGACCCTCGCCGCGCTCCTGCCCCAGGCCGACCGGGCGGCGCTGCCGCCCTCCCGGCACGTCGAGCTGCCGTGCTGCTACGACCCCGAGCTCGGCCTCGACCTCGAGGCGGCCGCCCGGCGCCTGGGGCTGTCGGTGCCGGAGCTGGTGGCCCTGCACGCCGGCGCCGACTACCTCGTGTACTTCATCGGCTTCACGCCCGGGCTGCCCTACATGGCGGGGATGCCGGCGCGGCTGCACCTGCCGCGGCTGGAGACGCCGCGCACGCGGGTGCCGGCGGGCAGCGTGGGGATCGGGGGCAGCCAGTGCTGCATCTACTCGGTCGAGAGTCCGGGCGGCTACTGGATCCTGGGCCGGACGCCGCTGCCCCTGTACGATCCCGGGGCGGCCGAGCCGACCTTGCTGCGGCCGGGGGACCAGGTGCGCTTCCGGCCGATCGACCGCGCCGAGTTCGAGGCGCTGTCGCGGAGTCACCTCTCCCGCCCCGCGCCTGACCGGTCGCCGCCGGCGGTCGCGGCGGGGCACGGGCGGGGCGATCTGAGAATCCTCGAGCCGGGGCCGCAGACGACGGTGCAGGACCTGGGGCGCGAGGGCCAGCTGCGCTACGGCATCCCGCCCTCGGGGCCCGTGGACCGCTGGGCCTTCGTGATCGCCAACCGGCTCGTCGGCAATCCGGACGGCGCGGCCGGGCTCGAGTGCACGGTGGCGGGGCCGCGCTTCGAGGCGCGGGCGCCCTGCGCCATCGCGGTGACGGGCGCCGCCATGCCGGTCACGGTCAACGGCCAGGAGGCGCCGGCGTGGACCACGCTGCGCCTGCGCGCCGGCGACGTGGTCCGGCTGGGCGCGGCGCGGGCGGGCGTGCGCGCCTACGTGGCCTTCTCGGGCGGCCTCGACGTGCCGCTCGTGCTGGGCTCGCGCTCGACCTACCTGCGGGGGCGCCTGGGCGGGCTCGAGGGCCGGGCCCTGCGCCGCGACGACGTCCTGCCCCTGCTCCCGGCGCCGCTGCCCGCGGTCCGGCGCGTGCGGCCGGGGGCGATCCCCGACCTGACCGGCCCGCCCACCGTGCGGGTGGTGCTGGGCCCCCAGGCCGACCGCTTCACCGAGGAGGGGATCGCGGCGTTTCTCGGCGGCGAGTACGAGATGCTGCCGCAGTCCGATCGCATGGGCGCCCGCCTGGCCGGGCCCCGCATCGGCCACCGGCGCGGGCACGATATCATCTCGGACGGCATCGCGCTCGGCAGCATCCAGGTTCCCGGCGACGGCCAGCCCATCGTGCTCCTCGTCGACCGCCAGTCCACCGGCGGCTACACGAAGGTGGCGACGGTGTGCTCCTTCGACATCGGCCGCCTGGGACAGACGAAACCGGGCCAGCGGCTGCGCTTCCAGGCGGTCGAGCTGGCCGACGCGCATCGCGCGCTCAGAGCCTGGCGGGCGTCGCTGGACGACGCCGTGACGGCCGGGTGACGGGAGGCGGCCGATGGCCATCGACAAGGAGCTGCACGAATACCTGGCGAAGACGGGGCGGTCCCGGGCGCTCTACGAGGAGGCCCTGGCCGTCATGCCGGGCGGCAACAGCCGGACCACGACGTTCTTCGATCCCTATCCTTTCTACATCCAGCGCGGGCAGGGCGCGCACGTGTGGGACGCCGACGGGGTGGACCGGCTGGACTTCAACGGCAACTACACCAGCCTGATCCTGGGCCACGCCCCGCCGGAGGTGGTGAAGGCGGCCCAGGAGGCGGCGGCGCTGGGCCTGTCCTTCCCGGGGCCCACCGAGCACGAGATCCGGCTGGCCGAGGCCCTCACCCGCCGCCTGCCCTCGATGGAGCAGCTCCGCTTCGCGAACTCGGGCACCGAGGCCACCATGAACGCGGTGCGGGCGGCGCGCGCCTTCACTGGGCGGCCCCGGCTGGCGAAGTTCGAGGGCGCCTTCCACGGCACCCACGACTGGGTCCAGGTGAGCGTGGTGCCCGACCCGCGGGCCGCCGGCGGGCGCCGGCGCCCGAAGCCGGTCCCCGCCTCGGCCGGGGTGCCGCCCGCCGTGCTCAAGCACACGGTGGTGCTGCCGTGGAACGACGCCGACGCCTGCGAGGAGATCCTGGTCAAGGAGGCGGCGAGCCTGGCCTGCCTGCTGGTGGACCCGCTGCTCGGCATCGGCGGCATCATCCCGCCGGCCCCGGGCTTCCTCGAGCGGCTCCGCGAGGTCACGGCCCGGCACGGGATCGTGCTCATCTTCGACGAGGTCATCTCCTTCCGCGTCGCCTGGGGCGGCGCTCAGGAGCGCTTCGGCATCCGCCCCGATCTCACCACGCTGGGCAAGATCATCGGCGGCGGCCTGCCCGTGGGCGCCTTCGGGGGCCGGGCCGACATCATGGCCTCGTTCGACCCCCGCCGCGGCGGCGACCCCCGCCGCGAGGGCCCGCGCATCAGCCACGGCGGCACCTTCAACGCCAACCCGGTGACCATGGCGGCCGGCCTGGCGACCATGAACGCGCTGACGCCGGAGGCCTACAGCCGCCTGGAAGCCCTGGGCGACCGCCTGCGCGGCGGGGTGCGCCGCCTGCTGGAGGCCACCCGGCGCAAGGGCCAGGTCTCGGGCCTGGGCTCGCTGTTCTGCCTGCACTGGACGACGGCGCCGCTCACCGATTTCCGCTCCAGCCGCCCGCGCGACCCGGAGGCGCCCCTGCGCGTGTTCATGGGCCTCCTCAACGAGGGCATCCTGCTCACGCAGCGCGGGATGGGCGCCTGCTCGCTGGCCATGGGCGAGCAGGACATCGACCGGTTCGTCAACGCGCTGGCCCGCGTGCTGGCCAGGGAGTAGACAAGGAGGATCGTGATGGCCGCCAAGTTCATCGACCTCAACTGCGACATGGGCGAGAGCTACGGGCGCTGGACGCTCGGGGCCGACGCCGAGATCATGCCGTTCATCACCTCGGCCAACGTCGCCTGCGGCTTCCACGGGGGCGACCCGCACGTCATGCGGAAGACGGTCGAGCTGGCGCTCCGCCACGGCGTGGCCGTCGGCGCGCACCCCGGCCTGCCGGACCTCATGGGCTTCGGCCGCCGGGTGATGGACGTCTCGCCGAAGGACCTGAAGGACTACATCTGCTACCAGACGGGCGCCCTGCGCGAGTTCCTCCGCGTGGCCGGCGCCGACCTGCAGCACGTCAAGCCGCACGGCATCCTCTACACCATGATCGAGAAGGACGAGGCCCTGGCCCAGGCCGTGGGCGAGGCGGTGATGGAGTCCGGCCGGACGCAGCTGATCCTGATGGCCCTGGCCTCGGGCAAGTACGACCGGACGTGCCGCAAGATGGGAGTGCGGGTGGCCTCGGAGGGCTTCGCCGACCGCGCCTACAACGTGGACCTCACGCTGGTGAGCCGCAAGATCCCCGGCTCGCTGATCACCGACCCCCAGCGGGCGGCCGCCCAGGCCGTGCGCATGGCCACCGAGGGCAAGGTGCGCACGATCGACGGCGTGGAGGTGGACATCAGCGTCCAGACCATCTGCTGCCACGGCGACACCCCGGGCGCCGAGAAGATCGTGCGGGCCGTGCGGGAGGCCCTGGACCGGGCCGGCTGCGCCGTCAAGCCGCTGCGAGACTGGCTGCCGGCCGCCTGACGGCGCGGCCATGGCCAGGCTCTGCGACGAGCTGCTGCACGGGGCCATCGACCTGCACCAGCACGCCGCCCCCAGCGTCTTCGACCGGGTCACGGACGACATCGGCCTCGCGCTCGAGTCCCGGCAGCGCGGCATGCGCGCCATCCTGCTCAAGGCCCACGAGCACGACACGGCCGGCCGGGCCGCGCTCGTGCGCCGGCAGGTCCCGGGCATCGAGGCCTTCGGCGGCGTCGTCCTCAACGACGCCGTGGGCGGGCTCAACCCGGCGGCGGTGGACGGCTGCATCAGGCTGGGCGGCCGCATGGTCTGGATGCCGACCCTCGCCGCCCGGCACCACATCGCGTTCTTCGGCGGCAGTCACTTCGGGGCCTCCATGCGTGCTCGCGCCCCGGCCCGCGCCCCGGCCGGCCGCGGCCTGTCGGTCCTCGACGAGCAGGGCGCCCTGCTGCCGGTGGTGCGCGAGATCCTCGAGATGATCGCCGCCGCCGACATCTGCCTGTCCACGGGGCACCTCTCGCTGGCCGAGATCCGGGTGCTGGTGAAGGAAGCCCGCAGCCTCGGGGTGCGGAAGATCCTGGTCACGCACCCGGACCTGGCCCTGTCGGGCATCGGCGTGGAGGACCAGCGGGCGCTGGCCGCCGAGGGGGCGCTCCTGGAGAAGGACATCATCACGATGATGCCGGCCTGGCAGAGCGTGTCCCTGGCCCAGATGGTGGCCTCCATCCGGGAGGTGGGGCCGGCCAGCTGCGTGCTGGCCACCGACTTCGGGCAGCTGCACCACCCGGTGCCGCCCGAGGGCATGCGCATGTTCGTGCAGATGCTGCTGGAGCAGGGCATCGCGCCCGAGGACGTCCGGCGGATGGTGGCGGAGAACCCGGCCCGGCTGCTCGGGCTCGAGTGAGCCCGGCCGGGCCCCGCGCCCTTGACCCCCACCCCCCGGAATGTTTTACTGGCCGCGCGCAATGGACGCCCCGCTCAAGCGCACTCCTCTCCACGACGTCCACGTCAAGGCCGGCGCCCGCATGGTGCCGTTCGGCGGCTGGGAGATGCCGGTCCAGTACCGGGGCATCGTCGAGGAGCACCGGACGGTGCGCTCGGCGGTCGGGCTCTTCGACGTCAGCCACATGGGGGAGTTCGAGGTCGAGGGCGCCGAGGCCCTGGCGGCGCTCCAGCACCTGACCACGAACGACGCGGCGGCCCTGGCGGTGGGGCAGGTCCAGTACTCGCTGCTGTGCACGCCGGAGGGCGGGATCGTCGACGACCTCACGGTCTATCGCCTGGCGCCCGACCGCTACATGCTCACCGTCAACGCCGCCAACATCGCCAAGGACTTCGCCTGGGTGACCGAGCACACGCGCCGGTTCCCGGCCGCCGTCTGGCGCGACGTCTCGGCGCCGACGGCGCTCATCGCCGTCCAGGGCCCGCGCGCCGAGGCGCTGGTGGGCGCGCTGGCCGACCGGGACGTGACCGCCATCGGGTACTACCGGTTCGCCGCCGGCGCCGTGGCCGGGGTGCGGGCCCTGATCTCCCGCACCGGGTACACCGGGGAGGACGGCTTCGAGCTGTACGTGGCGGCCGCCGACGCCGTGGCGCTGTGGCAGGCTCTGATGGAGGCGGGGGCCCCGCTGGGCGTCGCCCCCATCGGGCTGGGCGCCCGCGACACCCTCCGGCTGGAGATGCGGTACGCGCTCTACGGCAACGACATCGACGAGACGACGAACCCGCTGGAGGCCGGGCTCGGCTGGGTGGTCAAGCCGGCCAAGGGGGAGTTCATCGGGCGCGAGGCCATCGAGCGCGTCCGGGCCGCCGGGCCCCGCCGGCGGCTGGTCGGCCTGGAGATGGCCGATCGCGCGGTGGCGCGGCACGGCTACCGGGTGGTCCAGGACGGGCGCGCGGTGGGCGTGGTGACCTCGGGCACCTGGGGCCCATCGGTCGAGAAGTCCATCGCGATGGCGTACGTGGAGAGCGCGCTGGCGGCGGTGGGCACGGCGCTGGCCGTGGAGATCCGCGGCCAGGCGCGGCCGGCCCGCGTGGTGAAGACCCCCTTCCACCCCTCCCGGGTCAAGAAGGCGGCGTGAGAGCGAGGAACGGTATGGCGGAGATTCCGGACGATCTCAGGTACACGCGCGAGCACGAGTGGGCCAAGCGGGAGGGCGAGCGGATCCGCGTCGGGATCACCGACTACGCCCAGGAGCAGCTCGGCGACGTCGTCTTCGTCGAGCTGCCGGCGGTCGGGGCGCGGGTGACCGCGCACCAGTCGTTCGGGGTGGTGGAGTCCGTGAAGTCCGTCTCGGACCTGTTCGCGCCGGTCAGCGGCGAGGTCGTCGAGGTGAACGGCGAGCTGAAGGCGAACCCGGCCCTGGTCAACCGGGACCCGTACGGGCAGGGCTGGATGATCCTCATCAAGCCCTCCAATCCCGGCGAGTGGGATCAGCTGCTGCAGGCCAAGCAGTACGGCGAGTTCATCGCGCAGGGCGGCCACTGATGCGCTACCTGCCGAACACCGCCCAGGACCAGCGGGTCATGCTGGCCGCCATCGGGGTCGGCTCGGTGGAGGACCTGCTGGTCAAGATCCCCGCCAAGGCGCGCCTGTCGCGGCCGCTCCAGCTGCCGCCGGCCCTGGCCGAGACCGACCTGGTGCGCGCGCTGCGGGCGCTGGCGGCCGCCAACGCCCACGCCGACGACTACGTCTGCTTCCTGGGCGGCGGCGCCTACGACCACTACATCCCCAGCCCGATCAGCCACCTGATCTCGCGCGGCGAGTTCTTCACCGCCTACACGCCCTACCAGCCCGAGGCCAGCCAGGGGACGCTCCGGACCATCTACGAGTACCAGACCATGATCGCCGAGCTGACCGGCATGGACGTGGCCAACGCCTCCCTCTACGACGGCGCCTCGTCGCTGGCCGAGGCCGCGCTGATGGCCATGGCCGTGACCGGCCGCGCCGAGGTGGTGCTGGCCGGCGGCCTCAACCCGCTCTACCGGCGGGTGGCGGCCACCTACGCGTCGGGCGTCACCATGCGCCTGCGGGACGTCCCGGCGCCCGAGGGGGTGCTGGACGCCGGGGCCGCGCGCCAGGCGGTGGGGGGCAAGACCGCGGCCCTGGTCGTCCAGTCGCCGAACTTCTACGGCTGCCTGGAGGACATCGCCGCGGCGGCGGAGATCGCCCACGCCGCCGGGGCCCTGCTCGTCGTCGTCACCGACCCCGTGAACCTGGGGGTGCTGGAGGCGCCGGGGCGCCTGGGGGCCGACATCGTGGTGGGCGAGGGACAGGGGCTGGGGGTGCCGCTCTCCTTCGGCGGGCCGTACCTGGGCGTCTTTGCCGCCCGGCAGGACTTCGTCCGCCGGCTGCCCGGCCGCCTGGTGGGCGCCACCGTGGATCTGGACGGCGCCCGGGGCTTCGTGCTCACGCTGCAGACCCGCGAGCAGCACATCCGGCGGGCCCGGGCCACGTCGAACATCTGCACGAACGTGGCCCTGTGCGCGCTGATGGCGACCATCTACCTGGCCGTGCTGGGCAAGCAGGGGCTGACCCGGGTCGGCGAGCTGTCGATGGCCAAGGCCCACTACGCCGCCGAGCGCCTGACCCGCATCCCCGGCGTCAGCCTCCGGTTCCCGGCCGCGCCCTTCTTCAAGGAGTTCACCCTGCGCCTGCCGAAGCCGCCGGAGCGCGTGGTGGCGCGGCTGGCGCGCCGGCGCATCCTGGCCGGCGTGCCGCTGAAGGCCTTCGACCGCCGGCTCCGCGATTGCCTGCTGGTGGCGGTCACCGAGAAGCGCACGCGCGAGGAGATCGACCGCCTGGCCGCGGCGCTGGAGGAGGCGGTGGCCTGATGCCCTACGACGGCGCCCGCCAGTACGACCGGCTGATCTTCGAGCTGTCCTCGCCCGGCCGCGTCGCCTACTCGCTGCCGGAGCCCGACGTGGACGTGGAGGCGGCCCGGGCCCGCATCCCGGCCGGCTACCGCCGGCGGCAGCCGGCCGAGCTGCCGGAGGTCTCCGAGCTGGACGTGGTCCGCCACTACTCACGGCTGAGCCAGCTCAACTACGGGGTGGACACGCACTTCTACCCGCTCGGCTCCTGCACCATGAAGTACAACCCGCGCCTGAACGAGGACATGGCGCGGCTGCCCGGCTTCGCCCGCCTGCACCCGCTCACCCCCGAGGGCTCGGCCCAGGGCGTGCTGGCCCTCATGCACGAGCTGGCCGCCATGCTGGCCGAGATCGCCGGGATGGACGCGGTCTCCCTGCAGCCGGCGGCGGGGGCCCAGGGCGAGCTGGCCGGCATCCTCATGATCCGGGCCTGGCACCAGGCCAACGGCCAGCGGCGCACCAAGGTGCTCGTGCCCGACTCGGCGCACGGCACCAACCCGGCATCCACCACGCTGGCCGGCTACGAGACCATCGAGGTGAAGTCCAACGCCAGCGGGGAGGTGGACCTGGACGACCTGGAGCGCCACCTGGGCCCCGACGTGGCGGCGTTCATGATCACGGTGCCGAACACGCTGGGCAACTTCGAGCCTCGCATCGTGGAGATCACGGAGCGCTGCCACGCCCACGGCGTGCAGGTGTACATGGACGGCGCCAACCTCAACGCCATCCTCGGCATCTCGCGGCCCGGCGACCTCGGCTTCGACGTCTGCCACTTCAACCTGCACAAGACGTTCACCACGCCGCACGGGGGCGGGGGGCCGGGCGCGGGGCCGGTCGGCGTCAAGGCCCACCTGGAGCCGTTCCTGCCGGTGCCGGTGGTGGTCAAGCAGGGCGAGCGCTACGGCCTGGACTGGAAGCGGCCGCGGTCCATCGGCAAGCTGCAGGCCTTCTGGGGCAACGTCGGCATGCTGGTCCGGGCCTACGCCTACATCCGGACCATGGGGCCCGACGGGCTCCGGGCCGTGAGCGACAACGCCGTGCTCAACGCCAACTACGTCATGAAGCGCCTGGAAGGCCACTACGACGTGGCGGCCCCCGGGCCCTGCATGCACGAGTGCGTGCTCTCGGCCCGCCGCCAGAAGAAGCGGGGCGTCAGCGCCATGGACATCGCCAAGCGCCTGCTCGACCTGGGCTTCTATGCGCCCTCCACGTACTTCCCGCTCATCGTGGAGGAGGCGCTGATGATCGAGCCCACCGAGACGGAGTCCAGGGAGACGCTGGACGCCTTCTGCGAGGCCATGATCCAGATCGCGCGCGAGGCCGAGACCGACCCGTCGGCCATCCACGCCGCGCCCCGGACGACCCCGGTGCGGCGGCTGGACCAGGCCAGGGCCGCCCGCGAGCCCGACCTGCGCTGGCGTCCGCGCCCGGCCGTCTCGTAATCCAGCCCGGCGCCGGCCCGGGCTCGAAGGGGCGCCTGGCGGTGAGTTCCGGCCACGGTCGTCGGCCGGATCGTCGGCGCCACGGCGCGGGGTAGCCCGCGACCGGCGTGCTCTGCGCGCCCGGCTGTCCGCCCAGGCGCCTGGGCAGCGGTCAGGGGGGCGAGTCCTCCCCCCGGCCGAGCGCGGCGTCGATGACCTGCGCCAGCGGCGTCTCCACGCCCGCGGACCAGACGGCCTCGTAGCGGTCGGCGCCCAGGGCCTGCTGCGCGGCGTCTTCGATCGCCCGGGCATCCTCGCGCTTCCAGAAGGTCTCGGTCCTGCCGACCTGGTCCCGGAGCCTCGTGGCAGCGGCCAGGAACCGCAGGCCGCGCTCGGGCCGTCCGCGGGTGGCAACCACCCGCGCCAGGCTTTCCAGGGAAGCGGCCATGCCCGCCTTCTCGCCCATCTCGTGGCAACAGGCGAGGCACTCCCGGAAGAGCCGCTCGGCCCGGTCGTGGTCGCCTTCCATCCAGGCGATGTCGCCCAGCCGCTTGAGCAGTCCCGGGTAGAAGGTCCGCGCCCCGATCTGCCGGAAGCGCGCCAGGCTCTCCTCGTACAGGATCTTCGCCCGGCCCAGTTCCCCCCGCACGTGCGCGGCCTGACCCAGCCCGCGGAGCGCGATCGCGATCGCGCGCGTCCCGCCCAGGTCGCGCGCCTGCTGCAGCGCCGCGGTGTGAATCTCCTCGGCCCGGCCGGCCTCGCCGCGGGCGAGCAGGGTGAATCCAAGCCAGAGCAGCGTCTCCATCATCCCGCGCCGGTCCCCGAGCTCGCGGTACGCCGCCAGGGCCCGCTCGTAGGCCGCGGCGGCTCCCGCGTGGTCCCCCTCCTCTGACAGGACGAGTCCCTGGAACCAGAGGGCCTGCGCGATGGCCGGGACATCGTGAAGCGCCGTCGCGAGCTCGAGGCTCTCCTCGATGAGCGCCCTCGCCTCGCGGTAGTCCGACTGGTGCCAGGCCAGGTGCCCGGCCGCGGCCAGCGCGCGGGCGCGGAGCGCCGGCGGGGCCGGACCCGGCGCGGCGAGGGCGCGCTGCAACCAGTCGCGACCCTCGGCGAAGTCGCCCCGGGTGTCCCAGAACCACAGCAGGGCCGCCGCCAGGCGCAGCGCCGGAACCGCTTCCGGTCCGCCGATCAGGTGCCGGAGCCCGGCCCTGAGGTCGTCGCGCGCTTGCTGCAGCCGGCCGAACCAGTCCGACTCCTGGTGACCACGCAGCTCGGGCTCCGCGCGCTCGGCCAGGGCCAGGACCCACGCGGCGTGCCGGGCCCGCATCAGCGCCTCCTCTCCCGCCTCGTGCAGGCGCTGGAGGGCATACTCCCGGACGGTCTCGAGCAGCCGGTACCGCACCGGCTCGCCCTCGCCCTCGACCTGGAGCAGCGAAGACCGAGCGGCTCGCGACTCGTGCCCAGCACCCTCAGGTTGGGGCAGCCGCGGAGCAAGCGATCGACCAGGTCGGCACAGGCGGCGATCACATGCTCGCAGTTGTCCAGGAGCAGGAGCAGCGACCGGGCCGCCAGGGCGTCTGCGAGCGTCTCGGGCAGCGCCGTGCCGGCCTGTTCCCGGACGGAGAGGACCGACGCGACCTCCTGCGCGACGGACTTGCCGTCGACGACCCCGCCGAGCTCGACGAGCCAGAGGCCGTCCGGAAAGGCGTCGAGGAGGTCGGCGGCCACCTGCAGCGCGAGCCGGGTCTTGCCCACCCCTCCCGGGCCGGTCAGGGTGACCAGCCGGTGCGCCAGGACGAGGTCCTTTGCCGCGCGAAGCTCGGGCTGCCGACCGATGAACGTCGAGGCCAGGACGGGGAGGTTGGTGGTCCGGGGATCCAGCGCGCGCGGCGGCGGGAAGTCGGCCGGAAGCGCGGGGTGACGGAGCTGGAAGATGCGCTCGGCGCGCTGCAGGTCCTTCAGACGGTGAGGACCCAGATCCTCCAGCGTGACACCCGTCTCGGCGTCCAGCAGCTCCCGCGTCTGGGCCGAGACGAGGATCTGATCGCCCCACGCTGCCTGGCAGATGCGCGCCGCCCGGTGGATGTCGAGGCCGACGTACCGGCCCCCCGCGCGGACCGGGTCGCCGCTATGCAGGCCCATGCGGACGCGGGGCCGCGCTCCCGCCGGCCAGGGGTGGGCGATCAGGGCCAGCTGCGCCTCCACCGCCGCCCGCACGGCGTCCGCGGCGGACTGGAAGACGATCAGAAAGCCGTCGCCCAGATCGTCCAGTTCGACGCCGCCCCACGCCGCGACCGCCGCGCGGACGAGGCGCCGATGCTCGCCGAAGATGCGGGCGCCCTCGGCGTCTCCCAGGTACTGGAGGAGCCGGGTCGAGCCCTCGATGTCCGTGAACAGGAACGTGACACGCCCGGCCGGGAGGTCAGGCAGAGCCCGTACGTTTGTCACGCCAGACGACATCACGTGCCCGGATCCGCCGGATTATACCTTCCACGGCCCAATCCAGCGGGAGCCTGCGGTCACGATCAGGATCCGGCCCAGCGGGTGTGCCGTCCGGGCGCCCGGCTCGGACGTCACGCGGGCCCCAGAGGCGCGTGAAGGTGGGTTCTGGTTGTCGATGGCCGACCGCTCACGGGCCATGCCCGAGCAGCAGGCCGGCGTCGGCGCCGGCCGAGGCCCGTGGTACTTTTGAGCCCGATGACGCGGACGTGGCGCCTGCTCGTGACCGAGCCCGCCGACGGCGCCACCAACATGGCCATCGACGAGGCCCTGTGGCGGGCTCGCCAGGCCGGGACCTCGCCGCCGACCCTCCGGCTGTTCGCCTGGGCCCCCCCGACCGTGTCGCTCGGCTACGGCCAGCCCCTCGACGGCAGCGTGGACGTCGCGGCCTGCCGGGCCCTCGGGGTGGGGCTGGTCCGCCGGCCCACCGGCGGCAGCGCGATCTACCACGACGGGCCCGAGCGCGAGCTGACCTACAGCGTCGTGGCGACGGGGGAGGACCTGGGAGGCCTCGACGACCTGCTCGCCACCTACCGGTGGGTCGCCCTGGCGCTGCTGCGCGGGCTCCGGGCGCTGGGGGCTCCGGCCGAGATGGTGGCGGTGCCGGACACCGCCGGGCCGGCCCCGGCCTTCTGCTTCGCCCGCACCGGCCGCTACGAGATCGAGGTCGGCGGCCGCAAGCTCGTCGGCAGCGCCCAGCGCCGCCAGGGCTCGTGCTTCCTCCAGCACGGCGCCGTGCTGCTGGGCGTGGACGGGGCCCGGCTGCGCGCGCTCTTCCCCGCCACGCGCGACCCGCTGGCCGCCATGACGACGCTGGAGGCGGCCCTCGGCCACCGGCCCAAGTTCGAGGAGGTGGCCGCGGCCCTCGCCCGCGGCTTCGAGGAGGAGCACGGGCTGGCCCTCCAGCCCGGCGGGCTGACCGCCGAGGAGACGGCGCGCGCCGAGCGGCTCGTCGCCGAGAAGTACGGCACCGGCGCCTGGCTCGCCGGCTCGTGAGCCGCGAGTACCCGGACTACCCCCGCGTCGGTGTCGGCGCCGTGGTGCTCCATGGCGATCGGGTGCTTCTCGTCCGGCGTGGCCGGCCGCCCGCCGCCGGCCGGTGGAGCCTCCCCGGCGGCCTGGTGCACGTCGGCGAGCGGCTGCTGGACGCCGTGCGCCGGGAGGTGAGAGAGGAATGCGGCTGCGAGGTCCGGGTGGTGGACGTGGCAGGGGTCGTGGAGCGCATCGTCCGTGATGCCGACGGCCGCGTTCGCTATCATTACGTGCTCGTGGATTACCTGGCCTTCGCCGACACCGACGGCGTCGCCGCCGGCAGCGATGCCGACGAGGTCCGCTGGGTCAGCCTGCCGGAGCTGCCGCGCCTGGAGACCACCGAGGGGCTCGTGGACATGATCCGGCGGGCGCTGGCGCTGGCGGGCGGGACCGCCGCGCCGCGGCCATGAACGTCCGCGTCGCGGCGACGCCGCTGCCCGAGCTTCCGGCCGATGCCGTCGTGGTCGGTCTCCCGGCCGGCCTCGGGGCGCTGCCCCCGCGCGTGGCCGCGCTCGACCGGCGGGCGGGCGGGCTGGTCAAGGCGGTGCTGGACGCCGAGCGGTTCACCGGCAAGGCCGGCCAGGTCACGCACGTGCACGCCGCGGGCCGCCTCGGCGCTCCCCGGGTCGTGGTGGCCGGCCTGGGTCCGGCCGGCGAGCTGTCGGCGGAGGTGGTCGGCGGCGCGGCTGCCGCCGGGCTGCGGCGCGCCCGCGGGCTGGGAGCGCGGACGGTGGCCATCGAGGCGCTGGGCGACCG
>FWPU01005515.1_pt1 | contig 27244 bp, 25 predicted proteins | sample 2228361 | NCBI WGS metagenome assembly FWPU01 (sample SAMEA103939777, study PRJEB20133) | metagenome
CCAAGTCGGACGTCTATCACAACATCGTCACGAAATGGTTTATTGCGAAATACAATCTTGAGCTAGCATCACTTACCATCTAACCACTACCCGCTCTTCAACAGGTAGCCCTTCGCGCCGGCGCGCGCTTTGGACTGCGGCGGCCCGACGCCGCTTTGGCTTGCGGCCGCCTGACGCCGCTTTGGCTTGCGCAACGATCGCAAAGCAGCGCTGTAGCGCCGCAATCCAGATTGGTCTGCGGCCGCTGGAGGCCGCTGCGGCCTTCTGCTGGCCGCACACAAGCCCCAGGGAACAAGCCGGTTTTGCCGCTCAGCTTTGTGACTACTTCACCCTCAGCGGCAGGCCGGCCACCATGAACAGCACGCGGTCGGCCGCCGTGGCCAGGCGCTGGTTGGCGCGGCCGAGCGCGTCGCGATAGATGCGGCCCAGCGGGTAAGGCGGCACCAGGCCCAACCCCACCTCGTTGCTGACGACGATCCAGGTCGCTGCGCTGTCGCGCCAGGCAGCCAGGAGCGCCGAGACCTCGGCATCCACTGCCGCCTCTGCCTCCTGCGCCGAAGGCTCGTCGCCCAACGTCAGCACGGCATTGCTCGCCAGCAGGGTCAGGCAGTCGAGCAGCACACCGCGCGCCGGCCCGATCGCCTCGGCCAGGGGCGCGGGGAGCAGCGACGGCGCTTCCAGGGTGCGCCAGCCGGCCGGCCGTGCGGCCCGGTGCGCGGCGATGCGCGCCCGCATCTCGTCGTCGAACGCCTGCGCGGTGGCGATGTAGAGCACATCGGGCCCGGCCAGTTCCAGCGCCAGCTTCTCGGCGTAGCTGCTCTTGCCGCTGCGCGCGCCGCCGAGGATCAGGATCAGCTCTTTACCCATCACGGCCTCTTGAAAAGCAACTGAAGTTCGGACGCGGAGGACGCGAACCAAAGCCGAAAACTTTCCGCGTCGTCCGCGTCGTCCGCGTTATCCGCGTCGTCCGCGTCCCGTGCGCGATATCGCCGCGGCCAGCGCGGCCTGCGACGACGCCAGATCGGCCTCGTTGAAGACCTCCAACGTCAGCACGCCTGAAAAGCGTTCGGCCAGGAAGGCGATCACCGGGTCGAGCTGGCCGGCGGGCACGTGGGCCAGCGACGCATGGTCGCGCTCGGCGATACCGTGCAGGTGGATCACCCGCGCCCGATCCGCCCAGGCCGCCAGGTGATCCAGCGGATCGGCCCCCTGCAGCCACAGATGGCCGATGTCAATGGTGCGGCTGACCGGCAGCGCCCGGACGATCGGCGCGAATGCCTCAGGATCCCACCGCTCCAGGTTCTCCACGCACAGCCGCTCCGGCTCGTCCAGCCAGCCGCAGACGATCTCCAGGGCGCGGCGGGCGTTCTCCTGCCAGCGGCCGAGCGCGCCATCTTCGGGGGCCATCTCTAATGAGCTGCCCCCCGGTTCCCTCCCTGCGAATGACCTACCCCCCGGCCCCCTCCCTGCAAGGGAGGGGGAGTAGGGACGCCCCTCCCCGGGTAGGGGAGGGGTTGGGGGCAGGGCCAGATGCAGTGTGTACGCGAACGGCTGCAGTTCAGCCGTCGCCTCGATCACACGCCGCGCCTTGATCAGCGAGATGTGCATCTCCTCGCCGTCGTCCCCCAACCGCAGGTCGAGGGGCAGGTGGACAGTGTAGGTCAGGCCGTGCGCCGCGGCGAGCGCATTCAGCCGGTCACACAGCGCCGCGTCGGGCAGGTTGCTGCCGTGCTCGTCCGTCTCGAACAAGACGAGCTCTATGTCGTCCACCCGCGGCGCCAGGAACTCGACGTTGAGCAGGATGTCGGCCGGGATGATGTAGGATGTCGTGCCGATGCGAAACATGCTTCCCTCGTCAGACGGGAGAGACCGGGACGCGGACGACGCAGATGACGCAGACTACGCGGACAAACCCAGAAATATCCGCGTCGTCCGCGTGCTCCGCGTCGTCCGCGTCCCCTTTCATGGCGCCCCTTCACCGGGCATCATGCCAGGGAACACCCCGCCGCCAGCGCAGCCGTCTCGGCCAGTTCGATGATCGCGCCGTAGACGTCGCCGGTGAGGCCGCCGAGGCGGGCGCGGGCCAGCCCGGCCAGAGCCAACAGCGCCACGCCGGCAGCGCTCCAGAGCAACGCGCCGCGCCAGAGCAGGGGCGCAGTTACGATGGCCGCGGTGATGGTCGCGATGAGCAACTCTCGCCTGCCCACCCCCCGGCGGAAGAAGTCGCCCATGCCGCCCGGCCGCGCCGACGGATAGGCCCTGGCCGCGATCACCGCGGCCCAGCGGGCCAGCGCCGGCGCGGCGACCAGGATCAGCAGCGCAGTCGGGCTGCGCAGCACGCCGTCCAGCGCGGCCAGCTTGACCAGGAGCAGCAGGATCAGGCCGGCCGCGCCGAAGCCGCCCAGGCGGGGATCCTTCATGATCTCCAGCCGACGCTCGCGGCTCACGGGCACGAAGAGCGCATCGCAGCAGTCGGCCCAGCCGTCCAGGTGCAGCGCGCCGGTGAGGCCGGCCCAGGCGGCCAGGATCAACGCCGGCGGCAGCAGCGGCGCGGCCTCGGCCAGGCCGGCCCGCCCCAACAGCCAGGCCAGCCCGGCCAGCAGCCCGCCAACCAGCCCGCCAACCAGCGGATAGAACGCCATCGCCCGCCCCGAAGGCGCACCCTCATCGGCAGGCAGTCGTACGGGGAGGACGGTCAATAGACCGATCGCACGCCAAAAGTCACCCATCCCCGACATCCTGCCCCACACGCGCACACGCCCCATCACCCTCTCGCCGTGTCACCATGTCACCGCGTCACCCCCTCGCTCTTCTCGCTCACCCCCGCCTCGGCGAAGGTCGCCATCTCGTCCAGGATGCGACAGGCCGCTTCGACGACGTGGAACGCCAGGACGGCGCCGGTGCCCTCGCCCAGGCGCAGGTCGAAGTCGAACAACGGCTGCACGCCCAGCAGATCGAACATGGCCGTGTGGCCGATTTCGACCGAGCGGTGCGAGGCGATCAGGTAGGGCCGGGCCGCAGGCGCCAGCCCCACCGCGATGAGCGCGGCCGCGCCGGAGATGAAGCCGTCAATGACGACCGGCACGCGGTGCGCGGCCGCGGCGATGATCACCCCGGCCAGGCCGGCGATCTCGAAGCCGCCGACTTTGCACAGCACGTCGAACGCGTCGTTGGGCTCGGGCCGGTTGAGGGCCAGGCCGGCCTCGATGGCCGCGATCTTGCGCGCCAGGCCGGCGTCGTCCACGCCGGTGCCGCGGCCGGTCACGCTCGCCACGGGCCGGCCGCTCAGCGCGGCGACGATGGCCGCGGAGGGAGTGGTGTTGCCGATCCCCATGTCGCCGGTGGCTGCCAGGTCGAGTCCGGCCGCGATCTCCGCCTCGGCCACGTCCACGCCCACCTGGATGGCTTCTTCGGCCTGCGCGGCGGTCATGGCCGGGCCCCGGGTGAAGTCGGCTGTACCGTAGGCCACCTTGCGGCGGATCAGGCCGGGCGCGGCGTCGAGATCGGCCGCCACGCCCACGTCCACCACGGTCACCCGCGCGCCGGCCTGCCGGGCCAGCACGTTGATCGCCGCGCCGCCGCGCAGGAAGTTGAGCACCATCTGCGGCGTCACTTCGGCCGGGAACGCGCTGACGCCGTTGCGCACGACCCCGTGGTCGCCGGCCATGACGATGACCGCCTTGCGGGGCACGTGGGGCCGCGGCTGGCCCGTGATGCCGGCCAGTTGGATCGAAAGCGCCTCCAGCCGGCCCAGGCTGCCCTGAGGCTTGGTCAACATGTCCTGCCGGGCACGCGCCGCGGCCATGCTCGCTTCGTCAAGGGGCGGGATGTTCGTCGCCAGTTGTCGCCAGTTCATTTGTTCTCCTTGCAACAGATGATTTTACGCGCGCCCGGGCGTTTCTTCGGAAAGCGCAGGGCGCGTCGTTATCCGGTGCGGCGCGGTCGGCCTTTGCTGGCCGGCAGGCCAGGGAGACCGGCCACGGCAAAGCCAATGGTCATCCCAGGCAACGCCGCGCCTGCACGCTTACTCCAGGGAGATGCGCGGCTGCGCGGCGGCCGACCTCCGCGGCGTCCTCTGGCCGGCAGATCAGCCCGACGAGGGTGCCGCTGTGCGCCCGGCAGATGCCCAGCGCGCCGAGGGACGCAAACGATGCCATGGCCGCGTCTACCAAGTCGTTGGGCAGGATCGCCTGATGGATCCGTGCGCTCAGCGTCGCCGCCTGCGCGATCTCAGCGGCATCGCCGGCCGCCAGGCCGGCCTCGAACCGGGCGAACGCGTCCTGATGGCCGGCCGCGGCGCGCTTGAGCGCGCGGCTGTGATCGGCGGCGTTGAATGCCAGCGTGTCCACCGTGCCGCCCGGATCGAGCACGACGACCGCCAGCGGCGGCAGCGGCGGCAACGGCCGGTAGAAGTTGGCGTCCCGATGCGCGAGCAGAGTGAGCGTCGGGAAGATCGTGCTGTCGCTTGGCTCCACCTGCACGGCCAGCCGGGCGACTTCGGCCGGGGCAAAAGGCTGTCCCGTGGCCTGGCCCGCGGCGTAGATGGCGCCGGCCACGTCGGCCGTGCTCGACGCATAGCCGCGGCCGCGCGGCAGCGGGTTGCTGAGGCTGAGGGCGACGCTCGCCAACGCGCAGTTGCGGCTGGCCAGCGCCAGGCGCAGGGCGGCCGCCGCCTTCGGCGCATCTCTGGGCAGGCGCCAGGCGCCCCGGCCATCCAGCGTCACGGTGACCTGCGCGTACCAGTCTATGGCGCAGGACACGAGACAGGGCACGCCGTCCAGCGTCCCCTGCACCCATTCGCCGCAAGTGCCAGGCAGACTGACCGTCGCGGTGTTGGTCATGATCGCGTCGTCACAGGCCGATGATGGCATCCAGCCGCCTCACGTCCAGCGCGGCCGCCAGCGCGTCGGCCAGGCGATCGTAGCTGGCGGCCTTGCGCTCCCGATAGGGGATGGCCGGGCCAATCGGCCGCCAGCCCAGGCTCGCCAGCCAGGCGCGGCGGAAATCGTCGTTGTGAAACAGTCCGTGCAGGTGTGTGCCCCAGATGCGGCCGTCGGCGGCGGCCGCGCCGTCGGCCGCGATCTCGCCGTCGCGCCGCCGGATTTCCAGCAGGGGCGCCGACGTCTCGGCCCGGCCGGCATGGATCTCGTAGCCGATCAGTCCGTCTGCCCGCTCGAGCCACGGCAGTCGGCCGCACAGGCGCGCCTCGGCCTGCTGCGTCACCTTGGCGCCGTGAAAGATCACGCGCACCGGCAGCAGGCCCAGGCCGGCCGCCTCGCCGCCGCCCTCGACGCCGTCGGGATCGCTGATGGTCTGGCCGAGCATCTGGTAGCCGCCGCAGATGCCGACCAGCGCGCAGCCGGCCTGCGCCAGGTGGATCACCGCCTCGGCCAGCCCGGTCGCGCGCAGCCAGGCCAGGTCGGCCAGGGTGTGCTTGGCGCCGGGCAGGATGATCGCGTGGGGCCGGCCGAGGGCCTCGATTGCCTGTACGAAGCGGACGCGCACGCCCGGCTCGGCCGCCAGTGGGTCGAAGTCGTCGAAGTTGGCGATGCGCGGCAGTTTGATGACCGCGATCTCCACAGGCGGCGTTGCGCCGGGCGACAGGCTGCTGCCTGTCATGGCGGAAAGCGGCGACGTGTCGCCGTGCTCCAGGAGTCCGGCGCCGTCCTCTTCGGGGAGGCCGTGATCGCGCAGCCAGGGGACGACGCCGAGCACGGGCACGCCCCCGCGTTCTTCCAGGATGCGCACGCCGTCGGTGAAGAGGCCGGGGTCGCCGCGGAATTTGTTGACGATCAGCCCGCGCACCAGCGCCCGCTCCTCCGGCGCCAGCAGCCAGAGGGTGCCGAGCAGTTGGGCGAAGATGCCGCCCTTGTCAATGTCGCCCACGAGCAACACGGGCGCCTGGACGTGCCGGGCCACGGCCATGTTGACGATATCGCCCTGTCTGAGGTTGAGCTCGGCCGGGCTGCCCGCGCCCTCGATGATCACCAGGTCGGCGCGCGCCCGCAGCCTGCCCAGCGCCGCGGTGACGACCTCCCACAGCTCGGCCTTGCGGCGATAGTAGTCGCGGGCGGGCAGGGTGTCCAGCTTTTTGCCCAGCACCACCACCTGAGAGCGGCTGTCGGCTTCGGGCTTGAGCAGCACGGGGTTCATGTCCACATGGGGTGGGATGCCGCACGCCTCGGCCTGGGTCATCTGGGCGCGGCCGATCTCACCGCCTTCGGGCGTGATGCCGGCGTTGTTGCTCATGTTCTGCGCCTTGAACGGCGCCACGGCCAGCCCGCGGCGGGCGTAGAGCCGGCACAGCCCCGCCGCCAGCAGGCTCTTGCCCACGGAAGAAGCCGCGCCCTGAATCATCAGCGTTTTAGCAGTCATGGTATCCTCGTCATCGGAGCTCGCAGCCTTTTTCCCTCACCGGGCACGGCGCATCACCAACTCCCCTCTCCTGCGAGGAGAGGGCCAGGGGTGAGGTTGTCCAGTGCGGCCAGCAGCCGCTCGTTATCTGAGCGGGTCCGCACACCGATGCGGATGAACTCCGGCAGGCCGAACGACGCGCAGTTGCGCACCTGGATGCGGTGTTCGACCAGCAGGCGGCGGCGCATCGCGGCGGCGTCCCCCACCTCGATCAACAGGAAGTTGGTCGCCGAGGGCGGGACGCGCCAGCCCCGGGCGAGCAGCGCAGCGTGCAGCCAGGCGGTTTCGGCGCGGAGCGCGGCCAGCGACTCGCGCACGGCGGCGTAGTTCTGCAGCGCGGCCAGGCCCGCGGCGATAGCCGGCGCGCTGACGCTCCACGGCGGCTGCGCGGCCGCGACGCGGGCGAGCACGTCGGCCGGCCCCAACAGGTAGCCCAGGCGCACTCCCGGTAGCGCGCAGTCTTTGGTCAGCGAACGCAGCAGGACGACGTTGCCGCGCTCGATCAGCGGGGCGCTGGGCCACGGGTCGGCGACGAAGGGCCGGTACGCCTCGTCGAGCACCCACAGCGCGTCGGCCGCGGCCGGCAGCAGCGCGGCGACCTCTCCGGCCGCCAGGTACGCGCCGGTCGGATTGTTCGGGTTGCACAGCCAGATCAGCCGCGGCCGCGCGGCCGCGATGGCCTGGGCCGCCTCTCTTTGGCCTGCGGCGGCAAGCCGCCGCTTTGGTTCCGCAGGCTCAGCGGCCGGGGAAGAAAAGCGGCGACACGTCGCCGCAGACCACATGGTTTGGCTTGCGGCGGCCTGGCGCCGCTCTGGTTCCGCAAGCCAGAAACCCCGCCGCTCCGCTACTTCGGCCCGCGCCAGGCGAGAAGCAGCCGCATATTCGCCGAAGGTGGGGCCGACGACGAACGCGATGTCGCCGGGCTGCAGCCACGCCAGCGCCAGCGCCCAGATCAGGCCGGCCGCGCCGGCGCCGACGAGCACGCACTCTTCCGACACGCCCTCGTGTGCGGCCAGCGCCGCGCGCAGACGGGCCGCGCGGCGGTCGGGATAGCGGGTGATGTCGCACGCGGCCAGCGCCTCGCGCACGCCCGGAGGCGGGCCGAACGGATTGGTGCTGGCGCTGAAGTCGAGCACATCCTCTGGCCGCAGGCCCAGGGCGGCCAGCTCCGCTTCGTCCGGGCCGCCGTGCGGTTCAGCAGAGATGGAAGAGGTCTGGCTCACGAGTATCTGCTCCAAGATGGGACGCGGACAACGCAGACGACGCGGAGAACGCAGACAAAACCAAAAAAGTGTCCGCGTCATCCGCGTTATCCGCGTAGTCCGCGTTCTGGTCTTGCGCTCGCGGCCTTCGTGCCCCAAATACCCGCCGCCGCGACCATCGTTACGGCCACCGCCAGTCCGGCCGCCAGGCGCACGATCCGTCGGCCGCGGGCCAGCGCGTCGGGCGTGATGGCGCCGTCTCCGCCGTTGAGGGCGTAGTGACCGCGCTTGGTCAGCGTGACGCCCAGCGCGCCGGCCATGGCGGCCATGGTCTGGCCGGCGTTGGGGCTGGCGGTGTTGTGGGCCTGCGCACGCCGGGCGCGCCAGGCGTTGGCCGCGGCGGCCGGGCCGGCGACCAACCACGTCGCGGCCGTCAACAGGCCGGCGGCCAGCCGGGCCGGCAGCCAGTTCAGCGCGTCGTCGAGCCGCGCCGCAGGCTTGCCCAGCCATTCATGCTGCGGGTCGTGGTAGCCCCACATGCTGTCGGCGGTCTGACAGAAGCGATAGGCCCAGACGCCGGGCAGGCCGGCGACGACGTACGCGCAGAGCGGCGCCACGAGCGCGTCGGTCAGGTTCTCGGCGACCGATTCGACCGCCGCGCCCGCGACTTCCTCGGCGCTCAGGTCGGCCGTGTCCCGGCTCACCAGATGCCAGCTCAACAGCCGGCGCGCTTCGGGCAGGTCGGCGCGGCGCAGCGCGGCTTCCACCTCGGCCGCGGCGCGATCCAGGCCGCGCGCCGAGATGGCCAGCTTGAGCAGGCCAGCCTCGATCAGCAGGCGCAACGGCCACGGCAGACGCCGCGCCGCCCGCATCGCGGCCCACGTAACGGCTGCGCTCAGCCCTGCCCCGGCCGCCAGCGCGGTCGCGCCCCAGGCAAACCGGGCGAGATTGGCGCTCGCAGCAGCGCCCCCGTCGCCAGCCTCTGGTCCGCAGCCCCCACTCTCCGCCCACGCCAGGAAGCGGCCCTGCCATGCCACCGGATGCCAGCGATTGGGCGGGTCGCCCAGGACGCGATCGAGGAGATAAGCCAGGAATGGCGCGGCCATGACAGCGCCCATCACGCCCTCCGCGGCGGCCGTTGCAGGTCGGTGTGGAGCTGCGAGAGCGCCAGCCAGGCGCGCTCCAGGGCTTGCTCGGCCACGTTCAGGCTAGTCTTTTCCCACGGATCGAGATGAGCCTCATGCAGCTCCTTGAAGCGGCGGAATGCGCTCCGCGTCAACGCCAGATGATTCAGCGCCTCAGCCGCTGTCGTGTCTGCAGGGGGGATGGCCTGCGCCATCCTTGCGGCGGATCTGCTGTTCGGCTGCGCAGCGATTTCAGTCGTGATCACGTGAACCTCCTCCCGGCCCGCGACACGCGTTGACGAAGCGCGTCGCCAGGTCGGGGTATGCGGCCCAATGGAGATGGATGTACGATGCCAGGAGGGTGGGCGATGCGAAGCCTTCCAGGCGTTCAGGTTGATCGGTCGCGGCCGCCACGCGATACGCAGCCAGGAGGCCGGCGGGCCGCTCGATCCAGTCCGAGTAGTGGAATTCGTGGCCGCGCAGGGTCATGCCGGCGGCCGCCAGGGGCGTGTCGGTCAGCGTCGTCGCCGTCCGATAGCCCAGAGTGAGGCGACCGGTCATAGCGGAACGGCCCGGCAACGCGCCGACCATCGGATGGGTGCGGCCGTCCAGGTCGGTGATGGCCTCGGTCAGATACATCAGCCCGCCGCACTCGGCATAGGTGGGCAGGCCCCCGGCAATGGCCGCGCGCAGGGCGCAACGGAGCGTTGCGTTGGCCGCCAGCCGATCGGCATAAAGCTCGGGGAAGCCGCCGCCGATGTAGAGGCCGGCCGCGCCGGCCGGCAGGGCTGCGTCGGCCAACGGGCTGAAGAAGGCCAGCTCCGCGCCGGCTTCGGTCAGCAGTTCCAGGTTGTCCTCGTAGTAGAAGTTGAACGCCTCGTCGCGGGCCACCGCAATGCGTATCTGTGGCGGCGGTTGAGACGTTGGCGGCAGAGGTGGTAGATGGAACGTCTCCACTGACGTCCCTGCCGCAACTACGGGCGACGCCGCGCCGGCGACCGCCAACAGCGCGTCGAGATCGAGCCAGCGCGCCGCATGATCGGCGGCCGCGGCGATAAAGGCTTCCCAGCGGCCCGCCTCGGCCGTGGGAACCAGCCCCAGGTGACGTTCGGGGATGTGCAGCCTTTCATCGCGCGGGAGCCAGCCGAAGCACGGCAGTCCCGTCGCCCTGGCGACTGCGGCCGCCACGCCCGTCCCGTGTGAGGCGCTTCCGGCGTGATTGAGGATGAAGCCTGCCAGCGGCAGGTCGAGGTCGAAGCGGGCGAAGCCTTGCGCCGCCGCGGCCGCGCTGCGCGCCAGCGATCGAATGTTCAGGACGAGCACAACCGGCGCGGCGAGCAGTTTGGCGAGGTGCGCCGTGCTGCCCGCCTCGTCGTCGTAGGCGAAGCCGTCGAACAGCCCCATCACCCCTTCGATCACGGCCAGGTCGGCTTCGCGACAGCCGCGGGCGAAGGACGCGACCACCGCGGCTGGCGGCAGCATCCACGTATCCAGGTTACGACAGGGCCGGCCCGCAGCCAGCGTGTGATAGGTGGGGTCTATGTAGTCCGGCCCGACCTTGAACGGCTGCACCGTCAGCCCGCGGCGGCGCAGCGCGGCGATCAGGCCGGCGGTCAGCGTGGTTTTGCCTGCGCCGCTGTGTGCGCCTGCGATGACCAGACGAGGAATGCCGCTCATCAGAATTCGATCCCCGCCTGCGCCCGGATCTGTTGCTGAGCGAACGGATGCTTCACTTCGTGCATCTCCGTCACCAGGTCGGCGAACTCGATCAGCGCGGGGGGCGCGTAGCGGCCGGTGATGATCAGGTGCAGCATGGCCGGTTTGTGCTCGGCCAGCCAGGCGAGCACCTCGGCGACGTCCAGCCAGCCGTAATGCAGCAGGTAGGTGAACTCATCGAGCACGACGATGTCGTAATCGCCGCTGGCGATCTTCGCCTGCGCGGTCGTCCATGCCTCCTGCGCCCGACTGCGACTCACGGCCGGGTCACGGCTCGTCCAGGTCCAGCCATCGCCGGTGCTCAGCCACTCGATGCCCAGTTTCTCTGCGGCGCGAATCTCGCCGAAGCGGGCGTGTTCATTCTTCAGGAACTGGATCACGCAGACGCGCATCCCGCGGCCCCAGGCGCGCAGCACGATCCCCAGCGCGGCCGTGGTCTTGCCTTTGCCATTCCCCGTGTTGACGATGACGAGGCCCTTCTTGCGATGCTCCTGCCGCGCGGCGCGGCGTTCGGTCTCAGACATACGCTTCTCCATCCGGCAGATAATACCGAACGCGGACGACGCGGATAGCGCAGACAACGCGGACGATTTTGTTTTCCGTCCGCGTCCTCCGCGTCGTCTGCGTCGTCCGCGTTCCGTCATTTCATGGCCCAATCTCCGCGGCGGGCATCACCAGGGGCGTGCCGTAGACCGGATGCCGGCCGACCGCGATCGGAACGCCGTAGGCGCGCTGCAAATTGGCGGCGGTGAACACTTCGGCGGGCGAGCCTTCGGCCAGCAGCCTCCCATCGGCGATCAGTGCTACCTGGTCGGCATAGAGCGCGGCCAGGTTCAGGTCGTGCAGGCTGAGCACCACGGCCAGGCCGCACGCGTGCGCCAGCCGCCGCGCCAGGCCCAGCACTGCGCCCTGATAGCGCAGGTCGAGATGCGCGGTCGGCTCGTCCAGCAGGATCGTGGCCGGCTGTTGCGCCAGGGCGCGAGCGATCAGCACCCGCTGGCGCTCGCCGCCCGAAAGCTCGCTCAGCAGCCGCGTTCGCAGCGGGCCCAGCCCGGTCTGCGCTAACGCGGCGTCTACCGCAGCGTGATCGGCGGCCGAGTAGGGCCGGAACCAGCCGCGGTGCGCCGCGCGCCCCAGGCCCACCACCTGCTCGACCGTCAGCGGCCACTCGGAGGCTTCGTTCTGCGGCACCAGGCCCAGCCGCCGCGCGGTATCGCGCTCCGAGAGCTGCCACACATCGCGGCCGTCCAGCAGCACGGCGCCCTGCTGCGGTCGCAGCAGCCGCGCCAGTGCGCGCAACAACGTTGTCTTGCCTGCGCCGTTTGGGCCGGCCAGCGCCAATACCCGGCCCGGCCGCACCGCCAGACGCAGATCAGCCAGCACCGTGGCGTTGCGATAGCCTACCGTGAGATCGTGCGCTTCGAGTGTGGCCATGTCGTCACCCCCGTTTCAGCAGCCACAGGAAAAAGGGCGCACCGATCAGCGCCATCAGCACGCCGACCGGCAGTTCGACCGGCGCGACGGCCGTGCGGGCCAGGTCGTCGGCCAGCAGGAGGAGCAGCCCGCCGGCCAGCGCCGAGATCGGGATCAGCCCGGCATGGGCGCCGCCCACCAGCCGCCGGCCTGCATGTGGCACGATCAGCCCGACGAAGCCGATGATGCCGCCGGTCGCAACGGCAGCCGCCGTCGCCAGCGTCGCGGCAGCCACGATGGCGAAGCGCGCCCGCGTCAGGTTCAGTCCCAGGCTTTGGGCGCTTTCCTCGCCGCCGGTCAGTGCGTCGAGCGGTCGCGCCAGCGCCCACAGCGCCGCAACCCCGACCAGGATCAGCGGCGCAGTCGTGCGCAGGTGTGGCCAACTGCGGCCCGCCAGCCCGCCCATCAGCCAGGCGAACACCTCGTGCAGGTTGCGATCGCTCAGGAACATCAGCAGCGTCACTGCGGACGAAAGGAGCGTGCTGAGCGCCGCGCCGGCCAGCAACAGGTTGATGGCGCTGGGCCGGTTGCCGGTCTGCGCCAGCAGGTAGACCGCGATGACCGCCAGCACCGCGCCGGCGAACGCTGCAGGCATCACCGGCGACAGTCCTCCTACGATGGCCGCGGTCGCGCCAAGCGCTGCGCCGCCCGATGCGCCGATCACGAACGGATCGGCCAGCGGATTGCGGAAGACCGCCTGGTAGGCTGCGCCGGCCGCGGCCAGCCCGGCGCCGATAGCTGCGGCCAGCAACGTCCGCGGCAGCCGCAGGTCCCAGATAATGATCGCGTCCTGCGCCGCGGCCGGCGCCGCAGCGGTCAGCCTGGCCCACAGCACGGCGATCACCTGGCCCGGCGGGATCGTCACCGCGCCGACGCCCAGGCTGAGGATCAGCCCGACAGCCAGGAGCGCAGCCAGGCCGGCGAGCAGCCTGCTGCAACTCATTTGAACCGTTCGGGATACAGGCCGCGCGCCACAGCTTCGAGCGCATCGGCCAGCCGCGGGCCCGGCCGCGAGATGATATCGCCGTCCACGATCACGATGCGGCCGGCCTTCACGACGGCCAGCTCGGCCCAGCCCGGCCGGGCGGCGATCTTCGCGGCGGTCAGGCCTTCGCCGTGCGAGCTGGGGCCGAGGATCACGTCCGGTTTGCGGGCGATGACCGCCTCGCTGCTGACCGTCGGGTATTGTTCCTTCACGTCGGCGAAGACATTGATCCCGGCCGCCAGCTCGATGAGCTGGCCGATGAAGGATGCCGGGCCGGCGGTCATCAGCGGCTCGTCCCACACCTCATAGAAGACCTTGACGCGCTGATCTGGCGGGATGCTCGCCGCGGCCGCGCGCACCGCCTCGATGCGCGCCTTCATATCGGCCACAACCTTCTCGGCTTGCGCCGCGTTGCCGGTGAGCGCGCCGGCCGCCAGGATGTTTGCGTACACGCCGGCCAGGTCCTTCGGCTCGAAGTTGAACACCGGCACGCCGGCCGCCTCCAGCGCCTCGCTGACCGGCTTGTGCGTGGCGCCTCCGGCGACCACGAGATCGGGCTTGAGGCTGATGATCTTCTCGACGCTCAGCGACTTGGCCGAGAAGCCGCCGACGATCTCGCGGCCCTGCGCCGCCTCGGGCGGATAGTTGCAGTATTTGGTCACGCCGACCACCTGCGGGCCGGCTCCCACCGCAAAGAGCACTTCGGTGATAGAGGGAGCCAACGAAACAATGCGTTTCGGCTGTTGACCGATCTTCACCTCGCGGCCGAGATCGTCACCCAGCGCCAACGGGTAACCAGTAGGGGCGATCCCTCCGTGGTCGCCCCCTGTGGTCGGCCCCGGCGCGGCCGTAGCGGTCGCGAGAACAGCCGTCGCGGTGGGCGGCATGGCCGTAGCGGTCGCGAGAACGGCCGTCGCGGTGGGCGGCGCGGCGGTGGCCGTAGCCGGAACAGGGGTCGCCGGAATCGGCGGGGCCGCGACGGGCGCAGCCGCAGGCGCGCAGGCCGCCACCGTCAGCGCCAGCGCTATGCCGATGAACAGAACGACGGACAACGGAGAGCGAGACATGCTTCTTTCCTCCTCGGGAATGAGATGCTCGCGGGGCGAGGGGGCAGTTAACGAAAAAGCTCAACCGCGTACGGTTGAGCCATGGAAACAAAAACCCCGTCCTGTGGACGGGGTGTTGTTGTGCACCGCAAAGCGGCTTCCATAACCCACCCCTTTCCGCGAGGGTGTCACGGAACCAGGATACAGGCGGGTGATCTGGCTCCCCCGATCAGGTCGGGGTTACAGTTGCGGGACAGCGCCGGACTTTCACCGGTCTTCCCCCATTGCACGCCACGCTTCCGGGCGGCTGGCGTACCTGCATCCGTACTATGCATTTGTTGGGCTGTTTTTAGCATAGATTCCGAAGTCTGTCAAGAATGTGACATGCGTGAACCTGTCGGGGCGCGGTGCGGTGAGCGGATAAGCCGACATACCATCGGCGCCGAGAAACGAATAGCGGGCCGGCGTCTGTGAGACGCCCGCCCGCTGTTTTCCTCACGGCGCGCGCAGCACCAGCGGCAGGCGGATGAAGTGGTCATACACCGGCGGCGGGGTCCCCAACCGCACATCGTCCAGCACGAAGGTGCTGGGGTCGGACGATGGGTCGTTGGCGACGCGGAAGCGCAGGACGGGCAGCCGCGGGGCGGCGAACTGGCCCAGGGACACCGTGCGCTGCCGCCAACCGCCGGTGTTGTTGGCCTGGCACAGGCCGATTTTGTCCACGACCTGGTCATCCAGCCGCACCTCCACGGCGTCGTAGATGCACTCGATCTCGGGCGAGATGGCGTAGTAGTGGAAGGACAGGGTCAGCGAGACGCCGGCGGGCAGGGCGATCGGCTGTGACAGGTCGCTGATCTCGCCGTTGTTGACGCCCAGCAGCGCGGCCCAGCCCCCGCTGTGCGGTGTAATGGGCGCCGGCAGTTGGGCTGCCGGCCGGATCAACTGGCCCATGGTGGTAGATGTTTCGCCCCACGCCACCCGGCCCTGCTCGAAGTCCCAGTTGCCGATGACGTCTTCCACCCGGATCACGCGCAGCGTCACGGCCACGGTCTGCGGGCTGGCGCCCGCACCCGCCGCCGCGATCGTGATCGTGCCGGTGTAGACGCCGACGGCCAGGCCGGCCTGGTTGACCGTGACCTGTGGGCTGGCCGGGGCTGCGCCGCTGGGGGGGCTGACGGCCAGCCAGGGGGTGGTCTCGGTCGCGGTCCAGGCCAGCGCGCCCAGGCCGGTGTTGGTGATCGTGAACGGCTGAGGCCTATGGTTAGCTAGCGGGCCAACGTTGATCTCGCGATCGGCCGGCCCACCATCATCTCCACGACGCGACCGGCTGCAGCCAGGTCAACATGCGCCTGCGATGCGGTTGCAGCGCATTGCCCCGTCGGTTGCAGGGAGATGTCGTCCACGTACAGTGTGCTGGGCGAAGAGTAGTCATTCACGACCGCCACATTGATGACGGCCGAGTTGGTCACATAGCCGGTCATACTAATCTGCCGACGCACCCAGCCCGCCGTCGCCGTCCCCGAACAGAGGCTGAATACATCCAGCCAATTGCCGTTGACGCCGATCCCGCCATAATCGGCCTGGCAGGCGTCGTTCGAGACCGTCCACTGCCAGTAAACCAGACAGGCGCGATCGGCGGGAATTTTGACGCCCTGCGACAGCATCGAGATCTCGTCGTCGCCGACGCCCAGCCTGGCGGCCCAGACGCCCCCATGCGCCGGCGCGGCGAGCTCCGCCTGTGGACGAATCAACACCTGACCGAGCGCCGAGTATTCGCTCCACCCGACGCGGCCTGACTCGAAATCGCCGTTGTTGATCGGCGACGGCGACGGTTGCGGCGGCGGGCCGAAGAGCAGCGGCAGACGAACCACATGATTGGTGGCCGTGTAGGGCTGCGCCACCATGACGCTATCGGCGGATGCAGGGCGCTGACGCGCTCCGGGTTCGGCGCCATGCACAATCCCGATCCACAGGGTCGCCCCCAACACGGCCGCGATCGCGGCCGCGGCCGCCATTTCCTTGACGAAGCGATGCCAGTTGCGCCTGACAATAGTTGGTGATATCAATTGCCGCCTCCAAAAATCGCGCGCAGGAGGCGCCGCCACCACGGTTCGCCCGGCTGAGGCGCCCCTCTGGGGGCCGGCGTTGAGGTCGAGTCGGCCGTTGGCGCCGGCGCGACGGTCGGGGTGGGTATGGGAATGTTGATCTCCGCCGTCGTCTCGTGTGCGCCCTCTACGTCGTCGTACTCAACCGTTACGCGGGCTCTACCCAGCGCGCCGTCGCCTGCGACATAGAACTGACCGGCCGCTTCGATCTGCGCGGCGGGCGGAATGGCGCCGAGAAACCATTGCGTGCTCTGGCCGATAGGGATGAGGGCGTTCTCTGCGGCATCGAAGCGGGCGACGACGCCCTCCGCCTCGGCCGAACCGATGTTGCGCACTACCAGCGCCATCGTGATGATCTGCCCAGGCGCCACAACGGCCGGCGCGCCCGCGAACTCGATGACCAGCGCGCTGCGAGCCGGCAGGGGGCGAGGCGGCGCGGGAGGCGGCGCAGGGGCCGGCGTAGCCGGGGGCGTTGGCCGGGCCTGCGCCGTCACGGTCTCGAGCAGCACGACTTGCGTGGCCGGATAGTTCACGGTGGGCGGCGCGGGAGGCGGCCGCCGCGTCGGCGTGGCCGAGGGCGTCCGGCTAGGCGTGAAAGTGAATGTGGCCGTGGCCGTGAAGGTCGGCGTCGCCGTGCGCGTCGGGGTCGGCGCTGCTACCTGCACCGCGAGAGTTTCGGCCTGACGGCCGACGACCCGCTGCCCGCCCACATAGTAGATGTACTCCAGTCCCAGCGCCAATCGCCGCGGCCCGACCGCGGCGCCGGCGTATTTCAGCCTCAGCTCCACCGCCGCCAGGATGCCGCGGCCCGGCTGGTTGTAATAAGTGGTCTTGACGCCGGTAGTCGAAGTCAAAAGCGCATCAGCATCAAGGTCTTTGACCGTGAGCGCCAGTTGTTCGATGAAGAACTCCGTGCGGTTCCAGAGCTTGAAGGCTACCATGAACGGATCGCCGGCGACGACGACGTCGGGCGTGATCCTGAGCTCCTCGATGGTCAACACGGCGACGGGCGGCGTGAGGCCGGGCGTCTGCGCCTGGGCCGAAGGCGCCGCTGCCGACGCCTGGTCCAGGGCCAACGCCAGCGCGATCAACCCCAAAGCGAGCAGAGATAAACGCGTCATCGCTGCCCCCCGCCCAATCCCAAAAAGCCCAACAGCGCGCTGAACCAGCGGGGCTGCGCGCGTCCCGCCGGCGCTGTCGCCGCATCCCTGGCCGCCGGAGCGATCGTCGGTCGGGCCGTCGGTCGGAGCAAGGTGATCTCGTCGCGGGTGGTGTAGGAGCGGCCTGCTTCGTCGCCATAGGTGAACTCGACCGGCAACTGCAGCATTCCCAACGGTCGGGGATCTGTGACCAGGAATTGGCCGGAGAACGTGACAGTCGCGCCGGGGAGCAGGTCGCCGAGCCAGCGCACGCCGCCGGCGCCGAACGGCGCGATCTGATTGCTACGCCAGCCCACCGCGAGCTGCGTGGCCGTCTGACGGCCGGGATTCCGCAGGGTCAGCTCCAGGGTGAAGGGTTGACCCTCTACGGGCTGTTGCGGCGTGGCGCGATAGCGTTCGATGACCACCCACGGCTGGGCCGACCGCCTGTTGAGATTGGCGGCATCTGCGGAGGGCGCCGATGGAGCAGGAACGTCCGCCGGCCGGCCCGACTCCGAGGCGGCCACGGCCGTCGCCGTCGGCGTGAGGGTCGCCGTTGCGGCGATGGCGGCTGATGCGGCGGCTTGTCCGGCCGGCGCTGATCGGGCGTCCGCTGCGGCCGCCGATGTCTGGGCGACAGGCAGCGGAGGCGTGCTGAGGGCGACGGGAACGCTCTCGCCGCCGCGTACGGTCACATACGCCGCCTGCCCCGAGACCCAGGCCGCCCGGCCGGCGAAGACGATCTGCCACCAGCGAGGGGCCTCCGTTTTCCCGATCACGTCGAACTGATCTCCCCGGCGGAGAGCGCCCACCGCAGGATAGGCCGTGCCCGGCCCCAGGCGCACGTTGAGCCCGTCCACGTTCACGGTCAACTGAGGCGCGGTGTAAGGCGGCAAGAGCGGCGCGGGGTACTCCTGGGGATAGATGTAGACCTTCGGTTTCGCTTCAGCCCTGAGCCATTGCCCGCCTTGCCAGAATTCGTAGGTGATCGTCAGTTGCGCCTCTGCGCCGCGTGCGACGGGCGTGGCGTTGTTTTTGTAGGCAAGCGTCTGCGAGGCGACCGCTTTGGCGCCTGGCGGCAGGCTGGCCGGCACGAATTTCCGACACATGGAGCCGACGGGGTTGAAATCGGTTCCGCCGCAAAAATCCACAAAAATGTTCGTCGCCTCGACCTGGCCCTGATTGTGCAGCTCGACGACCAGCTCGAACTCTGGCCCGCCGCCGCCCGGCGGCGTGGCATCCAGGCGCACTGGAACCGGCGTCAAGAGCTCCGCGACCGTCGAGCGCGCCTTCGCTGTCCACGATTTGCCCACAGCGATGTCGGGCCCCGGGAAGGGCCGTTTGGCGTTCGGTGCTTCATCTTCAATGGGCCATGAGGGCAGGAAATTGACCCTGACGGTCATATTGCCGAGGCCTTGATCCAGATCTTTCGATTGGGCATCGGCAATCTGCAGGGTCGCATCCTTGACGCCCTGGTCATCGAGCGGAGCGATAAGGCGGAGGCGAAACATCACCCAGGCGCCCTGGCCGGGCGCAAGATCGGGCAACGGTTTGATGCAGCCGTCTTCCGCCCAAAAGTCCCCGGTCACGCAGTTAGCGACCCTGATGGTATAGCCATTCGCTGTCCCATTCCCGGTGTTTCTGATCTCCAAACGCAGATCGAACGGCTCCTGGGCGCGCGGCTGCTGCGGCGCTGTATAGGAGTTGGCGATCAAGAATTGGATCTTCGGGGGTAAGGGCGTAAACGTGCTGGTCGGCGTGGGCGTGCGGGTTGGCTTGACCGGCAGGATTGGGACGCCCGGCCCTGGCGTCGGCGTCGCGGTTGGCTCTTCGGCAAGGAGGCGGCGCGGCGAAGCTGCCAGGACCATGCCCAGGATGACGAACACGCCAAGGAATTTGTAGATAAGCCGGTGGGCAGAGTGCATCGGATTTTCTCTTTCCTGCGCTGAATGGTTGCGCCGCCTCGCCATGCCGGGCCGGCCACGAACGGTCACGCTCGTGGCCGGCTGCAGCGTCCTCAGCCTTTGGAGCCGGGGACTTGTACCTCGATCTGGATCACGTGCCGGCTGGCGTCTTCGTTTGGCCCGCCGCGCAGATGCACCCAAAGCCCCGTTTTGTCGGCGAATTCCTGCACCGCGGCGGCGATGGCGAGCTTCAAATCCTGCATCATGTCCTGCGCATCACTGATGGTCAGGCTGTAGTCTCGAGTGGTTCCGGTTGTAAATGCCATGGTCGTTTCTCCTTATCAGATGGATGGGGATGCGGCTTTTGCGTCGCCGCTGCATTACTCCAGGGTCAATGGGGCCAGGAACTGCTCGATGCCTTTGCCCTCGCTGACCCAACCGATAGGCCGGCCGCCGTTTGCGCGCCGCACCTGCCACCAGATCATCTTGTTGCCGCACTCCGGCCCGGCGGTGATCGTGACGATAGCGCCCTCCGCCAGGCCGCTGATTTCGTCGCCGCCTGCGGCGCGTCGCACGATGAGGCCGTCCGACGGCAACACATAGGCCTGCTGACCGACCTCCAGGGATGTGTCGAACTGCGTGCCCATCGTGTCCCAGCAAGCGATGCCCACGCCTACAGGAGTCAGGTAATCCAGGCCGTTTTTGCTGGCGGCCGTCCAACCCTCGATGACCTTGAACCTGCCATCGGGCCACTTGGCTCCGGTGCGGCCGCGGGCGTAGTACCAGACAAAAACGCCGTCATCCTTCGGGTAAGCTCCCGCCCAGTCTGCCGGCGGGGGCAAGATGGTGATAACGGCATGTTCCGGAAAGCCGCCGATGCAGTTGCCGCACTTCGGCAGCGCCACTGGCGCAGAGCGGACGTTGTTGCCGCCGCCTGCGTCTGGGACGACGATGACCAGGTCACCGGGACGAAAGGTGTGTGCCATTGTTGTACTCCCTATTCAGGACAAGTCGAGGTCTACGGCGTCAGAATCCCAAACTCCCATTGCGCCTCAAGACCATGGTGACATTTCGATTTCCTCCTGTTCTCTGAAAAAGTGCGGTCGTGGCCGCCTGCCAAGATGGATGCAACATGCACTCGACATCTGTCATCAGCTTAGAACCGGGCCCTGGCTCGGTCGGCCTGTCCTGGCCGACAGGCCAGGAAGACCGGCCAGGGTCGGATTTTCGAGTACATACTAAAAACAATCATATCACAACTATCGTCACAAAATCGTTTCATACCATTTTTCACAAAAAAACTCATTAAACAAAAACGCCCTGTGGGTGCGCGCACCCACAGGGCATTGATGCAACAGCCGGTCCGATTCTGTCAGAGGATCGCCGACGATTTCACTCCGACGCCAGCAGTTCCAGTGCCAATTCCACCGCCCGCTCCGTTGTCAGCGCGCAGCCGAGCGTCCAGGCCGCGCGGAAGCGTTCATCGCCCAGTTGCGCCCGGATGCCGGCCAGTTGCCGGTCGTGCTCCGACCGCGCGTTCGGCGGCAAGGCCGCGCCGATGGCCTCCCGCAGCGCCGCGGCCGCCGCCATCAGCCGGCCGGCCGGATCGGGGCGGCCCTCGTCCGCCAGCAGCCCCGCCAGGTGATCCAGCACGTCGCTGAGGCCGTGCTGGCTGCCCAGCTCGTGGAATAGCGCCAGCGCCTCCGCGAACAGGCGACGCGCCCGCGGCCGATCAGCCTGGCGCCAGGCGATCACCGCCAGGCTGTCGAGCGAGTAGGCGAGGCCCCACTTGTCGCCCAGCCGGCGCCGCATGGCCAGGCTTTCGTCGTTCAGGCTGCGCGCTTCGATCGCGTTGCCTTCTGACCAGGCGATGTCGGCCAACAGATGCAGCACATAGGCGATGCCGACCTCGTCGCCCAGGCCGCGGCGCAGGGCCAGGCACGCTTCGAGATAGCTGCGGCCGATTGCCCCATCGCCGTGCTGCCAGGCGGCCAGCCCCAGGTTCGCCAGCGCCGTCGCCTCGCCCGCCCGATCGCCGATCTCCCGACAGAGCGCCAGGCTGGCGGCGTAATTCCGCAGCGCCGTGGCGCAATCGCCCTGGCCGTGGGCCACGGTCCCCAAGCCACGCGTGATCATGGCGATGGCCGGCCGGTCATCGAGGGTCTGCGCGACGGCCAGCGCCTGTTCGTAAAAGGCGCTGGCTTCGACATAGTCGGCCTGGTAATAGGCCAGGATCGCCGCGGTCTGTAACGCCGCCAACCGCGCCGGCGTGGCGGCCGATCCATCGGCCGCCGCCAGCAGCGTCCTGGCCCAATAGCGCCCCTCTTTGAAGTGGCCGTGCGTGGCCCAAAAACGCGCCAGGCCGCCGACCATCCGCAGGCCAATCTCGACGCAGTCGCGCTCCGCCTGGCTGCACGCCAACGCCGCGCGCAGGTTGTCGTGCTCAAGCTCCAGGCGATCCAGCCAGTCGGCCTGCTGTGCGTCGGACAAATGCGGCGCCGCCGCCGCCGCCAGGGCCGCATAGTAGTCGAGATGTCTGACCCGCAGGCGCGCGGTTTCCCCGGCGTCCGTCAGCTTCGCCATGGCGTACTGCCGTGGCGCCTCGTGCAGCCGGAAGCGCCGCGCGCCCAAAATCGGCTCAGCCTCGACCAGCGATTTATCTTCGAGACTTGCCAGACGCCCCAGCACGTGTTCAGCCGCCAATCCGTGGCCGGCGCAGATGGCCTCGGCCGTCTGAAGCGAGAAGCCGCCGACGCAGACCGCCAGGCGCCGGAAGAGGATCCGCTCCTCCTCGGACAGCAAGCCGTGACTCCATTCCAGCGCAGCCCACATGGTCTGCTGCCGCGTGGGCGGGCTCGCCGTCTGGCGCGTCAACAGGGACAACACATCATCGAGCCGCGCCGCGATCTGATCGGTGGAGAGCGCGCGGATGCACGATGCGGCCAGCTCGATGGCGAGGGGGATGCCGTTCAGCCGCCGGCAAATCTGGCTGACGGCCGCCGCGTTGCCGGCTGTCAACGCAAAGGAGGGCAGGCTGGCTTGCGCCCGCTCCACGAAGAGTCGGACGCTGGCGCACTGCGCCAACGCGTGCGCAGGTCCGCCCGATCGGCCTCCAGACCGCGCCGGCGGGGCCGCCTCCGGCGGCAGGTCAAGGGACGGCACACGCCAGACCACCTCCCCCGCCACGGCCAATGACCGCTGGCTGGTGACCACCATACGCAGATGCGGCGCGGCTTGCAGCAGGGTCAAGGCGAGCGCCCCCACCTTGCCGGCCAGCTGCTCGCAGTTGTCGAGCGCCAGCAGCAGGCGCCGGTCGGCCAGCCATTCGGCCAACGCCTGGGTCGTAGTGCGCCCCGGCCCTTCGCGCACGCCGAGCGCTGCGGCAATCGTCGGCGCAACCAGCTCTTCATCGGCGACGGACCCCAGGTCAACCCACCAGACGCCGCCGGAGAACTCCGCGCGGTGATCGGACGCTACGCGCAACGCCAGGCGCGTCTTGCCGACCCCAGCCGCGCCGACCAACGTGATCAGGCGATGGGCGGCCAGCAGCCGGCGCACCTCCGCCAGCTCGCGTTCCCGGCCGATCAGGCTGGTCAACTCCTGCGGCAGATTGCCCGGGCCGGGGCTGCTGGCTTTCGGCTGGATCGAAAGCGGCGCGGCGACCGCCGCCGCTTGATCGAGCGCAGCCCGGTAAGCCGCCTGCGTCTCCGGAGCAGGCGCCATCCCCAATTCGCGTTGGAGCACTGCCCTACAGGCGCTCAGGGTGCGCACGATCCCGGTCTGATCGCCGATCCGTGCGCGCAGGCGCATCAGGTGCCGATAAGTCGCCTCGTGAAGCGGATCGCAGTGCAGCAACCGATCCGCATATCGGAGGGCGGCGGCGTATTCACCATCTTCCTCCAATAGCAAGACCAGGCGCTCGATGGCCTTCCACGCGGCCTGACTCAATCGTTCGCGTATCGGCGCAATCCAATCATCGTAGCAGTCGGGCAGAAGGTCGCCGGGATAGGCTGCGATGGCATCCTGTAATGCCGCGCGTTCCGCATCACGGCGGCCGGACTGCGCGGCTCGCGCCAGGGCCGCCTCGAATCTGGCCACATCCAACGCGCAGGATGCATCGGTGCGCCACCGGATCGTGTGCCGGTCATACGCAATGCGGCGCCGGCCGTCGGGCAGCGCATCGCGCAGGCGGTGCAGCAAGTTGCGCAGGTTGCCCCTGGCCCGGTCGTCGCTCGTGTCGGGCCAGAACGCGAACGCCAGTTGTTGGCGGGAGATGGCAGAGTCAGGGTGCAGGAGCAGGTAGGCGAGGAGGTGTTGCAGGCGCGCTTGCGCCAGGGTCTCGACCGATTGACCGTCGCTGATCAACCGGAAGCAGCCCAGGAGCTGAACGTCGAGGGTATGGCACGCGTCCATCGCGCCGATCCATGATGGAACCTACACGGCCCACGTACAGTTGTCTATCCATGCAATGTGATGGTGCAATTGTACATTGTGGATTCTCTTTCGTCAAACTACCAGGACGGAACCACGCACAATCACCACAAGACATGCGCGCGTTGCGGCGGCGCGTCTTTGTCCCTGCGCGCATCTTGGTAAGACCGCCGCGCCTTCTGCACGCTTGTCGGGGCTGCGGCCCAAAGGATTCGACCGATGGAAGAACACCGCCTCTACTCATTGCGGGCACGCGACATCATGAACCAGGACTTTGTCGTGGTACATCCCCTCGCGACCGTGTAAGAGGCCATCGAGGCAATGCTAAAATGTGATTGCCAGGCGGTCATCGTGGATCGGGCGGACGAGGGGGACGCCTATGGCATGGTCACGTATCAGGAGATCGCCTATCGGCTGCTGGCGAAGTCGTTGTCGCCAGCCCGCACGCGCGTCGCGGAGATCATGGTCAAGCCGTTGATCGTGGTGACGCCGAACCTGCGGCTGCCGTTCATCGCACAGCTCTTCACGCGCGTCGGCATCCAAAACGCGCTGGTGATTGACGAGTATCGGCTGGCCGGAATCATTTCGACCGCCGATCTGGTGAAGGCCATGGCTGCCAAGGACAAAGAAGTATAAGGAGGTTGCATGGATTTCGGCTGGACGGAAGAACAACGGATGTGGCGCAAGGCAGTGCGCGACTTCGCACAAAAGAAGATCGCGCCGCGCGTGCGTAAGATCGACAGCGGCCACGCCATCCCCGACGACATCATCAAGGGCATGGCCGAGATGGGGCTGTGGGCGCCCATCGTCGCCGAGGAGCCCACGAGGCGATCACGGAGGATCGCCCCTACTTTCACGGGGCGATCACGGAGGATCGCCCCTACGTACGGGCGGGCCTTTCACGGGGCGATCACGGAGGATCGCCCCTACGTACGGGCGGGCCTCTGTGCCCGCCCTGCGGGCCTCTGTGCCCGCCCGCCTCCGCGCCCGCCCCCACGGTTCACAGAGGGCGGCGGGCGCGCTTTGCAGCCGGGCGAGCAAGTCGAATGGCTCGGCCGTCACGGCATCCCGCACGGTGGTCTGCAGGTCCAGACGGATCAGGAAATAGGCGCGCCCGTCGGCTATCGCCTGCCAGCGCGCCAACTTGAAGTAGCCCAGATCGCTCAGGTACAAGGCGCCGGGCTGGAGCAGGGCCAGATCGGCGTCATAGGCCTGGTCGGGATCCCGGCCGCTCTGGACTACGATCTGTTCCAGGTTGCCGGTCAAGAAGTCGAGCTGCAGTTGGACCTTCAGGCAGGCGGCCGGGCCATCGCCGCCGCTGCCCGGAAAGGTCTCGGCGAGCGTGGCTGGCAAGGCGATGTAACTGCTATCCAGGATCTTGACGGCCGTGAACTGGCGCAGGATGGCGACATCCAGGGGCACACGCTGGTGAAACTGGCGCAGGCTCTCCCGGCTGAGCGTCTCAAACAAGGTGACGGCGGCCGCATGGATGCGCTCATCGAGGCCCTGCGCGGTGATGGCGACGCCCAGGTCGGCGGCCACCTCGGCCAGGTCATTCAGGGAGGCTTCCGGTGGCGCGCTCCAGCCTAACACCAGGGTCTGCACAAAGAGGGAGCCGGTCAACTTGGAGCGCCGCACCACGAACCCGGTCTGCCGAGCAACCGTCTCGCTCGTCTGTTCAAAAAAGGTGCGAAAGGCTTGCGCCATTACCTGATGGTCGATCATGGTAGCCTCCTCTGCCAGGATGTGGTGGTAGCATGCCATGAACCAGTCGAAAAATCAACTGGCGGAACAGCGCATCCGTTAGCTTGATGCCTATGGGGAGTGCAGTCAATATGGCTCTGCGTTTGGTGTGCTGCGCCGAGTGTGGTACACTGTGCCGCGCAAGAAAGCCCGGCGCTCTGTTTCTCCTTCGTCCCTTATCGTAAGTTGTGTCGCGGCAAGCGCCAGGGGATCCGTTTCTGGGTCGGCGGTTGTGGCTGACGATTCGGTCGCCACGTCGGCGGGAGACGACATCATGCTTGCAAAAGTCCACAGTTGCGCGTTGATCGGTCTGGAAGGCGCGGTGGTGGAGGTAGAGGCCGATCTCAATCCGCGTGCCTTGCCGCAAGTAACGCTGGTCGGCTTGCCCGATACTGCAGTCAAGGAATCCACCGAGCGGGTGCGGGCGGCCATCGTCAATTCCGGCCTCAGCTATCCGCGCGGCCGGCTGACGGTAAACCTGGCACCGGCCGACCTGCGCAAGGAGGGGCCGGCCTATGATCTGCCGATCGCGGTGGCCCTGTTGGTGCTGGCCGAACAGATTCCGGCCGATCTCGACGGCCTTCTCTTCCTCGGTGAGCTGTCTCTCGACGGCTCGGTGCGGCACGTGAACGGCATTCTGCCGATGGCGCACCTGGCTCATGAACTGGGTTACAAGGCCGTCTTTGTGCCCCAGGCCGATGCTCCCGAAGCTGCTCTGGTGCAAGGCATAGATGTGTATCCGGTAGAGAGCCTGGGTCGCCTGGCGGCGCATTTCCGCGATTACCACCCCATACCGCCTTATCGCGCCACGGTGGACCTGGACGCCGATCCGCCAGCCTATGTCTGCGATTTTCAGGATATCAAGGGGCAGGAGCATGTGAAGCGGGCGCTCGAAGTGGCGGCCGCAGGTGGACATAACGTGCTGATGAGCGGGCCACCAGGGGCCGGCAAGACACTGCTGGCCCGTTCTCTCCCTTCGATCTTGCCGCGCATGACGCTGGCTGAGGCGCTGGATGTGACACGCATCTACTCGGTGGCCGATATGTTGCCGTCTGACACGCCGCTGATCCGCCAGCGGCCGTTTCGCGCGCCGCACCACACCATCTCACATGCCGGTCTGGTAGGCGGCGGGCATTGGCCACGGCCCGGCGAGATCAGCCTGGCCCATCGCGGGGTGCTCTTCCTCGACGAACTGCCGGAGTTCGGCCAGCACACGCTGGAGGTGTTGCGCCAGCCGCTGGAGGACAAAATAGTGACGATCAGTCGGGCGCAGGGCAGTTTGACTTTTCCGGCCAACTTCATGCTGGTGGCCGCGATGAATCCGTGCCCCTGCGGCTATTACGGCGACAGCGAGCGCGAGTGCACGTGCAGCATGACCCTGATCAGCCGTTACCAGAAACGGCTCTCCGGCCCGTTGCTGGATCGCATTGATATCCACATCGAGGTGCCGCGCGTGCCGTTCCAGAAGCTATCGGACGAGCGTCGGGGTGAGCCATCGGCCGCGATCCGGGCGCGCGTGGAGGCAGCGCGGGAACGGCAGACGAAGCGCTTTGCGGGCACCCGGCTGACCTGTAACGCCGACATGGGCCCCACTCAGGTGCGCGATTATTGTCAGATAGATGAGACAGCACGTCAGCTGCTGGGTGCGGCGATGCGCCAGATGCAGTTCAGCGCCCGGGGGTTCCATCGCATCCTGAAGCTGGCGCGCACCATTGCCGACCTGGCCGGCGCAGAGCGCATCCAGCCGGCGCACGTGGCCGAGGCGCTACAGTATCGGCCGCGACGGATGGAGTAACGTCCGTACTCCGCTCGGGCACGGCTGTAGAGACGTTGTGTCTGACGCCCACAAGGGGCTTTGTAGAAACGAGGTAACTGCTCAGGCTCTTCATCCCCCTTGCCCCCTTTCCCCCGGCAGGCGGGGGAAAGGGGGTGTGAAGGGTGGGGGGGTGGCGGACGGCTTTG
>FWPU01005516.1_pt1 | contig 27238 bp, 20 predicted proteins | sample 2228361 | NCBI WGS metagenome assembly FWPU01 (sample SAMEA103939777, study PRJEB20133) | metagenome
CAGTTTTCAGTTTATCCTGTATTCCCTTTTTATAAAAAATATTTACAAAAAAAATGGAATCTTGAAATCAAAGAACAGGGAATATTTAATATAAAAAATTTTATAAAAAGTATATTCATTTCTTTTAAATTTACAATCATATATTTTTTTTTATTTATAGTTTCTTTTCTTCTGGGACCTTTCCAGTTGATTTTTCTTTTTTGCGTTAATGCATTTTTTTTCTCTTATGGAATTTATGATTTTTATTTTGATGATGAATTTCAGGAAGTTTCAGATAAAGTTCGTTTTTTGAGAAAAATATGGGTGGAAATTTTTACTGCGGGTCTTCTCGGGAGCTTTCTTATGTTTTTCCCCTTTCTCGGAATTCCTATGGCAGGTTACACTATATTTAATTTTATTTTTTTTAAAAGAAATCGGGTTCAGTTTGCAGAATATTGATTAAAGGAATTTTAAGCGTTTAGAATTTCAAAATTGATTTTACGGAAGTCATAAATTTAATTATATATTGATTGATTTTCAATTTAAGTTTAAAAAAAACTACCACAATACCGAAATAATTTAATAATTTTGATGAAAAGGAAAATGATATGGAAGAAAAAAAAACTTACCTTACAGAAGAGCAATTAAAAGAATTTAAAGAACTATTATTACAGGAGAAAAAGAAAATGTTAGAAATATTGAAGGAAGAAGAAGAAAATTTTGAAAATATAGAGGATATTGATGAAATTGATATAGCAAATTCTGTAGCAAGTAATGAATTAATTAATAACTTATCTAAATTTGATTTTGAAAAGATTCAGATGATTGATAAAGCTCTTGAGAAAATTGAAAAGGGGACTTATGGAATATGCGAAGGAACAGGAAAACCTATTCCCATCGAAAGACTCGAAAGAATTCCCTGGACTCCCTATACTGTGGAATATGCGGAATATGTATCCAGAAATAAAAAGAAAAAATAAATTATTCATTTGACCCTGAAATATTCTATTAGATCTTTGTCTATATGACATCTTACACCGGGCACAAAATTAAAATTCTTGAAGGACTGGAAGCAGTTCGAAAAAGACCTGGAATGTATATTGGAACTCAGGATCATACAGGTCTTCATAAAATGATCTATGAAGTTGTAGATAATTCTGTTGATGAATTTATGGCGAAAGCAGCAACCACTGTTCGGGTAAATATCCAAAAAGATGGTTCTGTGGAAGTTGAAGATGATGGGAGGGGAATTCCCACAGACATACATCCAGAAGCAAAAGCTTCCACTCTGGAAGTGGTAATGACAAAGCTTCATGCAGGAGGAAAATTTGGTAGTGGGGCATATAAAATCAGTGGGGGATTACATGGTGTAGGGGTTTCTGTAGTAAATGCTTTATCAGAATGGTTACAGGCGGAAGTTCACAGAAATGGAGAAATTTATTTTCAGGAATATAGAAGGGGCATTCCCGTTGAAAGTGTTAAGGTAATTGGGAAAACCAATAAAACAGGAACTATTGTTCGATTTAAACCAGATCCTGAAATTTTTACCACTACAGAATTTAATTATAGTATTTTGAGGAATCGTCTTGAAGAAATTGCTTTTTTAAATAAGGGATTAAAAATTTATTTGAAAGATGAAAGAGAAGCCCCTCCCCGCAAAGAAGAATTTTACTACGAAGGTGGAATTATTGAATTTATTGAGAAAATATCAAAAAAACATAAACTAGTTCATAAGAATATTATCTATTTTGAAGACAAAGCAGAGTACGAAGAGAAAAATGAAAAAAAGGAATTATTTGCTGAAATAGCAATTACTTATAATCATTCGAATACAGAGAAAGTATATTGTTTTACAAACGGAATCAATAATAATCTGGGCGGAACACATCTAGAAGGGTTTCGCGTAGCTCTGACGAAAACATTAAATGATTTTCTAAAAAAAGATGAAAATTTAAAAAAGAAAATTACCGGAAGCTTTAGTGGAGATGATGTAAAAGAGGGATTGATTGCAATTATCAGTATAAAGATGCAGGATCCTCAGTTTAATTCCCAGACGAAAGAGAAATTGGTTAATGCAGAAGTAAGAGGTATGATTCAGCAAATTGTTAGTAACAACCTTTCTATTTATTTTGAGCATCATCCCAATGAATTAAAGCCTATACTTGAAAAATGTATACTAACCTATCGTGCAAGAGAAGCCTCCCGAAAAGCAAGAGAAATGATTACAAAGCGAAAAGGTATTTTAGATGGTGTTGGTTTGCCCGGAAAACTTGCTGATTGTTCAGAGAAAGATCCTTCTTTAAGTGAATTATTTATTGTAGAAGGTGATTCTGCAGGTGGTTCAGCAAAGCAGGGAAGAAACCGAAATTTTCAGGCAATTTTACCTATAAAAGGAAAAATTTTGAATGTTTTTAAAGCCAAAGATATTAAAGTTCTCGATAATGATGAAGTAAAAACTCTGGTAACAGCAATCGGTGTAGGTTACGGAAATGATAATATTGATTTAAATAAATTAAGGTATCATAAAATCATTATTATGACAGACGCAGATGTAGATGGTTCTCATATAAGAACACTGTTATTAACATTTTTTTTTGCAAAACTCAGGCCCTTGATAGAACATGGACATCTCTTTATAGCTCAGCCACCTCTATATTTAATTAAAAAAGGAAAAGAGTCCTTCTATGCTTATTCTGATAAAGAAAAAGATGAGATTGTACAGAAATTCAAATCAGAAAAAAATATAACCGTTCAAAGATATAAAGGATTGGGAGAAATGAATCCAGAACAACTCTGGGAAACCACAATGGACCCTGCACGAAGGGTTTTGTTGCAGGTAAAACCTTTTGATAATGATTCAGAAGAGTTAAAATCTCTTGAAGAAACATTTGAAATTCTTATGGGCGATGATTCTGAGCCGCGAAGAAAATTCATAGAAGAAAATGCTAAGTATGTCACCCATTTAGATTTATAATCGTCTGTGAAGTTTCAGGAACCACTCAATACCCCTGTAATGAAGCAGTATCTGGAACTAAAATCTAAATATCCGGATGCGTTATTATTTTTTCGAATGGGTGATTTTTATGAATTGTTCCTTGAAGATGCAATTACTGCAGCTCCTTTAATGGATGTGGCTTTAACCAAAAGACAGGGCTCTATACCAATGGCGGGGGTTCCCTATCATAGTGCTGAAATTTATATAAATCGATTATTGCAGCACGGGAAAAAAATTGCTATAGCAGAACAAATCGTGGATAAAAAAAATCCTCGACTGATGCAAAGAAAAGTAGTTCGTATGATTACCCCGGGGACCATTATCGAAGATAATCTCTTAAAATTTACAGAATCACAATATATTATGTCTTTTGCAAAGGAAAAAGATAATATTTCTATTTCTTTTTTAGAAGTTTCTACCGGTGAATTTTTCTCTTATTTAGTTTCTCGAGAAAGCCAGATGGAACTTCTTGATTATTGTATTTCTTATCATCCCAGAGAAATTGTAACTATAATAGATTGGGAAGATGAATTAAAATTTCTTTTAAAAAATACTATATTTTATTTAAGTTTTATCGAAAGCTGGAAAGCCACTTATCGTGAATGTTTACAGAAAATTGAGAATTTTTATCAAACAAACAAAAGTATATACGACAATATTTCTGAATCTATCATTATTTCAATAGGAATACTTCTATTTTATATAGAAGAGGTTTTTCCAGATCAAAAGATTAGTATTGAGATTCCAAAAATTTATTCAGATTTACAAGAATTTCTCATTCTGGATGAATCCACCATTAAAAATTTGAATCTTTTTGAACCAAAAGAAACCTCTTTATATGCTTTGTTCAGTCCTGTTACGGCAGGCGGTAAAAGATTATTAAAGGAATTTATTTTACATCCTCTTCGAGATATTAAAGAGATCAGGTATCGAGAGTCACTGGTGAAATTTTTTTACGAAAATCACTATTTATCTCAAAAACTGGAGAATTTATTAAAAAATGTCTCAGATTATGAAAGAACCTTAACAAGAATGGAAGTAGGTAAATCCAGTCCCAGAGATATTAAAAACTATATTGGATTAATAGAAACTTCTATTCAAATTCAAACTCTTCTCGAAGATTCAGAATTGGATAAATTAATCGTCTTACATAGAGGTTTAATTGATTTAAAAAATTATTTGCAGAATGCTATTGTGGAAAATCCACCAGCTTTGCTGGGCAATTACCCTTTTTTAAAAAAGGGATTTGATTCTGAATACGATGAAGCTCTAACAGCCAGAGAAAAAGGAGCTTTATGGATTCTCGAATTTGAAAAAAAAGAAAAAGAAAGAACCGGTATTTCATCTCTGAAAGTTAGATATAATAAAGTTACAGGATATAATATCGAAGTTTCAAAAGGACAGGTAAAGTTTATCCCCGATAATTACGAAAGAAGACAAACTTTGATTAATTATGAAAGGTTTACTTCAGAAGAGCTTAAACAAATTGAAAATAAAATTTTAAATGCAGATAATATTATAAATCAAATAGAAGAAAAATATTTTGAAGAATTTATAAATAAAATTTTACAATATAGACTGGAACTAAAATCTTTAATGAAGACTCTTTCTTTTCTGGATTTGGTTATAAATTTCGCAAAAATAGGAAGAGAAAATCAGTGGGTTTGTCCTGAATGGAACAATGAAAAAAAGCTTATTTTAATGGAATCCCGACATCCTGTTTTGGAATGTTTTTTACCTAAACATCAGGATTTTATACCAAATGATGTATATCTGGATACAGAGGAAAATTCTCTTGCTATTATTACAGGTCCGAATATGGCAGGTAAATCTACTTATATTCGCCAGGTGGGAATTATTCAAATTCTTGCTCAAATGGGTTCGTTTGTTCCTGCAAAAAGAGCTAATTTATCCATTGTTGATAGAGTTTTTACAAGAGTAGGGGCAAGCGATAATTTAGCAAAAGGAGAATCTACTTTTCTTGTAGAGATGATGGAAACAGCTCGTATTTTGAATTACTTTACAGAAGATTCGCTAATCATTATGGACGAAGTAGGTAGGGGAACATCTACTTATGATGGCTTATCCATTGCATGGTCCATAGTTGAATATTTAACAGAAGAAGTAAAACCAAAAACTCTCTTTGCTACACACTTTCACGAACTTACAAGGTTGGAAGAAAGAAAAGGTGTATTTAATCTAACAATGGAGATTCTTGAAGATGGAGAAAACATAATATTTTTACATAAAGTTAAAAAAGGAATTGCAGATAAATCTTATGGTATATATGTTGCAAAACTTGCAGGTATTCCTAGGAAAGTAATTCATAGAGCTCAAAATTTACTAGCATATTTTGAATCTCAGGTAGGCAAATCGCAGGTACCTAATGAATATCAGGAAGAAATTGAATTTAAGAAAGCAAGAAAAGTAAAAAAAAATAATCAATACCAAAAACAAATTGAACTTTTTTGATTTTCAATTTTTTTAACTTTATGAAAAATAAATCCAGTATCGATTACACCATAGCAGTAAATGGTATGTATTGCGCGGGCTGTGCCGGCAGAATTGAGAATGTTTTAAAGCGAACAGAGGGAATTAATTCAGTAAAAGTGAATTTTGCTACTTCTTCAGCTTTTCTGGAATTTAATCCAGCTTTAGTTGATTTTCATACTATTCAGAAGAAAATTGAAAATTTAGGTTATTCAATTCAAATTAAAGAAAATATTTTTACAAAAGAAAGAATCAAAAAAATTAAACAGGAAAGAAAAAAAAACCTTTTTGATTTATTTTTATTTCTAATTGGTTTTTTTTCCTCTCTTCCATTAATGATTCATATGATTTTTGATATTCATATAAATGAATATATTCAGCTTTTTCTTGCTACCATTGTTCAATTTTTTGTAGGATTTCGCTTTCATCGTAATGCTTTAAAAACAATAGTTACGGGAGGGGCAAATATGGATGTTCTGGTTTCACTTGGAACAAATTTTGCGTATTTTTATAGTGTTTTTGTAATGTTGTGGGGAAAAACTTTTAACTTGAATCAACATTTATATTTTGAATCTTCTGCAGTGGTAATAACCTTTGTGATTCTGGGAAAAATTTTAGAAGGAATTACAAAGCGAAAAGCCAATCAGGCAATTGAAGATTTATTTTCTTTACAGCCCTTAATCATTCATCGAATTCGAAATCAAAGTATAGAAGATGTTGATTTTACAGAAATTAGTGAAAACGATTTAGTATTGGTGCGTCCTGGCGAAAATATTCCCTGCGATGGATTGATAGAGGAGGGAATTTCAGAAATTAATGAAAGTTTAATTACTGGCGAAAGTCTTCCAGTTCGAAAATCAAAGGGTGATGAAGTTTTTTCTGGAACTACTAATCTGTCTGGAATGTTAAAAATCAGGGTATTAAAAAAACCAGAAGATTCCACTTTATCAAGAGTTTTAAAAATGGTGGAGGACACGCAGAATTCCAAAGCTGAGGTTCAGAGACTGGCAGATATTGTTTCTGGATATTTCGCTTATGGAGTAATTCTGATAAGTATTATATCTTTTATTGTTTCGTATTTTATATTAGATATTAGTTTTTCTGAATCATTGATTCGTATGGTTTCTGTGCTTGTGATAGCATGTCCCTGTGCACTGGGGCTTGCCACTCCCATAGCTATTTTAATTGGAAGTAGTATCGCTGCAAAATATGGAATTCTATTTCGTAATGCTACTTCTCTTGAATATGCAAGTAAAATACAAAAACTTATTTTTGATAAAACAGGAACTATAACTACAGGTAAACTGAAGGTTGTGGATTTTAATCTTAATTACATAAATTCTCGTATGTCAGAAACGATAATAAGATCTATGATTTTTTCAGTTGAGTCTTCTCTTGATCATCCCATTGCAAAATCCATTGCAAATTTTATGGAACCAAACAGCAGATTGCTGGAAATTAAAGAAGTAGAAAATATACCGGGATATGGGGTCAGAGCTATTGTTAAATTGGATACTGATAATTTTGAAGTATATATAGGTTCACAGGAATTTGTTGAGAAAGTTTTTGATTCAAAAATTCCTTTAAAGTACAACGATTCAATATATACTACAGTGTTTTTTTATATAAACAATATTGCTTATGGAGTTTTCTATCTTTCCGATGAATTAAGAAAAGAAGCTAAAGAAACTATAGCTAAATTAAAGGAATTAAATATTGAAATTTATCTGGTTTCAGGAGACAAAAGAAAAGTTGTGGAAAATATGGTCAGAATACTGGACATTAAGAATTTCTACGCTGAATCAAAACCAGAAGATAAATTAAAAATTATAGAAGCGATACAGAAACAGGGATTTGTTGTTGGTATGGTAGGTGATGGGGTTAATGATGCTCCTGCCCTTTCCAGAGCTAATGTCTCTTTTGCTCTTGGAGAAGGAGTAACCATTAGCAAAGAAACTTCAGATGTAAATTTATTACATAATAATCTTCTGGATATTCCTTTTTCCATATTTTTATCAAGAAAGATTTTAAGAAAAATTAAACAAAATTTATTTTTTGCATTTATATATAACATTTTAGGAATTCCTATGGCAGTTATGGGATATTTAAATCCTGTTGTGGCAGGTTTTGCAATGGCTATGAGTTCTGTTTCAGTTGTATCATCATCTTTGTTTTTATATTTGATAAAGAAGGAGTAATAATACTCCTTCTTATTAAAAAATAAAAGAGACTGCTAAATTCACAGCATCTATATTGTTGTTATTTGTATTGTATAGTTCACTATCCTGATAATAAGGAGAATTCGTTTTCCAGTCTTCATAATCAATTTTTAAAGAAACATTGGGATGTGGATAAAACGCAAGTCCTACAGTTTGAACTCTAAAATCATTAACCGGATTGGGTAGTCCTTTTACTCCCAGTGATTCAACAAAAGTTTTAATTTCAGTTCCATTAATTGAATTCAAAATACTTGAATCTTTATAAGTTACATTTGTTTTAAGAAGTCCATTAGAGTTTAAAGCAATTTCATTTTCAATTTCAATTCTTCCATTATTTTTCAGGGTTCTTTTTTGAGTATTAACATATTCGTTTTTATAAAATAAAACTAATTTTTTATTACCTTTCCATAGAGAAGCAATATCATAACCAATTGTTAGATAAGCACCTTCAACTGTAGAACCAATATTTTTTCCCGTTTTAGCATTTAAAGCGCGTACTTCATCTTCTTGAATCCATCCTCTTGCAATTAGGCCCTGTAAATATAGATTGTGTTTTTCGTATTTGAAGTGTCCGGATCCAATAGATACTTTTGGATTGATTTTTCGAGATTCTTCAAATTCTTTCTGAATATGTGTTCGTAATGCCTGTGAGGTACTATCTGTTCCAGGGATTAAAGCAGAAAAATCCAGTCTTGAAAGTATATCCACTTTTTGAATATCTCTCTGTCCCGCTCCACCAATATAATAAGAAGTTCCCAGAGTAAGTCCTTCAACGGGATAAATTTCAATGGAAGCTGCATAAGCAAAGTTCTGAAATTTTACTTTACTTCCCTGCTGTCTACCACTACGAATCCATTCTGAATCACTAAAGGATTGTCCTTCCAGTCCATTATAGATACCAATTTTATAAAGAACTAAATCTTTAAATAAATTTCCATGAAACATTATTCCTAAATCTCTCCATGTGGAAGGAATAATTCTGGATTCAGTATAGGGTCTTTCTACTTGAAAGAAAGTTGTAGGTTCATGATAATAATTTGTTATACCAACGGGATTTAATAATAATCCAGCAGCTATTTTAAAGTAATCGCGGATTAAAAAATCCACATATCCAAATTCGAGATATACTTCGCTTTGTTTAACTGTAGTGGTTTCTTTTTTACATACTCCACTGATCACATCAGCGCAGTAGTTTATAGTCTTTTTTTCATAACCCGCGTGTTCATATTCGATTTCGCTATTGAGCACAATCCAGTCGTTGAATTTATAACCTGCATAAAGAATGAATCGATGGGCATCACCAAAATCAGTTTTATATGGTGAACGATTGTCCCGATATTTTAATTCGCCATATCCTCCAAAGGAAATTCCTTCTTCGACGAAATAGACACCTGAAGCAGCTGGTCCCAGCCCATCATAACTTTTATATTGTTTGGTAGCCTTTTTTTCTTTCAGTTGTTCTATTTCTTCTTCAAGAATCTTGATTTTTTCTTCTACAGAAACTTTATCTTGAGAGAAAATCGGAAAAGTGGTTAACACGATAAAAAAAGTTGTGATTATTTTTATCTTCATAATCAACCTCCATTTTAATTTATATACAATTTTTTTTATAGCTGGAAATTGTCAATTTATATTGAGAATGAGTCTTAGTTTCATTAAGAATAAATCCAATTCATTTTTAATTTTAGCAAAATAAAAATGAATTGTTTTTCAATTCAAGGGCGAAAGTTTCTAAAAAATGTAAAAGAGATTAGATTCAGAAATGTTTGTAAGGAAGTAAAATTATTTAAGATGGTTCAGATTTTTTATATTTTGCTTTTACAGTAGTTGTAATACCTCCACGAACATTATAAATAATTTTTATTTTTGCCCAGTGGGGATCGCAGGCTTTTACAATATCTTCTAAAATTTTATTTGTGACATTTTCGTGAAAAATTCCAATGTTTCTGTAAAAAAGAAAATATTCTTTAAGGCTTTTTAATTCCAGACAATATAAATGGGGAGAATATTGAATATGAATAGTTCCAAAATCCGGTAATCCCGTTTTTGGACAAATAGCTGTAAATTCTGGAAAAACAAGACGAATTTTATATTTTTTATCAACATAAATATTTTTAAAAACTTCTATTTTGGGTGTTTTAAGTTCTCTAATATGATCTTGTTTCCCTTCATAGGTGGGAGAAATTGCAAAATCCAAGGACATAAATCACCATCCTTTTTTTTGTTTAATTCATCAAGAATAATTTAGCAATTTTCACAATATTTTTTGGGTAACCAACCTTTTTTTTGTAAAATTCCAAAAATTTTGCAAGCAATACAAAAACCAATACTGGCTTCCAGGAAACTAAATAATCCTTAAATTAAAATAGGTATAAAAAAATTGGTACCCGAGGGAATAGAATATAACAGCTGATACTAAAAATAACGAGCCACAGAGTTTAGCAAATTTTTTTGGCATTGCAGGAATTCATTTCTCTTTGTTGATATGGAATATTTTTTTAAATTATAAAGCAAAAAAATTTAAAAGAGACAATTATGGGATGGATATGGAAATTAAAAAATCAAGAGTTGATATTAAAAATGATTATTAAAGAAAGATGGTTAAAATTGTAAATCGCTAAAAGTAAAACAATTGAGCAAAACAAGGTGGTTTAAGCAGCTGAAATGCTTGTTTGGTAATATTCTATTTCAGTTTGATTTATAAATATAGTTTTCATAAAGAAAATATAGGAATTAAAGACAAAAAAGTCAATTAAAAAATCGGCCTTAGGCCGATTTTTTGATTAAGCTACATAACGATGTCTCCATCTTCTTGCGCCATAATATACGGCAATAGGAGCATATGCCATATGGAATAGATAACTATAGGGGAAAATCAAAATCATTGTGGCACCTAAGATAGAATGAATGTACACCATTCCGTCAATGATTTCTAATCTAGCAAGAATTTCTGTCCAGATAATGGCATAAACAAGAGCTGTAAATACTAAGTGAGAAAATTTAAATCTTCCTTTTACTCTTAGATTTTTCGCTGCCGGATCAAGATCTTTAGTAATAGCACCGCTAAGACCAAAAATATGAGTAATCATTAAAAGGGTGTTTCCAACAAAAGCAGAGATTACAATGATCCAGGTAAAATAAACAAAAAATTCAGCAAACGGACCAAATAAAAATTTTGCCTGTAACCACTCACCATTTCCGAAAATAATCGCAAATATATTACTTAAAGAATAATTATAGGAACTACTTGCTCCTGTAGCTACATCGGGAATGGGATTGCCATTCAGAATATGGTAAAGTAAAAGTAGAAGAGAAATTGCATACCCAGTTGATACAGTAATAATCCCTATGTGATATAAAACTGCACCCCATGCAAAAATGGGATTGGATTTACTGGCAAATCGAAAAGTTGGAAAAGAAAAAAATAGTTTAACACTTTCGAAAATGGAACGAGGAGGTATTGCATCCAGAGCATTGCTATTTCTCTGAATTTTGATAGGATGAGTAAAAAGCCTGATAAAATGCAAACCTCCTTTATACAATATACCCGCTGCACTGATAATAATTGCTATCAGTGCATAATTATCTAAAAATTGAATTAAACCTTCCATATTTGTCTCCTTAATTATGTTTAGTTGCAAAAACTTCTTTTTCAATTTTTTCAAAATATTTCCAGAAACCTGGATTTTCTTTTGCGTAGTTTTTTACATTAGCATCTTCTTTGAGTTTTTGTAACATTTCAGGGAACTGAGGACTTCTCATTAATTGATCCATTAATCCTGATAATGTATGTCTTGTTAATTGTTCTTTTGTCATATTTTTTAATACTGCTGGGAATTTAACTCTATGTTCTTCATTTCTTTTTTTCAGAGCTTTCATCATCGCATCATAGACAATTTCAAACAACATACGAGCTTTTCGGTTATCAGCATTAGCCAGACCATAAACTTCAGTTGTATCTTTAAGATTCAAATAACAAACAGCACAGGGCGTTGTTACCAGATCTGCACCAGTATTTTTAATTTGTTCGGCTTTAAGTCGAGATATCTTTCTTCTTTTTTCTGTATTTTCAGGTAATCTCATTCCACCAGCACCACCGTTACAGCAGTAATTTTGTTCTCTATTGGGAGTCATTTCTCGAAAATCTTTTACCACTTTGGGTAAGAATCTTCGGTATTCATCTCCTCTTCCTGAAAGTCTTGTTACATAGCAAGGATCATGGAAGGTCACAGATTCGTCAATTTTTTCAACAGGGATTTTGCCTTCATCAATAGCTTGTTCTATAATAGTATCTATAGAAACAATTGGCAATTTAAAGGGTCTTCCCAGTGTCTTTTCTGCTTCTACATACATAGTTCTAACATCGCAACCACATTCAGCAACCACTACATATTTTGCGTTAAGTTCGAGAGCTGCTGATTCCCATTCTTCTAGTAATTGTTTTGATAGTTCATGATGCACAACGATATGGTCAATTTCTGTTCCTGTATCGGTGACTTTTGAGGATACTGTATAACTTACACCTGCTACATTAAGAATTTTCATTAGTTTTACTCCATACTCAGGAATCCTTGTATTCCCTGCTGATGGGCAAACAAAGAAATAATCTACATTGGGAACATCTACTGGAATTTCTACACCTTCATAGCCAAGGAAAAGACCAGGTCTTGAAAAGACATACTCGCGAGTTAATCCAAAGGAATGTCTATATTTGATGGTGTTTTCATATATAGCTTTGAGGGTTGGATTTTCCATTGCAATTCCAGATTCAGTATAAGCTGCTCTCATTGCGCGATATAGAGAACGATTTGAAATATTCATTGGACATGAAAGAGTACATCTTCCGCAGACTGTACATTGCCAGTACATAAACATATTTTTTCTTAAATCATCTACAGTTACAGATTCCATCAAGCCAAGACTGCCGAGAAGTCTACCTGTAGGTGTTTTGTATCTTTTCCAAACTTTTCTTACATAATCAGCTCTTACCTTGGGATGCATTGCTTCTTCGCCTGTTTCAACATACCATGCACAGGCAGTTCCACATTGGTTACACTCAACGCATCCATACATATTTAAACCGATATCCTCTTCAGACATCCAGTGATCCAGTGTATCCACAAATTTTTGAAGCTTTTCTTCATCTGTTGTTGGGAAACTCATACTCTTCCTCCTGAAAGTTAATTTAAAAACTATATCTTTTAAAGATATAGGTTATAGTAGTATATACTATATGGTAATATATCAAAATGTCAAATAAAAAATATTATGTACTTAAAAAAAATTGACTTTGAATCTCATTTTCATTTATAAGTGAATTAGATTTAATTTTTGATCTCAAAATTAGAATAATTCAAAAAATATAATAATTTTGATTTAATTAATTTTTTAATTTATAAAAAGGTCTGGGTTCTTTTAAGTTAAGAAAGAATTTTTTGCTAAAACGATTATTAATGTTCACATAAGAAGCATTTATTGAATTATGAATTTACAATTGATGAAAATCAGTATGAAAAAAAAGTGAATCTATGAATCCTATAATCCTGGATGGAAAAACCCTTGCAAATAAAATTAAACTGGAAATCAAAAAAGAAGTAGAAAATATAAAAAAAAAATATAATTCTATTCCTACTTTAGCTACCATATTGGTAGGAAATAATCCTGCTTCTCAAACCTATGTAAATATGAAGATTAAGTCCTGTGAAGAAGTAGGTATGCGATCTATAAAAATTCATTTACAGGAGAATATTTCCACTGAGCAATTATTAAATGAAATTTTTAAATTAAATAAAAATCCTGATGTAAATGGTATTCTTTTACAACATCCGGTTCCGGAACATATAAATGAAAGATTATGTTTTGATGCCATAGATATAGAAAAAGATGTGGATGGAGTTACCACGCTGGGGTTTGGAAAAATTAGTTTTGGACTCATCGCGTATCCATCCTGTACACCAGCAGGAATTATGAGATTGCTTGATGAATATAATCTTAAAGTGGAGGGGAAAAGAGCGATTGTAGTAGGGAGATCTCCTATTCTGGGGCGCCCCTTATCTATGCTTTTGTTGCAGGCAAATGCAACTGTTACGATATGTCATTCAAAAACGGAAAATTTACCAGATATCCTTCGCGAAGGTGATTTTATATTTGCTGCCTGTGGAATTCCTAGATTTATAAAGGGGGATTGGTTAAAGAAGGGTTGTGTGCTTATTGATGCAGGTTATAATCCAGGTAATGTGGGTGATGCAGATTTTGAAAGCTGTTATTCGAAATGTTCTTATATAACGCCGGTGCCTGGGGGAGTTGGTCCTATGACAATTGCTATGCTTTTAAAACATACTCTCGAATCTGCTAAGAGAAAAATTCAATAAATTTTTGTTTTTTTTAGATCTATAATAAAAAAATTGTAATTGTGCTATCAGTAAGAATTATACCCTGTCTGGATATAAAAGATGGGAAAGTTGTAAAAGGTATAAACTTTGTAAATTTAATAGATGCGGGTGATCCCGTAGAAAATGCTAAAATTTATCAGGAGCAGGGGGCTGATGAATTAACTTTTCTAGATATTACAGCAAGTTCAGAAAGAAGAAAAACAGTTCGTGATTTAGTGGAAAAAGTTGCAGATGAAATTTTTATACCTTTTTCTGTGGGCGGGGGTATACGAACCATTGAAGATGTGGAAAATATTTTAATGGGAGGTGCTGATAAAGTTTCTATCAATACGTCTGCATTCCAGAATCCCGATATTTTATATGAATCTGCCAGAAGATTTGGAAGCCAGTGTATTATCTGTGCAATAGATGCAAAGTGGAATTCACAGATGAATGATTATGAAGTTTACTTACATGGTGGAAGAACACCTACAAATTTTTCTGCTATTGAATGGGCTAAAATTGCTGAAGATAAGGGAGCAGGAGAAATTCTTTTAACAAGTATGGATAATGATGGTACAAAAAAAGGATATAATTTAGATTTGCTCCAGAAAGTTAATCAAGTAACTCATATTCCCATTATTGCATCAGGAGGAGCGGGAGAGTTGAAACATTTTCTCGAAGCCCTACAAATTGGAAATGCCAGTGCAGTTCTGGCTGCCTCTGTATTTCATTTTCGAGAATTGACTATACAACAGGTAAAAAGTTATTTACAGGAAAATCAAATATCTGTTAGACCATTATATAATTATAATTTTTAAAAGGAGCAAACTATGGAATTTCTTGATGAATTAGAAAATTTATTATACGATAGAAAAAAATTATTACCAGAAGGTTCCTATACGGCAAGGCTTTTTCAGGAAGGTGAAGATAGAATATTAAAAAAAGTAATTGAAGAAGCAGGGGAAGTTATACTGGCTTTAAAAAGTGGAGTCAAACAGGATATTATTCACGAATCTGCAGATTTAATTTTTCATTTAATGGTGGCATTAGTTGAAAAAGATGTTTTATTAGAAGAAGTGATAAACGAACTTAAAAAGAGGCATAAATGAATTTTTTATCTACCTGTTCAGAAAGAGAATTTTTTGGGAAAAAAATTGGTGGTAGTCATCCTTTTTTCTTAATTGCAGGACCCTGTGTTATTGAAACAAAAGAACTTTTGGCAGAAGTTTGTGAAAATTTAAAAAAGATAACAGAAGAACTGGGAATTGTTTATATATTTAAATCAAGTTTTGATAAAGCAAATCGAACTTCTGCAGCTAGTAAAAGAGGACCAGGCCTTGAAGAAGGTTTAAAATTACTAGATTGGGTAAAAAGAGAATTTGATGTTTTTATTTTAACAGATATTCATGAAACCAATCAGGTAAGGGCTGTTGCTGAGGTTGTGGATATTATGCAGATACCTGCTTTTTTATGTAGACAAACAGATCTTATAATTGAAGCTGCAAAAACAAATAAATGGATCAATATTAAAAAAGGACAATTTCTAGCTCCCTGGGATATACAATCCATAAAAGAAAAAGTAGAGTTAACAGATAATCAGAAGGTTCTTTTTACAGAAAGAGGTGTATCTTTTGGCTATAATAATTTAGTTTTTGATCCGCGTTCAATTCCCATTATGCATTCTTTTGATGTTCCGGTTATAATAGATGGAACACATAGTACTCAACTTCCTGGTGCAGGTGGTAAGCAGAGTGGTGGTAATAGAGAAATGGTACCTTATATTTTGAAGTCTGCAGTATCTATTGGAATTGAGGGAATATTTATGGAAGTTCATCCCGAACCTGAGAAAGCCTGGTCAGATGCAGCTACACAATACTGGCTTGCTGAAACTCCCCGACTTTTAAAAAAATTATATGAACTGGATCGAATTGCAAAGACTTAATTTTTTTTTTGTTTTGCTTTTTTTATTTTGTGGAACGAAATATCCTGAGCTTAAAGAGGAATCTCAGGAAAAAGGCTCAACGCTCAAATTTTTAAATTTTGAAAGGATGGAATATAAAGGTGGAGGACAGAAGAAATGGAAACTAAAAGCAAAAGAAGCTTATATTTATAATAAAAAAAATTCAAATGAACTGGAAAAAATTAGCTTATATAATATTGATTTTGAACAATATCTGCCTAAAAAAAGTTCTATGAAAGGGAACTATGCAATTCTCGATTATAAAAATAACAAATTTAAAATTAAAGGGGATGCAATTTATTTCGATGATGATGTGGAACTCAAAGGTAAATCCTTAAGTTATGATTTAGAAAAAGAAATTTTAGAGACAGATATACCTGTCCAGATAAAAAGAAAATCGTCTACTACAATTGAATGTAAAAAAGGCTTTTACTATAATAAAAAAGAGGATATTCAAATATGTCGATCACCTTCTGGAAGTATTTTACAGAACACAAAAAAAGACAGACAAAACAGAGAAGAAAAAAACAAATTCTTTTTTTGATTTTTCTAATTTTCTTGCATTGTCACTGGTTTGTTCAAAGTTATCCTATAAATAATTTTTCTTTCACCGCTTATGAATCGTTTACCGAATCAGCGAATGAACAGAGTATTCAAAATCGAAATCAGTTAACAAGAGTAGAAGATACAAAAAAAAGAAAAAATGTAATCACACATTTTTTTGCAAATAACCTAGTCAGACGAAAAGTAAACTGGAAAGGGAAAGAAGCTTACGAACTAATTTTAGAGGGTTCTGCTGTTATAAAACATGATAATACAATCATTGAAGCGACACGAATTCAGTTAGATCCAGAAGACAATGGTATCCTGGAAGGAAGAATCCAAGTTTCCGATCCAAAAGAAGGTATTTTTATGTTTGCTCAAAGAGGTTTTTATAATCGAAAAGAAGAAAAAGTTATTATCGAAGGTAATCCCTATATAAATTTAAAAAAAAATTCACAAAACATTTTGATTACTGCACAAAAAATTGAAAGAGATATTTCAGCTGGTACAATTTATATAGGCGATAAAGTCAAAATGCATTCTGAACAATGGAATATTTTTGCTGACTATGGAATCTATACTGATAAAGAAAAAGAATTTCTTTTACACAAACAACCAATTTTTTTAGGAAAGAATATTTATATGACGTCTAAATATATAAAATATAATTCAGAAACAAAAAAAATAATAATTGATAAAGAACCTTTATTAATTCATTTTATAAATTATGATACTAAAAAAGATGAAAAACAGGATCAATTACCTCGAAAGAAAGAGAAAATGGTAATAACAGCTGATAGAATTGAATATAGATTACAACAAAACAATAAAAAATATAATCTTGAAGAATTATCAAAAATATATAATCTTTCTCCATTAAAGATAAAAGAATTTTTAAAAAATCAGAATTTAATTCAGGAAGAGCCCTTTGAAAAAATTAGGGCAAAAATTATCGGTAATGTTTTAATGACGTCAGAAACAAAATATATTGAGGGAGAGGAATTTTATCTTGTGGGTGAAGATCATTCAGCTTTGATTTCTCATAAGAAAGTAAAATTGCAGGATAAAAAAGAAAAGATTGAACTGGAATCTCATTATATGTATTATGATCTTAAAAATAGATATTTATATCTTAAGAATCAACCTCGATTAATTCGTTATGATGACAATCAAAACATTATAGAAGAATTGGTATCTGAGTTCATTGAAAGAGATTTTGCAAAAGAATATTTAGTTGCAAAAGGAAATGTTGTTTTTAAAAGAAAAGAAGAAATTGCAAATTGTGAATTCGCTCGACTGTACGAAAAGCAGGAAAAAACTGAACTATATGGTAATGTGATTTTAAAGAGAAAAAAAGATGAATTTAATGGAAAAAGAATAATCCTTACAGAGGATAAAATTGAAATTGATAATGAATTCAAAATGAATGTTTATGAGTAACTCGATCTTAAAAGTAGAAAATATAGTAAAAATTTATCATCATCGTAGAGTTGTAGATGGAGTTTCTTTTTTTATTCGACAGAGAGAAGTAGTGGGTTTATTGGGTCCCAATGGAGCTGGAAAAACAACTTCTTTTTATATCACCGTGGGTTTGATTAAACCCGATTCAGGTAAGGTATATGTGGATGATGAAGATATTACTGAATTACCTATGTATAAAAAAGCAAGGAGAGGGATAGGATATTTAGCTCAGGAACCTTCAATTTTTAAAAAATTAACTGTTCGTCAAAATATTGAATCAGTTCTGGAAATGAGAACCAATAGCAAAGATTTTATTAAACAAAAAACAGATGAACTTCTTAAAGAACTGGGACTTGAAAAGATACAAAAGCAAAAAGGATTTACTTTATCTGGTGGAGAACGAAGAAGATGCGAAATAGCAAGAGCCCTTGCTGTTGAACCAAGATTTATTTTACTCGATGAACCATTTGCTGGAATTGATCCCATAGCGGTAAAAGATATACAAAATTTAATATTTCATTTAAAAGAAAGAGGTCTGGGAATTTTAATTACTGACCATAATGTTCGTGAAACTTTAAAAATAACAGATCGATCTTATATTATATATTCAGGGCAGATATTACGATCGGGGGCTACAAAGGAATTAATAAATGATCCTAAACTGAAAGAAATTTATTTAGGCGAAGATTTCCAGTTGTAATTTATGAAACAGATTATACAACAAAAACAAATTCAAAAATTAATTTTAACACAGGATTTAAAACAAACCCTTGAGATATTACAATACTCTTATATTGAATTAGAAGAGATGCTGGAACAGGAATCCGAAGAAAATCCATTTTTAAAAAAAAGAAATAATCATGTTCCTTTCTGGGATGTTTATCAACCACTGGATTATACAGCATCAGAAAAGAAACAAAAAGCTATCGAAAATCTTCCTCAAAAAAATCAATCTCTATATTCTCATTTATGGGAACAAATTGTTGAATATCATTTCACTGAAAAACAGAAAGAGGCAGCAAAAATCATAATATCTTCACTTGATAAAAATGGTTTTCTGACAACGGATATTCAGGATTTATTATCTTCCTTCAAAATGAGTGAAGAAGAGATGATATATATAAAAAAAACTATTGCTCAGCTGGACCCACCAGGTTGTGGTGCAAAGGATTACGTTGAATCAATGATTTTACAACTGGAGCAGAAAAACTTGCCTGAAGCAAAAGATGCTACCTTGCTTTTAAGTTCCTATAAACAGGAATTAGAAGAAGGAAATTTCGATATTATAAAACAAAAAACGGGGCTCGATGATCAAAAAATTCAAAAGGCACTGTCATTAATGAGAACTTTAAATCCTTTTCCCGGAAAGAATTACTCGGTTGAAGAAATAGTTTATATACAACCCGATTTATATATATTTTTTGAGGATGAAAAAAACTATAAAATTGTTTTAAATGAAAGAGATCTACATAATTATGATGTGGATAAAGAGAATTTTCATAAAATCTTAAATGATAAAAATTTATCAAAAGATAAAATCAATGAATTAAAAAAGAAATATAGAACTGCTCAGAATTTAATTCGTTCAATTCATTTGAGAAATTCAACTTTATTAAGTTTAGGGGAAGCTTTAATTAAATTTCAGTTGAGTTTTTTTTATTTTGGAAAAAACCATCTAAATCCATTGCGTATAAAAGATGTAGCAGATGAATTAAAATTACATTCATCTACTATTTCAAGAATAGCAAGAAACAAATATGTTTATACGAAATGGGGAACTTTTCCATTAAAGTTCTTTTTTAAAAGAGGGATAAAAAAATTGTCGAAAGATGAGATGATTTCAACTGACAAAGTTAAACAGACTATTCGTGAGATCATTCAAAAAGAAGATAAGGAAATTCCCTTGCGAGATAAGGAAATAGCAGAAATTTTAATCAAAAAATTTAATATCAAAATAGCAAGAAGGACAATAGCTAAGTATCGCAAGGAAATGAACATCCCTTCTGCTCATGAAAGAGTAAAAAAATCTTAAATAATTTTTTCAATTTTCTCAATGGTATATATTTTATTCATTATAGGTTCAGTTTTTTCCCCTATCCTTTTGCCAAGCATTGATTTACCAAGTGGCGATGCATAAGATATAATATTCATATCAGGATTTACATCCCATGGTCCGAGTATTGTATAAGAAATTTGATTTCCCTCAGAATCTCTTAATGTAACTTTTGAGCCAATGGAAGCTATTCCATCTCTGTACCAGGAATCGTTAATGATTTGTGCTCTTTTAAGCTCTTCTTCGAGTTTGTTAACCTCAGCCTGAAGTTTTTTCTGTCTTTCCAGCGCAGCGCTGTATTCAGCATTTTCTCTCAGGTCCCCCTTTTCTTTAGCTTCTCCTATTTCGCGAGAGTTTTCGGGCATTGCTACATTAACTAAATATTCAAGGTGTTGTTTATATCTATTAATAGCATCTTGAGTAACTAAAATCATACTTTCTGGTGGGAATAAACTTGCGGAAATATCTTTTTCTTCATCAATAAGACTTTCAATATTTTGTATTTCGGGCCTGGTTTCTTTTAGTAATTGAAGAAAATTCTCCCTGTATGCCTGAGGTATATAATTTACATCTTTTATATAATAATAGAACTTTTTTATAATTTGATGTTCTGCAGAATCTATAAATTCCAGAATTTTACTTCTTTTGAGATTTTCAAGAGTTAATGTGGTTGTACCAAAAATAATTTCAAGAGTTTGATTTTTCAATTTATTCCCTTTTGTTTCAATCCGCTCAAGAGGTTTCAATAATCTGAAAGTTTGAAGTAATATATCCATTTTTGTCTTTGTAATCCATTGATATTCTTGATCCCAGCTATTTTCAAGAATGTTCTTTGCAAACCACAAAAAGTGCTCTGGATAATCTCTAAACTTATTATAAATTTTATTATAAAATTCTTCAAGTTTTTGAGTTTCACCCATTTCTGTAATTTTATCAATTATATATTTTTGTAGTTTAGTATTTTTTTCGAGAATCAAATTTAACAATATATCCAGATAATCATCTCTTGATTTTATTAATAAGTTTATAAATTCTTTTCTAAAATCATTATCTTTCAGTTCATCTAAATCTTTTTTTATTTCCTCCTGTTTTCGTTCTTTTAGAAGTTCAATTATATCTTTTTCTTTAATTTTCCTTGGATTCGAAAGAGGGGAATTGGAAAATAAATGTTCATACTGGTTCAAAAATAAAAATATTTGGACTTTTTTTAAAGTATGACTGGTTTCTTCCTGTAATAGAAAATCTTCAGCTATAACCTCTGCTGCTTTTTCTGTAAATTCTGTTGCAGATTTTAAAGCTTCTAAGGCAATTTCAAATTTATTTTCCCATTCCTTTACGCTTTTATATCTGTTTTCTAATTCTTCTGAATAACTAAGTTCTCTTTCCCACATTAAAATTTCGTTTTTATTCTTGGGGTTAAATCCAAATAGATTACTTTCCTTCAGAATTTTTCTCGATTCTCTCCACCATTTGCTCCATTCCGATTCTTTAATGAATTTATTAATTACGTCCGATTTTAATTCATTAACATGGATTTTCTTATTGTAAGATTCAAGAAGAATTTTAAAAAACTCAATTCTATCTTCTTTAAAAATCTTTTTGATTTCTTCTGGATTTTCATAATATCTTACCCATATATGGGTCCTGGGTATTGCTTTTAAACTGGATATAGCCATATCCAGAGACATCTGTAAATCTTCTTTTTTATTAAAATCAATCACAACGAATTTTTCATTGATTTGTTTTATTTTACCTACACCTCTTTTGGTATGGTAAACATAATTTCCTGCATCAAATACAATATATTTTTCGAAATTGTTGATAGAAATTAAAATTGGTTTAAAAGGATTTGTAATTTCTGATAATTTTAAAAATACATCCATTAAAGAATGATTTTTATATTTGGCTCGATATGCTTTTATAAGTTCAGCTCTTAAATTTCCAATAGTTCTACTTTCTTTTTTCTTAAAAGTTCTTTTATCGTTCTGATTTAATCTTTTTAGATTTTCATCTTTTTTTTCATTTTCTATTGCATTGATAAGAATTTTTTTTAATAAATAAATTACAGTATTCCATTCTTCTAAGGTTTTATATTGTTCTATCAGAGAACTAAAATTTGCCACTATAAAATTATATTCTTTATGCCCTGTAAGAGTTCTTTCTATCCTCTCAAAAAACTTTAAATCCTGAAAAGAATTCTCAATTAGAATTTTCCAGATATCCTGAAGCTTATCTGTTTTTTTTGTATTTGCGTAAATCTCTGCAGCTCTCTTATAATAAATAATTGCTTCTTCTGGGTCATCTGCGAAGATCAATTTTGCATATTTTGCATGAGAATCTGCATCTTTTCTATCTAATTCCAGTATTTTTTTCAGGATTTCTTTAGTTTCTTTTTTCCCTTTTAATTTTTCAGTAGCATCCTGTAAAAAAATTAAAATATCTTTGATTTGAGGATGCTTTCTTAATTCTGTAATATCTTCTGGAAAAATTTTTAATACTTCATTTACAATAAACTCAACTACAGACCATCTGGAAAAATCCTGAAAATCTCTTAATAAAGAAATAAGAAGATGAAAAAGTTCTTCTTCTTCTGAAGGATCGCGATTAATTTTTTGTTTAAAAGCTAAAATAGGTGGGATGAGTCTACCAAGTACGGTTCGGGATTCTGATTTTGTATGTTCAGCTAGTATCTGTAAAATTTCTTTTTGTATTTCTTTTTCTGATTGTAGTATTTCATCAATAAATTTAAAATAGCTTTCTATTTTACTAACCTGATAGGCACTAAACTCTTTTATAATTTTTTCTTCGTTTAAATAAATATTGAGTTTTTGTAAAAGAGTCCTATTCTCTTGCACACCAAGTGTATTCATTTATAACTCCTTTTTAAAATTAAAAAACTAATAAATAAATTGTTTAAAAGATTCAATGTTTGTCAAGTTTTTTTTATTATTTTTCAATCCATTTACCGGATTCCTTTATTAATTCAACAAGAGCAAATGGAGCTTTTTCTTCTGGAATGTTTCTTTTTACTAAGTCTTTGCCTTTATAGAGATTCACCATACCGGGAGAGGCACCTACATAACCAAAATCTGCATCTGCCATTTCTCCCAATCCATTCACTATACATCCCATAATGGCAATTTTTACTCCTTTAAGATGTTGAGTTAAAGATTTAATCTTTTGTGTTGTTTCCTGTAAATTAAATAATGTTCTTCCACAAGAAGGACAACTTATAAAATCTGCTCTACTTAACTTTATTCTTGTGATTTGCAAAATATCACTTGTATATTCAAGAGTTTTTTTCATAGAATCGTTGTCAAGAAAAATTAAATCTCCGAGACCTGAAAATAAAATACCGCAGCCCCATATGCCCAAATAACTTAAAAGTAACTCTCTAGAAATAGATTCTGTGGGTAAATATATACACAAAGGAATCCTATATTCAAAATTTAAAAATTTATAAATATAATACAAATCTAGGAAATCATTTTGATTTTCTGAAAAACTACAAGCAATAACCAGCTGTTTATTTTTATTTTTTTCGAAAAAGGTTTGAATTTTTGAAAAATCAAATTGAGTATCTATAATAATATTAGCAATGATTAGTTTTTTATCTGGCAATTCTCTATCCATTTCCTGCAATGAAATGTTTATCCAAATTCTTTCGTAAGAAGAATGGTAAGAGGAATCAAGAGATAATTTATAAATTAAAGGAATTTGAGGAATTTCTTTAAGATATTCTTCCAGATGATGTTGATCATTTTCAATTAATATATAATCCGGCATATTCTCTTTTAATTGATGAGGTGGTATAAGTTCTTTGCTATTATATTTAAGAATCCATTTAACAGGATAATTAAAGCCCAGATTTTCCTGTCGGAGGGATTGATTTGGTTTTCGATGGATTTCATACGGATATGGTTGATATTCAAATTGTTCAAGATTTTTATAAATGTATTGATGGTTCTTTTTTACTAGTTCAACAATAGTTAGAATTTCTCGAGCAGCGTCCACTTCATAAATGGGATCCTCTGTTAAGGAAACTCGAATAGTGTCTCCAATCCCTTCCAGTAATAATAAACCAATTCCTGCATAGGATTTTAATCTTCCATCTTTTCCATCGCCTGCTTCGGTTACACCTAAATGTAGAGGATATTCCATTTTTTCTTTTATAAATCTTTCTATCAGCATTCGATAAGCCTGAATCATAATATGGGGATGCGAAGCTTTCATAGAAACTACAATATCTTTAAAATCGTAATATTCAGCGATTTTAATATATTCAATTACAGATTCCACCATACCTTCCGGAGTATCTCCATAACGATTCATAATTCGATCAGAAAGTGAACCGTGATTACAACCAATACGAAGAGATTTACCCAATTCTTTTAGTTTTTTAATTAAAGGGGCAAAAGCATCGTGGATTCTAAGGATTTCTTTTTCATATTCCTCATCTGTATACTCATATTTAGTAAAAGTTTTTGTATCTGCGAAATTACCCGGGTTAATTCTTACTTTATCAACATAATCAGCTGCTATAAGTGCGGTTTGAGGTGAAAAATGTATATCAGCCACTAGAGAAGGATAATAACCATAATCGTTTAATTTTTTTCGAATTTGTTCCAGTGCTCTTGCTTCTTTTGGATTTCGGGCAGTAATTCTTATGATTTCGCATCCCTTTTCATAGAGTTCAATGGTTTGTTTTACGGTAGCTTCTATATCCAGTGTAGAAGTGGTGGTCATTGATTGAATTCGAATTGGCTGATTCCCGCCTATATAAAGATTTCCGATTTTAACTTCTCTTGTAGGAAATCTCTGATATCCATAAGGTTTCTGGTAATATTTTCCTTCATAGGAAATGGCCTTTGCCTGAAAATGAATATCTTTTATAAGTTGTTTAACATCAATTTTAGTTTGATTTTCCAAGATTTCCATTAAATCCAATTAAAAAAAATATAGACATAAGAAAAGATTTTTTTAGATGGAGTTTATGACTCAAAAATTAGTTTTAAAGAATTCCGCAAATCCAGGTCTCGAATCTTATGATTTAACCAATTATACGGGAGTAAGAGGTAAAAATTTTTTTCTAGAAGATCAATTATTAAAGAGAATTTTTTTAAAAGAAATTCTTGAAAATCATTATTCAGAAGATCATATATCTGACACTTATGAGCATTTAAAAGGTTTCGGAGAATTAGCAGGGAGCCTTTTAGATGAACTTACAGAAATAGCTCACAGAGAAGAAAATTTAGGAAAATTAGTTCAATATAATAAGTCTGGTGATAGAGTTGATTATATTGATTATTGTAAAGAGCAGCAGGAAATTCGAAGAATTATTTATGAATATGGAGTGGTGAATTTAGATTTTCATCACAGTTGGAAACACCCTTTTACAATGTTTCATCGTATGGCACTTGCTTATATTTCAAATATGAATGGAGAAGCAGGAGTGAATTGCCCTATTGCTATGACGGATGGAATGATTCGCGTAATTAAAGAAATAGGAACCCCATATCAAAAAGAAAAATATCTACCTTTGATTGCTTTTCCAGATTCCAGAAGCTATTTTATGTGTGGTCAGTATGTAACCGAAAGAGTGGGGGGCTCCAATGTGTCAGCCAATCGCACCATAGCAAGAAAAATCAAAGAGGAAGAAGGAGATATGCCTTCTTTATGGATGCTTCTTGGAGAAAAATGGTTTTGTTCCAATCCGGGAGACTTATGGGTAACAACAGCAAAAATAGAAGGGACCAATACCATAGGTTTATTTGTGGTTCCCAGAATTTTAGAAAATGGAGAAAGAAATTCTTATTATTTAACACGAAAAAAAGATATAATAGGTTCAAAAGGTAAAATTACTGCAGAGTGCATTTATGAAAATACAATATCTGAGGGATTGGGAAAACCATCCCATGGACTTGCCAATTTAATTAAATATGTAATTAATGTATCTCGAATCCATGTAGGAGTTGCAGCTTCTGGAATGTCTCGAAGGTCTCTAATAGAAGCATTTTCTTATATACGAAAGAGAACGGCCTATGGACGTAATATTATTGATTTCCCTCAAACGCAGTTGGAGCTTATAAAAATGATTCTCAGACATACGGGAATTGTGCTGGCAAATTTTGAAAATTTTAATTATTATGAAAATCAAAATCCAGTATCTCAATTTTTAACCCCTTTGCTGAAATATATATCTACAACAACTTCAACTGTGAATATTAAAAAATCTATATTATTACACGGAGGGAATGGAATTCTTAATGATTTCAGTATTCTACCGCGTCTACTTAACGATTCTATAATTAATGAAACCTGGGAAGGTGCTCATCCTATTATTCAGGAACATGCTCTAAAAGCTTTAAAAAAACCCAGGGTTCTTCAGACCCTTGAAAAGGAATTTGAGAAACTGAAATTTTTAGAAAATACTGAAAATTTTGAGTCTATGCCTTTTTTAATTCAGGATTTTTTTAAAAAATGGGAAGAAGCAAAAAATGAGCTGGAACAACTTTTCGCAAACGAACTTTATCTTTATAATCGTCCCTATCTTGTGGAAAAATTATTTTATCTTTACAGTTATTTTTTATTTATAAAAGAAAGTCTTTTTTCTATTGAAAGAAACCCTTATATTTCGTCTATATCACTAATTCTTTCTGGTAACTCTAATCTTTCATTTGATGAGATTCACAAAATTATAAAAGAACAAAATGAAGTCTTTTATTATCTTGCAATTCTACATAAAGAATTGGGCTTTGAAAATTATTCTCTGGTTCAAAAAGGAAGTTTGTTATTAGAAAAAGAAAAAGTTTTTAAGATTTTCAAATTTCTGGGAATTACAAATTAAAACTTATATATAATCTTACCTATAATAAGATTCTCTGGAATTTTACCAATGTATAGAGAATCTATACTTTCCTTACTATGAATAAAATATTCTCTTTCTTTCAGTATAGCATCCTGGTTTAATATCAAATTTTCTGGAAATGGATTTTTTAATACCTGTTCATTAATTATAATTTCCTGCTTTTGAATTTTGATTATCTCTGGTCCAACAGCCAGAATTTTCCCAAAAATCAGCATATTTTCATTATAGGGATGATGGGCTAATACTTCATCAAATTTATTAAACTTTTTATTAAAAATATTTATAAAGATATATTA
>FWPU01000370.1_pt1 | contig 27229 bp, 23 predicted proteins | sample 2228361 | NCBI WGS metagenome assembly FWPU01 (sample SAMEA103939777, study PRJEB20133) | metagenome
CCTCCCACCCCATCCCAGCCGTGCGGCCGGTTTGGTGTTCCACGGACACGTCGCCGGCCGGCGCGGCCGATGTCGACGCCGGTCCGTACGGGACGCAAGGGCGGCGCTCGAGCTTCCCGGCAAGAAACGGGAGCCTGCCTCGCCAGACCCGGGACGCCGTCGGCGCTCGAGATTTCTGACGGGCCGCTTGTCGAAACCCGCCGGATCGCGTAGGATACGCGGAGCCGGCGCGACCGGCCCATTCCACCGCCGTCCAGGAGGACGAACACGGACATGATCGAGAGCCCCGCGATCGTCAGTCTGACCGACGCCGCCGCGGCGAAGCTGCGCGAGCTGACGAAGGACGAACCGAACCCGAACATCGGGCTGCGGGTCTACGTGTACTCGGGCGGCTGCTCGGGCTTCCGCTACGGGATGATGCTCGAGGACACGCCGACGCCCGACGACCGGGTCATGGAGGCGAACGGGATCCGAGTCTACGTCGACGAGAGCAGCGTTCGCTACCTGCAGGGCTCGGAGATCGACTACGTCGACACCCTCATGGGGGCCGGCTTCACCGTGAACAACCCGAACGCCGTCGCCGCCTGCGGCTGCGGCTCGAGCTTCCGGACGGCCGACGAGGCCGGCGCACCGCGGAGCTGCGCGCACTAATCCATCGCCCCCTCCTCCGACGCCGCGAGGCCGCCGGCTGGCGCCGGCGGCCTCGCCGTTTCTTCGCCCGAGCATGGAGTCGAGCCGGCCGCGGTGCCGAGCCTGCCCTCGGGCCTCGGCGGCTGAGGGCGACCGATCCCTACTCGCTGAAGCGCTCCTCGAGCCAGGGATCGGCGTCGTTGTGGTATCCGTAGCGCTCCCAAAAGCCCGGCTCATCGCGATCGAGGAACTCGAGGCCACGGAGCCACTTCGCGCTCTTCCAGAAGTACCGCTTCGGGACGAGGAGTCGGACCGGGTAGCCGTGTTCCGGTTCGAGGGGTCGTCCGTCGTAGGTGTCGGCGAGGAGGACGTCGTCGTCGAGGAGGACCGCCAACGGGAGGTTCGTCGTGTAGCCCTGCTCGGCGTGGGCGACGACATGGGTCGCTTCGGGGCGGACCTGGGCGAGCTCGACGATCGCCGCGAAGGGCACCCCTTCCCAGGTCGTGTCGAGCTTCGACCAGCGGGTGACGCAGTGGATGTCCGTCACGACCTGTTTCCGCGGCAGGCGCCGGAACTCCTCCCAGGTGAGTCGGAGCGGGTTCGCCACGAGGCCTCGGACGACGAGGTCCCAGCGCTCGAGGTCGACCCGGGGGACGGACCCGTAGTGGAGGACCGGGAACTTCTCGGTCACGTACTGGCCGGGCGGGATGCGGCCGGCGAGGGCGGGGTCTCGCTCTCGGCTCCCGAACAGACGCTCGAACATGACGATCTCCTCATCAGCCTCGGGAATCGGCCTGGCCGTGCGCGACGGGTGGCCGACCTCGCTGCGACAACATTGTGGCGCCCCGCCTGAAAGCGTGCGCCGGCCGGCCCTGCGACCCTGCGCTGAGTGCTCGATCAGGTCGCGCCGGCCGCTCGCGCCCGCTACCCTCCCCGCCTGTGACCGCCTCGAGCGTCCTCCAATGAGCGACCCAGACCCGTGAGCGACCCAGACCCGCGGCCAACCGTCCCCGCCGGACCCGACGGCGTTCGGGTCATCGTCGTCATGCCCGCCTACAACGCCGCCCGGACCCTCGAGCGGACCTACGCCGACATCCCAAAGGACGTCGTCGACCACGTCATCCTCGTCGACGACGTCTCCCACGACGAGACCGTCGAGATCGCCTGGCGGATCGGACTCGAGGTCATCGTCCACCGCCAGAACCTCGGCTACGGCGGGAACCAGAAGACCTGCTACAAAGCGGCCCTCCGCGCAGGAGCCGACGTCGTCGTCATGCTCCACCCCGACTACCAGTACGACGCCACCCGGATCCCCGACCTCATCCGCCCGATCATCGATGGCGACCGCGACCTCATGCTCGGCAGCCGCTTCCTCGGCGACCCTCTCGCGGGCGGGATGCCCCGCTGGAAGTACGTTGCCAACCGCTTCCTGACGACCGTCGAAAACCTCGCCTTCGGCCTCGGCCTCTCCGAGTACCACACTGGTCTTCGGGCCTACAGCCGCCGCCTCCTCGAGACGATCCCGTATGAGCGGAACAGCAACGACTTCGTCTTCGATCAGGAGCTCATCGCCCAGGTCGTCGCCATCGGCCTCGGTGCCCGGATCGGCGAGATCGCGGTCCCGACCCGCTACTTCGAGGAGGCGAGCTCGGTCGGCTTCCGGCGGAGCGTCGTCTACGGCCTCGCCACCCTGTGGGTCGTCGCCCGCTACCTCCTCCACCGCGCCGGCCTCCGGCGCGACCCGGCATTCCTCCCGCGTCGCCGGCTCGACGAACCGGCGGCGGCGACCAGTCCGGCCGAGGCGACATCGGTCGACCCGACCCCCGCCGCTCGGCCCCCCGCCGCTCGGCTATCCGCCGGGGCGAGCGGAGAGCCGGAGGACCCAGACCCCGGCTGACGGGTCCGAAAGGAGCGGCTCGGCCCAGACGCCGGCAAGGGGGGCAATGGGGGCCGGGACGGCGAGCTCGAGCCAGCGATAGGCCGTCGGATCCCGGACGGCCGCCCGGTCGTGATAGACGATCCGGCCCGGCCGGAGGTCCGTCGCCCTCGGCGCCGACGAGAGTGTCCCGACCCGCGAGGCAGGCAGGTCGAGGCTGACCGCCGTCCGAGGTCCGAGGAGCGGCCCAGTCACGAGGACGACCGGATCCCAGACCGGCTCTTCGATCGAACTTTGGGTTGGCTCCCTCGCACGGGGCAGCGCCAGCAGGGCTTCCTCGATGACCGGGAGGGCTCGATCGAGGTGGGCGGCGACGGTTCGATCCCGAAGGATGGCGGCCCGCGTCGGTCGGTCGAGGGGAGCGAAGGTCGGGCTCCCGGCAACGGCGACGACGGCGCCGATCCCGAAGGCGACGGCGACACGGAGCCCGACCGGCAGGCGCCCCAGCCAGCGCCCGACGAGGAAGGTGAGGGATCGCGTCGGAAGGCGGAGCGCGGCTGCTCCCACCCCGGCGAGGAGGACGGCGGCGAGGAGGAGCGGGTCGCCGTAGCGAACCGAGACCCAGATCTGCCGAAGGGAAAGGCCGACCATGAGGGCGACGCTCCCAAGGCCGAGGCCGAGGACTCCGATGAGGACGCCGGGCCCGCGCCGCCAGACTCGCGAGGCAAGCCCGAGGGGCGCGAGGGGTGCCGCGATCCCAAGGGCGACGAGTTCGCCGCCAGCGACGAGGATCCAGTGCCCTGGTGGGGCGACCTCGAGCGAACCCGTCGCGCGGGCGGGGACCGAGAGCCAGTACGTCGGGTCGCCGGTGAGGAGAAGATCGTGGGTCGCCATGGCAGCGAGGCCGAGGAAGCCGCCGAGCGCGACGAACGCTGCCTGCCGAAGAGGTCCCTCGAGCGAACCCGGTGACGCCGCCCGCCGCTGCCGAAACCAACGCAGTGCCGCCGCGCCGCCGGCGACTGCGACCCCCGCCGCGGCGATGAGGACCGTCTCGAGGCGCGCCGTCGTCCCGAGTGCCAAGAACAGGCTGGCCAGCCAGAGCCGCGGCCGCTGCCCGGTGACCGCGAGCCCCGCCGCTGCCCAGCAAGCGAGCCCGAAGCTCAGCGCGTAGGCGCGGCCGACGTCGGCGAGAAGGGCGGGCAGTCCAACGAGGGCACCGGCGACGAACCCTGCTGCAACGGGCCCGGCGAGACGGCCCGCCAGGGCGGTCGCCAGCCCAACGGCGACCGCCTCAACGAGGATCGTCAGCCACGCGATGGCTCGCCAATCGGCGGTCGCCCCATAGAGGAGCCCGTCGACGAGGGTGAGGAGCGGCTTCGGCGTCGTCCCAACTGGAACCTCGAGGTGGACGCCGGTCGCAATCTGGCGGGCGTAGAGGACCGAGGCTGCGGTATCGAAGCCGACCGAGCCGGCTTCGATGGGCCTGACCGCCCAGGCCGCGGCGGCGAAGGCGACGAGGGTGCTCAGCCCGACGAGGGCCCAGAGGGTTCGCCCCGCCGTCGAGGGTGGCTCGGAGCCATGGGTCGCTGGCATGGGCGGGATTATCGGCCTTGGAGCAGCCGCGGACGCGCCGACCCTGGCCGGGCCGAGGCGCCGAACCCCGGCGCGGCCCCGCACCACGATCGGCTACCGTTGGCGTGATGCCGACCCGACTCGCCCGCTGCCTCGCGAGCTGATGATCGCCCGCCGCCTTCCACGCGCCGCCCTCCTCCGGGCCCTTCTCGGCGTCGTCGTGTCTGTCGCCGCCGGCGTCCTCGCCCTCCGCTCGATCGACCCGGTCCGGGTCGGGGCGGTCCTCGGCGCAGCTGCCCTGCCCTGGGTCGGGGTCATGGTCTGCTGCAGCCTCGTCGACCTCGCCCTCCGGGGCCGCCGCTGGCAGCGGCTCCTCGCTCCCGTTGGGCAGGTTCGCTACCGGGCCGTGCTCGGCTACCTCCTCATCGGCTATCTCGCCAACAACCTCCTGCCCGCCCGCCTCGGCGAGTTCGTCCGGAGCCACGTCCTGGGCGAGCGCGAGGGGTTGAGCCGGACGACGGTCTTCGGGACCGTCGTCGTCGAGCGGGTCATCGACACGACGGCGGTCGTCACCATCGGCGCGGTCTCAGTCACCCTCCTCTCCGTTCGGGGCGTCTTCGGCGAGAGCGTCAGGTTTGGGCTTCTCCTCGCCGCCGGCCTCGTCGGAGGACTCGTCCTCCTCCTCGCTGCCCACCGGCTGCCGGGGCTCCGCTCGATCATCGCCGGCCTGGCTCGGTGGCCGCGGCTCCACGAGCTCGTCGCCCGCCTCCGTCTCGGTCTCGCCGTCGCCGGCCGGCCACGGACCATCCTCGAGGCGGCCCTCCTGACGATCGGCGCCTGGAGCGCCTCGGTCCTCGCCTTTGCCGCCGCGGGGAGGGCCGTCGGTTCGGAGGTCGCCCTGAGTCAGGCTGGCTTCGTCGCGGCCACGGTCGCCCTCGCCACCGCCGTCCCGTCGGGTCCGGCCTACCTCGGCACCTTCGAGTTGGCTGCGCTGACCGCCGGGGTCGCCGTCGGTCTCTCGGCGGAGCACGCCCTCGCCCTTGGGATCCTCGTCCACGCCGGCATCGTCGCCGTCACTTCGGCGGGTGGGGCGATCGCCTTCGCTCTCGTCTGGCGGAGGGGCTCGCCTGCGGCGGCAGCGGCGAAGGCCGACGAGCCCGGGCCTGAGGTCGCCTAGCGGGGGCTCGACGGTCGGCCGGACCGAGCCCGGCCCAAGGCGGACCTAGGCCCCCGGGCTCGTCGTCGGGATCCAGGCCTCGACGGTCGGCCGGATCGAGCAGGCCCGAAGGAGCCACGAACCTGCGCCGGTCATCGGGCGCGACCGCCGCTGGGACCGACGAGCGAGGGCCATCCGGCCCGGCCGATCAGCCCGACCGACACCGCCCGGCCGCGTGCGCGACCTCTAGGATCGAGCGGAGATGGCGAGCGGAGCCCACCCGGAGCTGAGCCGGGCCGACCGCTGGGTTGCCGCAGCGGCCGAGCTCCTGGCGAACCTCGGCTTCACCCTCATCAACGGCGACCGTCCGGCCGCGCCCGGCGGGGCGAATCTCCTCGTCGCCCTCCGCGACCGGCCGACCCTTCGCCACTTCGACCCCGAGGTCGTCTTCCACTGGGCCCTCGTCGAGGGTCGCGGTCGGGTCGTCGAGATCGACCGGACGACGCCGCCGCGGCCAGAGGCCCGCTTTGCCTGGGGCCGGATCCGGATCGTCGATCGACTGGGCGAGATGAACCAGTGGATCGGCTTCGGCGGGGTCGTCCGGGTCGCCGACGTCGATCCGTCGACGCGCCTCGTCGGTTTCAACTCGTCGGCGCCGATCCTTCGCTGGGCCGGCCACAGCCAGGGCCTCGACCGCCTGACGGCGGCCGTCGGGGCCTTTTTCGGGCGGCTCCGCGTCCCGATCGACTTCGAGCCGGGGGCGGAGGAGCGGGTCGGGCGGAGCGACCCCCTCAGCCTCTACTGCGCCTTCCTCCAGGACGCCCTCGAGCGGCGGGTGCCCGAGGCGGCGGAGCAGACCGGCGATCCCGAGACAGCGACCTGGATCCGGCTCGAGGCAAAGCGGCTCTACACGGCGGCTCCGTCGAGCTGGGCTGCGGCCGCCTCGCTCCGCCGGGAGCTCGGCCTCACGAGGGGCTGAGGGGCGGGACAGCGCCGCCCGGGCGGGCCTGCCGCCGCCTCGCTACTTCAGGAAGCCGTTGGCCGTCAGCCACTCCTTCGCCACCGCCGCCTCGCTCCGCTGCTCGACGGCGACCTTCACTCCGAGCTCGACGAGGACCTCCGTCGTGACCTTCGCCGAGACCTCGTCGAGGAGCCGCTCGAAGGCGGCCCGGTCGCCGAGCTTCGAGAGGTAGTCGTTCCGGACGAGGGGCGCGATGTTCTCCGCCGGCTGGGTCTGCTGGTCGTCCTCGAGGGCGACGAAGCCAAACTGGCCGATGGCCGGCTGGGTCGAGCAGAGCTCGGCGACGTCGACGGCTCCGCTGTTCAGGGCCTCGGCGATCGGCGCGTCGCAGGCGGCGAGGAGCTGGAGCCGCTTCGGCGGCCAGCGGATCCCGTAGGTCGTCTGGAGGGCGCCCCGGCAGAGGGGGTTCGTCTCGCACTCCGGCGGGAGTCCCCAGGTCAGCTCGTCCTGGACGGCGGCGAGGTCGCTGAGCTTCGCCAGCCCGTAGCGCTCGGCGGTGTCGCGGCGGACGACGAAGGCGTTCGTGTCCTCGCCGGGCGTGAAGCCGAGGACGGTGATCCCGCCGCCCTTCGTCGCCAGGATCTCCTGGAGGGCCTGCTTGTTCGCGGCTGGATCGCTCGAGACCTTCGAGGCGTCGTAGAAGGCGAGGCCCGAACCGAGGTATTCGGGCGCGAGATCGATCTCGCCGGCCTCGAGGGCGGGCTGGCGGACCTTCCGAGAGCCGAGCTTCAGCTTGCGGTCGACCTGGAAGCCGTTCGCCTCGAGGACCTGAGCGTAGATCTCGGCCATGAGGGCCGACTCGTAGAAGCCGTCTGAGCCGATCCGAATCGTGGGCTTGCCGCCCCCACCCGGCGTGCACGCGGCGAGCGCCACGAGCAACGCCGCCCCGAGGGCGAGCGTGCGGGATGTCCGCATGGGTCCGTCCTCCACAGCTCCCGCCGGGCGGGTACCCGGCCTGGGGTCGGCCTACGATACCAGGCCCCCCGATTTCGGCCGTGTGCCCGCTTACGGACGGCAGCCGACGAGCCGCATCGTCTCGGCGCGAAGGCCGCTCCCGGACTCCGGCCGGGTGCCCCGCTGAGCGACGGCTCCCATTGGGGCTCGGCCCCTCTCCTTGGCGCCTCTCCTCGATTTCGGCTTGGCGCCCGCTTCCGGACGGGACGCCTCCTCGGGGCTTCTGCCCGAGCGGCTCCCGTATCACCCACGTCCGGTCGCCCCCGCCGAACCCTGCCCGGCCGACAGCCGCTGGACCCCGATCGGGGTGACGAGCCGCTGGAGGAGGGCGAGGCCGGCCTCGGCGCCGAGGGCGAGGAGGGCGACGAGGATGACCCCGGCGAAGAGCCGTCCGTCTTCGTTCCGGGCGATGCCGTCGATCAGGTAGCGCCCGAGACCCCCGTAGGCGATGATCGCCCCGAGGGTCGCCGTGGCGATGACCTGGACCGTCGCGGTCCGGAAGCCCCCGACGATGACTGGGAGGGCGAGGGGCAGCTCGACCCGGCGGAGGATGTCGCGCTCCGACAACCCCATCGCTCGGGCCGCCTCGACGACGTCGCGGTCGACGGACCGGATGCCAGCGTAGGTCGTGACGAGGATCGGCGGGATGGCGAGGAGGATCATCGCCACGACCGTCGGGACCACGTCGAGGCCGAGGTCAGGGTTCCAGCGGATCGAGATCGGCAGGACGATGACCATGACCGCATAGGACGGAACGGCCCGACCGATGTTCGCCAGGTTCACGGCCAGGGTCGTGCCCCGGCCGGTGTGGCCGATGAGGAGGCCGACGGGGAGGGCGAATGCGGCCGCCACGAGGACCGAGGGAAGCGAAATGGCCAGGTGCTCGGCGATCCGGATCGGGATCCCATCCTGGCCCTGCCAGTGGGCCGGGTCGAGGAGCCAGGCGACGCCGTCGAGCATCTCGTTGCTTACCTGCCGAGCTCGGCTGCTCGGGCCCGGGCCCACGGCGTCAGCCGGCGCTCGGTGACGACGAAGGCGACGTCGGCGACGACGGCGAGGCCGACCGAGAGGAGGGCGCCGACGTAGACCTTCGTGGCGAAGAAGGTCTGGAGTCCCTGGGTGATGAGGACGCCGAGCCCGCCGAAGGCTTCGCCGAGCTGGGCAGCGATCGTGACGAGGCCGATGGTCGAAACGCTCGCCAGCCGGAGCCCGGCGACGATGAGGGGGATGGCGATCGGGAGCTCGACCCGCCGGAGGCGTTCGAGGCGACCGTAGCCGAGGCCGTCGGCCGCCTCGAGGACGTCGGCCGGGACGGCGTCGAAGCCGGCGACGATGTTCCGGACGAGGATCTGGAGGGTGTAGATGACGAGGGCGATCTCGGCGGTGAGGAGCGAGATCCCGGTCACCCCCACGAGGGCGGCGAAGAGGGCGATCGACGGGATCGTGTAGAGGACCCCGGTGATCCCGACGACGGGCCCGTAGACCCGCCGGTGCCGGAGGCACCAGAGGGCGAGGGCGAAGGCGACGACGAAGCCGACGCCGACGGCGAGACTCGCGATCCAGAGGTGCTCGAGGGTTCGTCGGGCGATCTCGTCGAGATGGGCGACGATCCACGTGAGGTCGACGAGGGGCTGCCCTTCGCGCATGGCTCAGGGCTCCTGGGTGGGATGGGGCGGCTCGCCGTCGGCTGGGGACCGCTCGGTCGCGGGCCGGTCCCTGTCGTCCCGGCCGGTGCCTTCGCCGTCGGCCGGGGACCGCTCGTTTGCGGGCCGGTCGCCCTCGGCTCGCTCCAGGCGGTCGGTCGCCCCGCCCTCGGTCGCGGGCCGGTCGCTGTCGTCCCGGCCGGTGCCTTCGCCGTCGGCCGGGGACCGCTCGGTCGCGGGCCGGTCGCCCTCGGCTCGCTCCAGGCGGTCGGTCGCCCTCCGGTCGAGCCCTGCCGTTCCCTCGCTCGGCTCGGTCCGGAGCCAGGCGACGACGTCGTCGATCGTCAGGAGGCCGGTGACGCGGCCGTCCTCACCGACGACGATCCCGGCCTGGACGTCGGCGTCGAGGAGCATCGAGAGGGCGTCCTTCAACGTCGTCCGGCGGTCGAGGAGCGGTGCCGGCGGCTGGGCGTCGTCGGCGCGGAGAGGTCCCGTCTCTGGGAGCTCGTCCTGGTCGAGCCAGCCGAGGGGCCGCTCCTCGGCGTCGACGACGAGGAGGTACGGGAAGGGGTCGGCGAGGATTCGGGCCCGGGCCGGTCCCGCGGGCTCGCCGACCCGGGCCATGATCGGGCTCCGGAGGGGGAGCTCAGCGACCCGAACGAGGGCGAGCCGCTTGAGCCCGCGGTCGGCGCCGACGAAGCGGGCGACGAACTCCGATGCCGGGTTCGACAGGATCTCGGCCGGGGTTCCGAACTGGGCGAGTCGGCCCCCAGTCTCCATGACCGCGACGAGGTCGCCCATCTTCATCGCCTCGTCGATGTCGTGGGTGACGAAGAGGATCGTCTTCGCTAGCTGCTCCTGGATCCGGAGGAGCTCGTTCTGCAGCCGCTCGCGAACGATGGGATCGACGGCCCCGAAGGGCTCGTCCATGAGGAGGATCGGCGGGTCGGCGGCGAGGGCCCGGGCGACACCGACCCGCTGCCGCTCGCCGCCGGACAGCTCGGCCGGATAGCGACGGGCATAGCGAGCCGGAGGGAGCCCGACGAGCTCGAGGAGCTCGGCGGCCCGCTCGCGGCGACGGCTCGCGGGCCAGCCGAGGAGGCGTGGTACGGTGCCGATGTTCTCCTCGACGGTCTCGTGGGGGAAGAGCCCGACTTGCTGGATGACGTAGCCGATGCCGCGCCGGAGGGCGGTCGGCTCACGGGTCGCGACGTCGATGCCGTCGAGGAGGATCTGGCCGCTCGTCGGCTCGACGAGGCGGTTGACGAGCTTGAGGGTCGTCGTCTTGCCGCATCCGGAGGGGCCGACGAGGACGCAGGTCCGACCGGCGGGCACGATGAAGGAGAGGTCGGTGACGGCGGCAGGGGCGCCGGCTCTCTCGTGGGTCGACTCGTAGCGCTTGGTGACGTGGCGGAACTCGACGGTCGCCGCGGAGTGTGCTCGGGACGCCTCCATCGGGCAGCGCTCCTCGACTCGCCCGCCCCCCGGGACCTCCGGTGGCTCGGGCCGCTCCTCCTAACCGTACCGGCTCGCGGGCCGTGGCGTGGCGCGGTGGCCTGCCGGGCTTCGGCCGGTCCCCGGAGGCCGGGCGGGTTCGATGGGACCCGCACCCGCCCTCGCCCTTGTTCGGCCTGTGGAGGTCGGCTCGCCACTGCCCATCGCCCACCCCTGACCCGCATCCGCCCTCGCCCTTGTTCGGCCGGTGGAGGGGCTCGCCACTGCCCATCGCCCACCCCTGTCCGGCCGCGACCCTCCCGTTTATTCCGCCGGCGAATAGCCGGAACGCTCGGCGTCGCTGCGGTTACCAGATATTCATGCGGCGAATGCGACACCGGTCATTGACCCGCGCAGCTCGCAGATATTCGTCCCGTGAATACCGCCAGAGAAGTCTGCCTCGATGGCCGCGCGCGCATTCACGACGTGAATAAACGCTCCCATCCGGGCGCCTCTCACGACCAGACATTCGCTCCGTGCATATCTGGCTCCAGCGACAAGGAGCGTCCCTTCCATCCATTCACCCCACGAATGGATGGGACGGCTGGGAGTCGGTCCTCCCCTGCGATTCCTCCGGAGCCCGTGCCGCCGCCCCGCTCCACGAATGGATGGGACGGCTGGGAGTCGGTCCTCCCCTCCATTTCCGTGACCCGGCGTGTCGCCCCGCGGCGGGAGGCGCCAACGGCCGGCGCGCGTCGTTCGCAGCGGCCGGTGCCGGACGTCCCTTGGGCCGACGAGGCTAGGCGGCCGTCGCGACGGCGAGGCCCCTCTTCGTCGAGGACGATGAGCAGGTAGGTGCTAGAGCCGGTCGAGCTCGCGGACGATGGCGGCGAGGATGCGACGGGCCGCGTCGGCGCTCTTCGCCCCGACCTTGTCATCCTCGTCACTGGCGAGGGCGAGCCGGAGATCGGCGGCCATCCGCTCGAGGGTTGGAGTTCGGGGCAGCTCGCCGGCGGCCCGGGCGCGCTCGAGGGTCTCCAGGGCGCGGCGGGCGTTCTCGACGGCGTGGCCCTTCGCGAGGAGCCAGGCCCGGACGGCCTCCCGGGCACCAGAGGCTGCCGCCCGACCGGCCGAGGTGCGCTCGCCGGTCGCAGAGACGACCACCCGAGGGTCCTCGGCGGTGGGCTCACCGGATCGTCCCGGCTCGCCGCGGCGACTCATCGTGCTGCCCACGGTGACGAGGATGCCAGTCGCTGCGCCCCAGGTTCTGGGGGAACCGTGGTCGGCTCGGCAGCGCGAGCCGGGACGAGGGCCTCGCTGGGGCGGCCGGCAGCGATCGGACGAGCGGCGGCGCTCGGATGTGAGGCGGCGCTCGGATGGGAGGCGGTGTTGAGGCGGCCGGCAGCGATCGGACGAGCGGCGGTGCTCGGATGGGAGTCGGCACTTCGATGGGAGATTGCGCCCGGATGGCCGGCCGCGGTCGGGCGATCGGCCCGAGTCGGGTGATCCGCCGTGGTCGGATCCACCCCGGCGGCAACTGCAACGCCCGCCCGGAGGGCCCGCCACTCGCGGTCGAGCATGCTCATCATGATCTCGTCCCACCAGCGACCGTTCCGCCAGATCGCCTCCCGAGCCCGACCCTCGACGACAAAGCCGATCTTCCGATAGGCCCGGATCGCCCGCTCGTTGAACGCGAAGACCGAGAGACCGATCCGATGGAGGCCGAGCGTCTCGAAGGCGTGGCCGAGCATGAGCCTCGTCGCCTCGCTCCCGTAGCCGCGGCCCCAGCAGTCCTTCTCGCCGATGGTGATGTGGAAGAGGGCCGAGCCATTGTCCGGATCGAGGCCCGAGAGGGCGCACGTCCCGATGAGGCGGCCACTCCCCCGGAGGTGGATCGCCATGGCCAGGGAGTCGGGTCCGAGGACCCGGGCGGCGAAGAAGCGGTCGACCTCCTCAGGCCGCATCGGTTCGCCCTGATAGCGGGTCAGGTGGGCAACCTCGGGATCGGCGTACCAGCGCCGGAAGGCCGCCAGGTTCGCCGCGGTGTGGCGCCGGAGGACGACCCGCTCACCGACGAGCTCGTGGGGAAACCAGACCCGGGCCTCCATCGGTCGCAGCGTATACCATCCGCCGGCAGGCGGCCGCCGAACGAGATCGGAGCCGAGAGGCCGCCGAACGAGATCGGAGCCGAGAGGCCGCCACGCGGGTGGCGGTCAGGAGGACGGATGCGTCGCTGGGCCGAGGTTGCCGAAGCGGTCGCGGCCACGAGCCGGACCTCGGAGAAGGTCGCCCGGATCGCCGCCTATCTGCGCGACCTCGACCCGGCGGACCTCGCCGTCGCCGCCGTCTTCTTCTCCGGCCGCCCCTTCCCGGAGGCCGATGGTCGGGCCCTCGGGGTTGGCTGGTCGGCGATCGCCACCGCTGCCCTCGCCCTCGTCGACGCCGAGCCGGCAGCTCTCACCCGAGCCTACGATCGCCACTCCGACCTCGGGCGCGCCGTCGGCGAGGTCCTGGCCGAGGCCGGCCATCGTCCTCACCCGGCGGCGATCCCACGCCCAGCCGAGGTGGCCGCCGCCTTCGCCGAGATCGAGTCGACGAGCGGTCCCGCGGCCAAGACCGAGCGCCTCCGCGACCTCCTCGCTCGCTGTGATCCCCTCACGGCGACGTACGTCGTGAAGGTCCTGACCGGCGAGCTCCGGATCGGGCTGCGCGACGGGCTCGTCGAGGCGGCCATCGCCGCTGCCTTTGGCCGGTCCCTCGAGGCCGTCAAGTGGGCGGCGATGCTGACCGGCGATCTCGGGCGAACGGCGCTCCTGGCCTGCGGGGACGCCCTGGAGGAAGCCGAGCTCGTCCTCTTCCACCCGATCCGCTTCATGCTCGCCTCGCCGGCCGAGGACCCCGCCGACATCCTCCGTCGCCTCGGTCCCGAGGTCTGGCTCGAGGACAAGTACGACGGGATCCGGGCTCAGCTCCACCGAAGCGGCGATCGGGTCGTCCTCTTCTCCCGCGACCTCCACGACGTCACCGACCAGTTCCCCGAGGTCGCCGCCGCCGCTCGCCCCCTCGGCTGGTCCGGGATCCTCGACGGCGAGCTCCTCGCCGAGCGAGACGGGCGCGTCCTTCCCTTCCTCGCCCTCCAGAGCCGACTCGGCCGCAAGGCTCCCTCGCCAGACCTCGTCGGGCGGGTCCCCGTCACCTTCGTCGCCTTCGACCTCCTCGCCCTCGGACCTCGCGACGGCCCGGCCGAGCCCCTCCTTCGACTCCCCCTCGCCGAGCGCCGGCGCCAGCTCGACGAGCTCGAGCTGCCGAGCCCGGAAGTCGGGGGCCGCTTCCGTCGATCCCTTCGCTCGGCCGTCACGACCGTCGAAGGGATCGAGACGGCCTTCCGAGCGGCCCGGGAGCGCGGCAACGAGGGGCTCCTCGCGAAGGATCCCCGAAGTCCCTACACACCCGGACGGCGAGGCCTCGGCTGGCTGAAGATGAAGCGGGCCCTGGCGACCCTCGATTGCGTCGTCGTCGGAGTCGAGCTCGGCCACGGCAAGCGCCACGGGGTCCTCTCCGACTACACCTTCGCCGTCCGGGATGAGCGGACCGGGGAGCTTGTCACGATCGGGAAGGCCTACAGCGGCCTGACCGACGCGGAGATCGCCGAGCTGACCCGCTGGTTCGAGGCCCACACGATCAGCCGCCACGGCCGCTACAGGGTCGTCGAGCCGTCGATCGTCGTCGAGGTCGCCTTCGACGTCATCATGCGCTCGGCCCGGCATCGGTCGGGCTTCGCCCTCCGCTTCCCACGGATCGTCCGCCTCCGGACGGACAAGACGCCGGCCGGGATCGACACCCTCGCCACCGTCGAGCGGCTCTTTCGGGAGCTCCAGCCGACGGCGGAGCACCTCGTCACCGAGGAGGCGCGCACGACCCGCGGTCGGTGAGCCCGCCGGGTGGTGCGCCGCTGCACCGACCCGCCGCGCTGAGGCCACCACGGGCCGCTCCGAGGCGGCTATGCTGGCGGCCGACATGCTCAGCCCCCTTGCCCTCGGCCAGCCCGTCACCCTGACCCTCTACACCGACGCCTACATCGTCCGGGGCACCGCCACGACCCGCTTCCGGCGGGTCACCGACATCCTCAACGAGGCCGAGCACGAGTTCCTCGTCCTCTCGGACGCCGTCTTCGAGGAGTTCGGCTCTCGCGCCCAGGCGATCCGGGCCGAGTACGCCCAGGTCAACCTCGGGACGGTCCTCTTCGCCGTCGCCGACACCCCGATCGAGCCGATGCCGGAGCTGCGAACCCCGAAGGTCCCCGAGCAGGCCCTCGTCACGATCCCACCCTTCAAGGTCGTCGGCCGGATCCACCTCTTGCCCGAGCGAGACCTCCGGGACGCCCTCGACCAGCTCGTCGGCCGCTTCATCCCGGTGACCGAGGCGACCTACTGGTCCGACATCGTCGGCGAGGCGCGGACCCGAGCCCTCATGGTCGCCGTCAACCACAGCCGCGCCCAGATCCTCGCTCCCCATCGCGAGGTCGACCCATGGGAGGGGGTCGACCGGACGCCGAGCGACGTCTGATCGCGGTTCGCAGCACGGCTCGCCGAAGCGAGGACGGTCGGGCGGAGATCTCGGCTCGCCGCCGCTGTGGCCCGGGCGCCTCGGGTTCGGGGAGCGCTCGACGGCGGATCGTCCGCCGGTGGCCGACGCTCGTGTGGCTCGGCCCGGGTTCCTTCCGGCCGGCTAGCGCTCGACGGGGAGGTCGAGCCGATCCCCCCACTCCGCCCAGCCCCCGTCGTAGACGGCGACGTCGTCGAAGCCGAGGAGGGCGAGGACGAAGGCGACCTTCGTCGCCGCTAGTCCCGAGCCGTCGTAGCAGACGATGCGCCGCCCCCGAAGGATCCCCGCCCCTCGAACGAGGGACCGGAGCGTCTCGACCGAGGGCAGGCGCTGGCTCCCCGGCTCGGCGAGGAGACCAGCCGGGAGGTTGACGGCCCCCGGGATGTGGCCGAGCCGCCGAGTGTTCCCGCCGCGACCGAGGTACTCGTCCGGGGCTCGGGCGTCGACGAAGAGGACGTCCGAAGCGCCGAGGAGACCCCGGACGTCGGCCGTCGTCAGCCGGATCCGGGGCTGGGCCCGGGGCGTGAAGGTCGCCGGACTCCGGTCGACGTCGGCGTTCGAGATCGGCCGCTCCTCGGTGAGCCAGGCGCCGAAGCCGCCGTCGAGGATCCGACAGGAGTCGAAGCCGTAGCAGCGGAGGCTCCACCAGACTCGGGCCGCGTAGATGCTCTCGACGTCGTCGTAGACGACGAGGGTCGTCCCGTCGCCGATGCCGGCCCGGCGGAGGGCCGCGGCGACCTGCTCTGGCCCGGCGAGGAGGAAGAGGCCGGTCTCGTCGACGGTGTCCGAGAGGTCGTTCGCCCAGTCGAGGTAGACGGCACTCGGAATGTGACCCCGCTCGAAGAGCGCCCGGGCGGTGCCGTCGGGACGCCAACGGACGTCGGCGATCCGAAGCTCGGGTCGGTCGAGGTTGTCGGCCAGCCAATCGGTCGTGGCGATGAGCTCGGGGCGAGAAAGGCCGTTCATCGGGCGCGGGTATGATACGGGGCCGTGGACTTCCCCGAGGCGATCGACCGCGACAGGCTGTCGGCGGTCCGCGCGGCCCTGCCCGCCGTCGAGGCCGGGATCTACCTGAATGCTGGGACTGCCGGCCCCCTCCCCGCCGAGGCGGCCGCGGCGATGGCCGAGGTGGCTGGCTGGGAACTCCAGACGGGGCGTGCCCACACTGCCTACTTCGAGACCATGCAACAGCGGCTCGAGGAGGCTCGGGCGACCCTCGCCTCGGTGGTCGGCGCCGGCCTCGAAGAGGTCGCCCTCAGCCACTCCACCTCGGAGGCGATGACGACCGCCGTCTGGAGCCTGCCCTGGGGGCCCCGAGACCGGGCGGTGACGACGACCATCGAGCACATCGGGGGCCTCGCCGCCCTCTACGCCCTCCGCGAGCGGCTCGGTGTCGAGGTCGCCTTCGCCGATGTCGGTGACGGTGGCGATCCGGACCGGGTCGTGGCGGCGGTCGAATCGGTCCTCGACGAGCGGACGCGCTGCGTCGTCCTCTCCCACGTCTCCTGGGCAACGGGGGCGGTCCTCCCGGTCCGGGAGGTCGCGGCCGTCGCCCGGGCACGCGGGATCCGGGTCGTCGTCGACGGCGCCCAGGCGGTCGGGGCGATCCCGGTCGCCGTGGGCGAGCTCGGTGCCGATTTCTATGCCTTCGCCGGCCACAAGTGGCTCCTCGGTCCCGAGGGTGTCGCCGGCCTCTGGGTCTCGCCCGAAGTCGTCGAGGCGGCGCACCTCACCGGGGGTGGCTGGCCGAACTTCGCCGAACCTGACATCCGGGGCGGGGCGGTCCTTCGGGCCGACGTGCGGCGACTCGACGCCGTCGGCTGGTATGGACCCGCCGTCGTCGGGCTCGCCCGGAGTGTCGGCTGGCTGGCGATGTTCGTCGGCTGGGATGTCGTCCACCGCCGCGGCCCGGCCCTCGCCCGGAGCCTCGCCGAGCGCCTTGGGGCGGTCGACGGAGTCGAGCTCGTCACTCCTCGCGAGCGGATGGCGACCCTCGTCACCTTCCGGGTCGCCCGCTGGCCGGCGGAAGCGGTCCTCGACGAGCTGAGCCGTCGGATCTTCGTCATCGGCCGGACGATCCCGCCCCTCGACGCGGTCCGCCTCTCCGTCGGCTTCTACACGACCGCGGCGGAACTCGACCGGGTCGTCGAGACGGTCGCCCTCATCGCCGCCCACACGCCGAGCTCGATTCCGGCCCGGCCGCGGCTGCCGATCATCGGGCCGTGAGCGGGGCGGGACGGGATGCGGGTGGCACGGGCCGAGACGTGAGCGGTTCGGGTCGGGGGGCTCGTCCCGCCGCTCGATCGGCTGAGCCCGAGCCGGTGGGGGCGCCGGTCCGGCGGCGCTCTTTCGTCGAGGTCCGCTGGCGGCAGCTCCGGAACCCGCCGCGGCCCGTCGCCCGGGCGATCGGCTCGAGTCTCGCCGTCGGGCTCCTCCTTGGCCTCGCCTACCTCGCCTACGACGTCGCTCTGAGTCGGGGGGCGGTCCTTCCAGGCGGCGACCTCCGACCCCTCGCCGTCGCCCTCGTCGTCCTTGCGACCGCCCTCGGGGGGAGCATTGCCACCTACCTCTTCGTTCCCTTGCCGACGGGCTCGGGCCCGACGACCCGGATCCGGCGGACCTGGTGGAGCGGCCTCCTCGGGCTCTTCGCCGCGCTGCCGATCGCCTATCTCGTCCTCGTCGTGGTCGCCCAAGTCCTAAAGCCCCTCTTCGTCTGATCAGTCGCCCACTGTGGCCGGGGCCGGCCAGCCGGCGTCGGACCCGCAGGGGTGGCCCTTGGCTTCCTCGGCGGCCCTGCCCTGGTGCCGGGCCGCACCGCCGGGAAGGGGATGGGCCGTCCGTACCATGCCGACCCGGTCGGGTCTGGCTATGATCGGCTGTGGCGACCGGGCGGGCCGGTCGCGGCAAGGCAGGACACCGAGGTCCGACGTGTCGAGCGAGGAACAGCACCACGTCGCGCTGCCGAAGCTCTACGGCGCTCCCGCCTATGCCCGTCCGCCGCGGCCGGTCGTGGCCACGACGCCCCGGCCCTTTGACCCCGACGACCTCCCCCTCGAGGCCTGCATGACGCCCGAGGAGCGTGCCCTGAAGGAGGCCGCGCTGTCGAGGACGGCCGTGGCGGGTGGGGCGTGGTCGGGTGGGGACGCGACGCCGTCAGAGGCTCCGGCGCGTTCCTCGGCGGAGGTTTTGAGCCGGAGTGAGGGGGCCTCCGCGCCGCTCCTTCGGCCTCGTCCCTTCCGACTCCGCGCCCTGGCGGCACGTCTCCTCGGAGCTGAGGAGAGGGCGGAGACAGTCGCCGAGAGGGAAGCCGGGAGCAGCCGCGAGCGCTAGGGCGACCACCCTCGCTCCTCGGCGCGTTACGTGCACCCCATGCAACGCCTTCCAGAGCATCGCTGCAGCTGTGGCAGCGCCCTGAGTCCACCCAAGAGATCCGGGCCGACGTCGGGCAGCGAGACGACCTCCCGCTACGGCCTCGAGCCGGCGGCCCGCTCGGGTAACTCAGGCAGAGGCGACCACCTTCGACTCGATCGGCGTCGGTCGGGCGGTGTAAGTTTGGCGGGTCCGTCTCGCCAGGTTCCTCGCCCCCAAGGTGCGTCGCGTAGAATCGCGAGGCCGCCCGGCGCGGCCATCAGGAAGCTGCTCGCTCGCGCGAGGCAGCAGCGATTCGTCGACCGCGGCAGCCAGCCGAGTCCGAGGTTGACGCTGAATCTGAACGGCTAACTGCACCGAGAGGGCGGGGGAGTAGCTCAGCGGAGAGAGCAGGCGTCTTATACACGCCGGGTCGGTGGTTCGAATCCACCCTCCCCCACCAATCGCCTTCCTCCCGGCCGGCCCTCAGGCTACGGTCGACCGTCAGCCCTTCGGCGCATCGGCCCTCGCCGAGGATCGGCGCCGAGGAGGGACCCCGCCGCCAGGGCCGGCGCTGGCCGTCAGCCCAGGCGCTCGGCGAGCCGCTCGAGGAGACGCTCCCGCCGCCAGGCCGTGAAGCCCCGCTGGACCGGCAAGGCACTGAACCAGGCCGCCAGGTGGCTCGGCTCGACGACGGCGCAGCGCGGCGTCCGCTCGAGGCCGGGTGCGCTCCCGACGACGGCGGCGTAGACCCGGACGACGTGATCCTGGTCCTCCTGGAGGAGCCAGCGCCGGAAGCGCTCGGCATCGCGGGCCGCTCGTTCGAGGGGGCTCTCGATCGGGATGGAGGTGCCGGGACCGACCCGCAGCTCCCAGAACTCTCCTCGTCGGCGGATCGCTTCCTCGGGCGGCAGCGGCTCGAGGATCGCCGCCCCGAAGGGCCCGACGACGATCACCTCGATCCGCCGGCCGTCGGGCAGACGGACGCCTTCGACGAGGGCGTACTCGTCGGGCAGGGCCGCGACGAGCGCGGCGATCGGGGAGCGGGACTGCCGCCGGCGGAGCCGGCCAACGCCCTGGGCGAGCTTGAGGACCCCGGCCCCCGTCAGGAGGATCGGCACGCTCAGGCCGGCCGCCCAACCGAGGGCGCCGACGACGGTCTGGCTCGGTGTGGGGCGGGCGGAGACGAGGGCTCCGAGAACTGGGGTCGTGGCGATGACCCAGCCGGCCGCAAGCCCCGCGGCTACGAGGGCGACGGACCAGACGAGCCCGACGAGGGGGCGAAGCTGAATGGTCCGGGGCGCGTTCGGCGATTCGGCGGCGAGACGCTGCATCGCCGAAGATCGTGCCCGTCCGGCCGCCCGATCGCCATGGCCAGTTCGGCCTATCAGCCCTCATGCCTTCGACGCATCCGCCGGACCACCTCGACTGGAACGGGACCCGGAAGACTCGCCGGAACGGGAGGCGGGCGAGGATTCCTCACCTCCCACCGACCGGTCGGGGAGGGGGAACTGGCGGCGTGTTCCTGGAACACCAAAGGGGCCTCAAGGCTGGGATGGAGTGGGTCCGTTCCTGGCAAGTGCTGTTTGGTGGACAACACTTCCGGGGAGCGGGCCGCCGGCGGTCGGTCCTTGCGCCGGGTTTGGTGTTCGGTGCGCACCGGAGCGAGTGCTCGTACAGCCCCGGCGCGCGGCGTGTTCCTGGAACACCAAAGGGGCCGCGCGGCTGGGATGGAGTGGGTCCGTTCCTGGCAAGTGCTGTTCGGTGGACAACACTTCCCGGGAGCGGGCCGCCGGCGGTCGGTCCTTGCGCCGGGTTTGGTGTTCGGTGCGCACCGGCGGCACCGCGCAGGACCCCGTCGCTCCGTTGGCACACCCCGCACCCCGCCCGAGGAGCCGAGTTCGCCCCCGTTTCGACGCGCCAGACCGTCTCGGCCGCGGCGTAGCGCCCGCACCCCGCCCGAGGAGCCGAGTTCGCCCCCGTTTCGACGGATCTCCGGATGGTCCGATCGGGTCGCCCGAGGCCTCTGGCGGGCGGGCCTCCGGCCGATCGTCTCGACTCGAAGCGGCTCCAGAAGGTGCAGGCGCGGAACGTCTGCTCGCGGGCGGCCGCCGGCCGATCGTTTCGACGGATCTCCGGATCGTCCGATCAGGTCGCCCTGGCCTGACCCCCGTACCATAGCCGGCCCGGTCGGAGCGCAGGATCCTGGTGCCGGGCTCGCAGTGACCCGTCGAACCGCCGCGAGCCCGCCACGGAGGCCTCGAGGCGTGTCGATACCGACCATCGGCCGCGGTTCGCCCGCCGCGCTCACTCGCGTCCGACGGGGCATCCTCGCCCTGGGGGTGGCCCTCCTGGCGGCTGCCCTCGCTCTGCCGGTCGGAGCGAGCTCCGGACCGACCCGCCTCCGCGATCCCCTCGTCGAGCCTCGCCACGCCACTCCGGGCGCGCCGATCACCTTCGCCGTCACCTACCGAAACCGCGAGGGGTCCCCGGCCGACTGGGTACGGGTCCAGGTCGGCGACACCGTCCACCCCCTCAGCGTCGTTGGTAACCCGAGCGATCCGTCGGACTGGAAGGCCGGGGTTCGCTTCGAGGCCGTCCTGCCCGCCCCGACGGCCGGCACCTACGCCGTCGTCTTCTTCTCCTTCGACTCCCGTCGCTTCTACGACCGTCTCGAGGCCGGCTCGCTCACCGTCGCCCCCGCCGTGCCGACGCCAACGCCGACGTCGGCACCGAGCCCGACCTCGACAGCTCCTCCAGTCTCGACCCCCGCGCCGACGGCGACGCCGACGAAGGCGCCGACACCTACCCCGACGAAGGGGTCTTCGTCAGGCTCGGGCTCGTCCGGGTCCTCGAACTCGACCGATGGTTCGAGCTCCTCCGGCAGCTCCGGCTCCTCCGGCAGCTCCGGCTCCTCCGGCAGCTCCGGCTCCTCCGGCAGCTCGACGCCCCTCGGTTCCAGCCCAACCCCGGCGTCCGGTTCGTCCGGCAGTGCCGGTGCCCCGCGCCCCGGCGGCTCGGGGAGCTCGACCGGTGGATCGAACGGCGGGGCATCGAACCCCGGCTCTGGTGGAGGCGACGCCCCGAGCGGCCCTGCCGGACCCTCGGGCGGCGACTCGGCCACGGGCGGCGATCCCTCGACGGGGTCCGACGGAACGGCCCTTGATCCGGGCGACGAGAACGGCGCGGCCGACTCCCCCGCCACGACGTGGACGCCGGGAACGGCTGGCTGGATCCGCGGCGGGGCGACGGTCGGTGCCGCCGGGCGAACGCTCCTCGACGCCCTCGGCCTCGGCCGCGGCATCCCCGACGAGGTCTGGGTCGCCTCGGTCTTCGTGACGAGCACCGGCGGCGTCGCGATGGCGATGGCCTTCCTCCTCTTCGGCCGCCGCCGTCGCGAGGACGACGAGCCGCCTGAAGGCCAGCAGTCGGCGACCCGGGCGGTCGGGATGCCGCCGAGCTCGGTCCTCGTTCCCGAGGCCGAGATCCCCGAGCACGAACGAAACCTGCCTCGCTGGCGGCGCCCGTCGCTGCTCGAGGCCAGGAAGACGGACCCCCTGCGAACGGAGCGGCCGACGGTGAACCTGACCTTCGGGAGCGGGGCCGTGCGACCCGTCGATGGCCATGAGCGGCGCCGGATCCGGTACCGCCTCGTCCGACTCCTCGACGCTCCCGACGAGATCCGAGGGACAGAGATCGGGATCCTCGATCAGGGCGACGAGGTCCAGCTCCTCGAGCGGTCGGGGCCGTACTGGTTCGTCCTCTGCCCCGACGGACGTCGGGGCTGGCTCCACCGGATGGTCCTCGGAGAGGTCGTCGAGGATGGCGCCGTGCCACGGCCCGCGGGCGGCGCGTCCGGCAGCGGCGACATCGGGACCGGAGGGAGCCTCCTCGACGACATCCTCACCCGTCGGCCGCCGGCGGGCAGCGAGCAGGGCCACTAGCGCCGGGACGGCCGACCGGGACGAGCGCCGCCCCGACGCCTCGTCCGTGGCCTGTCAGGCCGGGGCGGCCCCATCGCGGCGGGATCGGTCGCTGCGCCCGACCTCGCGCCGGCCCACCTCGCTGCGCCCTCCCACCTCGCGCCGAAGGACGAGGATGTGCTGGTGGGCGATGTTCGGGACGAAGGCCCTCGGGTAGCCGTAGGGTCGGAGCCGCGTCCCGGCCTGGTACCAGATGAGATCGCCCTTCGGGACGAGCCCAGCCCTGGCGGCCCGCGCCGCCAAGTCGGCGGCGGTGAAGACGTAGCGACCGCCCTGGTAGGCGTCGCGGACGATGACGACGGCGTAGCGATCCGGCCGCAGGACTCGGGCGAGCTCGACGAAGACCTCCTCCATCCGGTCGAGGTAGGTTGGGTAGTCGGGGCTGTTGGCCAGATCGGCGGGGTCGTCGGTCACCATCGCGTAGTCGGTCCGGCGGTTCGCGAAGCGGGCAGCGAGGGGCCCCCCGGCCATCGTCTGCCGAAGCTGGACGTTGTACGGCGGGTCGGTGGCGACGAAGTCGACCGACTTGGCCGGAAGCGTCGGCAGGAGCTCGAGGGCGTCGCCGGTGCGGAGCTCGATCCCCGAGGGATCGAAGCTCCTCGGACCGCCCGGGTCGGCCGGACCGAGGTCGGCCAGGAGCGGCCCCCGGCCCTCCCGCTCGGAACGCGCCTCGGCGAGGACCGCCTCGAAGATCCGGACCCAGCGCGGTTCGATCTCGAAGCCGAGGGCTCGCCGAGGCCCCCGGGCGATGGCCGCTCCGAGGAGGGTGCCGCCAACGCCGGCGAAGGGGTCGAGGACGAGCTCGCCGGTCCGGGTGAAGAACTCGATGAGGCGGGCCATGAGCCGGGGCGGCTTGTTCGCGCCGTGGGCGCGCCGGAGCTCGTGGCCGAGCTCCGAGGGGTAGGCCGTCGACCAGACCGACTTCGTGAAGTAGAGCCACTCCTCGCCGCTCAGCTCGTTCAGGGTGTTCGCCGGGTGGGGCGTCACCGAACCTGGCGCCTCCGCTCCTCCGTCGGGGCCGCCTCGAGTTCGCCCCGGAGGGGAGCTCTTTCGGGGTTGGCGCTCGCTGCTCAGCTGCCTCGTCATCGCGCCTCCAGCCTACCGGAGCCAGCTCCTCGGGCGTCGGTCGAGTCCAGCTGGACGACGGACCCGTACAATCCCCCTACCTATGGCGCCAGCCATCCCGAGCGCGCGATTCGTCGGCCGAGAGGGGGAGTTCGTTCGGCTCGCCGAGCTGATCGACGCCGTCGCCGACGGGATCCCCCGGACCCTCCTCCTCGCCGGCGCCAGCGGCCTCGGCGCCTCCCGCTTCCTCGACGAGGCGAGCGCCCGGATCGCCCGCCTTCCCGAGCCACCCCTCGTCCTCCGCTCGAGTGCCTCAGCGACCCGACGCGGGAGCCCGTACGAATCGATCGGGGTCGCCCTCCGGCCGGCTCTTCGCGGCCTCTCGGAAACGGAGCTCGAGGCCGTCGTCGGGCCGGGCGGCGACGTCGTCGGTCGACTCCTGCCCGACCTCGCACCCCGCCTCCGAGCCCTCGGCCTCGTCCCTGAACGGCCTCGTCTCCTCGACCCGGAGCGGCGGCAAGTCCGGACCTTCGAGGCCGTCCTCGGCGTCCTCTCCCGCCTCGCCGAGGCGCGGCCCGTCCTCTTCGTCGTCGAGGACATCCAGCGCGCCGATCGGGCGACCCTCGCCACGCTCGCCTTCCTCTGCCGCGTCTCGCGACCGCGGCGGGTCGGCCTCGTCGCGACCTACGACCCGGGGGCCCTCACCGCCGAGCACCCGCTCCACGACACCCTACGGGCGATGGCCGATGGGCCGCTCCCGCCGACCCTCCTCACCCTGGCGCCCCTCAGCCGGGCCGAGCTCGCCCAGCTCATCGAGGCGATCGAGGGCGAGCGACCAACGGCCTCGGTCCTCCTCCTCGTCGCCGAGCGATCGGGCGGGAACCCACTCGTCGCCGAGGAGCTCCTCCTCGCCCGTCGTGAGCTTTCGGCGGCCTCGCTGACCGGTTCCTTCGACCAGCTCGTCACGAGCCGCCTCGCCCGCCGGAGCCCGGCCTGTCGACGGCTCCTCCGGATCGTCGGCGTGGCGGGTAACCCGGTCAGCCGGGCCGAAGTGGCGGCGATCGACGCCGCTCTGGCCCAGGGTGCCTCGGCTGCCCTGGTGGGCACGGCGGCCACTGGAGGGGGTCGCCGCGGCGGCCGGGAACGGACGGAGCGGAGCGGCGCCCCCCGCCGGGGCGACCTCAGCCAGGAGCTCCGGGCGGCCCTCGAGGAGGCCTTCGAGACGGGCGAGCTCGTCGAGCGGGTGGAGTCGCTCGGCTCCGAAACCGACGCGGGCGGCGAGGATGCCTCGCTCCTCGACCTCCGCCACGAACGGGTCCGACGGGCCATCCTGGCTGACCTCCTGCCCGACGTCCGGGCTCGCCACCGGGCTGCCGTCGCCGCCGCGGGGGTCGGCGGGCCGGCTCGGATCGCCGGCCACTGGCAGGCTGCCCACCGTCCCGTCGAGGCCCAGGAGGCGGCGCTGGCGGCGGCGGCCGAGGCGGAGGCGATCGACGGGCCGGCCGACGCCCTCGTCATGCTCGAGGCGGCCCTCGAGCTCGAGTGGGCGATCGGCTCCGAGGGTGGAGTCGGGCCTCTCGAGCCGCCCGGCCGGGCGCTGGGTCCGCCGTCGTCACCCGGCAGCGATCCCGTCGGGGTTCGCCTCCGGGCCGCCGACGCGGCCCTCGCCGCCGGCTTGCCGCTCCGAGCCGTCGGCTACATCGAGGCGGCCCTCGCCGTGCCGGGAACCCGGCTCGACCGGCGCCTTGCCGGGACCCTCTACGAGCGTCTCGGCCGCTACCGTCGGGCGGCCGGCGACTACGACGGGGCCGAAGCGGCGATGCGCCGGGCGGTCGAGCTCATCCCCGGCGGTGCCTCGCCGGAACGGGCCCGCGTCCTCGCCGGCCTCGCCCAGCACAAGATGCTCGACGGCACCTTCTCGGAAGCCCGGCGCCTGGCCGGGCTGGCCATCCAGGTCGCCCGGTCCGTCGGCGAGGAGGCGCGGCACGAAGAGATCCACGCCCTGACGACCCTCGGTGTCTCGGAGGGCTGGAGCGATCGGCCCGAGACCGGGCTGGCTCTCCTGGGCGAGGCCCGTCGTCTGGCGCTGGAGGCTGGCGAGGTCGACGCGATCTTCCGGACCTACGCGAACGAGACGACGATCCTCGACCTCCTCGGCGAGCGGGAGCGGGCGATCGAGGTCGCCCTGGCCGGGATCGAGGCGATGCGGACCCTCGGCGTCGAGGCGGCTTACGGGAACTTCCTTCGTGGTAATGCGGCCGAGACCCTCTTCGCCCTCGGCCGCTGGGAGGAGGCGCGGCGCCTCTCCGAGACGGCTCTCGAGTGGAGCCCAGCCGGGGTCAGCTTCCTCATCGCCGCGAACAACCTCGCCCTCCTCGAGGTGGAGACGGGAGCGGGCGAGACCGCCGGCCGACTCCTCGGCCGACTCCTCCTCGAGCTCGAGACGGTGCCCGACTCCCAGTACGCGGTCCCCGTCTACCAGGCGGCGGCGTCCTATGCCCTCTGGCACGACGACCCCCTCGACGCGGCTCGGGCGGCGGAGCGCGGCTGGGGGCGGATCCGGGGCACCGAAGACTGGAGCCTCGCCGCCCGGATGGCGGCGACGGCCCTCGAGGTCGAGGCGGAGCTCGGCGCGGCCGCTCGTCAGCGGCGCGACCTCGCCGCCCTCGCCGCGGCTCGGGAGCGGGCCGGTCGCATCCTCACCGAGGCCGAGGCGATCGTCGAGCGCTCGGGCGTCCCCTCGGCCCTCGGCTCTCGCCGCGAGGCCGACCTCTGGCTGGCGACGGCCCGAGCCTTCCGGGCCCGTCTCGACGGACGCGACGAGCCGGCCGCCTGGGACGATCTCGCCCGGTCGTGGCAGGCGATGGGGCGGCGCTACGAGGCGGCCCGGGCGCGGTGGCGACAGGCCGAGGCGATCCTCGCCCCTGGAGCCGACGCCCGACCCCTCCGGACCGACGTCCGACCCCTCCGGAATGCGGCCCGCGGTCCGCTCCGGGAGGCGGTGGAGGTGGCCGTCGAGCTCGGCGCTCGGCCCTTGCTGCGGGCCATTCGAGCCCTGGGAGAGAGAGCCCTCATCCGGCTCCCCGAGGAGGCGCTCGTCGACCGGCTGGCGGTCGAGCCCGGTCGGCATGCGCCCCAACGCTCTCTGACCACGGCCGGCGGAGACGGCGGGAGTCTCGCTCAGCCCACGGGGCGGCCGACCCTCGTCGGCGTCGGGCCGGGGCGGTCGCCGAACGGACGGAAGAGCGACGGAGTGCCGGCGATGGGGCCCGCCGCTCCAGCGCGTCTGGGGGTCCAGGGCACTCCTTCCGGCGGCGAGTCAGGTTCGGGCGGAGAAATCCCGCCGACGACGGCGAGCCGCCTCGTCGGTGAGGCGTCGGTACCGGCCGACCCCTTCGGGCTGAGTCCGCGGGAACGCGAGGTCCTTGCCCTCATCGCCGAGGGGCGGACGAACCGCGAGATCGGCGAGGAGCTCTTCATCAGCGACAAGACCGTCGGCGTCCACGTCGGGAACATCCTCGCCAAGCTTGGGGTCTCCGGTCGGGTCGAGGCGGCGACGGTCGCCGTCCGGCTCGGGTTGACCGAGCGGCGTTGAGGCCGCGCGGGGCACGAGCTGGGGCACGAATTCCGGGTCTCCGGTAGGCTATTCGGCGCCATCCCCTCGATCCCGCCGCCGCGCCTCGCCGTGCCCGTACCAGGAGGAACGCCCCGTCCCATGGTTCGTCGCTTGCCTCTGTCCGTCCCGCGCCTCGTTGGTGTCGTCCTCATCGTCCTCGGGAGCGTCGCCGTCGCCGCTTGCGCCGGGGAGCGCCCGGGCTGGACGTACGCCCCGGCTCCGTCGCCGACACCAACGCCCGCGGAGAGCCTGGCCGCCTCGCCGAGCCCGGCCAGCCCGCCAGCGGCCTCCCCCGGCGCCTCCCCGGGCGCCTCGGCGGCCCCCTC
>FWPU01005517.1_pt1 | contig 27227 bp, 26 predicted proteins | sample 2228361 | NCBI WGS metagenome assembly FWPU01 (sample SAMEA103939777, study PRJEB20133) | metagenome
GGCCGTCTGCGCGCGCTATCACCCCTTTGAAGTGCGCCTGGCCCAGCCCCGGTCCGTGCCGGACTGGACCCGTCCCCACTACCACGCGGTCTTCCTTTCCTTTACCGATCAGGACGACATGGGCATGCGGGTACTTCGCCGGCTACAGGACGAGCTGGACCAGGCCACCGCCGATCTGCGCAGCGATCTCTACCCGGAGTTGAAGCGAACCGACTTTATTCCCCACATCACCCTGGCCCTGGGATTGGCCCAACCCGAGACCGACGAGATGGTGAACCGGCTGCGGGAAATGGGCCTGGCCGCCCAATTTGTGGTCGATACCTTGTGGATGGTGGTCTTTGAACAGGATGGAGAGCCCGAAGGGGTTCAGCGGCAACGTATCCCGATACCGTTGGCGACGCCGGTCAAATAGCCGCTGCGGTAACCGAGACCGATGCAACAGCAGATGCCGCCAATGGGTCCCCATTGGCGGCATCTGCCAGGAGAAAGAAAACCCGAAAGGAGGAGAACAGATGCACCAATTCTGTTCTGCATGGCATTCTATCAGCCTGGCCGCCCGCCGCCATCGGTCAGATGTCGGGAGTTCCTGCGGCCGTTTCTACGTCAAAAGGCGTAGAAAACGGGCGTAGAAAACGGCAAACGCCGGCCGTACCGATCCGCGGGGCATAATGCTCCGGTCAGGCTGCCTCCTGAAAGGCGCTGGCATCGGCCAGGGCCAGGATCTCTGCCCGCTCGGTCAGCACCTGGGTGATCCGACCGTCCACCATCTGTACAACCCGATCCACGTAGCGGCACATGCGCAGGTCGTGGGTCACCATGATGCCGGCCCGGTTCTGCTCGTGGATCAGGGAGGCGAAAGTCTCCACCACCTGGTGGGCCCGCTCGGTGTCCAGGCTGGCGGTGGGCTCGTCCGCCAGGACCACGCTAGGCTCGTGGATCAGGGCCCGGGCAATGGCCACCCGCTGTTGCTGGCCGCCGGAAAGTTGCTCCGGGTAGTTGTTCAGGCGCTCCCCCAGCCCCAGGCGCTCCAACAGTTGGACAGCCCGCTGCCGGTTTTCCCGGCTGTCCCGCCCGTTGAGACGCAACATCAGCTCTACATTTTCCCGAGCCGTAAGGTATGGCACCAGGTTGTTGGACTGGAAGGAAAAGCCGATGGCCCGGGCTCGGAATCGGGTGCGGGCCACTTCCCCCATGGCGTGGAGATCCTGGCCGTCGATGCGGACCGTGCCGGACGTGGGACGCAACAGGCCGGCCAGCATGGCCAACAGGCTGGTCTTGCCCGAGCCGCTGGGCCCTACCAGCGCCACAAATTCCCCGTGGGCCACCGTCAGCGAGACCCGGTCCACCGCCGTCACCGCGTTGTTGCCCTCGCCGTACACCTTGCTCACTTCAATGGCCTGCAGTGCCTCACCCATGCCTGACATTTTCACCTTCAATTTTCATCTTCAATCGAGAATCTCTCCGAATCTGTCCCGTGGGCCCCTCACTGGGCCAGGCCCAACGCGGTCAGCGGCTCCACCCGCAGCAACAGCCAGACCGAAACCAGCCCCCCCAGGGGGCCGATGAGCAGCAGCGCCGTGACCGTGGCGATGACCGACTGCCCTGTGAAGATAATGGGAATGGCCGGGGGGAAGGTCAGGGAGAGGGCCAGGGACCCGGCGCTGCCCAGGCCGATCCCCACCACGTTGACCGCCAGGATCTGCACCAGGGCGGCCAGGGCGATAGTCCACGGCGTGGCGCCGATGGCCTTGAGCATGCCAATCTGGGCCACCTTCTGCAGGGTCTGGATCTGGAAGAAACCACCTACCACCAACACGCCGATGAAGAAGGTGAAGTAGCGCTGGGTGTTGAGGGTGCTCTGCTGGGCCGTGTAGCCGGGTGTGGCTTCGTAGGCCGTCCGGCGATCCACCACCTGGATGCCGCTCACCTGCTGGGCCAGGCGACGGGCCACTGAGGCCGCCTGGCCGGGATCATCCAGCTTGACGGCGATCAGGTTGGCGATGAATTCGCCCTGCCCGCTCTCCCCCTCCCCCTGGGGACGCACCTTCTCCCAGGTCAGGTAGGGCAGAAAGACGGACGGCTGCAGTAGAAACCCCCGGCCGTCGCTGATGCCGACCACCTCCAGGGTGTAGAGCTCCTCTTTGGTGCCCTGGATGGACTGGATGGTGACCATGTCCCCCACCTGGAGACCCGTCCGCAGGGCAGCGTTGCGATCTAGGATGACCTCGTTGCCCCGAGCCCGGGTGAGGGGGCGCCCCTCCACCACTGGCGGTTCGCCCGGCCGGCCTGGTTCCACGCCCAGCAGCGAGACATCCACCGGCTCCCGGCCAGGGCCCAACACCAGGGTGGCCGAAGCGGAACCGATCTGGCCGGCGTCGGCCACGCCCTCCACCCGGCGAATGGCATTCAGCTTGGAGCGCCCCAGTCGGCTGGCTCCGATGGAGAGGTCCACATTACTTTGATAGACCACCAGCTCCGCGTTGAGCTTCTCCAGGTATTCCCGGTTGCCGGCAGCCAGCCCTTCAGCCAGGGCCGCGATGAAGAGCACCAGGGTGGTGATCAGGGCCACCACCAGGCTGATGAGGAGGTACCGATTTCGATGATGCCAGATTTCCTTGAAGGCCAAATGTATGGCCACAGCGCCGTCCTTCACGCCCATGTCTCCCGACCTTCCATGTTCACTCCTGGATGTTCACTCCTGGATCGCAGCCAGACGGACCACGGCCGTCATGTTCCAGCGCAACCGTGGGTCCCCTTCTTCCAGGCGGATAACCGCGGTGTAGACGATATCTCCCCGCTGGTTTGTGCCGATGGGGCGGATCCGGGCCACCTGGCCGGGCAGCTCCAGGTCGGGCAGGGCGTCAAAGGCCACCTGGACGGACGCTCCCTCCTGCAGGTTGACCACCTCAAACTCAGTCAGATCCTCGGTGCGAACTTCCCAGCGGGACAGGTCCGCCAGTTGCACCACGGCCTGCCCGGGGTTGACCGACTCGCCGGGATTGATGTTCAGCGCCGCCACCGTGCCGCCAAAGGGCGCGCGCAGCTCCGTCTGGGCCAGGGCCACCAGGGCCTGCTGGAGGGCGGCCGTGGCCGCGGCCACCTCCCCTTCGGCCACGGCCAGCTCTTCAGGCGTGGGACCCGCCTCCAGGAGTTCCAGGCTGGCCTGGAACTGGCGCACCTCGGCCTTGGCGGCGGCCAGCTCCGGGGACAGGGCCGCTTTCAGCTCGTCCACCCGGGCCTGGGCCTGCTGCACCTGGGCGGTGGCGGCGTCGATATCCGCCTGGGTGGGACCCTGCTGCAGGTCCAGCCAGCGGGCCCGGGCAGCCTCGTAGTTGTTGGTAGCCTGCTGCAAGGCGGCGGATTCTGGCAGGGCGCCCACGTCGTTGCGCCACTTCACCCGATCATAGGCGGCCTGGGCCTGGCGCAGGGCGGCCTCGGCGTTGGCCAGTTCCGCCTGGGCCGCGATCAAGGTCTGCTGGGAGGGCCCGGCCAACACCCGCTGTAGGTTGGCCTGGGCAGCCGCCAGCGCGGCTTCTGCGGCGGCCAGCTGGCCAGGTGCCGAAGCGGTCTGCAGCCGCTCCAGGCGGGCCTGGGCGGCGGCCAGCTGGGCCCGCACCTGAGCCACCTCCTGGGGGCGAGGCCCGGCCAGCAGTTGGTCGTAGCGGGCCTGGGCCTGGCGCAGATTGGCCTCTGCCTGGCTCACGGCCGTCCGTTCTCGACCTGCATCCAGGGCCAGCAACAGCTGGCCCTCCTGTACCAGATCCCCTTCAGCCACCAGAACCCGGGCCACGGTGCCGGCCGTCTGAAAACTCAGGGTGGCCTGCTGGGCGGGCACCACCCGGGCGTCCACGGTGACGGTGGTGGTCTCCCGGGGTGGGCCGTCGGCGGACTCTACGTTGATGCGTTCGCCCTGACCGGCGGGCCGGGCCCAGGCCTGCAGGCGAATCAGGGCCAGGCCAGCGGCCACCAGCAGGATTCCGGCCAACAGGATAGGTTTGCGAAGGATGCGGGCTTTCATCACGGTTTATCCTCCCATGTTTGGCGCTGCTGCAAAAGGTCATGGAATAGGTATATGAATGACACAGATTCTCCCGCCGGAAAATCTGTGTTCATCTGTGCATTCTATGGCTTTCTCAGGGGAGTCCTGCTTCGTTCTCCCACAGTTCAGCTTCCTCTCACGGTTCAGCTTCCCCTGTTCCAGGCTCTCCCGCCGTCGACGGGCTCTGTTTGCGCTCTTCGGAGGGAGTACGCAGCCCATCCAGAAAGAGAGAGAGCATGGCCTGGGACATGACCGGACGGGAGAGCCGTTGTTGCTGGCTAAGGCTGAAGGTGATACCGTCCAGCAGGGAGACGAAGAAGCCTGCCAGCAGGTCCGGATCCAGGGGACGGGCTTCTCCCCGCTCTTGGGCAGCCGCGAAAGCTGCGCGCAGGGGCATGAATAGGGCCTGGTAGGCCAGCCTGGCCACAAGGGCCCGAGCACCCGGGGAAAGGGCCGGCAGGTCCGCGTGCATCATGCCCAGGAAATGGATGGGGGGCTGCCCTTCAAACCAGCGGGCAACGGCCTCCAGCTGCGCGGCCAGGTCCGGCCCGGCCTGCTGGATGACCTCCTCCAAGCCGGCCCGATGGCGGGCCATGAGGCGGTCCACCACGGCCACGTAGAGTTGCTCCTTGCCCTCGGGGAAGTGGTAGTACAGAGAAGCTTGGCGTATCCCCAGGCTCCGGGCAATGTCCCGCAAGGTCACGGCGCCGTAGCCGTGCTCCATGAACAGCCTTTCGGCTGCGTCCAGAACCCGCTGGCGGGATTCGCTGCTGTCAATGTCCACCAGACACTCCTGCTCACTATCGTGACGATTTCAACATGTTCAACATGGCGTCTTCAACATGGCGTCTTCAACATGGCGTCGGCATCCTGCCTTGAAAAAAAGGTCACAGATGAACGCATATTCAGCGCTGCTCATCCCCCGCGGCCCAATGAAGGTTCCTGAAAGACTCAGATGCCAGGCCAGACGGGACGGCGTCGCATCTCAAGATGCTTAGCCCGCGCCATCCAGGCTGACCTACTATAGCACAAACCTACCTGTCGATAGGTAGGTTACCCTCCCAAACGCCCGATAGCTGGCGGCGTCAATGCAGCCGGGGCAACGGCATGGTGTCAGGAGGCTTCTGGATTTTGACCTGGTGGATTGAGGTGGGGTATAATTGACCTTTGTGGGCGATTCTGATGTCGGCGCAGGTGCACCCTGTTGGGCTGCAACCGGACGTGTGAGTATTCGCCTGGCGTCAAAAAACATCAAACTTTTCAGGAATTGTGCCCGGCCGTTGCGGGCGCAAAGCCGCTGACGAAGCTTCAGGATGCATGCGAGAACGGCCTGAACGCGGCTAGAAAGGGAAAACGGCATGTACGCAGTCATTCGCACCGGCGGCAAGCAATATCGGGTGGCCGTCGGCGACATCATCGAAGTGGAAAAGCTGGATGGCAACGTGGGTGACCAGATTCGGCTGGAAGATGTATTGTTGGTCGCCAATGACGGTGAGCTCAAGGTGGGACAGCCCACGGTGGAAGGGGCCAGCGTCACGGCGCGCATCACGGGCCAATATCGGGGCAAGAAGATCCTGGTCTTCCGTTATCGCCCCAAGAAGCGCATTCGGGTGCGCCGCGGCCATCGTCAATATTTGACCCGCCTCCAGATTGAGTCCATCGACGCGTGACGGGATCCCAGGGTCTGTGGGGCGCGTGAGCGGAAAGCAAGGAGCAAAGAGCAATGGCACACAAAAAAGGTAGCGGTTCCAGCCGCAACAACCGTGATTCGAATGCACAGCGCCTGGGCGTGAAGCGCTTCGGTGGCCAGTTCGTCCGGGCCGGCAACATTCTTGTGCGCCAGCGGGGCACCAAGTTCCATCCCGGTGTGAACGTCGGCAAGGGCAAGGATGATACCCTGTTTGCCACGGCTGATGGCTACGTGGCCTTCGAGTGGGCTCGGGGGAAGCGGAAGCAAGTCAGCGTCTATCCAGAGAAGGTACAATAAATATGAAGCCGGATATTCACCCCACCTACTATCCCAACGCCCGGGTGATCTGTTCCTGTGGCGCCACCTGGATCACCGGCAGCACAATCCCGGAGATCCGTACCGACGTCTGCAGCACCTGCCATCCGTTCTACACGGGTGAGCAACGCATCGTGGACACGGCCGGCCAGGTGGAACGCTTCATGAAGCGCCTGGAGCGCCGGCAGAGCGACGCCGCCCGCCGGGAGCTGCAGGCCCGTGCCCGCCGGGAGGCCGAAGAAGCAGCCCGCAAGGCACGCGCCCGGGGCGACGATCCCGAGGCAGCTGCCGCCGAAGTGCTGGCCAAATACGACCTGGACAACTAACGGCTGCAGCGGGATCGGCAAGAAAGCGAGAAATTCAGGGCAGAGGCTGGCGTCTCTGCCCTGTTGATTTTCCCCTTGGCAGGAATGGACCCCATGCACTACCAACCCAGTGGCGGATGGATTGAGCTGATCTGCGGTTCCATGTTCAGCGGCAAGACGGAGGAGCTGCTGCGCCGGGTACGCCGGGCCGAGATCGCCCGCAAACAGGTGCAGCTCTTCAAACCCCAGTTGGACCACCGCTATGGCCTGGATCGGGTCACCTCCCACAACGGCCTCTCCCGGGAAGAGGTCATCGTGGTGGAAAAGGCCGAGGAGATCCTGCCCCTGGTGCTGCCCGAGACGGAGGTGATCGCCATCGACGAAGTCCAATTCTTCGACTGGAGCATTGCCGACGTCTGCACCGTGTTGGCAGACCAGGGCAGGCGGGTGATCCTGGCCGGGCTGGACCAGGATTTTCGGGGCGAGCCCTTTGGCCCCATGCCCCTGCTCATGGCCCTGGCCGAACGGGTGGATAAGCTCCACGCCATCTGCGTGGTCTGCGGCGCATCGGCCAGCCGTACCCAGCGCCTCATTGACGGCCGGCCTGCCCGCTATGACGATCCCATCATCCTGGTAGGTGGCAGCGAACGCTACGAGGCCCGCTGCCGAAGCTGCCACCAGGTTCCCGGGAAGCCCGGCACCGCCGACTGAGCCGGCGATTCCGCCGACGGCTGCAGCCGGGACTTCCCTTCTCCCCCAGGTCCTGCCCCCTTCCCCATTCCATACCCTGAAGCCACCGCGAAAACCACAGACTTCACAGATGGACACCGACGCTGGCGCTGCCCTACGGCGTTGTGGTGGCGGGCTCGGTGGGGGTGACGCCCGTCAGGGCGGCCAGCTGCTCCAGAACCGCCTGAAGGGCATCCATTTCAGCGCCGTAGCCGGCCCAGTTGCCTTCCCGCAGGTAGTCCTGAGCCCGCTGGAAATGGTCGTTGGCCTGGCGGATCAGCTCGGCCACGGAGCCGATGGTCACGCCGGTGAGGCTGCCTGCGGTGACCCCATCGGCCATGCCGCTGCTCTCGCCAGGGAGGGGCGAGCCGGTGCTGGCAGCCAGCTCCGCCACGGCACTGTCCGCCAGCACATCCCGCCCGAAGAGCTCCACCAGGGCCAGGCCCAGATTCTCCGCCATCACCACTCGGTCGGCGGTGGCCAGGATGACCCGTTTCAGTTCCGGGATCTTGCCGTTGGCCGCCTGCAGGTAAAGGGGCTCCACGTAGAGCAGGCTGTTGTTGATGGGGATGACCAACAGATTCCCCCGGATCACGTCGCTGCCCTGCTGATTCCAGAGGCTGAGCTGGGCGCTGATGATGGGATCCTGATCGATGCGGGCTTCGATCTGCTTGGGGCCGTAGAAGAGGGTGTCCTTGCCGAACTCGTAGACCAGCTGCTGGCCGTACTTGCCCGGATCGTTCTGGACGGCCATCCAGGCGATCATGTTCTCCCGGTTGGCCGGGGTAAAGGGCAGGATCAGGATGAAGTCCAGGTCGTCGCTGCCCGGCAGCTGCATGAGCACGTAGTAGGGCTCGATACGTTGGGGCTGATCGGCAAAGATTTCCTCGGGCCAGGCCCAGACGTCCTCCTTGTTGTAAAACTGGTTGACGTCGGTCATGTGATAGGTACGGTACATTTCCGCCTGCACCGAGAAGAGGTCCACCGGATAGCGGATGTGGGCCTGGAGGCCAGCGGGCATGGCACTGAGAGGCCGGAAGAGGTCCGGGAAGATCTGCCGGTAGGCCGCGGTGATGGGCTCGTTCTCGTCCATGACGTAGAAGGCCATGGTGCCGTCGTAGGCGTTGGTCACCACCTTGACCGCGTTGCGGATGTAGTTGATGGAGCCAAAGGGCTCGCTGTATGGAAAGCGATCGCTGACTGTGTACGCGTCCAATATCCAGTAGAGGCGGCCGTCTTCGCCGATGACGATGTAGGGGTCCTGGTCGTAGCGCAGGAAGGGCGCCACCTCCCGGATGCGCTCCAGGATGTTGCGCCGCCACAGGAGCTGGCTGTCTGGCTGGATGTCCTGGTTGAGGAGGATGTTGATATCGGCGAAGCGCACGGCAAAGAGCAGGCGCTTCCAGAAGGTCATGGCGATGCCCGTGTCCGCCGTGAAGCGGGTGGTGACATTCTCCCCTTCCCGAGGGAAGTCAAACTCGGGCTCGGCAGTCCGGGCGATGACGTAGTCGTTGGTGAGCTCGCCGAAGTAGATCTGGGGCTGGGTGATGGGAATGGCCCCCTGGGGCGGCAGGTCCTTGAGCAGGAACTCGGGCAGGCCGTCCCGGGTGACCTGGGCCACCGGCGAGGCGGCCACGCCGTAGCCGTGGGTGTAGACCAGCTTGCGGTTCACCCAAGTCTGGGCATTTTGGTTCAGCCGGTCGGGCACCAGCTCCCGGGCGGCCAGCATCACCTGGCGCCGCTCGCCCTCGATGGTGTAGCGGTCGATGTCGATGTCGTTGAACTCGTAGTACTGGCGCAGGGCCTGGATCTGGTTGTAGGTCTGGAGCAAGGGCCGGTAATCCCAGAGGCGGATGTTGCGCACGGTCTGGGGTTCGGCCAGGAGGGATTCGGCCGTGAGCTGGTTGGAGGCGTCGTAGGAGCGAACCTCGATGCGATCCAGGTCATAGGCCAGCCGGGTAAACTGGATGTTGTTCTCAATGTAGGGACGCTCCAGGTTCAGCTCGTTGGGGCTCACCTGGAAGCGCTGCACCAGGCCGGGATAGAAGTTGCCGGCCAGAATGGCCACGGCCACCCAGATGACCAGAACGGCCACGATGGCCCGCCACGCCTGACGCAGGTAGACGGTCACCACCAGCAGCACCGCGGTGACCAGGGTGACGATGCTCAGGATGTTGTACGCGGGCAACTGGGCCTTGACGTCGGTGTAGCCGGCACCGAAGACGGCGCCCCGGGTGCTGTAGACCAGCTGGTAGGCATCCAGCCGATACTGCCAGGCGATCAGCAACAGAATGAGCGCGGTCAGCACGCTCAAATGGGCCAGCACGGGCGTGCGCACCCGCCAGGTCCGCCAGCCCACCCCGGTCACAAAGGCTGTGGCCAGCAGGGTGATGACGATGACGCTCATGAGCCAGTTGCGGGCCAGCTGCCAGATGGGCAGGGTAAAGATAAAGAAGCCCACATCCCGGTTGAAGATGGGGTCGGTGATCTGGAAGGGTACCTGGTTCAGGAAGAGGAGGACCTCCTCCCAGTGGGAGGACAGGCTGCCCCCCAGGATCAGGGCCAACAGGGCGCCCCCGCCCAGGATGATGGAGGTCATGCGGATGCCCAGCGCGTCCGCGATCTGATCCAGGGCTGTGTTGGCCAACCCGGCCGGCGCCAGCCGCCGGGCCAGGAGGACATTCAAGGCCAGGAACAGCCAGAAGAAGAGGGCCCCGGCCAGAAAGAGCCCGAAGGAAGCCAGGAACCGGGTCACAAAGACCCGTTCGAAGCCCAGGCTCTCATACCAGTACCAATCGGTGTAAAAGCCCACGATCCGGTTGAAGAAGATCAACAGGAGCAAGGGCAGGAGGAACCAAAGGATCCACCGGGGGGTGCCCTGGGAGCCCGCCGTGTGGCGCTCCGACTCGGGTGGGATCCAGCCGCCCTCGCCCTGCAGGTTTTCTTCAATGGAACGGATCAGATCGGCAAAGGGATCATTTTGTCGCATGCTCGCTTCCTCAAAGCTCACGTCAGGCCAACGGAAATGCCTCGCTGGGGCAGAAAATCCGTTCAAAGCGGATTCACAAGGCGGATGCCATGCGCCCCGTCGAGTGCGTTTCAACGCACTTGGGGTGTGCCAGCCGATGATTTCAATCATCGGCCCAAGGCCAGCCACGGTCTCAAGCAGAACTACCCAAAGATTCGTCTTTGGATTCAATCCCCGTCATTGTAACAGACTTTGGCCGATCCTGCCCATGGGATGCCTTCCAGGGGTCGCAAATGGCCTTTTCCCACAGCTCCCCCCGACTTGCAGGAACGGCCAGGCCCGGCTATCATGCGCCTATGACCGGTAAATCCTGGCCCGATCCCCTACAACACCCAGAGCCCGCCCGGGTTGCCTGGCTGCTGGAAGCCTTCTGGCAAAACCTGGACGAACTGCCCGCTCTCCTCCAGCGGCAAGAACACCTGCTGGCAGCCGAGTGTATCGCCTCCCTACGCGCGCTGATCCTGGAGATGATGCTGGCCCTCAACGGCATCCGTCGGCCAGAACGGACCCGCCACCTCAACACCTACCTGAGCGACAGCCAGCGGGCCGCGCTGGAAAAGACCCTGCTGGTGCCCAGGGTTAACCCAGAGAGCTGGATCGGCCACGCCGTCGCCCTGGTGGTCATCTACCGTTGGTACGCGCCCCAACTGGTGGATCGCTACCAGATCCCCTACCCGCAAGCCGTGGAGCAGGCCGTGTGGCAGCGCCTGGAGCGCGCGCTGCCGGATTGGCCGCGCCAGGTACGCACCGACTGAAGGGGCCAGGCCGGCCATGGCTACCCCACCGACCGTCCTTTTCGTGGCGCCCTTCGGGTTGCGCCAGAAGGGCACCGTCCGGGCCCGCACCCTGCCCCTGGCCCGGGAGCTGGCCCGCCGCGGCCGTTCGGTCACGGTGCTGATCCCCCCCTGGGACAGCCCCGAAGATGCCGGCCGCCGCTGGGATGACCAGGGCGTCCACGTGGTGCATGTGCCCCTGACCGGTGGGCCGCCCCTGGTGCTGGCCCGGCTCCTGCAGGAGATAGGTCGGAGCCGGCCAGACATCGTCCATGTGGTCAAGCCCCGGGCCTACGCGGGTCTGGTTCAGTGGTGGCTCTGGCAGCGCCAGGGACCTGACCAACCCCGCCTGCTCCTGGATGTGGACGACTGGGAACAGGCCTGGGCCGCCATCAACGGCTATGGCTGGCCCCTGGCCCGCTTCCTGGCCTGGCAGGAGGAATGGGGCATCCGCCATGCCCACGGCATCACCGCGGCCAGCCGCTGGTTGGTGACACGGATCGGCCAGGCGGCGGCCCACATCCCCGTCTGTTACCTGCCCAACGGGGTGGACCCGCCTGGAGAGCCGGCTGAACCCATGGTCGCCGGGCAGGACGTGCTCTTCTTTACCCGCTTCGTGGAAGTGGAGCCCGCCTGGCTGGCCCAATTCTGGCTGGCCCTGCGGCAACAGGCCCCTGGCACCCAACTGTTGGTGGCTGGCCAGGCCGTGAACCCGGCCGTGGAGCGGCGCTTCCGAGAGCGCCTGCCCCTCGCCCCTGGGGAGCAGGAGGGCATCCAGTGGCTGGGCTACGTGGACCCGTCCACCCTGGGCCGGCTCCACCACCGGGCCGGGTGCGCCATCTTTCCGGCCATGAATACGCCGCTGCACCAGGCCAAGTGCAGCGTGCGCCTGGCCACCACCCTGCTCCAGGGCATCCCGGTGGTGGCCAGCGCGGTGGGGGAACAGGCGTCTTATGGCGCCGAGGGCGCAGCCTGGCTGCTGCCCGCTGACGCCTCGCCCGCCCAATTTGCTGCCGCGGTGGCCCAGGTGCTCCAGACCCCGGAACGGGGCCGAGCCCTGGCCCAACGGGCCCAGGAACGACTGCTCACCCGATACGCTTGGGCCCATCTGGGCCGACAGTTGGAGGAGTTCTATGGAACCATTCAAGGCTAAACCGCTGTCTGCCAGCCCCAGGGACGCCGCGCCCCCGTGGGCGGCCTGGCCCCGGGGCAGGCCGCTCCACACCTGGGGGCCGGCCCTGGCCACCATGGCCGTCATCTTCTGGCTGAGCAGCCAGCCCCAGTTGGGTGGCCCCCACTGGTTGGAAGAGCTGGTGCGCAGCTGGCTGCAAGAGGGTCCCTTGCTGGAGCGGGTGCTGCCCGTGGTGGCGTGGGCAGAGCCGTACACCTCCTGGGCCGGTCACCTGGTGGCCTATGGATCTCTGGCCCTGGCCCTCCTCTGGGGGCTCCAGCGGCAGTGGCCGGCCCGGCCTGGAGCCTGGCGGCTGGTCTGGTTGGTCAGCCTCCTTTACGGCCTGACCGACGAGTGGCACCAGCACTTCGTGCCGGGCCGCCATGCCGACTGGCGGGATCTGCTCACGGACGGCATCGGGGCCGGGCTGGCCCTGATGGCCGCCTATCTCTGGCAGCGTCACCGTCGCACATAGATGGGATTGCTGAAGATCCAGCCCCGGGGTTTGCCCCACCGTTCCAGCCAGACCTCCACCCGGTAGACGCCCGGTGCTGGATCCCGGTGGAACAACTCCCGGCCCATCTGCCTGGCCACGATCCGGCCGTTGCGCAGCAGCCGAATTTCCGCCGGTCTGGGCGTCCGGACCCGGAAGCAGGTGCTCTGGCCGAGGATGGGGGCCTCCAAGGTATCGCCCATGATGGCATGGGCTGCGCCGTTGACCGGCGGCAACTCACCGTCGGGCAGTTGCCAGGCCTGAAAGCGAAAGCCCCGGCTGGACGCCACCAGGTCGTAGCCGACCCAACAGTGGCCGGCCTGGAGGGCGGAGAGCAGCAGCCGGTGGTCATGTTGCACCGGCTCTGCAGACGCATCCAGCTCCCGGTCGGCGCCCAGGAAGGGCCGCTCTACCAGGATGTGGGTATTGAGGGCCCGCAGGCAATGGAGGTAGGGCAGGAAGCAGCGCTCCAGCGGCCCCATGCGGAAACGCCAGGCGTGGGCATCGGTCCCGCCGATGGCCACCACCGCCCGGCTCTGGGTCAGCTCATCCCACTTGCGCAGCATGGCCGCAACCGGGCCGACAGTGAAGCGGTGGGGAAAGAGGGCCACCAACAGGGCCCGCAGCCGGGACGTGATGAAGCCCCGGAAGCCACACATGTAGTTCCAGATCTCCACACCCGTGTAGCCGGAGACGCCCCAATCCTCCCAGCTGTAGTGTTGGGGCATGAGCGCCGTATACTCCTCCACCGGATGGGCCAGAAAGGAGAGGCCATCCTGGCGGCCCACCCCGTCGATCAGGGACTGGGGGGAAGGCGCCAGGTGGCTCACGTCCTGGCGGACGCCCAGGCAGAGCAGGTGGTTGCGCTGGGGGACCCGATGGACGTCGTGAACCTCCTGGCCCACCAGGGTCAGCACCCCCCGGCGATAACCCTCTTCCTGGCCCCGCACCAGCACATTGTGGTCGGTGGCGTAGATGAAGTCCAGCCCTGCGGCCTGGGCGGCCTCGATCACCTCGTCGAAGGTGCCGGTGCCGTCGCTGTGGGTGGTGTGCAGGTGGATGTTCCCGCGATATTCATGCCACATGGATTCATGCCCCATGGTTCATGCCCCAGGCCCATGCTATCGGGCCAAGCGTCGGGGCTAACCGGGGAGAGGCAGGCGAGGATACTTGCGGCCGGGCTCTTCCCCCTGGGCCCGTTCGGCTTCCCGGGCGGCAATCTCGGCGGCCAGCTGCTGCCGGGCCCGGTAGCGTTGGCGTTCCCGGGCCACCCAGCGGGCCGGATCCAGGCCGGCGTCGATGCAGCGGGCGAAGAGCAGGTAGCCCGTGTGGGCGATCATGGAGTCCTCGGGGCGCAGCCGGTCAGGCACCGGCTTGTAGCGGCGTAGAAGTAGCTCTTCCACCGCCACGTCGGCAAAATTGGCCCTCTCCAAGGCGCCGATCAGCTCACTCACCTGGTTGGTGGTGGGAACCAGGGAGGCGAAGAAGCCACCCGGGCACAGGGCTGCCCGCACCTGTTCCAGGTAGCGCCAGGGCTCCCGCACATCCAGAAAGACGGCGTCCACATTCTCCTGGCCGAACCCCTGGTCGATGGAGGCCTGGTAAAGGCGAACGTAGGGCAGCAGGCCGATGCGTTCCAGGTTGCGCCGGGCCAGATGGTGGATCTCCACCCGGATCTCGTAACTGTAGACCACGCCGGTGGGCGCCACGGCCCAGGCCAGGGCGGCGGTCAGGCTACCACTTCCCGTGCCAGCCTCCACCACCCGGGAACCGGCCCGCAGGTTGAGCCGGTGCACCAGGTAGGCGGCGTCCTTGGGATAAATGATCTGGGTACCCCGCTTCAGGTGCATCATCAGGTCGCCCAGGCCGGGCTGGAGCACCAGGGCCGGCTGCTCCAGCTGGCTGTAGACTGCGCTGCCCCAGCGGCTGCCGATGATCTGATCGTGGGCATAGATCCCCTGGTGGGTGTGAAACTCCTGGCCGGGCTGCAAAGTGAGCAGATAGCGTTTCTGGTCCGAGGTGACCAGTAGGGCCAGGTCGCCCGGCCGGGCATGGTCGGCCGTGGGCTTGAACCAGGGCGAGAGGGCAGGCTCCTCCTGCTCGGGAGGATGAATCTGTTGGATTTTGGACGGGCCAGAGTTGGGCATAGGACTCCAAGGCTGTTCGGTTTGCCCGGACGACCTTCCTCGGCCGTCCGACAGGGCTCAGCATGACACCGTTCCAGCATGCGGGTCTGCCGGAAGGACAGGGCCCCCATGGCCCCGCTGCGGCATTATACCGTAGGCTGGCGTCGGTTCCAATGTGAACGATTCCCTCCATTCTCGGGCACATTGACAACTCCCCCAGGCTATGCCAAAATCCTCAGTCTCAGAGCTACCCCCGGCCGTTTCCATCGCCGGGACGGCGGCCGGGCCGCTGTCGCCCGGCCCCATCCCAGAAGTCACACCCCAGGAGTTGCTGACGTCATGCCGGTTCGCACGCCCGAATGGGTCAAAGATGCCGTCTTTTACCAAATCTTTCCCGACCGTTTCGCCCGCAGCAAACGCCTGCGCCACCCCCGGGGCATCCACTTCAAGCCGTGGGGGTCACCGCCTGAGGAACAGGGGTTCCAGGGCGGTGACCTGTTGGGAATCGTGGATAGACTGGACTACCTTCAGGAGCTGGGGGTCAACGCCCTCTACCTCAACCCCATCTTCCAGTCAGCGGCCAATCACCGCTACCACACCTACGACTACTACCGGGTGGATCCGCTCCTGGGCGGGGATGCCGCCTTGCGGGAGCTCCTCCAGGAGGCCCACGCCCGGGGCATCCGGGTGATCCTGGATGGCGTTTTCAACCACGCCAGCCGGGGCTTCTGGCCCTTTCACCACATCCTGGAAAACGGCGGGGACTCTCCCTACGTGAACTGGTTCTACATCCACGGCTGGCCCCTGCACCCCTATCCGCCCGACGAGAAGACACCGCCCAATTACGGCGCCTGGTGGGGCCTTCCAGCCCTGCCCAAGTTGAACGTGGCCAACCCGGGGGTGCGGGATTACCTGCTGGACGTGGCCGAGTACTGGGTTGATTTCGGCATCGACGGCTGGCGCCTGGACGTCCCCGAGGAGATCGACGACGAGGCTTTCTGGCAGGACTTTCGGCGGGTGGTCAAGCGGGCCAACCCGGACGCCTACATCGTGGGCGAGATCTGGCACGACGCCCAGGAATGGCTCCAGGGCGACCGCTTCGACGGGGTGATGAACTATGGCTTCAGCCGGGCCGCCTTCGGCTTCTTCGGCGCCCAGAGCCTGCGCACCGACTATAAGCCCGGCGGCTATGAGCTCCGCCCCCTGGATGCGCCAGCCTTCGCCCGAGCCGTGGCCCACCTCCTCTCCCTCTACGACTGGGAGGTCACCCAGGCCCAGCTCAACCTGATGGACAGCCACGATACTGCCCGCCTGCTCTGGACCGTCCAGGAGGACGAGGCCGCGGCGCGGCTCTGCGTCCTCTTTCAAATGACCATGCCCGGCGCGCCCTGCATCTACTACGGCGACGAGATCGGCATGAGCGGCGCGTCCGACCCCTACTGCCGGGCAGCGTTCCCCTGGCACGACCGGGGCCAGTGGAATGAGGCGCTGCTGGGCTTCTACCGGCGGGCCATCGCCCTGCGCCACCGACATCCCGTGCTGCGCCGGGGGGACCTGCGCATCCTCCATGCCCAGGGGCGGACCTTTGCCATGCTGCGCCACTTGGGCCGGGAAGCGGCGGTGATCGTCTTCAACACCGGCAACCAGCGGGTCACCCTCCGCCTGGAAGACCTGCACCCCCTCCCCGAGGGAACCCGGCTTCAAGATGTCTGGGGGGAAGGGGGGGACGTGGTGGTCCGGCACGGTGCCCTGTCCCAGGTCACCGTGCCGGCCTGCGCGGCCCGAATTTTCATAACCTGCTCCTAACCCCAACCTGGAAGAAGCCCATGGTACCTGTGGAGCTCCCTGTGAAGGTCATCCTGAACCCCTATTCCGGCCGGGGCCGGGCCGGCCGGCAACGGGAAGCCCTCTGCCGGGCGTTGGCACAGGCGGGTCTGGCGTTCGACCTGGAAGAGACCCGGGGCCCCGGTCACGCCATTGAGCTGGCCCGAGCCGCGCGGGAGGCGGGCTACACCACGGTGGTGGCTGCCGGCGGCGACGGCACGGTCAACGAGGTCATGAACGGCCTGGCCCAGGCGACCGGGCCCGACCAGGTGGTAGGCAGGCTGGGCCTCATGCCCATGGGTTCGGCCAACGACTTCGCTGCCATGGTGGGGTGCCCCCGCTGGCCGGACCAGGTGGCGCGCCAGATTGCCGCCGGCTGCAGCCGCCGGGTGGACCTGGGGTTTGCCACCTACACCACCCGAGACGGGGAAACCCACCGGCGCTACTTTGACAACAACCTGGGCATTGGCCTGGAGGCCCGGGTCACCCTGGAGAGCTACCAGATCCGGTGGCTGAGCGGCACCCCATTGTACGTGGTTGCAGCCCTGCGCACCCTGCGGCGGTACGCCGGCTCTCACCTGGAGCTGGCCTGGGAGCGGCCCGACGGCCAGGTAGAGACCCGCGCCCGGGCCACCCTGATGGTGACGGTGGGCAATACCCGGCGCACCGGGGGCGGCTTCTACCTCACCCCGGACGCAGTGGTGGATGATGGCCTGCTGGACGTGGGCATCGCCGACGCCATCCCGGCCTGGCAGGTGCTGACACTGCTGCCCCTGGCCCTCTTTGGTCGGCACACCGGCCACCCGGCGGTAACCATGCTCCGCTGCCGGCGCATCTCGGTGGCCGGTTCCGGCGGTTTCCCTTTGCACCTGGACGGCGAGGTGGTCAGTGACCAGGCCATTCAGGTGGACGTGACCGTCCAGCCCGGCCGTCTGGAGGTGGTGGGGGTGGGCGGCTAGGGGCCGGAATAGTTTCCCGCTGCCCTAAACGTCTGGTATAATTGAAGAGGGCTAAGAACCCATGCGAGCGAGGTTGGGGCTTGCGTGGGTTTTTTTCGCTGTCGGCGTTTCAGCGGTGATCCCGGGGGTTCCCCGCGGATCCAGAGGATAATCTGACTGACGTGACCTGGCTCAATTTGCGCAGGCGCCTGGCTACCTGGCCAGATCTGGCCAGGTGGTGGCGCGATCTTGCTCACGCTTCCGCTTCCGCGAACCCGGACGCTGCCCTGCATTTGAGCAGCAGCGCCACCGTCAACGCGCAGTTCTGGCTCTCCCACCTGCCCTGGCGCCCCACGGCCGGTTGGGCCGCGGTGGCGGCCATGCTGGCCGCCGGCCTGATGGCCCGACCAGTGGGGTGGGACTGGCGGGAGATCGCGCTGTTGCTGCTGCTGGTGGATCCCCTGTGGGGGAGCATCTGGCGTCTGGCCGCTGGCCGTCTGGAGATCCTGCCCCTGCGGGGGCAAGCCATCCAGCAGCGCTTCTGGCTCCCCTATCTCCAGCCTGGGTCGCCGGCCGCCCAGCTCCTGGGCTGGGATGTCCACAACGCGCTGCCGCTCCTCTTTCGGGTGGCACTGCCGGCGGTGCTGGTGGCGATAGCCGTGGCCTTGGTGTTGGGCTCTACAGCCGTCTGGCTGACGTTTGTGGTAACGATGGTAAGCGCCCTGGGCTGGACGGGCCGGCACACTTTTTCCTATGTCCCGGCGGCCCTCCACACCGCAGTCACCATTTCCCTGCCCTGGCTGTTGACCCTGACTCAGCTGAATGTGACGCCGGCCCACGGGGCCTGGCCCGCCCACCTGGCCCTGGTGGTCCTCTGGTCCCTCCACAACTGGGGCGAGGGGCGCTGTCTGCGGGTGACGGGTGACCGGCTGGGGCTGGGCTTGATGGCTGCCGCCGACCTGGGTATGGGCCTGCTGTTCATCGTGGCCCGGATGCCCTTCTGGCTGGCCCTGGTGGCCGTGCTCTGGCTGCCCACCTGGCTGACCGTTTACCAGCGCCGCGCCATGGGCCACCTCCAGTTCTGGTGGCTCCTGGCCATGCTGATCAGTGGCCTGGCCCTGGGTCAGGTACCGTCGTCTTAAACACGAGAGCAGGCTGAATACCCGTGGTTCCCCGTGCAGCGGGTTTCCTGGCCGCAGACACCCCGAACACCCTTGTGGGGATAACGAGGGAAGAGGTAATCGTAGGATGAAAAATCTAGCGGACACTCTCCCCGTGGCTGAGCTCACCCAATTCTGTCAACGCTGGAAGATTCGAGAAATGGCAGTATTCGGCTCTGCGTTACGCCCTGATTTCAGGCCAGAGAGCGACATCGATATCCTTGTGACTTTTGAGGACGAGGCAGATTGGGGATTGTTGGACCACATGAGAATGGAACAGGAACTTCAGACCCTTCTGCACCGTGACGTGGACCTGGTAACCAGGCGCGCTGTCGAAAAAAGCCAGAATTGGATTCGACGCAAAGAAATTCTAGACACAGCGACTGTCATCTTTCCTCTCCACAAGGCGGCCTGATGAAGCGAGATGAAGGAACTCTACTGGATATTGCGAATGCCGCCCACGCAGTGCTGACGTTTGTACAAGGATTGCAGAAGGAACAGTTCCTGGAGGATTTCAAGACCCAATCGGCCGTGCTTTATCAGTTGATCGTCATTGGGGAAGCCGTCAAGCGGCTCTCCTTTGAATTGCGGCGAGAACACCCAGAGATCCCATGGGCCCTAATGGCCGGCATGAGAGATCACCTTATTCACGGGTATGATGTGGTGGATTGGGACGAAGTTTGGAAAACAGCCACAATAGATGTGCCTGACTTGTTGAAGCAAATGGAGTCCTTTCTGCCGCAAAAAGGTGCAGAACAAGAAGAATGAGTGGCCACCCAACAGGTGCTTCTGTCCGAGCCGCTGTGCGTCCCAGGCGCAGCACATGCCTGTGAACAGGGCGAATCTGTAGGGGTAACAACCCCGAATGCATGGGTGGACACATCACGTACCAGCCGGTACGCAGTAGAAAGGTCGTCGTCATGAACAATACAACTGAACAGTCCCTGCCTTCGACACCTCCTGTGGTGCCCGAGGTCCTGTCCCCCGATGGGGGTACACCCCCCGGCACCCCGATGATCACTGTGGAGGATGTGCGGCGAGATCCGGAAGTGATCGCGTTCATCCAGCAGGCCAATGAATCCCTGCGCATCCTGGGCTACACGGAGCACGGCCAACGTCACGCCGGCCTGGTGGGGCACATCGCCGAGAACGTGCTGGAACGGCTGGGCTACGACCAGCGCACCTATCAACTGGCCAACATCGCCGGCTATCTCCACGACATCGGCAACTGCATCCACCGGCAGAACCACGCCCTGAGCGGCAGCCTGATGGCCTGGCGCATTTTGGCGCGCATGGGCGTCCCGCCCCACGAATGCGCCATCGTCATGAACGCCATCGGCAACCATGAGGAAGAGCGGGGCACGGCCACCACGCCCGTCTCCGCCGCGCTGATCATCGCCGACAAGGCCGACGTCCATCGCAGTCGGGTCCAGAACCCCAACATGGACGAGTTCGACATCCACGACCGGGTCAACTACGCCACCACCCGCAGCTTCGTCCGGGTACGGCCGGAGGAGCGGGTCATTGCCCTGGAACTGGAGATCGATACCAACTACGCCCAGGTCATCGAGTATTTCGAAATCTTCCTGGACCGAATGACCATGGTGCGTCAGGCCACGGAATTCCTGAATTGCTCCTTCCAGTTGATCATCAATGACACCCGTTTTTCATAACCGACGGACATTCAACCACCCACCCATACCAGGAACTATCCATGCGCATCGTTCGTTTCATCGAAATGTTGGAGGGGCAGCCCGGCTCGCTGGCCCAGTGGGGGCTGCTGGAAGATCAGATCGTCTACCCGTTGGCCCAGGCGCCCTACCTGGATCCCCTGGGCGACGGGCTCTACGCGCCCCGGGTCGTGGGTCCGCCTAGGCCGTTGGCCCACGTCCGGCTACTGGCGCCGGCCCTGCCCAGCAAGCTGGTCTGCGTGGGCCGTAACTACGCGGAACACGCGGCGGAGCTGGGCAATGAGGTGCCGCCGGAGCCGCTCATCTTCCTGAAGCCGCCCTCGTCGGTCATCGGCCCGGATCAGCCGGTGGTCTACCCCGCTATCAGCAGCCGGGTGGACCACGAGGCCGAGCTGGCGGTGGTGATCGGCCGGCGCTGTCGCAACCTGCAGGAGGAGGACGCGGCCCGGGTCATTTTCGGCTACACCCTGGCCAACGATGTCACCGCGCGGGATCTACAGCGGCAGGACGGCCAGTGGACCCGGGGCAAAGGCTTCGACACCTTTGGGCCGGTGGGTCCCTGGGTGGACACCGCCTTCGATCCCCGGGGCTGCACGGTGCGCTGCCTGGTCAACGGCCAGGTGCGCCAGGAAGGCAACACCGACCTGATGATCTACCCCATCGCCCGGGTATTGGCCTTTGTCACCCGCTTCATGACCCTGGAGCCAGGGGACCTGCTCCTGACCGGCACACCAGCGGGTGTGGGCCCGGTCCAGCCTGGAGACGTGATGACGGTCGAAATTCCCGGTCTGGGTCAGCTTTCCAATCCAGTCGTGGCCGAAGAGGCCGGCCCGGCTCAAGCGCAGGAGTGATTGACCATGGTGATACCCGCTTTACAGCACTTTCTAGACATCCAATCCCTGACCGACGAGCAGCTCTGGGGCTTGTTGCGGCTGGCCCGGGAACTGAAGGATGAGCGCATCCGCCTGGGGCAGAACGCCCCCATCCTGGCCGGCAAATCCCTGGCCATGGTGTTTCAGAAGCCCAGCCTGCGCACCCGGGTGAGCTTCGAGATGGGCATGCACCATCTGGGCGGCCATGCATTTTACATCAGCCCCCAGGAGGTTGGCCTGGGCACACGGGAGAGCGTGCCCGATGTCGCCCGGGTCCTCAGCGGCTACGCGGATGGCATCATGGCCCGGGTCTTCGACCACGAGCACATTCTGCAGCTGGCCGAGTGGGGCAGCGTGCCGGTGATCAACGGCCTGAGCGACTTCAGCCACCCCTGCCAGGCCCTGGCCGACCTCTTCACCATCTGGGAGGAGTTGGGCCAGTTGGACGGCCTGACCCTGGTCTACGTGGGGGATGGCAGCAACAACGTGGCCACCAGCCTGGTCATGGCGGCAGCCAAGGTGGGCCTCACCATGCGGGTGGTGGCGCCCCCCGGCTACCAGCCCGATCCTGCCCTCCTGGCCAACAGCGGTACGGATGTGACGGTCACCGACGACCTGGATGGCGTGGTGGGCGCCGACATTCTCTACACCGATGTCTGGACCAGCATGGGCCAGGAGTCCGAGCGGGAGGAGCGCCTGCGGGTCTTCCCGCCCTACCAGGTCAACGGGGAGCTGGTGGCCCGCACCCGCAACCCGGAGGTGAAGGTGATGCACTGCCTGCCGGCCCACCGGGGCGAGGAGATTACCGACGACGTGGCCGACGGCGCCCATAGCCTGCTCTTCCCCCAGGCCCACAACCGGCTCCATGCCCAGAAGGCCGTCCTGGCCCATCTCTTGGGAGGCATTCCCCTGAAGTAATATGGACACCTTTCTCCTGGCCCTGACCCGTCTGCAGGATTGGCGCAATATCATCGACATCGCGCTGGTGTCGATGATCTTCTATGTGGTGCTCTTGCTCTTTCGGGGCACCCAGGCCGTCCAACTGGCCCGGGGCATTTTGGTCATCTTTGTCATCACCCTGATCGTCAGCCAGACGGTCCAGTTGACTGCCTTCAACTGGCTACTGAGCAAGAGCACCTCCCTGGTGCTGGTGGCGATTCCGGTGATCTTCCAGCCCGAGATCCGGCGGGCGCTGGAACGGGTGGGCCGGACCGCGCCCCTCCTGGTGCGACGGGGGGACAACGCGGGCACCCAGCGGGTGATCAACGAGGTGATCAAAGCCGTGGAACAGATGTCGGACCATCGCCACGGCGCCCTGATCGTCTTCGAAGGGGGGACGGGGCTGGGCGAGTTCATCGATCGGGGCGTGGCCATCGACGCGGAGGTTTCGTCGGAGCTGCTCACCACCATCTTCTATCCCAACACCGCCCTTCACGACGGCGCAGTGATCATCTCCGGCATGCGCATCGCGGCGGCCAGCTGCGTCCTCCCCCTCACCCAGCGGGAGCTCTCCGACAGCCAGATGGGCACCCGCCATCGGGCGGCCATCGGCGTGACTGAACAGGCCGATGCCCTGACGGTGGTGGTCTCTGAGGAAACCGGCAACATCTCGGTGGCCCGCAACGGACGGATCTTGCGCCTGGACAGCAGCCGACTGCGCACCCTGTTGAGCGACTTCTATCGGCCCTAGCAGAGAACATGCGTTGGACATCTTGACGAAGCGCACATTGCGGACCAAATGGCGAAGCCTGGCTGAACAACTGGGCACCCTGGCCCTCTCGATTATCCTGGGCTTCGTGGTCTGGCTGATTGCCGTAAACCAGGAGAACCCCATCGTCCAGGCGGAATTCCCCGAGCGGATCCCCGTGACCGTCCGGGGCCTGAGCGGCGACCTCCAACCGGTCCAGGATCTGAGCAAGGAAGCGGTGCGGGTGGTGATTCAGGCCCCCAGAAGCTCTTGGGATAATCTGGAGGCCAGCGACTTTTCCACCTACATCGACCTTTCGGGTCTGGAAGCGGGCATCCACGACGTGGAGGTCCATGTGGTGGTGGTGGATCCCAAGGTCAAAGTGGTCAGCATCCAGCGGCCAGAGCTGCGGGTGCAACTGGATCCGGTGTTGGAGAAGCAGGTGCCGGTGAAGGTGGAAGTCATGGATACCACGGCCTTTGGCTATGACTGGCAGCCGCCCATCGTGGAGCCCATCTTGGTGACCGTGCGCGGGCCTGCCACCCTGGTGGACCAGGTGATCTCGGCCCGGGCCGAGGTCTACCTGCGCAACGCCAAGAGCCAGGTGGAACGGCAGCAGGCGGTGACACCCCAGGATGCTCAAAACCAGCCAGTGCCCCGGGTCGAGGTGGAGCCGGCCCAGGTCCACATTGTGGTGCCGGTGGAACAGTGGCCCGGCCGCAAGGAGGTCGCGGTGCGGGTCAACCTGCAAGGGCAACCGGCCGCCGGCTACCGCCTGAGCAACGTGCGGGTCAACCCCTCCACCGTGGTCCTGGTGGGGAGCACTGAAGTGCTGGCCCAGGTGCCGGGCTTTGTGGAGACCGAACCCATCACCCTGACCAACGCCACCAGCGAGATCCAACGGCGGGTGCAGCTGCTGGTGCCAGAGGGGGTGACGGTGCTGGAGGGAAACGCGGTGGATGTCACCATCAGCATCACCCCCATCGAAGGGGGGACTACCGTGCGTCAAGAGCCGGTGATCCAGGGGCTGGCGCCGGGGCTGACGGCCACCGTCTCCCTGCGCACAGTGGACGTGATCCTGAGTGGGCCCCTGCCCCTGCTGGAATCCCTGGGGCCTGACGACATCTTCGTCATCCTGGATCTGACCGGCCTGCTGCCCGGCAACCACATCGTGGTGCCTCGGGTGGTGGTGCCTGCCGGCATCCGGGCCGAAGGGGTGCTTCCTGAAAGTATCGAGGTGATCATCAGCACCCGGGCGCCCGCCACGCCCGAGGCTACACCCACCGGCACGCCGGTGGCCCCCTCAGGGCTGATCCCAGGGCGCAATCCGGCCCAGTAAAGTGGGACGGCGTATGGAAGCGTATGGAAGAAGCGTATGGAAATTGTCAAGACAGAGAGAATAAGCCCATGACCCCTCGTAAACCGGTGGTCGCCCTGGTTGGGCGCCCCAATGTGGGAAAATCCACCCTGTTTAACCGGCTGATCGGCCGGCGTACGGCCATTGTGGAAGACGTGCCCGGCACCACCCGAGACCGCATCTACGGGGAGAGCGACTGGAACGGCATCGCCTTCGTGGTCATCGACACCGGCGGGCTGGAGGCCCCCACCGGCCTGGCCGGCAAGTCTTCGTCCCCGGCCAACCTGGCCCTGGCCACCGACTCGGCCCTGTTCATGGACCACATCCAGAACCAGGCCCGGCTGGCCATGGAAGAGGCCGATGCCATCATCCTGGTGGTGGACGGCAAGGAAGGACTCACCGCGGCGGATCTGGAGGTGGCCGAAGTGCTGCGCACCACCCAGAAGCCGGTCTTCGTGGCCGTCAACAAGACCGAGGGCGAACAGCGGCGCCTGGACGCGGTGGAGTTCTGGAACCTGGGGTTAGGCGAGCCTATCCCCATCAGCGCCTACCACGGCCATGGGGTGGGCGACCTGCTGGACGCAGTGGTAGCCGCCCTGCCGCCCCACCCCACAGACGACGAAGACGAAGAAGGGGACGAGGCGGTCTCCATTGCCATTGTGGGCCGGCCGAATGTGGGCAAGAGCAGCCTCCTCAACGCCCTCCTGGGCACCGAGCGGGCTATCGTCTCCGAGGTGCCGGGCACCACTCGCGACCCCATCGACACCCACGTGGTCTACAACCGTCAGAAAATTGTCCTCATCGACACGGCCGGCATCCGGCGGCGGGGGAAAGTAGAACCCGGCATCGAGAAGTACTCCGTCCTGCGCAGCATGCGCAGCATCGACCGAGCCGACGTGGCCCTGCTGCTCATCGACGCCACCGAGGGGGTAACCGCCCAGGATGCCCACGTGGCCGGCTACGTGCTGGAGAAGTACAAAGGGGTGGTGGTGGTGGTCAACAAGTGGGACGCCCTGGAAAAGGACGCCTACACCATGCACAACTTCACCGAAATGGTGCGCCAGGAGCTCCAGTTCCTGAGCTACGTGCCGGTGATCTACATCAGCGCCCGCACCGGCCAGCGTATCCACACGGTGCTGCCCACGGCGCTGGAGGTGGCCGAAGCCCGACGCCATCGGCTCTCCACCAGCGAGCTCAACGAGCTGCTCCGGGCCGCCTACGACGCCACCTCACCGCCCGGCAAGGGCGGCCGGGTGCTGCGCATCTACTACGGCACCCAGGTGGGCATCGAGCCGCCCACGTTCGTGATCTTTGTCAACGACCCAGAACTGGTTCACTTCAGCTACGAACGATACCTGGAAAACCAGATCCGGGCCTACTATCCCTTCACCGGGACGCCCATTCGGCTGATCTTCCGGCAGCGCACCAGCAACCGGAAGTGATGGAGGACGAACCAGAGCCTGGCATGAACCCTTTCCGATCCATCCGATTTTACAGCATCGAATTAGCACTCCTGGGCCTCCTGGGCCTGGCCATTGCCTTCTTCGTCTACCTGGGCTACGGCCTGCTCCAGCCCACCGTAGGCGTCGAAGAGTTCTCCGGCGCCCGAGCCCTGGATTACGCAGTTCGCCAACTGGAGTTTGGTGAGCGGAGCGTGGGGACGGCCGGAAACAACCGGGCCGGCGATTGGCTGGTGGAGGAGCTGCGCAACATGGGCTGGGACGTCATTATCCAGCCCTACACCATCGCCGACACGGTGGCCGCACGGAACATTGTCGCCGTGCGGGATGGCGCCGGCGCGCGGCGGCCGGTGGCGCTCCTGGTCACCCACTACGACAGCCGCCTCTTCGCCGATCGGGATCCAAACCCGGCCAACCACATCCAGCCCACGCCCGGCGCCAACAGCGGCGCATCGGGGCCGGCCGTCCTGTTGGAACTGGCCCGCACCCTGGACCTGGCGGCCGTGGAGCATACGGTCTGCCTGGCCTTTGTGGATGCCGACGACAACGGCGGTCTGCCCGGCTGGCAGGGCGCCATCGGCAGTGCTTATCTCCTGCAGCGCCTGGAGACGGACCTGGCCCGCTGCCGGGATCCCCGTTTCGCCGTCTATCTGGATCGGGTGGGCGGCGTGGAAAGCCGCTTCATCCCCGAGGCCAACAGCAGCGAAGAGCTCCGTCGGGCCATCTGGCGCACGGCAAACCAACTGGGCTACGGCCGCTGGTTCCCCCCCAATGCCAACTGGACCACCACGGCTGCCCACCTCCTGTTCCTGGAACAGGAGATCCCCACCGCGCTCATCGCCGCCCGGGACTACCCCTACCTCTATACCTTGCAGGACACGGTGGACAAGCTGAGCCCGGACACCCTGGAACGGGTCGGCCGCACCCTCAAGGCCTGGCTGGAGGCAGGGGCGCCCTTTTAAGGTTCGCTTCCCAGGGCATAGGCCAGGGAGTAGAGCCACCAGCGCCCATCCCGCTGAACCAGGACCCAGTGGTCCTGGCCAAGTTGGAGGGTGGCCTCTCCGCCGTCCGCCTGGATGGGCAAGGATTCCGGCAGGGTGAGGGGCGGGGGTGGATGGGGAAAGACGGCCACCACGTAGCGATCCAGGATGGCATCCCGGCCCTGCCACCGGTAGTCGTCCTGGGGTGAAGGTGTGCCCCGGCCGTCCACGATGGTGGCATCCTCGGCCCAGATTTGGGCCAACAGGGTCAGATCTCCTGTCCGGGCGGCCTGCCGTTCCGCGGCAATCAGGGCCGGGGCGGCCTCCGCCAGGGGGGCAAAGGCAAAGGACGGCGGTGGAGGGGGGGTCGCCGTGGCAGGGGGCAGGACCTGGGCGGTGCGCGGCCCACAGGCAGCTAAGAGCACCGCCGCCACGACCAGTACAGTCTGGCGTAAATACCACGGCAGAAATTCGGCGGCACTCCCTCTGGTGGAAACTATGGGCGAATTTCTGCCGGGATTTACCATTGGACTTTTGACAAAGCAGTTGCGAGCAGAGGTGTAAAGATTTGCAAAAAAGGAGGAACTGC